>OLSE01000377.1_pt1 | contig 58743 bp, 57 predicted proteins | sample 1673191 | NCBI WGS metagenome assembly OLSE01 (sample SAMEA3136764, study PRJEB25190) | human gut metagenome | biome: human gut; feature: human-associated habitat; material: faeces | place: Austria | collected 2013
TCCCGGCAGGTTGGCTTGCAAACTTCCTTATTTCCTATGCGGCGCTCAGAAGATCGTGGCCAGAGGATAAAGCAGCGGTATCTCAATGATTTCATGCAGTGGAGAGGTGCTTTGTTCTGACGGGTTTCACTTACAGAGAATGTGACGCGAAAAAATTCGCCGGTGTTCCGTTCAGAAAATCAGATGCTCGCTAAAATATCTGTCAGTGTGGCGACAAATGCTTCATCCTGCTCCTTCGTTCGCTTTGGGCTCCCCTTGGGGTGCTTTCCGGCACGGAGGAGTTTTTTGTTTTCATAACGCCGCAGCATGAGAGCTTCCATGTTGTCGGCGGTGTACTCCAGCCCGTTCTGATTCAGCACTCGTGCGCGCTTGGCAAGGCACATACTCGCCAGCCCGTAGTCCTGTGTTACGACAATATCCCCCGGTTTTACCCGATTGACGAGAGCAAAATCTACGCTGTCTGCCCCTTTATCGAACACCAGCGTCTGCGCACCTTCCCGCTCGATTTGGTGAGAGGTGTCGCACAGGATGATGACTGGAACACTGAATTGCTTTGCAATCTGCAACGTCAAATCGACCACCGGGCAGCCGTCTGCATCGATCAAAATGGTCATGCGTGTTCCTCCATCGCCCACCGAAAGGCTTTCGCGGTACGCAAATCGGCGTCTTTGAAATGCCCGCCGCTGTTCCATTCAAGGGTGCAGTCTGCGCCACGCTCTGCAAGCCGACTGTGCAGGGTGCGGATGTTATCACCTACCGCAGCCATGACAGCGTTTTTCGTATGCTCTTCCTTGTTGCCAAGGCTCAGATAAACGCGCTGTGCCTGTATCGGGTGCTGCTGTTCAAACTTCATCCATTCCGGAAACCACACCGAGGGAGATGCGGCGGCGATACCGTAGAACAGATCAGTCTGGGTGGATGCCCACAATGCAAACAGCCCGGCCAGCGAGTAGCCGCCCAGAATGATTTTGACATTTTCCGGGAGAGGATACTGCTGCTTCAGCGTGGGAATGACCTGCTCTGTCAGAAAGCACAGGGTTTCCGTAGCCTTACCACCAAATCCTTGCTTTCCCCACACAGCAGGGGCTTCCCACGGAGAAAGTGCATCGTTCCAGCTTTCCACCGGGATGGCCGCAAACAGAAAGTTCTGGCCGCTTTGTGCGATAGCGGCAATCTCGCTTTCCATGCTTTGCAGCTCATGTTCGCCTGTCATTTGGAGCAGTAGGTATTCTGCATGGGCTTCGCCGTAAATGCGGCAAGGCCTGTTCCCGATTAGCATTGTCTGTGCGGTCACTGCGACATCCTCCCGAAAAAATTTGATAAGCCCAGTATAGCAACTGAAAAATCATTTTGCAATTCAAAAGGCGTTCGCATTCGCAAGCAGTGTCTTCGTAAAAAAGCTGGCACCTGATTTGAAGTTGTGCGAGGCTTCCAGAGTGATGTATCAGCAGCTTTTGAACGATCATGCCGTAGCCCATAAGCGGCAGACGAACCGGGCACGTGGGATCTGAACAGGGCAGCGTTATTCAATACCGCTAAGCTCGCGGTACAGCGTGCGGGCATAGGAATCTGTCATGCCGCTGATATAGTCGGTGACCATCAGCAGCCGGAGGTACAAGTCAAAAGATTCCGTGCCGGTTCGGGTGTTTTGGTAATCCTGCTTGTAATTGCCGGAGAAAATGGCGAGAAGCTTTTTGTCGGCCTTGGAAGGTGCCTGCCCGTCGGTGCAGTATGCAGAGTCATAGTACAGCACGGCGGGAACAAAATGATCCAGCAGAAAATCGAGAATGACCTGTCCGGACAGCTCCAGTTTCAGGATACCGGGCGTATCGAAGGCGAATTTCCGCATGGCCCCTTTCAGGATGTCAATGGTGATGGCGTGATTGGTTCCTTCAAACAGATCACCGCAGTAGGTTCCGGCCATGATCTCTTTATATTTGCAGGAAAAACGGTAGATGGCTACATACATCAGCCACTGACGCGTTTGGGTGAGCCATTTTTTAAATGCAGCGCTGTCGTTTTCTGGGGTGTGGTCTGCACCGCGCAGCGCGGAAAGTTCTTGGATCCGCTCATCGGAGAAGTACTCAGGGCTTCTGTGGGGAACGATCTTTGAATGGTCATAAGAATTTGTGTAATATTCAATGAACTGGTCAAGGGTGAACAGGCCCTTTTTAAAGGCATCTTCCAGATCGGCAGTAGAATATGCAATGTCGTCGGCCGCTTCCAGCAGGTAGGTCAGCGGATGGCGCACGATGCCTTTGTCGGGAGTGGTGGTCCCAACCGCTTCCGAGATCTGCTCAAAAGTCTCCTGTTCTGCAGCGAAGAAGCCGAGTTTGTGCTTTCGGATATCCGCACTGCCTTTATCAACGGAGCAGGAGTCGGTGGGGTATTTTACCAGCGTGCTGATGATCGCTTTGGACAGATTGAGGCTGGAACCGTGTTTTGCTTTCAGCAGGATCCGCAGCGCCTGTGCATTGCCCTCAAAATTTTCCAGATCAGCGATCATCTGCGCGGATAACCAGCTGCGAAGGGGCTGTCCTTTGTATTTTACATGGTCGAGGTTCTCTTTGAACCAGTCGCCGATCACGGTCTCGCCGAAATGCCCGAAGGGCGGATTGCCGAGGTCGTGCAAAAGGCCGGCGCAGAGCAGGACCGATGCGATGGCTTCGGCATCCTCCGGCACAGCAATATCAGTTGGCTTGTACTGTGTTGTGTTTTTGGAGATCATGATGCCAAGCTGCCGGGCGATCGTGGAGACTTCGATCGAGTGTGTCAGGCGGGTTCGGATGAAATCACTCTTATCCAGAGGAAACACCTGCGTTTTATCCTGCAGCCTGCGGAATGCAGCGCTGGAAACGATCCGGCTGTAGTCCTTTTCAAATGCATTGATGGGATACTCCTTGAACGAATCGGGCTCAGGAGGTTCAGAAGAAAGCTTTTCAGTTGACAGCAATTTTGCCCATTCCATAATCAGTACACCTCGCTTTTGAAACGTCGTGATTAAAAATCTGCAAAAGGCATCGGCCTTCCATTACTGCCATTATACAAAAGAAACGCTGCTCCGGCAACAAAAAACGGATTCTCTGAAAAAAACACAAAAACTGCAGCTTGAACATGTGCAGAGTTCCAATTTATTTCGGGATCCGAAAAAAGGAAAGCGGAGTGTTATGCTGCGGTGTACTACTTCCGCCAGATGCACCCGAAATTGAATCAGACAAAAGCTTCCCTTTCCGTGGGCTGCGTGCCTGCGGCGGGGAAGCTTTTTTGTATGCCTGCGGGGCAGGAACGGCGGGATATCAGCCAGATTGCACAAAACGCATTGCACAAAATTGAACAGCTTTTCAGGAAAAAATCTTGCTATTCCGCTTGCGCTCATGTATAATGGACTTGACTTGAAAGGTAGGATGTTTAAAAACACTCTGCCGTATGCTGCTGCAGATGACTTGAAAGGTGGAACATGGGATGTTGTATAAGAAAGCTTCTGAGATGAAACCCACTCCGATCCCCCATTGCATGGGCGGCGAGGGCACCGTGATGATGGAACGCCTGCTGGATGCGCCTGCCGAAATGCTGGGCAAGGGCCGCGCCTACGTGCGCCACACGCTGGCACCGGGCGTGACCATTGGCAGGCACACGCATGAGCACGAGATGGAAAGCATGGTCATCGTCTCCGGCCGCGCTGTCCACATCATCAACGGCGAGGAGCAGATCTTGGAGAAGGGCGACATCATTGCCGCCATGCCCGGCGACACCCACCAGATCGCCTGCCTGGGCGACGAGCCGCTGGTGCTGATCGCACAGGTGCTGTACGAATAAAGGAGGAGCTTCAGATGGAACAGATCCGCAGTGCCGATGTTCTGGCCAGCTTTCCACAGGTGGATGAGGAAAAACTGAACGCCGCCCTTGCCGCCGAAGCTGCCGCCAGCAACCGCAAGATCATTGTGCTGGACGACGACCCTACCGGCGTACAGACGGTACATGATATTTATGTTTATACAGATTGGACGGTAGAAAGCCTGCGCAAGGGCTTTGCTGCGCCGGAAAAGCTCTTCTTTATTCTGACCAACAGCCGCGGCTTTACCGTGGCCGAGACCACCAAGGCCCACCGCGAGATCGCGGAGAACACCGCCAAGGTGGCCCGCGAGTTCGGCATGGACTACCTGATCATCAGCCGCGGCGACTCCACCCTGCGCGGCCACTACCCGCTGGAGACCGACCTGCTGTGCGAGGTGACGGAGGCTGAGAACGGTTACAAAATGGATGGCGACATTCTGTGCCCCTACTTCCGCGAGGGGGGACGCTTTACACTGGACAACGTGCATTATGTGCGCTACGGCGCAGAGCTTGTGCCCTGCGGCCAGACCGAATTTGCCAAGGACGAGACCTTTGGCTACCACGCCAGCAACCTGTGCGAATACATTGAGGAAAAAACCGGCGGCAAAGTCCGTGCAGGAGACGTGACCTGCATCTCGCTGGAAAGCCTGCGCGCCATGGATTTTGACGGCATCGAGGCCCAGCTGCTGGCGGTGCACGATTACGGCCATGTGATCGTGAACGCAGTGGCGGACTGCGATGTGAAGGTGTTTGCAGTGGCACTGTACCGCGCCATGGCAAAGGGCCGTCACTTCACCATCCGCAGTGCGGCCGCACTGGTCAAGGCCATCGGCAATATTTCCGACCAGCCGCTGCTCACCCGGGAAAAGATGGTCACGCAGGAAAGCAAGGCAGGCGGCATCATCGTGGTGGGCAGCCACACCAAAAAGACCACTGCCCAGCTGGAAGAACTGAAAAAAGTACAGGGCATCGAGTTTATTGAGATGGACAGCGACAAGGTGCTGGTGCCGGGCGAGCTGGAAAAGGAAGCAGCCGCCATCGTGGCCCACTGCTCACAGCAGATCGCAAAGGGCATCACCTGCTGCGTGTCCACAAAGCGCGTGGTGCTCACCCTGCCGGACGACACCCCGGAAGCAGCCCTCGTGCGCAGCGTTGCCATCAGCGATGCACTGCAAAGCTGCGTGGGCAGGCTGACCGCTTCCCCGGCTTTTGTGGTGGCAAAGGGCGGCATCACCAGCAGCGACGTGGGCGTGAAGGCCCTGCGCGTGAAATGCGCCAAGGTGCTGGGCCAGATCCGGCCGGGCATCCCGGTATGGCAGACCGGTGCCGAAAGCCTGTTCCCCGGCACGCCGTACATCATCTTCCCGGGCAATGTGGGCGAAGTGTCCACCCTGCGGGAAGCGGTGGAAATTTTACTGGGCTGACACTCTGATGATTTAGAATGCCCTCCGCTTCGCTCTGAGCATATTCAGCGGAAAAATTATCATGATTGCAAAACAGCCAGACCGCGGTTGCGCAGCAATGAAAGCCCCAGTGGGGCTTTCAAGCGGCAGAACGTTCTTGCGGGAGCAAGATGGAGGGGCCTTGCCCCGACAAGTTCCGCGGGTCTGGCTGTTTTGCTTTTTCACGAAGATAAGCTGCTTCTTGTGCAGGGGGCATTCGTGTGGGGCAGGTTTGTATGGCTTTTATAAAATGCATTGCCGCCGGATACGTTCTCTTTTGCGCGCCAAAAGAGAGCCGGAAAGGACGGCGGTGCCCGCAGGGCATGAAAGCCCCAGTGGGACTTTTGAGCCGCAGACCGGTTTGCGAAGCAAATGCTACTACCTGTTACGACCCCTTCCCGTGAAAAAGCAAAGCCGGAATGACCGCAGTCATTCCGGCTTTGCAATATACAAAAATAATAATTCCGCTGTTTATGGCGCAGCGCACGCGGAGCCATTTTAAATGAACGATCACTCTTTTTTGGCTTTCTTTTTCTTCTTTGCTGCCTTTTCCTCCGGCTTGTTCTTCATCAGCCTGCCGAGGGATGCGGCAGTGTATACGCAGAAGCAGCCCACCACCACGATCAGCACGACGGCGCTTGCGTCCAGCGCCACGGTGCCGGCGCGGACAGCGGCCAGATACAGTGCCAGCAGCACCACGCCGCCGCCCAGCCACAGGCTGCTGCTGTTCACCTGCTTTTGCCACTCCTGCTGCGGCGTGAGCGGATGCTGCTGCGCCTTGCCCTGCCGGGCCTTCTTTTTCCAGATGTTATCACTTTGAAACGGATTCATGTTCCGGTGGCTCCTTCCCTGTCTTTTTCTTTAAGGGTATTATACGCCGCAAGATGGGATGATGTCCAGAAAGAAGTGGATTTTTCACCACTTGCATCCCGCATTTGTGCAGAACGACCAAAACCGGCCCGAAATATCGGCTATTCGCCAATTTACTTTTTGCGGACCGAAGAGTAATCTAATGGTAGGATGTAAAGACGGACAAGCTGTTGAGATTGAACTAAAGGTAGGATGTAGCAAAGAACCTTTGCTGCGGGCTTGTCCGGCACGAGAACGCGAAAAACAAAAGGAGGCTTTTCCGTTATGAAGGTAGGTCTGATCTATACCAGCACCACCCCGGAACTGATCGAACTGGTGGAGCAGGAGGTCAAAAAGCAGCTGGGCGATGATGTGGAGCTGTACAGTCTGCAGGACCCCAGCATTCTGGCAGATGTTCGCGCGGCAGGCTATGTGACCACTGCACCGGCAGCACGCCTGATCGGCATGTACATGAAAGCCGCTGAGGAAGGCGTGGATGCCATGCTGAACCTGTGCAGCAGCGTGGGCGAAGTTGCCGACAGCGCACAGGACGTGGCAAAGTACATTGGTGTGCCTATCGTCCGCGTGGACGAGGAGATGTGCCGCGAGGCTGTCCGCAAGGGCCAGCGCATCGGCGTGATGGCTACCCTGCCCACCACGCTGGAACCCACCAAGGGCACCATCCTGCGCATGGCCCGCGAGTGCAACAGACACGTGGAGCTGGTGGACTGTCTGGTGGACGGTGCATTCGGTTTGGATCAGGACCAGTTCAAGGCCCGCATGACCGAGATGGCCGGTACCATTGCCGACAAGGTGGATGTGATCGTGTTTGCACAGGGCAGCATGGCCTACTGCGAACAGTATATCGCCGATAAGTTTGGCAAGGTGGTTCTCAGCAGCCCCCGCTTTGGTGCAGCCGAGCTGAAAAAGGCGCTGGAAAAGAAAGGCACCATTTAAAAAAGGAACAAGAGCCGGAGCACGAGAACGGCTCAGGAGAAGATATTTTTTTGAAGGAGAATTCTTATGAAAAAGATGATTTCCCGTCGTGACTTCCTGAAGGTGGCTGGCATTTCCGCTGCTGCTCTGGGTCTGGCTGCCTGCGGCGGCTCCGGCACCAGCACTGCTGCTTCCACTGCCTCTACTGCAGCTTCCACCGGTTCTTCCGCTGCCGCTTCCGGCTCGGCTGTCACCCTGAAGCTGGGCTTCTCCACCAACGAAGAAGACCCCCGTGCAAAGGGCGCAAAGCAGTTTGCAGAAGAAGTTGCCGAAAAGACTGGCGGCGCTGTGGAAGTTCAGCTGTACCCCTCCGGCCAGCTGGGCGGCGATGCTGACCTGATCAACTCTATCGCTCTGGATTCCGGCACAGTGGATATCATCATCACCGACGCTTCCAACTTTGCCACCTACGATGCAAAGATGGGCATTTCCGCACTGCCGTTCCAGTTCGAGACCTTCGACGATGCATGGGCATTCATGGACAGCGACATCGAGGCTGCCGCTGAGGAAGGCCTGCTGAGCCAGAATATGCGTGTGCTGGCCCACTACTGCAACGGCTTCCGCTGCGTGACCAACTCCAAGGGCCCCATCAACAGCCCTGCCGACATGAACGGTCTGCTGATCCGCACCCCCGAGAACCCCGTCATCATGGCTACCATGACCGCTCTGGGTGCCAACCCCCAGCCGCTGAGCTTCTCTGAGCTGTATCAGGCTCTGCAGCAGAAGACCTACGATGCACAGGAGAACCCCATCCCCGTTATCTACAACAACAACCTGTTCGAGGTTCAGGAGTACCTGAGCATCACCAACCACATCTACTCCGGCATGTGCTTTACCATTGCCGAGAGCAGCTGGAACAAGCTGAGCGCTGACCAGCAGCAGATCGTTTCCGACGCTGCAAAGGCATCTGCCGATTACGACCGTGAGCTGAACGAGCAGCAGACCAACGATTTGGTCTCCGCTCTGGAAGAGAAGGGCATGAAGATCAACAGCCCGGAACTGGCTCCGTTTGCAGCTGCGACCGAAAAGGTCCTGACCGACAACGCTGATACCTACGGCGACCTGCTGGATCAGCTGAAGGCATGGAAAGAAGCCCGCTGAGATCACTGACCAGAAAACCTTGAAATAAAACCGAAGCAAAGGGACGAGGGGCGTGCCCTTCGTCCCTTTGCATTTTATCTGAATCGCACTTGGAAAGGAGTTTGTACTGTGAAAAAACTGCAAACCACTCTGGACAAGATCACCACCCTCATTTCCGCCATTCTGTGCGCGGCTATGATGGTAATTCTGTTCGCAAACGTTGTGCTGCGCCTGATCCCCGGCATCGGCGGCTTCAAGTGGTACATGGAGAGCAGCCAGTATCTGAACGTCTGGTCCATGCTCATTGCCTGCATTGGCATCAACGCCATGGGCACCAACCTCCGCGTGGAGGTGGTGGATTCCATCCTCGGTAAGACTCCGCTGGGCAAAAAGATCGTTGTCATCATCCGTGATGTGTTCATCATCCTGTTCTACGTCATGGTCACCTACGGCGGCTACCAGCTGTGCACCCGCGCAAAGCAGGCCGTTTCCACCATGCCGCAGTTCACCATGGGTCAGGTGTACACCATCTTCCCCATTGCCGGTGTGCTGTGCATCCTGTCCGCCGTTCTCAATCTGGTGGTTGAGCTTACCACGAAACCTGAAGGAGGCGAATCCAAATGATCGCATGGCTGCTGATCTCATTCTTCGTTCTGCTGTTCCTGGGTGTGCCCATCGCCATGAGTCTGGGCCTGTCCGCCATGGGCGGCATCCTGTTCCTGGGCGGCGGCAGCACCGTCACCATTGCCCAGCGCATGTTTGAGGGCATGAACAGCTTTGCACTGCTGGCCATCCCTCTGTATACCTTTGCCGGCTTCACCATGTCCAAGGGCGGTATTTCCAAGCGCCTGATGGACTTCTGCTACTCCATCGTCGGCCACATCTACGGCGGTCTGGCTCACGTGAACGTGCTTTCCAGCATGATCTTTGCGGGCATCTCCGGTTCTGCTGTTGCCGATACCGCTGGTGTTTCCGGCATGTTCATGCCGGAAATGATCCGCAAGGGCTACTCCAAGAACTTTACCGTTGCCGTTACCGCCATTTCCTCCACCATCGGCATCATCATTCCTCCGTCCATCCCCATGGTGGTCATTGCCGGTATCTGCGGCATCTCCACCGGTAAGCTGTTCCTCGGCGGCATCATCCCCGGCATCCTGTGCGGTCTGGCACAGATGATCGTCAGCTACTTCCTCGCTAAGAAAGAAGGCGTGCCCAAGGAGCCCGGTCACTTCACCATCGGCCCTGTGCTGCACGGCCTGTGGGAGAGCTGGCCCGCCCTGCTCATGCCTATCATCATCGTGGGCACCATTACCATGGGTATCGTCAGCCCCACCGAGGCAGGCGTGATCGCTGTTGTTTACGGTCTGTTTGCCGGCGGCATCATCTACCGCGAACTCAAGTGGGAGGACATCAAGTTTGCCTTTGCAGAGACCGTCCGCACCAGCGGCCGTATCTTCATCGTTATCGGCGCTGCAAAGCTGTACACCGTCATGCTGACCACCGCAGGCTTTGACAAGTGGGTGGCCAAGACCATGCTGGGCTTCTCCACCAACCCCACCGTCATCCTCATCATGATCCTGCTGATCTTCTTCATCGTCACCATGTTCATGGAGTCCATTGCAACGCTGACCCTGTTCATGCCCATCCTGTATCCCATTGCTCTGGGCGTGGGCATCAACCCCATCGTGCTCAGCGTTCTGATCACCGTGGTCATCGGCATTGGTCTGGTCACTCCCCCGGTGGGCATGTGTATCTACGTTGCCTGCGACCTGATGGATACGACTGTTGGTGAAGTGTTCCCCACATTGGTGCCGTTTATTGCGGCCACCTTCGTCTGCATTGCCCTGATGGTCGCCTTCCCTCAGCTGATCCTGCTGCCCACCTATTTGATGGCGTAACCGTTGCGTCCGCTTTTCAGATATGGTAAAATAGTGGTGAAAGTTCAACATGTGATGTTTGGAGGCTTTCTGCCCCAGAACGTTCCACGTTGAACGACCCCGAATATCCACCAAACCGGATTTGGAGGCGGAACTATGTCAATGGAACATCCTGAAAAACAGAAGAATGCGGTAAAGTCTGTAGTCGATCAGGTCATGGATGGGATCATCTCCCAGATCATCGACGGCACCCTGCATCCGGGCGACAAGCTGCCTACCGAAATGGAACTGTGCAAGCAGTTCGGCGCGGGCCGCAACTCGGTGCGGGAAGCTGTGAAAAAGCTGCAGGCCTACGGCATCCTGTACATCAAGCGTGCCGACGGCACCTTTGTGAGCGAAAACTACAACCAGAAAATGCTGGACCCGATGCTGTACAGCATCATCCTGCAGAAGAACAGCTGGCAGGAATTTGTGGAACTGCGCTCCGTCATCGATATCGGTACGCTGAATATTATCATTCAGCGCAATGATATCACATCCTTTCTGCCGGACCTGTACCGCACCTTCGGCGAGCTTTCTGCCGAAATGCACTCGCCGGAGCCTTCGGTGGACAAGGTGCTGGAGCTGGACAGCCGGTTCCACACCCAGATCGCCAATGCGGCCCAGAACCCCATGCTGGCCACCATCACCGAGTATATCACCCGGCTGACGATGCCCAGCCGTCTGGAGACCACCCGCAAGGTGCTGGCCAAGGGCGAAGAGGAGATCGAGCGGTTCGTAGAGCTGCACCGCCAGCTGCTCAGCGTGATCGAGCGCAGGCAGGTGGACGAGATCGCCGCTACAGTGCAGGATCACTACATCTTCTGGAAGAAGTAAGCATACAGGCCTCCTGCCTGCCGTAAAAGGCGGGCTGGGGACTGTGAGTTTACAAGATGGGATGTTTGTGCTAAAATGACGTTAGCATCCTTTGTTAAGCTTCTCCAATGCGACATGCAAGGAGTGTTCATCCAATGAAAAAAATCATGATCTCCGTGGCCCCCGTTGCGGCCACAGACATTCTCATCAATCCGCGGGCCATTGCCCGGGATGTGTATGAGTGCTACAAAAACGGCGCGTCCATGGTGCACCTGCACTGCCGCGACCTGAACGGCAACCTCACCCCGGATCTGAGCCTGCTGGAAGAAACGGTGGCCTACATCCGCGAGATGTGCGACATCGTGGTGGAGATCTCCACCGGCGGCGTGTCCAACCTGACCATTGAGGAACGTGTGCAGCCCTGCTACCCCTCCTGGGTGGAAGCCAACAGCCTGAATGTCGGCTCGGTGAATCTGGGTACCTCGGTGTACCAGAACCCCATCAAGGATGTGGAGTACTGCGTCAAGACCATCATGGACAACAAGAAGATCCCGGAGACCGAGGTCTTTGAGCTGGGCATGATCAACACCGTGCGGGAACTGAACGACAAGTTCCACTTTGTAAAACCCATCCTGTTTGCACTGGTGTTCGGCCATGGCGGCGAGATGCCTGCCACGGTGCCGGCCCTGCGCCACATGATCCAGGCGCTGGAAGAGAACTTTCCAAACGGCGACTACCTGTGGGGCTACACGCAGGCCCACCGCGAGGACTGGGAAATGGTCAAGACTGCGCTGGATATGGGCGCTTCCACCGTGCGCATCGGCTTTGAGGATTCGGACATGATCGCGCCGGGTGTCCATGTGGACAACAACGCAGCGTTGATCGCAAAGGTGTCGGACATCGTAAAGTCCAAGGGCATGATGCCCATGACTCCCGACGAGGTGCGCGCCATGCTCAAGATCCCGCCGCTGCGCCGTTAAAAAGGAGGAAAGAAACGTATGGTGATTCAAGGCGTTACTTACCTCTCAGACTTTGAGGCAAAAAAAGCCATCATGGAAATGGCCCGTCGGCTGGAAGCCAAGGGCTGGCTGGTGGCCGGTGACGGAAGCATGAGCGTCCGCGTCGGCCCGCAGGCCGTGTGGGTGACCGTTGCCGGTGCCGACAAGGCCGCGCTCACGCAGGATATGCTGGTGCGCGTGGATATGAATGGCAAGGCGATGCTCAGCGCAAAGCCCAAGCCCCTGCCCGAAGACCTGCCCATCCATCTGAAAATCTATCAGGAAAACGAGAACGCCCAGTGCGTGATGCACACCTATCCGGCCTGCGCGGCTGTGATGGGGATGCAGGGCCAGACCGTGCAGCCTGCAGCGTTCAGCCCCGCAGTGCGGGCGCTGGGCCGGGTGCAGCTGCTGCCCGCCCAGAACGTGGACGCGCAGGCACAGGCTGTCAGCCTGCTGTGCCGCACCGATAAGGCTGTCCTGCTGGAAAATGACGGCTGCCTGACCTGGGGCAAGACCCCGGCAGATGCGGCCCATCTGGTGGAAGCACTGGATTACTACGCAGCCGTCACCGCAAAGCTGGGCTGCGCAGGCTGCTCCAAATGCGGCAGCTGCGGTGGTCACTGCACCGGCTGCAGCAAGTGCGGCGCACCTGCCATGCAGCCCATGGCTCAGCCCGCTGCACAGCCTGTGGCAATGGCAGTACCCTCCGCACAGCCTGCCCAGCCGGTGAGCCTGCCGGGCGTTACCGGGCTGATCCAGCCGGGCATGGCGCTGCCCACCCTGCCCAAACAGCAGGCGGCTCCTGCCCCGGTGCCCGCCGCACAGCCTGCGGCAGTCCCTGCAATGGAAGCGGCCCCGGCCGCACCGAAGTCCGCAAATGCCCGCGATGCCGCAATGGCCGAGGTCATCCGCCGGACGCTGAAGAGCTTTCAATAACAAAAAGTTTCGTTTGATCCAACGGATATGACCTTTACGGAAAGGAACGAAAACCATGGATATCAGTTCGCAGGAAATTGAAGCGATCGTCAAGCAGGTGCTTGCCGGTATGGGCGGTGCACAGACAAGCGCCGCCCCTGTAGCCTATACCGCTGCACCCGGCGGTGCAGCAGGCGACCGCGGCGTGTTCGAGAACGTAGACGACGCAGTGGAGGCTGCATGGAAAGCCCAGCGCGACTGGGTGGCCAACTACAAGATCGAGGATCGCCAGCGCATCATTGAAGCCATCCGCCGCTGTGCCCGCGCACATGTGGAGGAGTGGTGCCACAAGATCGTGGAAGAGACCGGCATGGGCCGCTATGAGGACAAGGTGGAAAAACATCTGGCCGTCATCAACAAGACCCCCGGCCCCGAATGCCTGACCACCGAAGCCAAGAGCGGTGACGCGGGCCTGATGCTGGAAGAGTACGCACCCTTTGGTGTGATCTGCTCCATCACCCCCACCACCAACCCTACCGAGACCATCATCAACAACACCATCAGCATGATCGCAGGCGGCAACACCGTGGTGTTCAACGTGCACCCCCGCGCAAAGCGGGTGTCTGCCGACTGCCTGCAGGCACTGAATACCGCCATCATCGAGGCGGGCGGCCCTGCAAACCTCATTACCATGACCCGTGAGCCGACCATGGAGAATGTGGACAAGATGGCCGCAAACCCCAAGATCCGCCTGATGGCAGGCACCGGTGGCATGGGCATGGTGAACGCCCTGCTGCGCAGCGGCAAAAAGTGCATCGGTGCCGGTGCAGGCAACCCGCCCGTCATCGTGGACGAGACCGCAGACATCGAGCTGGCAGGCCGCAAGATCTACGAAGGCGCTTCGTTCGATAACAACATCCTCTGCTTTGCAGAGAAGGAAGTGTTCGCCGTGAACACCGCCTACGACGGCCTGCTGCACGAGCTGCAGAAGCAGGGTGCCTACCTGCTGAACAAGGCCCAGACCGAACAGCTGGTGAACATCGTGCTGCAGCCCAAGAAGGGCGGCGGCCACGAGGTGAACAAAAAGTGGGTGGGCAAGGATGCCGCCCGCATTCTGGAGACCATCGGCGTGCATGTGCCGGATACTTGCCGCCTTGCCATCTGCGAGGTGCCTGCCGACCATCCGTTCGTGCTGGTGGAGCAGATGATGCCGGTGCTGCCCATCGTGCGCTGCCAGAGCTTTGAACAGGCGGTGGAAGATGCCGTGGTGGCCGAGCACGGCAACCGCCACACCGCTTCCATCTTCTCCAAGGATGTGGACCACATGACCCGCTTTGCCCGGGTCATTGAGACCACCATCTACGTAAAGAACAGCGCCACCAAGGCCGGTGTTGGCATTGGCGGCGAGGGCCACTGCACCATGACCATTGCCGGCCCCACCGGCGAGGGTATCACCTGCGCAAAGAGTTTCTGCCGCCGCCGCCGCTGCATGCTGGCCGAGGGCGGGCTGCGCATCATCTGAGTTTTTGAAGGACGAAACCATCACATACAATTTTTTCAGTGTTCTGACAGGAGGAACAACTTATGAAAGCTCTGGGTTTTATCGAGACGAAGGGTCTGGTTGGCAACATCGACGCTACCGATGCAATGCTGAAGGCTGCTGATGTTGAGTTCATTGGTTCCGACACCATCGGTGCCGGTCTGACCACCGTGATCGTTACCGGCGAGGTGGGCGCTGTCAAGGCTGCTACCGAGGCTGGCGAAGAGGCTGCTTCCCGCGTGGGTGAGCTGTTCTGCGTCAACGTCATTGCACGCCCCCACGCAGATCTGGCCCGCATCATGCCCGCCAAGGGCCCCGCGACCGGCAAGTCCGGCCTGCCCGCAGGCGAGCAGGTGCCGCTGGATGCCGCTCTGGGCATGATCGAGACCAACGGCCTGACCGCTTCCATCGAGGCAGCCGATGCCATGCTGAAGAGCGCAGATGTCTCTCTGGTGGGTCAGGAGAAGATCGGCGCAGGCCTTGTTACCGTGTTCGTGCAGGGCGACGTTGGCGCTGTGAAGGCTGCTGTTGAGGCAGGCCAGACCGCTGCTTCCCGCATTGGCGAAGTGGTCAGCGCACTGGTCATTCCCCGCCCGCACGCAAGCGTGTCCGAGTGCATGCCTGAGCTGCGCTGAGAACTGCGCTGACGCTGCATAAGAAAGGAGCGCTGTGCCTTGGTTTACCATGACATCAGTCAGGAACAGCTGCTGCTCCTGATCACGCAGGCCGTGCAGGCAGAGCTGCAAAAGCGCAGCCGTCAGGTGCCGGTAGGCATCTCGGTGCGGCACATCCACCTTACCCGCGATGATGTGGACAAGCTGTTCGGCTATGGCTACCAGCTCACCCCCAAAAAGGCGCTGAGCCAGCCCGGCCAGTTTGCCTGCGAGGAATGTCTGGACATCATCGGCCCCAAGGGCGAACTGAAGCATGTCCGCATCCTTGGCCCGGAGCGCAGTGCCACTCAGATCGAGCTGGCGCAGACCGACTGCCGCAACATCGGCATCAAAGCGCCGGTGCGTTCCAGCGGGGATACAAAGGGTACGCCGGGCGTGACCCTGCGCGGCCCCAATGGCACCCTGACTGTGCCGGAGGGCGTGATGATCGCCGACCGCCACATCCACATGACTCCCGCACAGGCAGCGGCCTTCGGCCTTGCCGACGGCGACCGCGTGCAGGTAAAGATCGACGGCCCCAAGCCGGGCGTGATGGGCGGGGTGCTGATCCGCGCAAACGACAAATGTGCACTGGATTTTCACATCGACACGGACGATGGCAATGCCTTCCTGCTCAAGCAGGGGCAGCTGGTCACCGTGCTGGGCAAAGAGGAGTAAGCTATGATTTTAGGGATCGTCAAGGGGACCGTTGTCGCCACCCGCAAAATGCCGGAGCTTGTAGGCTATAAGTTCCTGCTGGTGGAGCCGGTGTTCGGCTCCAAAAAGGATACCATCGTGGCGGGCGACAACATCGGCGCGGGTGTAGGCGAGATGGTTCTGGTCACCACCGACGAGACCACCCAGCATGGTCTGGACCATCCGTCGCCCATTGATGCTTTCATCGTGGGCATCGTGGACAATCCTCCCACCCTGAGTAAGTAACACCCTGCAAGTTTTGCCGCAGAGAGGGGCTTCCTCCCGGCGGGATCGTGAGGCTTAAACAATGAAAATTATTATCATCGGCAGCATTGCCGCCGGGGTTTCGGCCGCCGCCAGACTTGCCGCCGCCCAGCGCGGAGCGCAGATCACCGTCTACGAAAAAGGCGGCTTCTACTCCTGCGGCACCGGCGGCCTGCCCCATTACCTGTGCGAGGATCTGGACAGCCTGAACAAGGCCATTCAGGCCAAGGAGACTGAGCTGAACGCGCAGGGCATCACCGCACATCTGCGCCATGAGGTGCGCGGCATCGACGCAGCCGCCCGCAAGGTGACGGTATGTGATCTTGCCACCGGACGCGTGTTTGAAGACCACTACGACAAGCTGGTGCTGGCCACTGGTTCTTCCAACCGTGTGCCGCAGGTGCCCGGCAGTGACCGCGTGGGCGTGCAGACCCTCAAGACCGTGGAAGATCTGATCTTCCTCAAGGAGTTCGTCCGCACCCCCTATGTGCGGGACATCGTGATCCTGGGCGGCAGCTGGGCCGGTTTGGAGATCGCAAAGTCCTTCCTCAAGCTGGGCCGCAATGTGCGTATCATTGAAAAAGAGCAGCAGCTTTTGCCCCAGTTTGACCCTGAGGTGAGCAAGCTGATCCAGAAGGAGCTGGAAGCGCAGGGCGTGCAGTTCAATCTGGGCGAGCAGGTGCGCTCCTTCCCGGGCCGTACCTTCGTGGAGCAGGTGCAGACCAACCGCGGCACCTACCCCTGTGACCTTTGCGTGGTAGCCATCGGCGTTACCCCCAACACCGGCCTGCTGGCCGGTACCGGGGCGCAGCTGGCACCCAATGGCGCTGTGCTCATTGGTGCCGACCTTGCCACCAGTGTGCCCAATATCTATGCCGTGGGCGACTGCGCGGCCTGCCGCGACGGCTCTCTGCGCACCAGCAGCCTGAAGGTGGCGGATCTGGAGATCGCCCGCACCGGCCTGACCGAGACCGAGGCCCGCAAGGCCGGTCTGCGGGTCAAGAGTGCAATGGCCACCGGCACCGACCGTCCGGGCATCTGCCCGAACCCCCACCGCATCACCATCAAGCTGGTGTATGAGGCCAATACCCGTCAGGTGCTGGGTGCGCAGGCATGGGGAGAAAAGAATGTTTCGGCCCGCATCAACGCCATTGCCGTTGCCATCCGCGCTGGCATGACCGTGGAAGCACTGGGTCAGGTGGATTTCGTCTATTCCTCCTCGTCCTGTTCCATTTGGGACCCGGTGCAGATCGTCTGCGGTCAGGCACAGTAAGCGGAGGGTGAACACATGGCAGAACGCATCAACGCCGTCAAGACCAGCTTTTTTGGCAAGGGTGCCATCCGTCTTCTGGGACCGGAGCTTCAGAAGATGGGCATCCGCCGTGCTTTGCTGGTGACAGACCGCTTTCTCTATGATTCCGGTGCCGCTGCCCGGGTCGGTCAGGTACTGTCCGATGCCGGTGTGGAGTACGCCGTGTACTACAATGTGCAGCCCAACCCCACCGTACAGGTGGTGAACGACTGCATTGCCGCAGCCCGCACCCTGCAGGTGCAGCTGCTGGTGGCCCTGGGCGGCGGCAGCGCCATCGATACCGCTAAGGCAGCCAGCATCGTGGTGGCCTGCGGCGGTACCGTGGAACAGTACGAGGGCGAGAACAAGTCCTCCAAGCCCGGCCTGCCCATCGTGGCGGTGAACACCACCGCCGGTACCGGCAGCGAGTGCACCTCCTTCTACATCGTCACCGACCCTGTCCGCCACAGCAAAATGGCCATGGTGGACCCCAACTGCATGGTCAGCATTGCGGTGAACGACACCGACTTCATGTCCTCCATGCCGCCCAAGCTCACCGCAGCCACCGGCATGGACGCGCTGACCCACGCCATCGAGGCGGCGCTTTCCAAAAACGCCAACCCGCTCACGGACAAGGATGCCTACTGGGCCATGCAGGCGATCGTGCAGAACCTGCCCCGGGCCGTTGCCAACGGTCAGGATGAAGCCGCCCGCACCATGATGGCCTACGCCGAAAATGTGGCAGGCATGGCTTTCTCCAACGCGGGCCTTGGCATGGTGCATGCGATGGCACACGCGCTGGGCGGACACTACAACCTGCCCCACGGTGTGTGCAATGCGGTGCTGCTGCCCTACGTGCTGGCCTTCAACAGCCGCAGCCCGGTGTGCCGGGAGCGGTTCATGACCATTGCCGCTGCCATGGGCCTGCAGGGCACTTTTACCCCGGACACTGCCGCACCGGCAGTGATCCAGTTTGTCCGTCAGCTCAGTGCAGGGGTGGGCATCCCCGCAAACCTTGCGCAGCTGAACAAGGTGGACCCTGCAGATTTTGCCGCGCTGGCAGAGCTTGCCCTGCACGACACCTGCATGTCCACCAACCAGATCACCCCCACCCGCGACGAGGTGGTGGCGGTATATACCGCTGCTTTCCGCGGATAAACTTTGAGACCTCCTCCATTTTCTCCATACCCAAACAAAGCCGCCGCTCTCCCTCTGCAAGGGAAAGCAGCGGCTTTGTGCTGTAAAAGGGGTGATGGGATTGTTTTTAAAGAGGGTTCTGTTATAATAAAATAAAAATGCGGCGCAGAAGTAAGAGGAGAAAGCGATGGAAACAAGAGAAAAACAGGCGTACCTGATAGAAGCACATAAATGTGATGAGATGCTTCTGACCCTGTTGCGGATGCTGGATGTACCGTGGAATGATATATTCATCCACATGGACAGCAAAAATACGGACTACCAGCCGGAAACGGTGGAGTGCCGCATGAAATATGCGAAAGTGTTTCACGCAAAACGGCACAGTGTTGTGTGGGGCGGTGTCAGTCAGGTAAAAGCGGAGCTTGTGCTATTGAAAACAGCAGTGGCCCATGGCCCGTATCAGCATTACCACCTGATCTCCGGTGTGGATCTGCCCATTCAAACACAAGAAGATATCCGCGCATTCTTTGAGGCAAACCCGGACAGGGAATTTGTCCATTTCGACCCGCACCCGTTCAGCCCATTCAACGATGAGCGCGTTTATTACCGGCACTTTTTCCAGAATATCGATCTGCGCCGCCATCCGGTGCTCGGCGTGATCAATGGAATCCTGCTGTCGGGCCAGAAGCTGCTGAAAATAAAGCGCAATCAGGACGTTCACTTCACAAAGGGCAGCAACTGGTTCAGCTGCACTGACGGCTTTGCACGGTATCTGCTGACAAAAGAAGAGTGGATCCTGCAGGTGCTGGACAAGACCTTTTGCTCGGACGAGTTCTTTGTGCAGACACTGATCGCGCAGTCGCCGTATCAGGATAAGATCTATCAGGGGCCGGGTGATACCAGTGCCCGTGCCATCGATTGGGACAGAGGCAATCCGTGGGTCTGGAAATACGCTGATCTGGAACAGCTGAAAGCATCGCCCTGCATGTTTGCCAGAAAATTTGATATCGAAAAAGAACCGGAGCTTGTGCATGAAATAGAACGCCTGTATGCACCTCATATATAAAAACAGTGCCGGACAGTTTTCAGGCTGTCCGGCACTGTTTTTTACTGTTCATTCTTTTTCGCCAGATCCTTGGTGTACAGGGCACGGGTGGCGTTGAGCACAGCCAGCACCATCACGCCCACATCGGCAAAGATGGCGGTCCACATGCTGGCCATGCCGATCGCGCCCAGCACAAGGCAGGCAAACTTGATGGCCAGTGCAAACACGATGTTCTGGTACACGATGCGTAACGTGCGGCGGGCAATGCGCATGGCCAGTGCGATCTTGGCGGGGTCGTCGTCCATCAGCACCACGTCAGCGGCCTCAATGGCAGCGTCAGAGCCCAGAGCGCCCATTGCAATGCCCACATCGGCACGGGACAGCACCGGGGCATCGTTGATGCCGTCGCCCACAAAGGCAAGGTTCTCTTTGGGCCGCTTTGCGGCGAGCAGCGTTTCGATCTGGTCTACCTTGTCGCCCGGCAGCAGGCCCGCATGGTATTCATCCAGCCCAAGCTCTGCGGAAACGGCCTTTGCAACCGGCTCGGCATCGCCGGTCAGCATCACGGTCTTGCGCACACCGGCATCCTTCAGGCCCCGGATGGCCTGTGCGCTGTGGGGCTTTACCACATCGGCGATCAGAAGATAACCGGCGTACATGCCCTCGATGGCCACATGCACGATGGTGCCGGTCTCGCTGACGGCGGGAGCCTTCAGGCCCAGCTTTTCCATCAGGCGGGCGTTGCCGGCAGCAACGGTCCTGCCGTCCACCTTGGCGGTCACGCCGTGGCCGCCAAGCTCCTGCACATCGGTGACACGGTTCGGATCGATCTCCCTGCCGTAAGCGGCCTTGATGCTGAGGGAGATGGGGTGCTTGGACCAGCTCTCGGCCAGCGCGGCAGCTTCCACCAGCTGCTCCTCGCTGGTGCCCTCTGCGGGGTGGATGCCGGTCACTTTAAAGGTGCCCTGGGTCAGGGTGCCGGTCTTGTCGAACACAACGATGCCGGTGCGGGCCAGCTCTTCCAGATAGGTGGAACCCTTGACCAGAATGCCGCAGGCAGATGCACCGCCGATGCCGCCGAAGAAGCTCAGGGGAATGCTGATGACCAGTGCGCAGGGGCAGCTGATAACAAGGAAGGTCAGGGCACGGTAGACCCAGTCACCAAAGCGGGCGGGCTGGCCCATGAGCAGCAGCACGATGGGCGGGATAAAGGCCAGAGCCAGTGCGCCATAGCACACGGCGGGGGTGTACACGCGGGCAAAACGGGTGATGAAGTTCTCGGCGCGGGCCTTCTTCATGCTGGAATTTTCCACCAGATCGAGAATTTTGGAAACGGTGGATTCGCCGAATTCCTTGGTGGTCTTTACCTTCAGCAGGCCGGTCATGTTCACGCAGCCGCTGATGACCTCATCGCCGGTCTGCACATCGCGGGGCAGGCTCTCGCCGGTCAGGGCGGCGGTGTTCAGGGCAGAAGCGCCCTCCACGATCACGCCGTCGATGGGCACGCGCTCACCGGGCTGGACCACGATCACGGTGCCGATCTCCACATCGTCCGGGTCCACCTGCTCCAGTTTTCCGTCCTCGCCCTCAATGTTGGCGTAGTCCGGGCGGATGTCCATTAAGCTGGAAATGCTCTGCCGGCTCTTGCCCACGGCCACGCTCTGGAACAGCTCGCCGATCTGGTAGAAGATGATAACGGCACAGCCCTCCACGTAGTCGCCCAGTGCAAATGCACCCACAGTGGCAACGGCCATCAGGAAGCACTCGTCAAAGGGCTGACGGTTCTTGATGCCAAGCAGTGCCTTGCGCAGCACGTCCCAGCCGACCACAAGATACGGGATGCAGTACAGTACCAGCTCCACCGGCGTGGGGAACTGGGGCAAAAGCTTGAGGATGAGCACCAAAATCAGCGCAATAATGATGCGCTGCAGGTTCTTTTTCTGCTTTTTGTTCATACAAAACGCTCCTTTTTGCGGGATCCATGGGCCGCATCACGCTGCGGCGGGCGGGGATTTCAACAACTTTTCCCCATAAAAATGGATATTCCACGGTTTTACCCGTGTTTTCCACACAGTTTTTCAGGCGTAAAAGCGCTTTTCCACGTTTATTTTACGTTTTTTCCGCAAACGGCGTTGAAAACTGAGTGGAAACTGTTGAAAACTGTCTGATTTTTCAACAGAAAAAGTTATTGCACAACACAATCGCACACAAAGTAAAAAGCATCTGCACATTCGTTTGAGCTCTCAGAAAATCTACGAATTCTTGCTGCAGATGCTTTTTTCTTTAGCGGGCTCGCCCTCTCAGTCAAATCCTTTGGATTTGCCAGCTCTCCCAAAGGGAGAGGTGTCACCGCAGGTGACGGAGAGGGCGAGGCTGTTGATCGTGTGCAGCAACCTGCCGCGCATCAGATGTCAAAGATCTCGCAGTCGTCCTCCACCTTCTTGCAGGCGGCCAGAACGTTCACCATGGTGTCGTGGGGGTCTGCACCTTCAGAGAACTCCACCTTCATCTTCTGGGTCATAAAGCTGACGGTAGCATTTGCCACGCCTGCAACGGTGTTGGCAGCGTCTTCCATCTTCTGAGCGCAGTTTGCGCAGTCCACTTCGATCTTGTAGCTCTTCTTCATAAGTAATACCAGCCTTTCGTTATTCTTCGATATGATCCATCCCCATGGAGAGGATGCTGCGCACATGGTCATCGTCTAGTGCGTAGTAAACGGTTTTGCCCTCGCGCCGGAACCGCACGAGCTTGGAATCCTTGAGCACCCGCAGCTGATGGCTCACCGCCGACTGGCTCAGCTGCACGGCGTTTGCAATGTCCTGCACGCACAGCTCGTTGTCGTGCAACGCATACAGGATCTTGATGCGGGTGGAGTCGCCGAACACCCGGAACAGGTCGGCCAGCTCGTACAGCACCTCGTCGTCCGGCATATCCAAGGCTTCCGGCTGCGGCGCGGGCATTGCTTCCTTTATTTCCGCCATGTTGACATCTCCCTTCGCTGTGGATTCACATGAACGCTTGTTCATGTGTTCATAGTAGCACGCGGAATGCTCCTTGTCAAGGCTTTTTTAAAGATTTTTGGCGTCTGCTCTAAATTGATGAAATTTGCCTTAAAACGCAGAAAATTTGCGTTTTTGAATCGCAATAAGGATGCGGATCGGAGGGAAGGCGAAAACAAAAAAGAGGTCGCCGCATGGTCAGTGTCCTCGCCCTCTCCGTCACCTTCGGTGCCACCTCTCCCAAAGAGAGAGGACTTGACAGCCCGTTTGCGCAAAAAGAAAAAGAGAAATTCACAAAAAAGTGCAAAACAGGGTGCGTTCTGGTGCAAAATGTGGTATCTTATAAAGGTGTTCAAAAATAAAATGCGCCATACGGCGCGCAAAAGGAGAGGAAAGTATATGACATTGGAAACCGGTATCCGCGGGGAACAGAGCGTGCTCGTCACCGCAGCCAATACAGCAAAGACCATGGGCAGCGGCACGCTGGAGGTGTTTGCCACCCCGGCCCTTGTGGCTCTGGCGGAAAAGACCTGCTGGATGAGCGTGGCCGACGCGCTGGGCGAGGGCAATGGCTCGGTGGGCACCAAGCTCGAGCTGGAGCACACCGCCCCCACCCCCGTGGGCATGACCGTGACCTGCGAGAGCGAGCTGGTGGCGGTAGAAGGCCGCAAGCTCACCTTCAAGGTGGCCCTGCACGACGAAAAAGGCCCTGTAGGCGGCGGCACCCACGAGCGCTTTGTGGTGAACGACGCAAAGTTCGCCGCCAAGGCGGAGGCGAAGAAGGGGTAAAACTCCTTCCGTCATCGCTGCGCGATGCCACTGCTCCCCTTTTTGTCACTTGCGTGACATCTTCCCCCGGCCGGGGGAAGTCTTTCTCATTGAGGGAGGCTTTGGCAGTACGGTAAAGTTCCCGGTTTTGCCAAAGGCTCTCCCCTTGGGAGAGCTGGCACCGAAGGTGACTGAGGGGGCGAGGACGCTGACCGAAGAAAACTATTCTTCATCCGTCTGCTCTGTTTGCTCCAATCGGATCGGCGGCGGGTCAGCTTCCAGCAAGTGCTGCTCGGCACGCTTCTGCGCGTCCTGCAAGAGCTGGGCGGCCTGCACGCTGGCCCGGAACAGCTCAAAATACATCGCTTTATAGTCCGGCGCGGTGCACACCTCCCTTGCATTCAGTGGGGATAGTTTTTCCTGCGCAAAGAGGGGTATGCATCCCCGGAAATTTGAAAAAAGAGGAATCCGTTATGAAAAACAAGAACCTTTCATGGTTCGCAGCTCTGCTGGTGTTTGCCCTGCTGCTGTGGTGCACAGCGGCAACGCCCGGCAAGATCGCGGACCCGTCCACCTATACCTGTGCGGTGTACAGCACCATCTTTTCGCTGCTGCCGCCGGTGATCGCCATTGTGCTGGCGCTGAACACCAAGGAGGTGTACACCTCCCTGCTGGTGGGCATCGCATCCGGTGCACTGCTATATGCCAACGGCAATCTGGAGCTGGCCATCAACACCCTGTTCTTCAATGAGGACGGCGGCATGGTGGCCAAGCTTTCGGACAGCAGCAACGTGGGCATTTTGGTGTTCCTTGTCATGCTGGGCATCCTTGTGGCCCTGATGAACAAGGCCGGCGGCTCTGCCGCCTTTGGCCGCTGGGCCTCCACCCACATCCACTCCCGGGCCGGTGCGCAGTTTGCCACCCTGCTGCTGGGCGTGATGATCTTTGTGGACGACTACTTCAACTGCCTGACCGTGGGCTCCGTCATGCGCCCGGTCACCGACCGGCAGAAGGTGTCCCGCGCAAAGCTGGCCTACCTGATCGATGCCACCGCAGCACCCGTGTGCATCATTGCGCCGGTGTCCAGCTGGGCAGCTGCGGTCACTTCCAGCGTGCCGGAAGGCTCCGGCATCAACGGCTTTACCATGTTCCTGCGCACCATTCCTTATAACTACTATGCCCTGCTCACCATCGTGATGAGCCTGTTCCTCATCTTCACCGGCACGGACTTTGGCTCCATGAAGCTCAACGAGGACAACGCCAAAAACGGCGACCTGTTTACCACCGCCGACCGTCCCTACGGCAACGATGTGGACGATGGCACTGATACCTGCGGCCATGTTGCAGATCTGCTCGCCCCGGTGCTGGTGCTGATCGTGGCCTGCATCTTCGGCATGATCTACACCGGCGGCTTCTTTGAGGGCGTGGACTTCGTTACCGCCTTTGCGGACTGCAACGCTTCTGCAGGTCTGGTGCTGGGCAGCAGCATTGCCCTGCTGTTCACCTTTGTGTTCTACCGCGTGCGCAATGTGATGACCTTTCAGGACTTTGCCGCCTGCATTCCCGAGGGCTTCAAGGCCATGGTCAGCCCCATGCTGATCCTCTCCCTCGCATGGACCCTGTCCGGCATGACCGGCCTGCTGGGCGCAAAATATTACGTTGCCAACCTGCTGAGTGGCTCTGCTGCAGCGCTGCAGTACATGCTGCCGGTCATCATCTTCCTTGTGGCAGTGTTCCTTGCCTTTGCCACCGGCACGAGCTGGGGCACCTTCTCCATCCTCATCCCCATCGTGTGCCATGCCTTCCCGGAGGGCGAGATGCTGGTCATTTCCATTGCGGCCTGCCTGTCCGGTGCCGTCTGCGGTGACCACTGCTCCCCCATCTCGGACACCACCATCATGGCATCCGCCGGTGCCCACTGCAGCCATGTGAACCATGTGTCCACCCAGCTGCCCTACGCCATTACGGCGGCTTCCTGTGCGGCAGTGTGCTATGTGATCACGGGCATTGCACAGGCTTTCCTTGGCGCAAACGGCAGCCTGTTCACCTCGCTGATCCTGCTGGCCGTTGCCATTGCCGTAGAGCTGGTGGTGCTCAGCGTGATCCGTGTGCGCACGAACAAAAAGGCGGCAGAATAAATTCCTGCCAAAAATTCAGCTGTTTCGCTTTGCGCCGCGGCCAAAACGTGGTATTTTTAAATAAAATGAACTATCGGAGGCACACGACCTATGCTGGAACAGGCATTTCAGGACGTATACACCAAATTCAAGCTGCATTTCTACCAGAACGTTTTTCAGCGTTTTGCCACCCGGGAAGCCACGCTGACCACGGTGGAGTCCTTCTGCATGGAGGGCATCATGGCCATGGGCGAACCCACCATTGCGGAGTTTTCCCGCATGATGCAGATCTCCACCCCCAACGCGGCGTATAAGATCGGCAGTCTGGTGAAGAAGGGCTATGTGGAAAAGATCCAGTCCACCACCGACCGGCGCGAGTATCACCTGCGCCCCACCCAGAAGTATATCGATTACTACAACATCAGCTATTCCTACCTGCACACTGTGGTGGAGCGCGCAAGAGCGCGCTTCTCCCCCGAGGACTGTGCAAAGCTGGAGGAGATGCTCACCATTGTGAGCACCGAGCTGATGCCCGAGTTGGATATGCTCAAGAAGGACGAAAAGGCAGAATAAGCAACAAAGAACTCCCGGACATCCGTCCGGGAGTTCTTTTGTTTCCCCTTACTTCTGCTCTTTATCTACTACCTGGATCCTGCCCTTCTTCCACAGCACATAGGAGGTAAGGATGCCGATGGGCAGCATCACGATGATGAAGATGCCCACAAGGCCGCCCAGCACGGAGCCGTAGCCTGCAAGGCGTGCGGCGAGGGAGAGCACTGTCATGATGATGAGCACCGGCAGCACGCCCTTGATGCCGCCCTTGACCACCTTGCTGCCGCTGGCAGAGCTGGTGAACAGGCCCAGCGCCATGGAGCCGAACAGCGCCAGCAGCAGCGGGCTCTGGATGATGTCCTTCATGGTTGCCATAAAATGTCCTCTCACTAAATACAGAATGAACGAAAAAAGGCGGGTGTTTTCAGCCCGCCGTCCTTGCGATACGGACAGGATACCGGAAAAGGCGGCATCTGTCAAATGAGTATGACTAAAGCACAAACGGCATTTAGGGATATTTCAGGAACAGGATCCTGCAAAGAACCTTTACTGCATTAAAATAATAAAGCACTGACCGCGAGTCACTTTGTATCCGTTAAAAATTGCATAAAATTTAAAGAAAAAATCTGTCGTTCTGCCAAAAGCAGTGGGGATACACCTTTGCAAAAGCCGTGAGACCTGTTATAATACAGACATATTCATATCGAGAGAATAGGTTTATCGGCGGCAATGAGGCCAAAGAGGAAACCGGCATCGTATTTTGAGGGAAAGACCAATGGAACATGTAACCGAACAACAATTGACAAGGCGGCAGAGCACCGTATGGCGGGCATTGCGCGCCGCCGCACCGCAGACCATCCCGGTGCTGGCGGGCTATTTTGTGCTGGGGATGGGCTATGGCATTTATGTGCAGTCGCTGGGCCTGCCGGTGTGGATGCCCATGCTCATGGGCACGGTGGTCTACGGCGGTTCGCTGGAATTTGTGCTGGCAAGCCTGCTGCTGAGCGCGTTCTCACCCCTTTCGGCCTTTTTGATGGCGCTGATGATCCAGGCGCGGCATTTGTTCTACGGCCTTGCCATGCTGGAGCGCTACAAGGGCTACGGCCTGCGCAGCTTTTATATGATCTTTGCCATGAGCGATGAGACCTTTTCCATCACCTGTTCGGCCGAGCCGCCGGAAGGGGTGGACAGGGGCTGGTTCATGTTCTTCATCACCCTGCTGGATCAGTGCTACTGGGTGGCCAGTGCCGGTCTTGGCGCGGTGGTGGGCTCGGTGCTGCCCTTCAGCACCGAGGGTGTGGACTTTGTGATGACCGCCATGTTCACGGTGATCTTTCTCAACCAGTGGGAAAAGGACCGGCAGCACTACAGCGCCCTGATCGGCCTTGCCGCCCCATTGGCGTGTCTGGTGTTTTTTGGATCCGGCAGCTTTTTGCTGCCCTCCATGGGATGCATCCTGATCCTGCTGCTGGCCCTGCGTAAACCGATCGAAAAGGCCGAAGGCACTGAAGCAGAAAAAAGCGGCGAGGAGGTGGGCGCATGACCGCAGTCCAGATGGGCCTGACCATTGCAGTGTGCACCGCCGCCACCATGCTCACCCGCTTTCTGCCCTTTGTGGTGTTCTCTTCCAAGGATCAGCAGCCGCCGGAGGTGGTGCGGTATCTGGGCCGGGTGCTGCCTGCCGCCATCTTTGGTATGCTGATCGTCTACTGCCTGAAAAGCGTCACCCCCTTTGCGGGCAGCCGCGGCATTCCGGAGGCCATCGCCCTGCTGGTGACGGTGGGCCTGCACAAGTGGAAGCATGAGACCCTGCTCAGTGTCGCGGGCGGTACGCTGTGCTATGTGCTGCTGGTGCAGCTGGTGTTCTGAAAGAAAAAAGGACACGGCATTGCCGTGTCCTTTTTGCATAGCTGATTTAATGGTAGAAGGTGTCAAAGTTCACCTGACGGTAGAAGCGCTGCTGCAGCTGGTCAAAGCTTTCGCAGTTCTGCGCCAGCAGCCACATACTTTTGGTCACTACGGCCTCGATGGTCATATCGTGGGCTTCCAGAAAGCGGAAGCGGTTCTTCACCCGCTTGCCCACCTCGTAAACGCCCACGTCGCTGCCCTCGTAGGTGACCTGCGTGGTCATGATGAGCACCTTATGGGTGGTCTCGTAGTTGCCCAGGCCTTCGGCAAAGGCATCCATCAGCTGCTGCGGAATGCCGCCCACGCCGAAGCTTTCCACGATAACGCAGTCGTACAGGCGGAAGATCTCCGGGATGAGCGCCGGGGACATGCCCGGGGTCAGCTTGAGCAGGAACACCTTCGGGTCCAGCACACGGCTGAACTCCACCGGGCCGGTGGGCCATGGCGAGGGGATGTACCGCACCAGCCGGTCACCCTGCACCAGCGCCAGCTCCGGGAAGTTGACTGAGGCAAAGGCGTCGTAGCTGATGGTCTTGTTCTTCTTGGCACGAGTGCCCGCAATGACGTGCCCGCCAAACACCACCATTACGCCCCGGCTGCCCGGGTCGATGGCGCAGACCACGCTGTCCCGCAGGTTTTTCTTGGCATCCGTGATCTCGTTGGAGATGGGCTGCTGTGCGCCGGTGAGGATGATGGGCTTGTCCGCGTTCTGAATCAGGTAGGAGAGCGCCGCCGCAGAGTACGCCAGCGTATCCGTGCCGTGGCAGATGATAAAGCCGTCGTACAAAGCGTAGTTTTCCTGAATGGCGCGTGCCATCATCAGCCAGTGCTCCTGCCCAAGGTCGGTGCTGTCAATGCTGCACAGCGCCAGCGTTTTCGGGCAGCACAGTTCTTTCAATTCCGGCAGATGGGCAAGCAGCTCCTCGCTGGTAAGCACGGGTTTTAACCCCTGCTGGGTGCGTACGCTGGCAATGGTGCCGCCGGTGGTAATGAAAAGGATACGTTGCTTGGTCATAAAATAAGCCTCCGTGGCAGAAAATTCAGATGACTGAAACAGTATAACATACTCTTTTCCGCTTGAAAAGCGGCCAGCCGCCGCAAAGCGCAATTTTTGCGACCCGGTCACAGAAGTTTGGGGGAATTTGGTGTATACTAAAGAAAATGATAAAAGGAGAATGTTATGCCCAAGATTGTGATTATCGGTTCCGGCCCGGCAGGCATTTCCGCTGCTCTGTACGCTGTCCGCGCCGGTGTGGATACCACGGTGCTCACCAAAGGCCCCGGTGCGCTGGACCGCGCCGAAAAAATTGAAAACTATTACGGCTTTGCCGAGCCGGTCTCTGGTGCGGAACTGGAACGCCACAGCATCGAGAATGCAAAGCGCCTTGGTGTGAGATTCGTCACAGCCGAAGCCGTGGGCCTGACCTATACGGATAAACTCACCGTAGAAACAGTGGATAAAAATTACCCGACGGACGCTGTGATCCTTGCCACGGGTGCATCCCGGGCGGTGCCGCGCATTCCGGGCCTTGCCGGGCTGGAGGGGCACGGCGTGAGCTATTGTGCCGCCTGCGACGCCTTTTTCTACCGTGGAAAGGACGTGGCGGTGCTGGGCAGCGGCGAGTACGCCCTGCACGAGGTGCAGGCTCTGCTGCCGGTGGCAAAAAGCGTTGCCCTGCTGACCAACGGCGCACCGCTCACGGCGGACTTCCCGCCGGAGGTCACAGTCTATCCGCAGGCGGTGGAGGCTGTTCTGGACGAAACCGTTGTCACCGGCGTGCAGCTGTCAGGCGGTGTGCAGCTGCCTGTCAGCGGTGTATTTGTGGCACTGGGCGTGGCGGGCAGCACCGCACTGGCTAGGAAGATCGGCGCAGAGGTGGACGGGAACCGCATCGTGGTGGACGAAAAAATGCAGACCACCGTGCCCGGCCTGTATGCGGCGGGCGACTGCACCGGGGGCCTTCTGCAGGTGGCAAAGGCCGTGTATGAGGGCGCGCAGGCGGGCACTGAAGCCGCCAAGGCCCTGCGGAAAGGATGAAAAGCAATGTCGGAAACAACAACGGAACACCGCGATTGTCTGGCCAAAGGTTTTCCCTTCTGGAACGACCTGACACCCGACGAACAGGACATGCTCTGCCGCTACACCCGGCCGGTGCACTACGCAAAGGGGGCAAGGGTGCACAGCCCGCTGGAAAGCTGTGTGGGCATCCTGCTGCTGCGCTCGGGCCAGCTGCGGGCCTACCTGCTCTCGGAGGACGGGCGGGACGTGACGCTCTACCGCCTGTTCGGCGGGGAGGTGTGCATCCTGTCGGCATCCTGCGTGATGGACTCGGTGAACATCGACCTGTATATTGATGCCGAAGAGGACACCGAGGCCTACTGCATCAGCGCGGGCGTTTTCCGCAGGCTGATGCAGCAGAATGTGCATGTGCGCTGCTACGCCTATCAGATGACGGCGGAGCGCTTTTCCGACAGCATGTGGACCATGCAGCAGGTGCTGTTCATGAGCGCAGACCGCAGGCTTGCCATTTTTCTTACCGATGAGCTGGCCAAGACCGGCGGTGATGAGGTGCGCATGACCCACGACCAGATGGCAAAATACATGGGGTCTGCTCGCGAGGTGGTGAGCCGGATGCTGAAATACTTTGCGCAGGAAGGCTGGGTGCGGCTGTTCCGGGGCGGCGTGCAGGTGCTGGACAGGAAAAAGCTACAGCAGCTGGCAAGAGGAGAATAACAAAAAAGGGACGATGTGAACATCACATCGTCCCTTTTTGGGTCATAGGTTATCCTTTGCAGCCCTGTTCTTCCCAGTCACCAAAGTCGCTGGCTTCGGCGATCTTGGTGGGGTCGAATTTTCCGCTCTCGTCTTTGGGAGCAACGGCGGGGCCTGCTTCCACAGGGTTCTGGTTGGGAGCTTCCGGGTCGAACACCGGCTTCTCACCGCCCTCTGCGGGTGCCGCCGGGGCAGAGGCTTCTTCGGCAGGAGCTTCCGGCGCAGCTTCTTCTGCAGCCTTTTCGTTGGCAGCATCGGAGGCTTTGGTTTCCGCTTCGGCGTAGGCTTCGGCAGTCTTGGCGGCTTCCTCAGCGTTCTGCTCGGCGTCCTCCGGGAACTCTACTTCCTCCACATGGAGCGGGTCTTTCTGGTTCAGGATCTTGTCCAGTGCCACAATGGCAGCACCGGTAACGGCCACAGCAGCGGCCGTGCCAAGGATACGAAACAGTGTTTTCATGCCGGGACCTCCTTGAAAGATCAGATCAAGAGAATGTTACCACATCGTTCAGCGGCTTTTCGGCGGGCTCCACCGAAATGGCGGTGAGCACCGGGCCTTTGCCGCGGTAGATGTTGTGGAACTTGTAGCCTACTTTTGCGGTCACACGCACCCATGCGCGCTGCTCCAGCGCCTTGTAGCCATCGTAGCTGCAGGGGAAGCCCACGAACTGGATGTCCTGCACGCAGCAGGTCATGGCGAAACGGCCCGGCACGAAGCTGTTTTTGCCGGCACGGTTGGTCTGACACACCTGTGCAAGGAATTTGACCGTTTTGCCGGTATACTTCTGGGGCTCGTCCTGACAGTCCATGTACCAGATGCCAAAATCGTCATCCGGAATGTCGATGATGTCCGCGTTGATGTCAAAGGGCAGCGGATCAGGGATATCGTCGTAGGCCACGCTGCCGTCGGCAAACTCGTAGGCGATATCGCACTTGCGGGAAGCCTGACGCACCAGCTTGTGCAGCTCCTGACGGGCGGCATCGTTGTTCACGGCCTCAGCGCGGTTGAACACGATCAGCTCACTGCGGGCGATCTTGTCCAGCAGCAGGCTGCGCATGGAGTTGTCGCGGGCGTAGGTCAGGGCGGTGGTGCCGTCAGCGGTGGCGATGCACTGGTACACGATCCAGCTCTCGGGCAGAGCCTCGGCCAGATCCTGCAGCAGCCACATGCCGTTGTACTCAATGACCACGCGGCCTGCACCGGATTCCTTTTCCAGCTTGAGCAGATTCTGCGGGTTCAGCTCGGCCTTGTCCTCCAGCACCTTGACGGTCACGCCGGGAAAGGCGAACTTCTTCTCGTTGTACTCCTCTTCGCCCTCTTCGCAGATCAGCAGCAGGGTCTTGTCGCCGGAGTCAAAGTTGGGGTCTTCAAAGGTCTCCTGAATGAATTTGGTCTTGCCGCTTTCCAGAAAGCCCACAAACAGGTAGACCGGAATTTCTTTTGCCATAGGAATGGTTTCTCCTTAAAAAATCATTATCCAATCAGGCTCCCTCTCTGAGGGAGCTGGCAAACCCGTTAGGGTTTGACTGAAGGAGCTCAGCAGCCGAACAGCTCTGCAATGGCCTTTTCGTTCAGCTTGGAGCCGATCACGACCAGCTTGCCGCCCACATCTGCACCGCGGGCACGCACTTCCCATTCGCCGGGCACATAGTCGAACTCCAGCCAGCCGTCTGCGCCGCCGTTCACGATGCCCTTGCTGCGCAGGATCATGCCGTAATTGCCGGTATCCAGCTCGGTGAGGGCGTGCTCCACTTCTGCCTTGGTGAACTTGCGGGCCGTCTCGACGCCCCAGCTGGTGAACACCTCGTCGGCGTCGTGGTCATGATGATGGTGATGGCCGCAGCAGCAGTGGCCGTCATGGTCGTGATGATGCTCGTGCTCGTCGTCATCATCGTCATCATCGTGGTCGTGATGGTGGCCGCAGCAGCAATGGTCATGGTCGTCATGATCGTGATGATGGTGCTCGTGCTCATCGTGGTCATCATCTTCATCGTGATCGTGGTGATGCTCGTGCTCATCCTCGCCGTCGTCATCATCGTGGTCGTGATGATGGCCGCAGCTGCACACACCGTTCTCGTCATCGTGGTGATGGTGGTGGTGATGCTCTTCTTCCTCGTCCTCGTGGGCGTGTTCCTCATTGGCCTTTGCAGCCATGGCGATCAGCTCTGCCTTGAAGTCGTCCTTGGTGGACATGGCCTTCAGGATCTGCTCACCGGTCAGCTCGTCCCATGCGGTGGTCACGATGGTAGCGGTGGGGTTCTTCTCGCGCAGCAGGGCGACCGCAGCGGCGATCTTCTCTTCGCTGGCGGTTTGGGTGCGGCTGAGCAGGATGCAGCTTGCGTGGCTGATCTGGTCGTCGTAGAACTCGCCGAAGTTCTTCATATACATCTTCACCTTGTTCACATCGGCCACGGTGACAAAGCTGTTCAGCTGCACATCCAGATGCTCGGCCACGCCTTCCACAGCGCGGGTCACATCGGAGAGCTTGCCCACGCCGGAGGGCTCGATGACGATGCGGTCGGGGTGGTACTGCTCCACCACCTGCTGCAGGGCGGTGCGGAAGTCGCCCACCAGAGAGCAGCAGATGCAGCCGGCGTTCAGCTCGTTGATCTGGATGCCGCTTTCCTTCAGAAAGCCGCCGTCAATGCCGATCTCGCCGAACTCGTTCTCGATCAGCACCACCTGCTGGCCGGCAAAGGCCTCTTTGATGAGCTTTTTGATCAGGGTAGTTTTACCGGCACCAAGGAAGCCGGAGAAAATATCGATTTTGGTCATGATTCAATTGCCTCTTTCTTCGAATAGCACACAGAGCCGCAGAGTGCTGGCTCAAAAATCTTACACTCCTATTATAACAAGGCTGTCAATGGGAAAACGGCCTTTTTCAAGAAAAAATTGTAACTTTTTTTGCAAATTGGCGGCATTTTGAGGGAGAACGAACTCCCTCAGTCAAAACCTGACGGTTTTGCCAGCTCCCTCGGGGAGGGAGCCTCTGGCGTGCCCGCAAACTTGGCGCTTACGCCGGAAACTGCAAACCCCTCTGGTGAACCACAAATATAAAAATATTTTCCGCTGAACATGGCCAGAGCGCAAGCGGAGGTCATTCCAAACCGTCCTGCCCCTGCATTGCAATCTTTTTCCCGGAATGATACAATAAGGCCAAACAGAAATGCACCGCTGCCGGGCTTTCCGGTGAGAGAAAAGGAAGCAAATCATATGAGCATGAATACCGTACCCGAGCGCCTTGCCGCGCTGCGTGCCGCCATGGCTGCAAACGGCGTGGCCGTTTATCTGATCCCTGTGGGTGATCCCCACGCCAGCGAATACCTGCCCTGCCATTACACCAGCCTGACCTGGTTCTCCGGGTTCCACGGCGAGAACTCCAACTTCGTGGTCACCCGCACCGAGAGCGCCCTGTGGGCCGACGGCCGTTATTTTGTGCAGGCCGAGAAGGAAATTGCGGGTACCGAGATCAAGCTGCAGCGCATGGGGGAACCCGGCGTGCCCACCGTGGAGGAATACTGCGCAAATGCCCTGAATGAGGGCGAAGCACTGGGCCTGTGCGGCCTGACCGCCAGCACGGCCCTCGTGAACGACCTGAAAAAGGCACTGGAAAAGAAGGGCGCTTCCATCAAGACCCTGAACCTTGAGGACGAGCTGTGGACGGAGGGCCGCCCTGCCCTGCCGGATACCCCAGCGTGGATCCTGCCGAAGGAATATGCGGGCTTCTCCCCGGCGGAAAAGCTGGATCAGCTGCGCAGCAAGCTCAAGGAGCTGGGCTGCACTGCTCAGTTTGTGGGCAAGCTGGATAATCTGGCATGGCTTTTGAACCTGCGCGCCATGGACATTGAGTGCACTCCCTATGCCATGGCCTACTGCTATGTGACCCCCAGCCGCGCGGTACTCTTCATCAACACGGCCCGCGTCACCCCGGAGGCAAAGGCAGAGCTGGAAGCCAACGGCATCACGCTGGCGGAGTACGACGATGTGCTGAAGTTCCTCGCTGCTGAGACGGAACCCCAGACCGTGCTGGCCGAGTGCTCCACGGTGAACTACGCCGTGTATCAGGTGCTGGAGCAGAACCCTGCCATCACCGTGAAGGACGGCACCGACCCGCTGCTGATGATGAAGGGCGTGAAGAACGAAACGGAGCTTGCCCACACAAAGCAGGCCCATATCCGGGACGCTGTGGCCATGGTGCGGTTCCAGATCGAGCTGGAAAGCCGCCTTGCTGCCGGTGAGACCCTGACCGAGCTGACGGTGGATGAAATTCTGCACAAGTACCGCAGTGCGGACGATAAATTCCTTGTGGAAAGCTTTGGCACCATTGCGGCCTACGGCGGCAACGCAGCCATGATGCACTACCACGCCACCCCGGAAGATCACGCTGTGCTGGAAAAGAAGGGCTTTCTGCTGGTGGACAGCGGAGCCACCTACATGGACGGCACCACCGACATCACCCGCACCTACCCGCTTGGCCCGCTGACCGAGGACGAAAAGCGCTTCTACACATGGACTCTGCAGAGCCACATCGACCTTGCCAAGGCCGTCTGGCTGGATTACTGCGAGTGTAAGATGATCGACACCATTGCCCGGGAACCGCTGTGGCGGCACCTCATCAACTACCGCTGCGGCACCGGTCACAGCGTCAGCTTTGTGGGCAACGTGCACGAAGGCCCCCACAGCCTGCGCGGCACCAACTCCGTGCTTATGCGCCCGGGTATGGTGATCACCGACGAGCCGGGCGTTTACGAGACCGACCTCGTGGGCATCCGCATCGAGAACGAGCTGGTGTGCGTGCACAAGGCCGATAACCAGTACGGTACCTTCCTTGGTTTTGAACCGCTGATGTTCGTGCCCATTGCCACCTCTCCCATCCTGCCCGGTGTGCTGGATAAGGACGAGATCGCATGGCTGAACGATTACCACCGTCAGGTGTTTGCAAAGCTGGCACCGCACCTGAACGACGAAGAGCGCAGCTGGCTGGCGGAGAAGTGTGCCGCCATCGGCTGCTGAGAAAGCGCAAAAAACACCCGGAGCCGTGCAGGAGCCAGAGCGGCTCTCGGCGGCAGCCGGGTGCTTTTTATAGGGTCACAGCTTGCAGCAGTGCGTCTGTGGGGTGTCCAGCGGCGGAAGAGTGAACTCGTTTTCGCCAAAGGGCGAACGCAGGATGGCCGCCCGCGTTTCCGGGTAGATGCCAAGTTCGGTGTAGATGCTCTTGTACAGGCCCATCACCCGCCGCCGCAGCCGAAGGATATCGGCGGTGGTCACTCTGGAGTGGGAGACGCTCTGGCTGTTCTGCAGGTAGTAATAGCCGATGTCCGGGATGGAAACGGCGGTGCGCACATAGCGCAGATATTCGGTGTTGAACAGCTGATCCTCCGCAAACAATTCTTTGCGGAAATGGAGACTGTGCTTCCGCAGGAGGTCACGGCGGTAGAGCTTGTTGCAGGGACTGCCATAGTAGAAGGTGTTCGGCTTCTGGATCAGATGCTTTGCGTACTCCTGTCCGGTGTACACCCCGGCAGGCAGATAGCCATAGGCCCGGGTGCGGGGCGGATTGCGCTGGAGCACATGCTGCAGCGCCTTTTCCCATGGGCGGATGTGCTCCACATAGTTTTCCGGGTACACCATCCAGAAGGGCGCGATCACAAGATCGGCGGTGTGGGCCTCGGCGGCGGAGACCAGCTTTTCCGTAAAATCGGGGGCCAGCCAGTCGTCGCTGTCCACAAACTGGATGTATTTGCCGTGGGCCAGCGCAATGCCCTGATTGCGGGTATCCGCTGCGCCGGTGTTGGTTTTATCCACCAGTGCAATGCGGTGGTCGCTGGCGGCAAGGGCGCGGCAAACGGCAAGGGTGTCGTCGGTGGAGCCATCGTTCAGCAGCAGGATCTCAATGCTTTTATAAGTCTGGGCGCAGATGCTTTTGACACAGCGGGCAATGCACCCGGCAGTGTTGTACATGGGCACGATGATGCTTACAAGGGGAAATTCCATAGGTTCTCCTTTTCTCAGATGCGGCTGTGGGTGCGGGCAAATGCGTCGGAAAGCTTCTGCACCGGGCCGTTGGGCAGAGGGCTTTCAAACAGGCTCAGATAGATGCCGTGCAGCCGCAGGCGGAATTTATCGTACACGCCCAGCTGGATGCACAGTTCCTTGTAGGTGTGGTACATCCGGCTGCGGTGGCGCAGCATGTCCGCCGCGCTCACCTGCGTATGGCATACGCTCTGCGGGTTCTGGATGTAGCAGTAGGCGGCTTCGTCGATGGCGGCAAACCGCTGTGCCACCTGCAGATACCGGGTGTTGAACAGCTGGTCCTCGGCGTATACCACATGCTCGAACCGGATGTGCGCCATCTGGATGAGATCCCGGCGGTAGAGCTTGTTCCAGAGCACGCCGTAGTAAAAGGCAGCGGCATTGCCGGTGAGCTGCCACAGGTAATCCACCTTGTTGTACACCCCGGCGGGCAGCAGGCTGTACTCCCGGGTGTCATAGCCGCCATCCTTGCGGGGCACCATCATCCGGTAGGGAGCCAGCACAAGGTCGGCATGGCTGCGCTGCATAGCAGCCACCAGGTTTGCGGTGCAGCCCGGCAGCAGGTGATCGTCGCTGTCCGCAAACTGGATGTATTCGCCGTGGGCAAGGGCAAGGCCGCAGCTGCGGGTGTCTGCTGCGCCGGTGTTGGGCTTGTCCACCACACGGATGCGGCTGTCGGCGGCAGCAAGCTTCCGGCAGACAGCAAGGGTGTCGTCGGTGGAGCCGTCGTTCAGCAGAAGGATCTCAAGCTCCGGGTAGCTCTGGGATGTGATGCTCTCCACACAGCGGGAGATGAAGCCCGCCGCGTTATAGGCGGGCACAATAACGCTGACAAGCGGCTGCGGCATGGCGGGTCCCTCCGTTTTTTCTTTTTTCGATGCAGCAAAGTTTTATTTATCATACTCCAGCCCTGCGCAAAAATCAAGGCGGGCGGCTGGCGGAAAGGAGAATGTGAGATGGTATTTCACATTGCGGTATGCAGCCCGGACGCGGCCTTGCGCAGCGGGCTGGAACGCCAGTGCATGGAATATTTTGCCCGGCGGCAGGATGCGTGCATCGTGCAGCAGCTGCCGGATGCAGATGCGCTGCTGCGCCGGGACACCGAGGGAGAACGGTTTGACCTGTATCTCATCGAGCTGGGCGCTGTAGCGGCCCCGGCAGGGCTTTCGGCGGCTGCGGAGCTGCGCCGCCGGGGCCGCAGGGCTCCGCTGGCCTTTGCGGCCCGTACACCGGCCCACGCCTACAGCGCTTTCCGGGTGGATGCCATGCAGTATCTGCTTCTGCCGGTGCACCAGCAGGAGCTTTCGGCCCTGCTTGCCCGCGCCACCGAGCCGGAGTACGGCCCGGCAATGACCGTTGTCACCGCCGAAGGCCTGCGGGCGCTGGCCTATGCGCAGATCGAATATCTGGAGTGCACCCACCATGTGGTGCACTTCCATCTGCTCAGCGGCGAGGATGTGGTGTCCCTTTCGCTGCGGGTGTCCTTTGCCGAGGTAGCAAAGCCGCTGCTGGAAGACGGGCGTTTTTTGCAGCCGCACCGCTCCTATGTGGTCAATCTGGCGGCGGCACAGCTGCTGACGGCGGGCGAGCTGCAGATGTGCAGCGGTGCGCGCATCCCCATCCCGCGCGGACGGGAGGGTGCAGTGCGCGAAGCCTTCCGCAGCTGGATCGACCGGTAAAATCGTAAACAAAAAAGAGCCGCTTTCACGGCTCTTTTTTTCGTGCCCGGAGATCAGGCATCAGGTTCGGTTTTGTGTTTCTTTTCCTTGTCGGAAGCATCCAGAACACCAAAGCCCCAGCGGTTGGCCATGTCCATGATGATCTTCTGGGGAGAACCGGAGGGATAGGCGTTCTCGGAGAACGCGGTCAGGAATTTATACAGCTGCGGCTGCACCTGATCGTACAGGCCCAGCTTTGTGTACAGCTCCTTGTAATAGCGGAACACCTGCAGCTTGTTCTGCACGATGGAAGCCAGATTGATCTGGGTGTGGCAGATGCTCTGGGGGTTCTGCACATAGTGGTAGCCCGCTTTGGAAATGGATACGAAAACATTGGCGTACAAAATGTATTCCAGGTTGAAAACCAGGTCTTCGGCCCAGCGCACCTCGCTGGTGAACTGCAGATGATGGTCTGCCAGAATATCCCGGCGGTAGAGCTTGTTCCACAGCACGCTGTAGAAGAAGGATGCGGGCTTCTCCATCAGGCGCAGGGCAAAGGTATCGCGGTCATAGATGCCCTCGGGCAGAAAGCCGTATTCACGGATATCATCAGGCTTTTTCTCGGCATCGATGCCAAGGTTCTCCTGCAGGTTTTCCAGTGCCTGCGTGGCCTTGGAAGAGTTGGCGGGAATCACCATCCAGTAAGGTGCAATGACCAGATCGGCGTTGTTCGCTTCGGCGGCAGTCACCAGCCGCTCGGTAAAATCAGGGTCGAGATAATCGTCGCTGTCCACAAACTGCACATACTTGCCCCTTGCAAGGGACATGCCGCAGTTGCGGGTCTCCGACACACCGGAATTGGATTTGTCCACCAGAACGATGCGGGGGTCCTTTTCACGGAATTGCTCACAGATGGAAAAGCTTTCGTCCCGGGACCCGTCGTTGACCAGAATGACCTCGATATCCTTCCATGTCTGGGCACAAATGCTCTCCAGACAGCGGGCAACACTATTCTGCACGTTGTACACAGGCACGATAATGCTGACGAGTGGGTTGTTCATGACGGAAGGTCTCCTCTTTACGGATATTATACCTTTATATTAAAAATCACAGAGTGTATTCTTACAAATGAGGACACTTCCCCCTTGGGGCAGTCCTATTTATAATATCATACTCTTCTTGCGCACAAAATGCAAGAGCAAAGAAGGATCAGATAAAGAAAAGAACCGCACGCTGCGGCCCTTTTTTCTTACACACGTGTCCAGTCCAGTGCATCCCACCGGGGCACGAACTGGCTGCAGATGCGGCGCATCTCCGGCTCGTCGGCGGCAGAGGTGCGGTCTGCGATGCCAATGACGTAATACCCGGCCTTGTGGGCGGTGGCGGCGGCGTATACGGCATCCTCGCACACGGCGCAGGCGGCGGGGTCTGCACCGCCCAGACGGCTCATGCACTCAAAGAACACCTCCGGGCGGCTTTTGTGCAGCACGCCCTGCGCTTCCACGATGAAGGAGAAATACTGCGCGATGCCCAGCCGGGTAAGCACGGTGCGGCACTGTTCGGCCCAGGTGTTGGAGCAGATGCACATGCGTGCGCCCTCGGCCTGCAGCTTTGCCAGCATCGTGCGCACGCCGGGTTTCAGCTCCACGGTCTCGTACAATTCGGCGATCACCTCGCGCATCACGGAAAAATAGCTTTCCTCGGTCAGCGGCAGGCCGTACTCCCGGATCAGATACTGTGCGCCCTCCTGCATTCCCATGTTCAGCAGTGTGGCACGCAGATCCCCCCGCGGGGTGCAGCCATAGCGGCGCAGCAGTGCGTCGGGGGCACCCTCCCACACCACGGTCATGCTGTCGGTCAGGGTGCCGTCCATATCAAAGATCCATTGCTTGCAGTGCATTAGAATGCCTCCTTTTGAAATCCTGACAAGTATACCATGTTTCTTTGCCGGGAGAAAGGCATCAATTTACAAAAAACGGAAGAAATTTCTCTGGAAATATGCTATAATCTGAACAAAACCGGAAACGATCAAAGGAGGCGGATGCAATGGATGAACGCAGTGCTCCGTGCAAAGCTCTGGTGCTGGCGGGCGGCGGAGCCAGGGGCAGCTATCAGGTGGGTGTGTGGCGCGCGCTGATGGAGCTGGACTGGCACCCGCAGATCATTACCGGCACCAGCGTTGGCAGCCTGAACGGTGCCATGTTCGTGCTGGACCAGTACGAGACGGCCCGCGATATGTGGCTGGCCATCCGCAGCAAGGATGTGATGGAGCTGCCGGAAGAGGATGCCGACCTTTCGGCCCTGCACCAGTTCCTGCGCAGCGTGGTGAAAGCCGGCGGCATGGATGTGACCCCGCTGGAAGAGATCGTGGAGCGGGTGCTGGACGAGGATGCCCTGCGCGCGGCTCCCATCCGCTTCGGCCTTGTCACGGTGGAGCAGCGGGGCTTAAAGCCCCGGGAGCTGACGCTGGACGAGATCCCGGCAGGAAAGGTCAAGGACTACCTGATGGCCTCCGCTGCCTGCTTCCCGGCGCTGCGTGCGCGGGAGATCGACGGGGTCAAGTTTCTGGATGGCGGCTACAGCGACAACATGCCCACCGGTCTTGCCAAACGCATGGGCGCGGATGAACTGGTGTGCGTCGATCTGGAAGGCGTGGGCATCACCCGCCCCAACCTCACCGGCCTGCCCACCGTGATGGTGCGCAGCTACTGGGAGCTGGGCGATATCCTGCACTTTGACCCGGACACTGCCCGCCGCAATATCGAGCTGGGCTACTATGATACCCGCCGCGCTATGGGATATCTGCGGGGGTGTGCCTATGCTGTCTCCTGTGATGCCCAGAGCTGCACAGACGCTGCTGCGTTCCACGCAAAATTTGAGCGGGTGCAAAAGGCCGTGCGGGAGAAATACCCGGTCACCCTGACGGCGGATGCGGCCCTGCTGCTGGCCAAGATGAAGGATGCCGACCTTGCCCCGCTGGAAGCCGCCGCGGAAGATGCCGGTGTGGACCCGGCCCATTACTACACCACCCATACTTTGTGCGATGCATTCCTTGCAAAGTGCGATCAGGCACGGATGCAGAGCTTTGCACCGCTGTTTGAGGGCAGTGCCGATGCGGCGCGGGCCGCACTGGCCGCGCTGCTGCCCAATACCTTTTTGCAGGCGCTGGTCTGGCGCACCCTGACCACGCCGGAAGCCGAGCTTTTGCCGGAGGTGACCGAACATGAAAGTGTATAAAGGTTCCTGCGCTTCTCCCGGCCTTGTGCTGGGGCAGGTGAGCCGTCTGGAGCACCATGTGGAGACCACGACCGTGGGCCCCTTTAAACCGTCCCGGGAGCTGCAGCTGCTCACCGATGCCATCCGCACGGCGCAGGACGAGCTGGAATCCATGGCAGACCGCGCTGCGCCCAGCGAGCAGGCCATCTTCCAGTTCCAGAGCATGATGCTGGACGACGAGGGCATGATGAACGAGGTGCGCTTCTGCATCAATGCAGGCATTGGCGCGGCAGCGGCCATGAATCAGGTGGGCCAGCGCTACGCCGACCAGCTGGCCAACATGAAGGATAACCCCTACATGCAGCTGCGCAGTGTGGATATCCTCGACGCAAGCCGCCGGGTCATCAACATCATCACCAACCGCCCCCGCATGTGGCTGGCGCTGGATCACCCGGTGATCCTTGCGGCAGAGCGGCTGATGCCCACCGACCTGTTCAGCGTGCCCTCCGGCATGATTTTAGGCATCATCACGGCAGAGGGCAGCGGCCAGAGCCACGCGGCCATCATTGCCCGGGCAATGAATATCCCGGGCATCGTGCAGGTGGGCCGGGATTTTCTGGACGACTGCGACGGCCGCACCGTGATTTTGGACGCCACCGGGGGCCAGTGCACGCTGGACCCGGACGCTGCCGCCCGCCAGCAGGCCGAGACCCGCATCTGCGAGCTGCAGCGGGAGAACGAAGAGATGGGGCAGCTGCATGCTCTGCCCAACAGGACAAAGGACGGCCAGCCCTTTGAGCTGCTGGCCAACTGCTTTGGGCCGGAGGACATCGACACGGCCATGCAGTCCGGTGCACAGGGCGTGGGCCTGCTGCGCACCGGCTACATGATGCTGCCGGGCCGCATCCTCGATGAGCAGGAACAGTATTTCTTCTACTGCTCCTGCCTTGCTGCCGCCAAGGGCTGCCCGGTAACGGTGCGCACCTTCGACTTTGGCTCAGACCGCACCATTTCCGATGCCTATCAGGGCCTGCAGTCTTCCAAGCTTGGCCTGCGGGGCATCCGCAACAGTCTGCGCCAGCCCCACCAGTTCGAGACGCAGCTCTGTGCGCTGCTGCGCGCCGCCGCCCGCGGCCCGCTGCGGGTGATGTTCCCCATGGTGACGAATGTGGAGGACTGGGACGCAGCCATGCGTGTGGTGGAGCGCTGCCGCGAACACCTGCGGGAGCGCGGCGTGGCGTTCAACGAAGATACAAAGTTCGGCGTGATGCTCAGCGTACCCGCTGCCTGCCTGACCGCTGAGGAATTTGTAGAGCACGGGGTCGATTTTCTTGTGGTCGGCACCAACGACCTGACCCAGTATACCCACGCGGCAGACCGGGAGCTTGCCAGCGCGGAGCACTACTACCGCCCGGCCAGCAAGGCCATGAAAAAGCTCATCACTATGGTGCTGGATGCCGCAAAGGTGCGCAATGTGCCGGTGACCATCTGCGGCCTTGCGGTGGGCAACCCGGCCAACACGGTGCAGTATCTGCAGCTGGGCCTGCGCAGCTTCTCGGTGAGCCCGCAGAACCTTTTGAACGTGAAGAAAGCTCTGCTGGAGCTCTGACGCTCCAAACCATTTTTGACACAGCAGCCCGGAACGATCTGTGGGTCGTTCCGGGCTGTTTTTTCTGCGGCTGCAAAAGTATTTTCTCTTCCGTTTTTGTGCAGAACACACCAAAAAACATGGGGGGGGGTATCCAAAAGGTTCGTACAGAATGAAGATTGCGCCTTGTTGCAGAAGTGCTATACTTTAAATGTTTAAAACGTGCGGGCAGGCGAAAAAAGCCTGCATGCACGAAAAAAACGAGAGAGGAGTTATCTTTATGAAGAAGTTTGGCACACGGCTCATCAGCGCGGTACTTGCAGGCTGCATGATGGCTTCTGTCCTTCCCGTGAGCGCATTTGCTCTGGAGGGAAGTACAGAATTTGAAGGCAATGTGAGCGCACAGGAAAATTCCGATGCGCCTGCAGAGCCCTCCGGAGAGGTGGCAGCGGCCTGCCCCCTGACCGGCGGCAACATCATCGACAAGAAGTTCATTGCAGATCATGGCGGCAGCAAGGTTTATTCCATGAGCGGTACCTATACAGATGGGATCGTGATCGACGCTGAGAACGAGGATGTGGTCATCAACGTCACCGGAGAAACGACCTTTGATAAGACTGGGAATAAAGAAGACTGTGCGAACTTTATTACAGTCCGCAGAGCCAAGAGCGTGACCGTCAACGCTGAGGGGCAGACCATCACCATCAAGGCGGCGGCAAAGAACCGCGCCTACACCCGCTGCTTCTATGCCGCAGACACCTTCACGGGCACCGCAGAGCTTAACGGCGGCACCTATAACATGCAGTGTGACGACATCGCCGCATGCTATCTGTGCGGCGGCGACTGGACGTTTAACAATCTCACCATGAACGCCGTCCTGCGTGCTATTGAAACAAATGGAGCCAATGTGACCGTCAACGGCGGCAGCTACGACTGCAGCTATAGCACCAGCGCGACGTTTTGGATTCAGAATTCCCCCAACTCGTCCTTCCATGGTGTGAAAGCCTCCGGCGCGGGCTGGGTCCTGAACGCCATCGACAACAGTGTGGTCAATGTCGACGGCGGCTCTTACTCCCGCAATCCGGACGCCCAGGTATACAAAGACCGTCCGACGCTGCGCGTCGCCAATAATGCAACGCTGAACGTCACAAATGCCAATGTCACCGGAACCTACTGCGATGTGTTTGTGACGGGCGCCACCGCCAACCTTTTCGGCGGTACTTATACCAACACCAACGAGTATATCAACCAGGAGCCGCCTAAGTTTAGCTACGAGTCCCCTGCACTGAAGGTATGGAACGGCGGCACATTGAGCGTCAATGGTGCCACTGTGGATTGCACGGGCGGCAATGCTGCCATTTCTTCGGGCGAACCGGCAGGGTCGGATTACTCTTATGTGCAAGGCGGCAATCTGGTCGTTGAGAACTGCACGATCAAAAACAGCAAATACGGCATTTATCTCGGTCAGGGCAGCAACGCCTCCGCAGAGCTGAAGAGTGCCACGTTTGAGAATAACGACAGCGATATTTACCTCAATTCCAACAAGGAGATCACCATCAGCGATACCTTTACCACCCCCGCCACCATCAAGGTTGCCGACCCGGAAGAAGGCCGTCAGCTCACGGTCGCAGGCAATGCAAACAAGCTGAACCTTGTGGGCCAGAACGAGAGCTACCGCGTGGCGTATGACAAGGCACAGCACTATTATTACCTGACCCAACGGGCACCCGGCTACACCCTGACCGCCAAGGATGCCACGGCAACGATCAAGGTCGGGGGCGTTGACACTAAGGTTGACCCCAATGACGAGATCTACGAAGGCACCCCGGTCACCCTGACCGCAGACCCAGCCCCCGATGGACAGAAGTTCGCAGGCTGGACCGGGATCGTGATCTTGAACGGCGTTGTACAGAATGAAATGAATGACCTGCTGAGCTTCCCCAATGAGGAGGACCATACCACGGCGAACTTTGAAATGCCCAAAGGCGACGTGACGGTCAGAGCCGTGTACGAAGCCGTGGACCCCGTGGAGCCGCCTGTGGACCCGGTAGACCCGGTGGACCCGGTAGACCCGGTGGACCCGGTAGACCCGGTGGACCCCGTCCTGCCCGGTGTCATCATCGGCGGCGCTGTAATCCTGGGTGCCTATGAGACCGGCACCGGCATCTACCGTCTGATGAACATGCAGGGCCTCCCCCTGCCTTCCAACCGTATCGAGCTGGCAGAGCTGGTTTGGGAGCGTGCAGGCAAGCCGGAGCCGCAGAACATGACCGATGAGAACCTGTATGCGGACATTGACGCCGACGACACCGATGCCCAGAAGGCTGCACACTGGATGGTGGAGCAGGAGCTGATGAAGTTCGACGAGGACAACAACAAGTTCCATCCGTGCTTCCCGGTCAGCAAGCTGCGCGTCTGCCTTACCTGGCAGAATGCAAAGGACAAGGGTCTCATTGACTGATCTGCCCTGCGTCTGCACAGCGGAACAATAAAAAAACAAGGGGCCGCTCCTTTCCGGGAGCGGCCCCTTGTTGCTGTCCGGAAGGCCCGCAGGCGCTGCCGGGCAGCACAAAGCATTATTCCAGATTCCCCGTCAGGGTCATTACCGAAGCAAGCACGGCCAGCGGGGCGGTCTCGCACCGCAGGATGCGGGGGCCAAGGCCCACCGTTCTGGCACCGGCCTTTGCGGCCATTTCGGCTTCCTCGGCGGCAAAGCCGCCCTCGGCACCAGTCACGATGGCAATTTTCAGTTTTTCACCATCGGCGGGCTTTGCTGCGGCCAGCAGGTCGCGCAGGGGCGCGCCGCCGCACTCGTAGCAGAACAGCACAAGGTCGTACTGTGCAAAGGTGCGGCACACGGTCCCGAAGTTTGCCAGCGGCAGGGCCACATCCGGCAGAATGCCCCGGCCGCACTGCTTGGCGGCTTCCACCGCAATGCGGTTGTAGCGCTCGTTCTTCTGCTCCTCTTTTTTGGGCGCGGCCACGCAATACCGGCTGAAGAAGGGCACGATGTGGGCTGCGCCCAGCTCCACGCCGTGCTTGATGATCTGCTCCAGCTTGTCCTGCTTGGGGTAGCCGGCCAGCAGAGTGACCTCCACGCTGGGTTCGGCGGCGCTGGGATAGCCCGGCTCCACCCGGAACTCCACACACTCATCGCCAAAGCCGGTGATGGTGGCGGTGTATTCCACGGCGTTGCCGTCGCATAGAATGACAGTATCGCCCAGCCTTGCGCGCATCACGCGGGCAAGATGGTGGGCATCGGCCCCGCGCAGGGTGGCGGTGCCGTCAGAGATCTCGGTGGTAAAATAACGGTGCGGCATAAAATCTCCTTACGCTTTCTTGCAGACGATGCACTCCCAGCCGCGCTTCTCCTTCACTTCCACAACGGCAAGGCCGGCTTTTTCCAGCCCGGCGATCACTTCGTCCTTGCGGCTGTCAATGATGCCGCTGGCAATAAAGGTGGCACCCTCCGCCATCAGGCCGGGCACGGCAGGAGCCAGAGACAGGATGGCATTGGCCACGATGTTGGCGGTGATGATATCGTATTTGCCGCTGGCCTTATCGGAAAGGTCGCCCACCAGCACGGTCAGCTTGTCCTGCACACCGTTCAACGCGGCGTTCTCGCCTGCGGTGCGCACGGCCACAGGGTCGATGTCCACGCCCTCGGCCACGGCAGCGCCCAGCTTCAGCGCCGCAATGGCAAGGATGCCGCTGCCGGTGCCGATGTCCAGCACCCGCTCGCCGCCGGTCACCCGCTCGTCCAGCGCTTCCATGCACAGGCTGGTGGTCTCGTGGCCGCCGGTGCCGAAGGCAAGGCCCGGGTCAAGGATCAGCTTTACCCGGTCGGTGTCGTACTGCTGCCACGAGGGCACCACCGCCAGACGTTTGCCGATTTCCAGGGGGTGATAATACTTGCGCCAGCCGTTCTGCCAGTCCTCCTGCTCCACGCCCTCGGTCTCCACGGTGTAGGCGATGTTTGCAGCTTCCATGCGGGCGGCAATGAGGGCCAGCGTCTCCACGGGGGAAGCGCCCGGCTCCAGATACATATGGATGATAACGGTATCGCGGGGCTTGTCCAGCAGCTCCTGCTCGATCAGATCCACATGGGCGATCTCGGCCACCTGCTGCTCGATGTCGCTGTAGTCTTCGATATAGATGCCGCCCTCGGCGATCATGGTGGCAACGGCTTCGGCGTTGTCGGCGTCGGCCTTGGCCACGGTCAGGCGGATATCAGTCCATTCCATAATGCTGTCTCCTTTTATTTTGCATCCTCGCCCTCTCCGTCATTGCTTGCGCAATGCCACCTCCCCCAAAGTGGGAGGCTTTGGCAGTCCATGCAAAGTTTGCGGTTTTGCCAAGGGCTCTCCCTTTGGGAGAGCTGGACGCGAAGCGGCCTGAGAGGGCGCATGTTCTTTATAATAGTATAGTACCCGATTCGGCTGTGGGATGCAAGCCTTTGGGCAAAATGTACGTAAAAAGAAAAGAATTTTCAACACAAAGACGACCCTTGTGCGGAAAATCCAAAAATTATCGACTGAAAAACTGCCAAATGAGGACTTTTGATGCATTTTGATAGAAAAAAGGCGAAAGGGACTTTCTTTTTTTGCGGAAATATGTTACTATTCTATTACGGAATTATGGACGGCCTGCAACCAGAGGCGTCTGTAAACACAAACATTTCTTAAGGAGGAATGTGCTTTATGATGAAGTATCTCCAGAAACTGGGCAAAGCTTTGATGCTTCCCGTCGCGGTCCTGCCGATCTGCGGCATCCTGATGGGTCTTGGTTATGCCCTTGCTCCGGGCGTTATGGGCGTTCCCGGTGCTGCAACCTCCGGTGCAGCTTACACCGTTGGCTTCCTGCTGGTCAAGGCAGGCGGCGCTCTGATCGATAACATGGCATGGCTGTTTGCCATTGGTGCCGCTGTCGGCCTTGCAGACAACGACGGCACCGCAGGTCTGGCCGGTCTGGTCAGCTTCCTGATGATGCAGCAGCTGCTGAACCCCGGTGTGGTCGGCATGGTCCGTCACCTGGAAGAAGGCACTGCTACCTACATCGCCTTCCAGAAGGTCGCCGGCAACTCCTTCATCGGCATTCTGGCCGCTGTTGTGGGCGCTGCCTGCTACAACAAGTTCAAGGATATCCAGCTGCCTGACTGGCTGGCATTCTTCTCCGGCAAGCGCTTCGTTGCAATCGCTACCGGTCTGATCTCCATTCTGGTGTCCGTTGTTCTGCTGTTCGTCTGGCCCGTCATCTTCGACGCTCTGGTTGCAATCGGCAACGGCATCGCTGGCATGGACGGCATCGGCGCCGGCATCTACGCCTTCCTGAACCGTCTGCTCATCCCCACCGGCCTGCACCACGCTCTGAACAACGTGTTCTGGTTCGACACCATCGGTCTGGGCGACCTGAGCCACTTCTGGGCTGGCGAGACCTCTGCTGATGTGGGCTGGAGCCTTGGTATGTACATGTCCGGCTTCTTCCCCTGCATGATGTTCGGTGTCCTGGGCGCTGCTCTGGCTATGGTCAAGACCGCTAAGAACAAGAAGGCTGCCATCGGCCTGGTTCTGTCCGCTGCAATCTGCGCCTTCGTCTGCGGCGTTACCGAGCCCTTCGAGTTCGGCTTCATGTTCCTGTGCTTCCCCCTGTACGTTGTGTACGCTGCTCTGTACGGCATCTTTACCGTCATCACCTACTACTCCGGTTTCCGTGCCGGCTTCTGCTTCTCCGCAGGTGCCACCGACCTGGTGTTCTCCGCTTCCCTGCCCGCAGCTGCCAAGACTTGGATGATCATTCCTCTGGGCATCGCAGCCTTCGTGGTGTTCTACGCAGTGTTCTACTTTGCCATCACCAAGTTCGACCTGAAGACCCCCGGCCGTGAGGACGAGGACGAAGAGGCCGAGAAGAAGGTCGTTCTGGCAAACAACAACTATACCGAAGTCGCTTCCGCTGTTCTGGCTGCTGTCGGCGGCAAGGAGAACGTGAAGGAAGTTGGTTACTGCGCAACCCGTCTGCGCTTTGAGGTCAAGGATAACGCCAAGGTGGACGAGAAGGCTGTCAAGGCCGCTGGTGCTGCCGGTGTCATCCGCCCCAGCAAGAACGCTTGCCAGGTGATCATCGGCACCAAGGTCCAGTTCGTGTACGACGAGCTGAAGAAGATGCTGTAACGCACACAGCATTCTGAACGGAGTTTGTGCGGGAGACTGGTTGCTCCTGCATTCCCATAAAAGCCGCCGGGAGAAGGGCAGAACCTGCCGCTCCCGGCGGCTTTTTGCGTTCCCGCGCGGAGTGTGCTATACTGGTTCAAAAGGCAGATACGGGAGGAAAAACCATGAGCAAAGTGTACAGCTGGCGGAAACTGAACGAAAAAGAACTGACGCAGGTCTATCTGGACGAAATGCGGCGGGACTTTCCGCCCACGGAGCTAAAGCCCCTGAGCATGATCCTGAACAGCGAAGCGGACGGCACAGCCCACACATGGGGCGTGTTCGACGGCGAAACATTGGCGGCGTACCTGCTCATGGTGCGCCCGGCAGGCAGCAGGGTGAGCCAGCTGGATTACTTTGCCGTGCTGCCGGAATACCGTTCTGCAGGGCTGGGCGCGCAGCTGCTGGCCGACCTGCCGCAGCACGAGCGCGGTGCGCAGGCCATCCTCATTGAGGCCGAATGCCCGGATAAGGCAGAGGACGAAGCTATGGCTGTGCGGCGGCTGGGCTTTTACTCCCGGTGCGGCGCGCGGGACACCGGCTTCACCGAGCACTTGTTTGATGCATGGTTCCGCATTCTGGTGCTGGACTGCCCGGGTGCCGGTACCTTTGCGGACCGGCAGGCCGTGGATGCCCTGGTGGACTGCTACCGCCGCACCATCAGCGAGACCGAGTGGCAGAAGTACGTGCAGTTCTACTGCCCGGACGGAACAAAATACTGCTGAGCAGAAGGCGCTCTGTGCAAATTATGTGTACAGAGCGCCTTTTTGTCATATTTTTGTTGACAGACTCCCAAAAAGTGGTACGCTAAAAGCACAGAAAAACGCTTTTAGAGGAGGGCAATGTTATGGCAGAAAAAATGACCCGGCGTACCTTTATGAAGAGCGCAGCAGCTGCGGCTGCAGCGATCTCTTTGTCCGGCGTGCTGACCGGCTGCGGCGGCAGCGGTCAGCTGGCAGACGACGAGGTCCAGATCGGACCCTTCACCGTGAAGGTCTTTGGTCTGGATGTGGATCTGGGCACGGAATCCGGCACGGACAAGGGTGCCATCACCGGCAAGGTGAGACTGCGCTATGACGCCGGCGGCGGCAGCTGGCAGGGCGGACAGTACGGCGACATGTTCCAAGCTTTCGTGGGCGAAGCAAAGCTGAAGCAGGTATCCCCCGCCGGGACTTTCTTTGTCTCCGACACGCTGTTGGGCAAGCCCTTTGCCACAGAGGAAAAAGATCTGAGGCTGAACTTCCCCGATGCAGAAATCAAGGAAGCTTACCGGAATGGTCAGCCTGCGGTGCTGAAGATCGTCATCAACGGCATCAGCGAGACGCTGTTCCTTGTCAAGAAGAATGGCGGCTATGCAGCCACCAAGACTCTGCCTTCCCTTACCACGGTTTGACCCGCAGACCCTTTTGCCCCGAGCATTCTTTGAAAGAGTGCCCGGGGCTTTTTGTCGTTTTGCCCAGCCGGAAAATGGCATTTTCGGCATATTTATCCTGTTTGTAAAATTTGAGTACAGGCTTTTCATACCGGCTTTACGCAGGCTTGACACAGCCGCCGGAGCCTGTGCAAAAGCTTTACCTCCATTTTGCGCGTACATGGTCGCAGCGCGCATGGCGGTGCGGTACAATAAGGCCGTTCCCAAGGAAAACACAAGAAAACATCGGCCGGAACGGCGTTCCGGCATTTATTGGAGGAAAAGGGTTATGAAAAAGATCACTCGTCGTTCGTTTATCACTGTCTGCGGCGCTGCTGCTGCGGCTATGGCTCTGACCGCCTGCGGCGGCGCAGCCTCTTCCACTGTGGCATCCTCTGCTGCGGAGTCCACCTCTTCTTCTGCCGCTGCTGAGACCGCTGCAGGCACCCTGTCCGGCAATGTGGCTACCGGCGGTTCTACCTCTATGAAGAACGTCATTGCAGCCCTGACCGAGGGCTTTGCCGAGGTGGAGCCGGGTGTCACCGTCAGCTACGACCCCACCGGTTCCGGCGCAGGCATCACCGGTGCTACCGATAAGACGCTGGACATCGGCCTGTCCTCCCGCGCCCTGAAGGACGACGAGAAGAACGACGTGGACGGCACCACCGTGGCTCTGGACGGCATCGCCATCGTTGTCAACAAGGCCAGCAAGGTGGCAGACCTGACCGTGGACCAGCTGAAGCAGATGTTCACCGGCGAGATCACCAACTGGAAGGATGTGGGCGGCGACGACGGCGAGATCGTTCTGGTGGGCCGCGAGGCCGGTTCCGGCACCCGCGATGGCTTTGAGAGCATCGTGGACGTGAAGGACAGCTGCAAGTACGCACAGGAGCTGACCGCTACCGGCGCTGTCATCAGCGCTGTGGAGGCCAACCCTCTGGCCGTCGGCTACGCTTCCCTGTCCGCTGTGGGCGACACCGTCGCCATGGTCACTGTGGAGGGTGTGGAGTGCAGCGAGGACACCGTCAAGGACGGCAGCTACAAGATCCAGCGTCCCTTCGTGTTCGTCACCAACAAGAGCGTGACCCTGTCGGAACAGGCACAGGCCTTTGTGGACTTTGCCACCAGCAAGGACGCTGCCGACCTCATCCGCACCGCAGGCGCTGTGCCGGTAAACGAGTAATTACCGGGTGGTTTGCCGGGGAAAGCTCCCCGGTGAACCGCCTGCCCCGCATCTGAACAAGAAAACTGCCGCGTCGGGCTGCCGTTTCTGCGGGCCGACGCGGCTTTTATAAAGGATTTCAGCTATGAACAAAAAATCCTATCTGAGCCGGGTGCGGCTGCCCCGCACCCCCGCCGAATGGCTGGAAGCGGTGATGAACTTCATCTTCTTCCTGTGCGGTATGCTGGCGGTGGGCTGCGTGGTGCTCATCTCGGTGTACATGGTGATCTCCGGCGTGCCGGCCATCCACAAGATCGGCCTGTTCCAATTCCTGTTCGGCACAAAGTGGGCCTCCACGGCAGCCCAGCCGCTGTTCGGCATCCTGCCGTTCATCCTGTCCAGCATCTACGGCACGCTGGGCGCTGCCATCATCGGTGTGCCCATCGGCCTGCTGACGGCGGTGTTCCTCTCCAAGGCCGCCGACCCCAAGCTGCGCACCGTGGTGGTCACCGCCATCGAGCTGCTGTCCGGCATCCCCAGCGTGGTGTTCGGCCTGCTGGGCATGCAGGTGCTGGTGCCCGCCGTGGCAAAGACCTTCGGCAAGGCTTCCGGTGCCTGCCTGCTGAGCGCTATCGTGGTGCTTTCCATCATGATTTTGCCCAGCATCGTGTCCGTGTCGGTCACGGCACTGAACGCCGTGCCGCCGGAGTATGAGCAGGGCAGTCTGGCACTGGGTGCCACCGACACCGAAACATGGTTCAAGATCAGCATTCCGGCAGCCAAAAGCGGCATTGCCGCAGGCATTGTGCTGGGCATCGGCCGCGCCATCGGTGAGGCCATGGCGGTGATGATGGTGGCAGGCAACAGCCCCAACATGCCGGACAGTCCCTTCCGCAGCGTCACCTTCCTGACCACCGCCATCGCCAAGGAGATGAGCTATGCCGGCGGTCTGCAGCGGCAGGCGCTGTTCAGCATCGCGCTGGTGCTGTTCGTCTTTATCATGATCATCAATGTTGTGCTGAACGTTGTGCTGAAGGGAGGAAGCCGGGATGAATAAGGGCCTTTCGCCTTCCCGTCAGATGTGGAACCGGGTGATGACCGCACTGGTCTGGGCCAGCGCCGTTCTGGTGATGGTTCTGGTGGCCGGTATCATCGGCATGGTGCTGGTGCGGGGCATCCCCCACATCAGCTGGAAGTTCCTTTCTACCACTGCAAGTGTGCTGAAAAAGACCGACGGCATCCTGCCTGCCATCCTCAACACACTGTATGTCATTGTGCTGACATTACTGATCGTACTGCCTCTGGGCGTGGGCGCGGCGGTCTACCTGACCGAGTATGCCTCCAACCGGCGGCTCATCGAGGTCATTGAGTTCACCAACGAAACGCTGGCGGGCATCCCCAGCATCATCTACGGTCTGGTGGGTATGCTGGTGTTCAGTCAGGCACTGGGCTTCCAGACCTGTCTGCTGTCCGGTTCGCTCACGCTGGTAGTCATGAACCTGCCCACCATCATCCGCACCACGCAGGAATCCCTCAAGACGGTGCCGCAGGGCTACCGGGAGGGTGCCATGGGCTTGGGTGCAGGCAAGTGGCACATCATCCGCACCATCGTGCTGCCCTGCAGCATCGACGGCATCGTGACCGGCTGCATTCTGGCTGTGGGCCGCATCGTGGGCGAAAGTGCCGCCCTGCTCTTCACCGCCGGTGCCGCAGAGGTCATTGCCAAGAGCGTGGCCAAAGCCTACACCTCCAACGGTGCCACCCTGTCGGTGCTGCTGTACCTGCGTGCCTTTGAGGACGGCGATTTTGCTTCCGCATGGGGCATCGGTGCGGTGCTGCTGGTGCTGGTGCTGGCCATCAACCTTGCGGCGCGGCTGGCAAAGACCAAGCTGAAACAGAAACAGTAAAATTTGATTTTACTGTTCAAAATGGCCTCCGCATTCGCTCTGGCCATGAATCGCGGAAAAATTATTTTTAATTTCGTAGATTTGAAAAATCTGCGGATTTTTCAAATCTACCTTTTCACGGGAAGGGTCGAAACGGTAAACTTCCTGTTGAAATTCAACAATGAGGTACTCTATGGAAAACACGAACATGCCGGTGATATCGGCAAAAGACCTGAACCTCTGGTACGGCGACTTCAAGGCGCTGAAAGGCATTTCGCTGGACGTGGGCGAGCGGGAGATCACTGCTCTCATCGGCCCTTCCGGCTGCGGCAAGTCCACCTTTTTAAAGACCCTCAACCGCATGAACGACCTTGTGCCGAATGTGCGCATCGAGGGCGATGTGCGGCTCAAGGGCGAGGACATCTTTGCCCGGGAAATGCAGCTCACCGACCTGCGCCGCCGGGTGGGCATGGTGTTCCAGAAGGCCAATCCCTTCCCCATGAGCATTTACGACAATATCACCTACGGCCCCAAGCTGCACGGCGTACGCAATAAGGCTGAGCTGGACGAGCTGGTGGAAAGCAGCCTGCGGGGCGCGGCCCTGTGGGACGAGGTGAAGGATCGCCTGAAAAAGAGCGCGCTGGGCCTTTCCGGCGGCCAGCAGCAGCGTCTGTGCATCGCACGCGCACTGGCGGTGAAGCCCGAAGTGCTGCTGATGGACGAGCCCACCAGTGCTCTGGACCCCGGCTCCACCATGAAGGTGGAGGAGCTGATGAGTGAGCTGAAGAAGAACTACACGGTGGTCATCGTTACCCACAACATGCAGCAGGCGGCCCGTATCAGCGACCGCACCGCCTTCTTCCTGCTGGGCGAGCTGGTGGAAGTGGGCCCCACGGCGCAGATCTTCAGCGCACCGCAGGATAAACGCACCGAGGACTACATTTCCGGTCGGTTCGGTTAAAGGAGGAAACAGCTATGAGTATCCGTAAACAGTACGACACCGATCTGGAATCGCTGAAAAAATCGCTGACCGAAATGGGCCGCAACTCTGCCGATGCCGTGGAGAACGCTCTGGAAGCGCTCTGCGTTGCTGATGCCGATGCAGCTGCGGCCATCGTGAAGGGGGATGCCCGCATCAACAATATGGAGCGGGATATCGAGCACCGCTGCATGACGTTGCTGCTGCGTCAGCAGCCGGTGGCAGGCGATCTGCGCCGCATCTCCACTGCCATGAAGGTGGTCACGGACATTGAACGCATCGGCGACCATGCCGCCGACATCGCCGAGATCATCCCCCACCTTGTCACCGTCCGCAAAGAGGGCGACCCGGCGGTAAGTCAGGCCATTGCCATGGGCAAAAAGGCCCACCAGATGATCCTGGATGCCCTTGCCGCCCTGACGGCAGAGGACGAAAATGCCGCCCGCAGGGTGATCGCCGCAGACGACGCGGTGGATTACGACTTCAATGCCATCAAGCATCAGCTGGCGCAGGAGATCGCCGAAGATCCCGGCAAGGTGGACGCAGCGCTGGACCTGCTGATGGTCATTAAGTATCTGGAGCGCATCGGCGACCACGCCGTGAATGTGGCCGAGTGGGTGCAGTTCGTGCGCACCGGCCGCTATAAGGACGAGAGCATGTTCTGAGCATTTCCCTTCCTCATTTTTGAGGGTTCGTGTTTTCTTTATTTCTCCTGAAAAAGGCCGTTTCTGCCCGGTGCGGAAGCGGTCTTTTTCTGTAAGACGAAAACCCTCTCAGGCTCACTGCGTTCGCCAGCTCCCCCGAAGGGGGAGCTTTTAAGCATCTACCGGTTCGTGCCGATAAAGCTCCCCCTTCGGGGGAGCTGGCACGCCGTCAGGCGTGACTGAGAGGGGTCTGACTCCTACAACGAAAATTGACTAAAAATTTTTTAGCTTTCTGCAATATTCCGGTGCGTCGGTTCGTATCTGAGGTGTAGGGCGGCAGGAGCCGCCATTCCCTGTGCGGCGGGCGTCCGACATCCCCCAGTCCCCGCCCGCCGCACCCTTTACGGAGGAAACGCAGATGACACAGACGAATCCTATCCTGCCGGAAGTCAGGGCCGGAACGGTCAGCCGCGAAGTACTGGTGCAGGCGGCACTCAAAGAGATCACCCAGAATTACCGCGAAGCAAGCCTTTCCAACGTGGCACGGGAGTACGGCGTTTCGCTGGCATATGTCAGCGAGTGCGTGCGTGCCCAGACCGGACGCACCTATAAGGAATTGCTGCAAAAGCACCGTATGGAGACCGCTGCCCGCCTGCTGCGCCGCAGCGACATGAACATCCAGCAGATCATTTCTCTGGTGGGCTACGAGAACACCAGCTATTTCTACCGCCTGTTCCACGAGCGGTATGGTCTCAGCCCGCGGGAATACCGGCTGGTGCGCACCGGCCATGGCCGCGCCAGCGCATAAGGTACTTGCTCTAAAAGCAGGGACTGCTGCACATCGTTTTAGCCGAAAGTGCAGCAGCCCCTGCTTTTTGCCGTTTTGGAGCATTTTAAGGTACTTTGGTGCGGGAACTGGATTTTTATGGTAATTTGTAGTACAATAAGAACAATTCTCAAAGTGCTGTGCCGGACCGAGCGCAGCGCAGAAAAGACGAGGTGGAATGAATGTTTCGTGGAGCAGTGAGAGGGGATCTGCCCCAGATCCTGAAGATCTACGCCCATGCACGTGCAGTCATGAAGGCATCCGGCAACCCGACCCAGTGGGGGGATGATTTCCCGCCGCAGGAACTGCTGGAGGAGGATATCGACTCGAACCGGTTGTTCCTCTATGTGGTCAACGGCCAGATCGAGGCCGTGTTTGCATTTATTCTGGGGGCAGACCCCACCTACGCCGCCATTGAGGACGGCCAGTGGCTGGACGATACCCTGCCCTATGGCACGGTGCACCGTCTGGCATCGGCCGGAAAGCACAAGGGCGTGGGCAAGGCCGTGCTGGACTGGAGCATGGAGCACTGCCAGAGCCTGCGTGCCGACACCCACGCCGACAACAAGATCATGCAGCATCTGCTGGAAAAGAACGGCTTTACCCGCTGCGGCATCATCCATGTGGCAGACGGCTCGCCCCGCTTTGCCTACCAGAAGCTTGCCCCCACCCAGCCGCTGGGTTGAAACAGAATACACCCCCAAAGAGCCCCGGTCTGCGGATGCAGAGCCTGCCATGCAGGACTGCGCACGCAGGCTTTTTTGTTTGCCCCCGCTCGCTCTGCCCTGCGCCGCTCGACGGTGACGGAGAGAACGAAGCCGCGAACGGTTAAATCTGTCCTCACTACAAATACAGATCAACGGAAAACCCTCATGGGCACCGACCTGAATGCAAATTTGTGAACGAAAAATGTCTGAAAACGCTTTCATTTCTCTGCCGTATGTGCTATAATAACACCCGTCCTTGTGTAAGAGACAGGAAGCTGTACGCCATTGGCGTACAATAGGAAAGAGGAGTGTCTATATGAAAACGTTGAACAAGGCAGTTGCCCGCTACAACGGCATCAGTCTGATCGTTCGCATTCTGGTCGGTCTGATCATCGGTGCGGTGCTGGCTCTGGTGGCCCCCGGTGCAGGCTGGGTGGGTGAACTGGGCAACCTGTTCGTTGGCGCACTGAAGGGCATCGCCCCGGTGCTGGTGTTCGTGATCGTGGCAAGTGCTCTGGCACAGGGCTCTTCCAAGCTGGACCGCCGCTTCGGCACGGTCATCTGGCTGTACATGCTCACCACCTTTCTGGCTGCGGCCATCGCAGTGGCGACCAGCTTTATGTTCCCGGTCACGGTCGTGCTGGCAGACGCTGCCCAGTCGGACGTGGTGCCGCAGGGTCTGGGCGAAGTGATGGGCACTCTGCTCACCAACTTTGTGGCAAACCCCGTCAGTGCCATCATGAGCGGCAACTACATCGGCATCCTGTTCTGGGCCTGCATGTTCGGCGTGGCCATGAAGAAGATCGGCTCTGACACCACCAAGACCTTTATGGCAAACACCGCCGATGCGGTCTCCCAGATCGTGCGCTGGATCATCAATCTTGCACCCTTCGGCATCATGGGTCTGGTCTACACCAATGTTTCCGGCAACGGCCTTGCCATCTTTACCCAGTACGGCAAGCTGCTGGCCCTGCTGGTGGGCACCATGCTGTTCATGGCCCTCATCGTCTCCCCCTTCATCATGTTTATCTATCTGGGCTGCAACCCCTATCCGCTGGTGTTCCGCTGCCTGCGTGAGTCCGGCCTGACCGCCTTCTTCACCCGCAGCTCCGCCGCCAACATCCCCGTGAACATGGCCCTGTGCGAAAAGCTGGGTCTGGATAAGGACATGTACTCCGTCTCCATCCCGCTGGGCGCCACCATCAACATGGACGGTGCCGCCATCACCATCACCATCATGACGCTGGCCGCTGCTAACACCTTGGGCATTCAGGTGTCTCTGCCTGCAGCCATCGTGCTGAGCGCTATGAGCGCTCTGGGTGCCTGCGGTGCTTCCGGCGTGGCCGGCGGTTCCCTGCTGCTGATCCCCATGGCCTGCTCCCTGTTCGGCATCTCCAACGATGTCGCCATGCAGATGGTGGGTGTCGGCTTCATCATCGGCGTGGTGCAGGACTCTGTGGAGACTGCCCTGAACTCTGCCGGTGACGTGGAGTTCGCTGCCACCGCCGAGTATCATCAGTGGCGCAAGCAGGGCAAGCCCCTGCCGGAGTTCCTGACCGGTAAGAAGAACTGAAAAATTTAAAAATATAGAAAAGGGCTGTTGCCAAACTCCTTCCGACATCGCTTATGCGATGCCACCTCCCTCAATGAGGGAGGCTTCACAGCTTACCGTCATGTCAGGCTCCCTCCGTGAGGGAGCTGGCGCGGCGAAGCCGTGACTGAGGGAGTTCTTGGCAACAGCCCCTTCGCTTTTTACGGGAAAAGATGTAACGGGCAGCAGGGCGTTTTCATTACGGCCCCTCCCGTGAAAAAACAGAAGAGCAGCGGCCGCAGCCGC
>OLSE01000381.1_pt1 | contig 58471 bp, 54 predicted proteins | sample 1673191 | NCBI WGS metagenome assembly OLSE01 (sample SAMEA3136764, study PRJEB25190) | human gut metagenome | biome: human gut; feature: human-associated habitat; material: faeces | place: Austria | collected 2013
GCATTCCACATTCACAATAATCCTTATCTATTGTTTCCTTCAAGTCGTGACTGGCTGCGAATGTTAATAAATGAAATGCCCGGAAGTGTAATCCGGTGGAAGCCACTACGGTTACGCAATTGCCATTCTTAAGGCATTTGATACACACGCCCTTTTTGTATACCTGTAGATTCTATCTACTACTGAATTAACTCTTCCGCATGTTTAAGCGCGGCTGATATATTTGGACAGAAATTCTCACGCCCAACCAAATCTACGAATCCGGATTTTTTCATAACATTCAGAGGCTGTTTATTTACATGCGAGAATACCAGCGTAATTCCTTTATTTTCACATACCTTTGTAAGATTGAATAATGCGTTCATAGCAGTACTGTCAATTGCAGGAACGCTTCGCATACGAAGAACCAGACAGCGTGTAAAGTCTTTGACAACAATGTGTTCGATTGCATCTGCAGCGCCGAAGAATAATGGTCCGGTGATTTCGTAGACACGGATCTGCAATGGCAGTTCCTTCAGTTGTGCATCAACATCCGGGGTGTCATCATCTACATAGACCCAGCTGTCTACATGAGTTTCTTCGCTCATACGTTTGATGAAGAGGAGACATGCAAGTACCATACCGATCTCAATCGCAACCACCAGATCAAACAGGATGGTCAGAAGGAATGTGGTGAACAATACAATGATGTCGCTCTTCGGAGCGGTGCGCACCAGATGGGTGAATGTACGCCACTGGCACATATTATAGGCAACGATGAACAGGATCGCTGCAATAGTCGGCATCGGGATCATTCCGGCAAATGGCATCAGGACAACAAGTACGATGACCAGTGTGACGGAGTGGACTATTCCGGCAACGGGTGTACGTCCGCCGTTTTTGATATTGGCAGCAGTTCTTGCAATTGCACCTGTGGCAGGGATTCCTCCAAATAAAGCAGAAGCAATATTACCTGCACCCTGTGCAACCAGTTCCATGTCGGAACGGTGTTTCCCGTTGATCATTCCGTCTGCAACAACGCAGGAAAGAAGTGATTCGATGGCAGCAAGTACAGCAATGGTAAATGCATTTGGAATCGCATTCTGGACAATCTGTACATTAACCTCCGGCAGATGGAATGAAGGAAGGGAATTGCTGATCGTGTAAAGATTCCCAATCGTGGAGATCTTAAGCGGCAGGAATTGTACCATCAGGCTTCCGGCAATAACGGCGATCAGCGATCCCGGAATTCTCTTTAAGAGCATCGGTGAGATGATCAGGATCGCGAGACTTACGATTCCGACGATTAAGGCATCTGTGTTTATCGTAGAGATATTTTCTGCAAATGCTTTGAATTTTTCGGTCGTTTCGATTGGTTTTACGCCGTCGGGATAAGTTATGCCGAAGAAATCTTTCAATTGCCCGATCACGATCGTAACTGCAATTCCTGAAGTGAAGCCCGTTGTGATCGTATATGGAATGAATTTGATCAGGCTTCCAAAATGGCAGAATCCCATCAGGATCAGAAAGATACCTGCAAGGATGGTTGAAATCACAAGTCCGTCTAACCCGTCTTTTGCAACGATACCTGCAACGATAGTTGCAAATGCAGCAGTAGGTCCGGCAATCTGGACACTGCTTCCGCCAAGTGCAGAGATGACAAATCCTGCAACAATCGCAGTGAAGATTCCGGCTTCCGGTCCGACACCAGATGCAAGTGCAAGTGCTATGGACAGCGGAAGTGCAATGATTGCGACAATGATTCCTGCGGTCACATCTTTTACAAACTGGGCACGGTCGTAAGATTTCAGTGAAGTCAGTAACATTGGTTTTAATGAGTTCATGTGTTGATTTTACCCTCTCTCTCTTTTGTATTCCTCTAATCTATAAAAACAACAATTCAGTATAACATAGGAAGCAATTTGCAAAAACCGGGAACTGAGATGTTTATATTTATGTACAATTCCGGAAAAGTAAAATCTCCGGAAACATTAAGGAAAAGTATAAGGGAAAAGCTTGAAATTCATATTCTGAGCGTTTATAATATGTTGCGGGCAGTTATATGCCACACAAAATAGTTAGAAAATAAATAATAAAATTCAAAGAAAAAGGCAGGTGAACAGAATGGACGGTTGCGATAGTCATGGGCGAAGTAGCAGCATAGGATGGGAACAAAAAAGTTTATTAAGCAACAGTCGGTTCTGTTGGATGTAAGTATCGCTGCGATATACATTATAGATTTCTTTTATTTCTTATCCTATTTCCCAATGAGTATGACAAGTGAATAGTAGCAGTCGTTGATGGAGGATATGGTCGTTACATATCCTGCAGTGTATTTGTGGTGAAGAAAACCGGGCAATCTGTGCCCCGATTATATTTCACGTGAGGAAAAAGGATAGGAGGTAAAGGTATGGAAAATAAAGATTACACAGTTGAAATACTGGAAATTATCAGAAGCAATACATCACCGGGGATTATGAGAAGCAGACTGGAAGATTATCATGCGAATGACCTTGCTGAAGTATTTCCGCAGCTGAAGATCACCGAAAGAAGAAAAATCTGTAGAATTCTGGATCTGGACATGCTTTCAGATATTTTTGAGCATATTGATGAACAGGCAGCAACCGAATATCTGGACGAGATGGATATCAAGAAAGCGGCAGCAATCCTGTCTGCGATGGAGACAGATGCTGTAGTAGACGTTCTGCAGATGATGCCAAAAGAGAAGAAGAATCTTCTGATAGAATTAATGGATGACGATGCCAGAAAGGATATGGCAATCATCGCTTCCTTTGATGAGGATGAGATCGGAAGCAGAATGACGACGAACTGTATCATGATCCGTGAGAATCTGACGGTAAAACAGGCAATGAGCAGTCTGGTAGACCAGGCGGCAAAGAATGATAACATTTCTACGTTATTTATGGTAACAGAAGATAATACATTTTACGGAGCAATGGATCTGAAAGATCTGATCATTGCGAGAAGAGAATCCCCGTTGGAGGATCTGATCGCAACATCGTATCCATATGTATATGGTAATGAGCTGATCGATGACTGTATTGAGAGACTGAAAGATTATTCCGAGGATTCGATCCCGGTACTGGATAATGATAACAAGCTCCTCGGAGTCATCACATCCCAGAGCATGGTAGATCTGGTCGATGACGAGATGGGTGAAGACTATGCGAAGTTTGCTGGTCTGACCGCAGAGGAAGATTTGAAGGAGCCGTTAAAGGAGAGTATCAAGAAGAGACTTCCATGGCTGCTGGTATTATTAGGTCTTGGAATGATCGTTTCATCTGTAGTTGGTCTGTTTGAAGAAGTGGTAAGCCAGCTTACAATTATCATGTGCTTCCAGTCACTGATCCTGGATATGGCAGGTAACGTAGGTACCCAGTCACTGGCTGTAACAATCCGCGTACTGATGGATGAATCGCTGACCGGAAAGCAGAAGGCAGAGCTGGTATTTAAGGAAATGAAGATTGCATTCTCGAACGGTTCGATCCTGGGAATTCTGTCGTTTGCACTGATCGGACTTTACATTGCATTATTCAAAGGAAAGACGTTTGTATTCGCATATGCGGTATCCGGATGTATCGGAGTCTCACTGCTGCTGGCAATGGTAATCTCGGGAGCGGTCGGAACACTGATTCCACTGTTCTTCAAGAAGATCCATGTAGACCCGGCGGTAGCATCCGGACCACTTATCACAACGGTCAACGACCTTGTAGCAGTTATATCATATTATGGACTGAGCTGGATATTCCTGATCAATATGATGCATCTGGTTGGATAAATATAGAATAAATATGGAAAAAGTCATATATCAGATTATAATGGCATGAATCTGATATATGACTTTTTGTATATGTATTTATGGATATAGGGAGACATGATAAGTAATGTGATATATATAAAATATCAATTTAACAAATAAGTTATACCTATATATAATAAAAACAGAAGTTTTTTGAAAATATTCAACAAAAGGAAAACAGGAGGAATCACTTATGAACATCGGAGTAACAGAAATCAGCCCAAGAGCGGTGCAGAGAGCGGCAGAGAAGAATTTTAAAAGCGGGTATTACTGCTGCGAGGCATTGATGAGCACCATCCGTGATGAATTTAAACTGGATGTACCAAAAGAAGTCATTGCAATGTCATCCGGTATGGCTGTCGGAGCAGGAAAATCGGGCTGTGTCTGTGGCGCATTCAACGGAGGTCTGCTTGCACTTGGATTGTTCTTCGGAAGAACAGAGCAGGACGGGCCAACCAATCCAAAGAGCATAAAATGTATGGAACTGGTTCACGAACTGCATGACTGGTTCAAGAAAGCGAATGGGAAGAATGCAATCTGCTGCAGAGTTCTGACAAAAGAATTCAACATGGGACAGGGTGAGCACAAAGAACAGTGTATCTTTTTCACAGGACTGTGTGCATGGAAAGTAGCACAGATTGTCTGTCGTGAACTGGGAATCAAGAACCTGGATGAAATTGATGAACCGGCAGAACGTCGTGCAATTGCAGATATCTAGGATACATAGATACAGACTAGAAAGGAAGACAAGATATTATGAAAGATGTAATCAAAAAAGTACCGATTCCAATCTGCGGAGTCATGCTTGGAGCGGCAGCCTTAGGTAATCTGCTTCAGAGCTATTCAGAAGGAATCCGTTATGTGTGTGGAGTGTTCGCAGCATTTCTGCTGATCCTGGCACTTCTGAAGCTAATTATGTTTCCGGGAGCTGTGAAGGAAGATATGAAGAATCCGATCATGGCAAGCGTATCAGGAACATTTCCGATGGCACTTATGATCTTAAGTACCTATGTAAAACCATTCATCGGACAGGCGGCTTATTATATCTGGCTGTTTGCGATCGCAATACATATCGTGCTGATCATTTGTTTTACGGTGAAATTTGTATTTAAACTTCAGATGCCAAAGGTATTCGCAAGTTATTATATCGTATATGTTGGAATTGTCGTTGCATCAGTCACGGCACCTGCTTATGAGAAACTTGCAATCGGAAGTGCAGCATTCTGGTTTGGATTTGTGACACTGATCCTGTTACTGATCCTGGTTACATACCGCTATGTGACGGTGAAAGAAGTACCGGATCCGGCAAAACCACTGATCTGTATCTATGCGGCACCGACAAGCCTCTGTATCGCAGGATATGTACAGTCTGTCATGCCGAAATCTTACGGATTCCTGATGGGAATGTTTGTAGTTGCAACGGTGATCTACATCTTTGCACTTGTAAAAGCAATCGGCTATTTGAAGATGCCATTCTTCCCAAGCTATGCGGCATTCACCTTCCCATTTGTCATCAGTGCGATCGCTTCAAAACAGACGATGGCATGTGTAATGAATATGGGACATCCGATGCCGTTCCTGAAATATGTGGTATTGATCAAGACGATTATTGCGGTTATTCTGGTTGTGTATACTTATATCCGGTTTATGGGATTTATCTTTGGTGGAAAAAAATAAATAGAATAATAAAAGGTGGCTGCTTATTGTAGGGCAGCCGCTTTTTGTGTTACACTAAACAAAGTCAATTTACAGAGACAGGGGAGAAAGGAGGAAAATGGCTATGAAATATAAATTTGATGAAATCATTGACAGAAGCAGGACAAATTCGTTTAAATGGAAAGCCAGAGAACTGAAAAATAATGGGCATGAAATATATCCAATGTGGGTGGCGGATATGGAATTTGACGCATCTCCGGCAATCCAAAAACGTTTGGCCGATAGGCTGAAAGAAGGCGTATTTGGCTATGAACTATTGTCAGAAGATTATTATAAGGCAGTACAATACTGGTTGAAAAAACGTCATGGCTGCGAAATTCCGGCAGGACAAATAGTATACTGTGCGAATATGATGAGCGGACTCAGTATCATCCTTCAGGAATATACAGAAGAACAGGATGAAGTAATGATGAATGTTCCAACATATGGAAATTTCTATCATACGATTGAGGGGTGTGGACGTGTGGTCAACGGCAGCAAGCTGAAAGAAGTGAATGGAAGATTTACATTTGATCTTGAAGATATGGAGCAGAAAGTGACGAATAGAACAAAAGCATTTTTGTTGTGTAATCCGCATAATCCGACGGGAACTGTATGGACAGAACAGGAACTGGAAGGAATCTGTCAGTTTTGTAAGGCGCATGAACTATTTATTATTTCGGATGAGGCGCATTATGATTTTGTGTTTCACGGACAGCATACAATGTTGAGAAAGATTGCTGAGAAATATAATGTATCATCAGTTACGATGATATCTCCGGGAAAGAGTTTTAATGTGGCGGGCGTACAGACAGCAGCGTTGCTTGTAGACGGAGATACGATGAAGAAGCAAATTATGAGCCGGATGAATGCAATGGCTTATCCATTTGAACACGCATTTGCAGAAGGAGTAACAGTCGGAGCATATATGGAAAGTGAAGACTGGTTTGAGGAAGTCTACCGTTATATTAAAGAAAATAAAGAAATGACAGTTCAGTATATCAGGGAAAATATTCCGCATCTTAGAGTGCCAGAATCGGCAGCCACTTATCTGTTATGGGTGGACTGTAGCGCTATGAAGATGACAGATGAAGAAATTATTGAATTCTGGAAAAATGAATGTGGTATAATGCCAAGTGGCGGCTTGGAATTTGGTGAGGCAGGAAGTCAGTATGTCAGATTGAATCTTGCCTGCCCGAAGAAAATACTGCTTAGAGTATTGGAGAATATGAAAAAAGGATTTGACGGATTGAAAAGCTAAATCCTATAAATAAAAAATAAGTGTATGAAGTATAGAAATGTTTATGCTTCATACACTTATTTTTGTTGTGGATTTTGCTGTAGTATTACTTTGTGGATGCAAGTTCAATGGCTTTGTGAAGATCAAATCTTTATTATAAGTATAATAGAATATCAGCTAAATGGCTTATAGATTAAAATGATACATCGGTTAAATTATAGAAATATCAAATTTGATAGAAGAAATTAGGTGATGGTATAATTAGTTAGAGTAGCAAAAAAGGAGGAACGGACATGACAAAATATTCATACACATTAGTTGTTGAAGATATAGAAAAATCAGTAGCATTTTACCAGCAGTATTTCAACTGGAATGCAGACAGAAAAGGGAAAGAGTCGGCGTGGATAAACACAAAATCTCCACTTGTATTCAGTGTGGTTGAAAAGACTTATCTATATGATGGTCTTGGAGTTTCAGAAGAAGAATTACCAGAGCAGTCTTTCTGTACCTGGCTTTACGGATCAGAAGAAGAACTTTTGGCTGAAAAAGCGGAGCTGCTGAGAAAAGGGCTGGTACAGATTGGAGCATTAGGTCACTTCCTGAGAGATGGAAATGGAAGAATCTGGGAGTTGAGAAAAGAAGGAGATTTAATTTAATGGGAAAGCATACAGCGCATGGATATTTGGTAGAAGATGTATATAAAGAAGCGGAAAAATTTACAAAAGTGTTTGGTTTTAAACCAGCGAGGATTGATGAGACATTTGCCGGATTTCCGATGGAAGGAAAGGTGGAGTTTTTTCTGTGGCAGTGGAAACATCTGGAGGATAATCTTGGAAAGGAAGTAATGGCAAAGGTAAAATATCGGGATCAACAGGCAATTCGATGTGACACACCGGAAGAAGTGGACGAAGCATATGAACAGCTGAAAGCGGAGGGGATGGAATTTATTTCAGAACCAAAAGACTATGAGTGGAATGCCCGCTGTGTATATTTTTTGGATGCGTCAGGACATATGTGGGAAATATATTGCTGGAAAGGTGCAGTGCCGTTAGGAGATTTGGACCCGGCCAAGGAAAAGAATGGATTATAGAAATGAAGACGAAATAGTTGGATGGTGCATAGAATGATTGTAATAAAAACATAGATGATATCTATGAATAATGCAACATATAAAAACAATCAATTTGAGTTATTTGATGGAAAATGAGACAATCAAATAAGTGATTAAGAATGGAGGATTAAACAAATGAAAAGAAAAATTATAAGCACATTGTTATGTGTATCTATGTGTGCTGCATTGATGATGGGGTGCGGTCAGTCAGACAAATCGGACACAAAAGAGAACAAGAAAACAGAAGAGTCAAAAGATGAAGCAAAAGACGACAAGTTGGACCTTGGTCTGGATGTTGATTCTGTAACAGTTGCAACATCACCGGGATATGAGCCGTTTGAGTTTGAAGAGGATGGTGAACTGAAGGGTTATGATGTGGATATCTGGAATGAATTTTCTGAGAGAACAGGGATTGAAGTAAAATGGGAGTATGCTGATTTTAGCGGGCTTCTTGGATTACTTTCTTCGGGAAAGGCAGATGCAGTATCTGCGCAGATGTCCCCAACAGAAGAAAGAAAGGATTCATATTTATTCTCTGATCCGGTTGATTATTATGGTTCTACAGTGGTAGTTGGGAAAGATAATGACGAGATTAAGAGTGTAAAAGATCTGTCTGGAAAAACAGTAGGTGTTGGTTCCGGAAACTCTATGCAGCAGGCTGTAGAAGACATGTATCCAAAGGGTGATGTTAAGTTTGAAGTATATACATCTGCAACTTTGGAAGCAATGTTTGATGATATTGCTTATGGACGTATCGATGCAGTACTTGCTCAGGACATTCAGACATACATGGCTATGAAATCAAATAAGAATCTTAAAATCAAAGTTTTGGAACCATTTGCATATGATACAGCAACTATTGTATTTGCAAAGGATAATACAGAGTTGTATGATGCTATGAACAAATTTATCAAGATTATCAAAGAAGATGGTACTCTGCAGGAAATCTCTGAGAAATGGGTTGGTGCAGATATTACTACTAAGAAGGAATAACTATGACTTATTTAACAGAAACGTTTATCCCATATACAAAAGTATTGACCCCACTGCTTTTAGAAGGATTATGGATTACGATATATGTTTCGGCTTTAGCCTTTCTGCTTAGTATTATATTGGGAGCTATATTGGCAATTATCCAGCATTTTCGCGTAAAAATATTAAGTCAGCTTGCAAAAGTCTATGTATCATATTTCAGGGGTACACCGCTGTTGATTCAGTTGTTTCTGTTTTATTATGGATTACCAATGGTATTTGATGTAATGAAACGGTGCCCGAAGACATTTGCGTTGGTGCTGTGTTTGGGACTTAACAGCGCAGCGTATATATCTGAGAGTATACGTGGAGCAATTGAAAGCGTAGATAAAGGACAGTATGAAGCGAGTATTGCATTTGGACTGACACATCCGCAGATGATGCTGAAGATTATACTTCCGCAGGCAGCTGTTGCAGCAATCCCTCCAATTGTGAATTCATGTCTGGATATTATCAAAATGTCTTCTCTTGGAATGACGATTGGTATTCAGGATATTATGGGTGAAGCTCAGTTGACAGCAGCTACATATTACAAGACATTTGAGACATATATACTGGCAGCAGTATTTTACTGGATACTGGCTATTGTATTGGGAGTAGTACAGAAAAAGGTTGAAAAGATAATAAGCTCTGCTTATCAGAAATAGTTATGAGGGGGTGTGGATAACATCCCCTTATACATATAGGAGAAACATATGCTTGAAATTAAGAATTTGTCAAAAAGGTTTGGGAATCAGCAGGTACTGGATCATATTAGTCTGAAAATTGAAAAAGGAAAAGTAATTGCGGTTATTGGTCCATCGGGAACTGGTAAATCAACACTTCTTCGCTGTATTAATGTACTGGAAAGACCGGAAGAAGGAACAATCCAGCTGGATGATCAAATATTCGATTATGAAAAACTTAGCAAGGCAGATATTCAGGTGTTGCGTACACGGACATCCATGGTTTTTCAGAATTCAAATTTATACCGGAATAAAACAGCACTTGAAAATATTACCACTCCACTGACATTGGTAAAGAAGATGCCGAAAGAAGAAGCAGATAAAATTGCATTAGATTTGTTGGAAAAAGTAGGGGTACTGGAAAAGAAAGATGCATATCCAGAGACACTTTCAGGAGGAGAAAAACAGCGTGTAGGAATTGCCAGAGCACTGGCGGTTAATCCGGATATTATTTTATTTGATGAACCAACATCTGCGCTTGATCCAGAATTAGTTGCCGGAGTGTTAGATGTTATCAAAGATCTGGCAAAGCAACATACAACGATGTTGATCGTGACACATGAAATGAAATTTGCAAAAAATGTTGCAGATGAAGTTGTTTTTATGGAAGGTGGACACATTGTAGAGATGGGATTGGCGCACGAAGTGTTTGAAAATCCGAAAGAAGAAAGAACCAGACAATTCCTTTCCAAAAATAATGAATAATTTAAAAAGCGAAAAAGGAACTTAAATTTAACATTCAAGTGTTGGAAGAGATTTGAGTTCTTTTTTTGTTTTTAAAAGATGGACCTATGTCAAGATTTCTTGCATAGCCTTGAAAAAAAGGTTATACTTTATAATATGTTTTTTGTTTGACATGACAGCTAATAATAAAATGTATATGGAAGCATCGATGAACCGGAATTAGGGAATTGCAATTTGCAGGAAAGAAAATATTCGAGGTAGCAGGGTGAAATGGTAAAGATAGATCTGATCACAGGATTCTTAGGATCCGGAAAGACAACATTTATAAAAAAATATGCAAAACATCTGATCGACAGTGGGGCAAATATCGGAATACTGGAAAATGATTACGGTGCAGTCAACGTAGATATGATGCTGTTAAAAGATCTGGAAGGCGAGAACTGTGAACTGGAGATGATTGCCGGAGGATGTGATGCGGAATGCCACAGAAGACGTTTCCGCACAAAACTGATCGCAATGGGAATGTGCGGCTATGACCGTGTGATCGTAGAGCCGTCGGGTATCTATGATGTGGATGAATTTTTCGATGTATTACGGGATGATCCGATCGACAGATGGTATGAGATAGGAAACGTGATCACAGTTGTTGACGCAAAATTAGAACCGGAATTATCAGATCAAGCAGATTACCTTCTGGCATCCGAGGCTGCGAATGCAGGGTGTATCGTACTTAGCAGAAGCCAGGAAGCAGAAGATGCAGAGATAGAAAATACGGTTGCGCACCTGAATCATGCAATGGAAAAAGTACAGTGTAAGCGGAGATTTCAAAATGACATTATAATAAAAGACTGGGATACATTCGACAATACGGATTATGAAAAGCTGTTATCCTGCGGATATGTATCGGAGAATTACCGGAAAATGCATATCGAAGAGGGAGAGATATTCAAATCTCTGTATTTTATGAATTTGGATAAGACGAAAGAAGAGATTACAGAAGCAGCAGAAAAAGTCCTGGAGGACGGAGAATGCGGCAAGGTATTTCGTGTCAAAGGATTTCTGAAAGATAAAGAAGAAAAATGGCTGGAATTAAACGCAACGCATCAGGAGATAAGGACTGCTCCGATTCCGGAAGGGCAGGAGGTTGTGATCGTAATCGGAGAAGAGATGAATGAGGTGAAGATACGTGGGTATTTTTCGTGAAAATCTCAATTCGTCAGAAATACAACGAGAATGTTAATAAAATAACTAAAAATATTTGTTGAAAAGGCACAAGAATAATGCAAAATGACGAAGAAAAGTAGAGAATAATTGTGTAGATTGGCTGAAAAGGTGAAAAATGACTAAATATCATTGAAATGATTTGTGCATCATGATATAGTAAATGCAGTTGAACAAGCAAGCTGAGATAGGAGAGCGAATACAAAGTAATCAGACGATTACTTTTTAGGCGCACTCTTTTTTTTTGAAAAATAACCCAGGGTGTAATAGAATAAATGCAAAGCATAATAGTTTAGCAAAGTAGAATGAGGACAGATAAGATGAATCAGATATTTTATGATGCGGTTGGCAATAATCCGATTATTGCGGCTGTGAAGAACATGGAAGATATAGAAGTAAGTTGTACAATAGAAGAGATACAGGTGATTTTTATATTATTTGGAGATGTCTGTTCGATAGACAGGATTGTAAAACGGGTGAAAGATGCCGGAAAGGTTGCGATGGTACATGTAGATCTGATCAGCGGACTCAGCCCGAAAGAAATTTCGGTAGAATATCTGCAAGAACATACAGAAGCAGATGGAATCATATCAACAAAGCCGTCACTGATCAAGAAAGCGAAAGAACTTGGAATGTATACGGTTCTCAGATATTTTCTGCTGGACTCCATGGCATTTGAAAATATCAGACAGCAACAACATATGGTGAGACCGGATTTTATAGAAGTACTTCCGGGTGTGATGCCAAGAGTGATCAAACGGATCTGTGGTTCAGTGAAGACACCGATCATAGCAGGAGGATTGATCACAGATAAAGAAGATGTGATGGCTGCATTATCAGCCGGAGCGATTGCAGTATCATCAACCAATCATCAGGTATGGAAGATGTAATAACTGTATAAGATCAAACAGAATATTTAATTGCCTGAGGGAGCAATTTAAATAGAACGCATGCGAAAAAATAACAAGTAAAATGAAGCAAAAAATCAGGAGGAAATGAATATGGCAAAATATGTAATGGCATTGGATGCAGGAACTACCAGTAACAGATGTATTCTGTTTAATGAGAAAGGTGAGATGTGCAGTGTGGCACAGAGAGAATTCACACAGTATTTCCCAAAACCGGGCTGGGTAGAGCATGATGCAGATGAGATCTGGGCAAGTATGCTTGGTGTTGCGGTAGAAGCAATGAATATGATCAATGCAGAGGCAGAAGATATTGCAGCAATCGGTATTACAAACCAGCGTGAAACAACAATCGTCTGGGACAAAGAGACAGGAGAACCGGTACATCATGCGATCGTATGGCAGTGCCGCAGAACATCAGAGTATTGTGATTCCTTAAAAGAAAAGGGATTAACAGATAAATTCCGTGAAAAAACCGGACTGGTCATCGACGCATATTTCTCAGGAACAAAGGTAAAATGGATCCTTGATAATGTGCCGGGAGCAAGAGAAAGAGCAGAAAGAGGAGAATTATTATTTGGAACTGTTGAGACATGGCTGATCTGGAAACTGACAAAAGGTGCAGCACATGTGACAGATTATTCGAATGCATCACGTACGATGTTATTTAACATTAATACACTGGAGTGGGACGATGAGATTCTGGAAGAACTGGATATTCCAAAATGTATGTTACCGGAACCGAAACCATCAAGCTGCATCTACGGAGAGGCAGATCCGTCTTATCTTGGAGGTCCGATCCCAATCGCAGGAGCAGCAGGAGATCAGCAGTCAGCTTTATTCGGCCAGACATGTTTCAATGCCGGAGAAGCAAAGAATACATACGGAACAGGATGTTTCCTGCTGATGAATACAGGAGAAAAGCCGGTATTTTCTAAAAATGGTCTGGTTACGACCATTGCATGGGGATTAGACGGCAAAGTAAATTATGCGCTGGAAGGTTCGATCTTTGTAGCAGGAGCAGCGATCCAGTGGTTGAGAGATGAACTTCGTATTATTGATTCTGCACCGGATTCGGAATATATGGCAAAGAAAGTTAAAGATACGAATGGATGTTATGTAGTACCTGCATTTACAGGACTTGGAGCACCACACTGGGATCAGTATGCAAGAGGAACCATTGTAGGAATTACACGTGGAGTGAACAAATATCACATTATCCGCGCAACACTGGAATCACTGGCATATCAGGTAAATGATGTTCTTGTTGCAATGAAAGCAGATTCCGGAATTGATCTTGCTGCACTGAAAGTTGACGGCGGCGCAAGTGCCAACGATTTCCTGATGCAGACACAGGCGAATATCATTAACGCACCGGTAAACCGTCCGCAGTGTGTAGAGACAACGGCAATGGGGGCTGCTTATCTTGCAGGTCTTGCAGTCGGATACTGGGAAAGCAAAGAAGATGTGATCAAGAACTGGGCAATCGATCAGACATTCGAGCCTAAGATTGATGACGAGCAGAGAAACAAGATGGTCAAAGGCTGGAACAAAGCTGTAAAATACGCTTACGGTTGGGCAAAAGAAGATTAAAAACTGAATAAAGACAGATAGAAAAAGGGGGAAATTTCTATGTTACCTTATATTGCTGAATTTTTAGGAACAATGATACTGATTATTCTTGGTGATGGAGTGGTTGCGAATGTAAACCTTAATAAATCAGGAATGAAAGGTGGGGGAACAGTTCAGATCACCATCGCCTGGGGACTTGCAGTTATGCTGCCGGCATGTATATTTGGGGCTGCATCCGGAGCATCCTTTAATCCGGCACTGACACTGGCGCTGGCAATCGACGGAAGTTTTGCGTGGTCTATGGTTCCGGGGTATATTGTAGCACAGTTTGCGGGAGCATTTGTGGGAGGCGCGGTTGTATATCTTCTGTTCAAAGGACAGTTTGATGCGACCGAAGACCAGGCAACCAAGCTGGGAGTATTCTGTACCGCACCATCGGTTCCGAATCTTGGTCTGAATATTTTCAGTGAGGCAGTTGGAACATTTATACTTGTATTTGCAATCAAAGGAATGGCAAATGTTCCGGAACTTACAGACGGACTTGGCAAATTTATTGTATTTGGAATCATCGTTTCTATAGGTATGTCACTCGGTGGTCTGACAGGATATGCAATCAACCCGGCAAGAGACCTTGGACCACGTCTGGCGCATGCAGTACTTCCGATCAAGGGAAAAGGAAGTTCAAACTGGGGATATGGAATCGTGACATTAATAGGTCCGGTAATAGGAGCTGTTGCTGCGGTATTGCTTTTTGGTGCTATTCCGTGGTAAAATAACAAAAAATAGAACAAGAGGCGTGAGAGAAGAGAGCCTGACAGGATAACCGCATATTCGTGATGCGTTTACTTGTCAGGCTTTTTTTAAAAAAATCATACAGATATTAGATAAGGAGAGATAAAAATATGTATGATGTAATAATAATTGGAAGCGGAGTCTCAGGCTCGGCAGCAGCAAGGGAGTTGTCCCGTTATAAAGCAAAGGTATGTGTATTAGAAAAAGAAGAAGATGTCTGCTGTGGAACGTCAAAAGCCAACAGTGGAATTGTACATGCAGGATATGATGCAAAAGAAGGATCATTGATGGCAAAGTTAAATGTCCGCGGAAATGCAATGATGGAACAGTTATCAAAAGAACTGGATTTCCCATTTCAGAGAGTTGGTTCGCTGGTAATTTGTCTGAGAGAAGAAGATATGGATAAATTGCAGGTATTATACGACAGAGGAGTGGCAAATGGCGTGCCGGGACTTCAGATCCTGAACAGAGAAGAAGTGCTCGAAATGGAGCCGAATATTGTAGATAATGTATATGCAGCACTTTATGCACCATCAGCCGGAATCGTATGTCCATTTGGATTGAATATTGCGATGGCAGAAAATGCCTGTGAAAATGGTGTGGAATTCAAATTTGATACAAAAGTACAGAGATTGGAAAAAAAGGATGATATCTGGGAAATTCACACGAATCAGGGTGTATTCAAGACGAAATATGTGGTGAATTCGGCCGGTGTTTATGCAGACAAATTCCACAATATGGTCAGTGAAAAGAAGATACACATCACACCAAGAAGAGGTGATTATTGTCTGTTGGATAAAACAGCAGGCGCACATGTGAGCAAGACAATATTTGCTCTGCCAAATGAATTCGGAAAAGGAATTCTGGTTACACCGACTGCACACGGCAATCTCCTTCTTGGACCGACAGCGATCGATATAGAAGAAAAAGAAGGAACGAATACGACAAGAGAAGGACTGGATCAGGTACTTACAAAAGCTGGACAGAATGTAAAAGATATACCGATGCGTCAGGTAATTACTTCATTTGCAGGACTTCGTGCACATGAAGAAGGACATGAATTTATCATAGAAGAAGTAGAAAATGCGAAAGGATTTATTGACTGTGCAGGAATTGAATCTCCGGGACTTACCAGTAGTCCGGCAATCGGTGAGATGGTTGCGGGAATTTTGAAAGAAAAGCTTCATTTGGAAGAAAAAGAAAATTTCATTGCAACAAGAAAAGGAATCCTGGATCCAAACACTCTGACTAAAGAAGAAAGAGTGACATTGATCAAAGAGAAACCGGCATACGGTAATATTATCTGCCGATGTGAGATGATCACAGAAGGTGAGATTATCGATGCAATCCATAGGCCGCTTGGAGCAAAGTCATTAGACGGCGTAAAGCGCAGAACCAGAGCAGGTATGGGGCGGTGCCAGGCCGGTTTCTGTTCCCCTAGAACGATGGAGATACTGGCAAGAGAACTGGATATTCCGATGTCAGAGATCACGAAATCCGGCGGGAAATCCCAAATTATCACAGGAATGAATAAGGATCAGCTGTAATAGAAAAAGGAAGATAGATTATGAAAACATACGATATAGTAATTATTGGCGGGGGCCCGGCAGGACTTGCGGCGGCCGTATCAGCAAGAGAAAATGGGATTCAGGATATTCTGATCCTGGAAAGAGATAAAGAACTGGGTGGAATTCTGAATCAGTGTATTCATAATGGTTTCGGTCTTCATACATTTAAAGAGGAACTGACAGGACCGGAATATGCCGGAAGATTCATCAAACAGGTAACGGATCTTGGAATCGAATACAAATTACATACGATGGTTATGGACATCAGCTCAGACAAAATTGTAACAGCGATGAACCGGGAAGAAGGATTATTTGAAATACAGGCAGGTGCAGTCATCCTGGCTATGGGATGCCGTGAGCGTTCCAGAGGTGCATTGAACATTCCGGGGTATCGTCCGGCAGGCATTTATTCAGCAGGAACAGCGCAGCGGCTGGTCAATATGGAAGGGTATATGCCGGGAAGAGAAGTTGTAATCTTAGGCTCTGGCGATATCGGGCTGATCATGGCAAGACGTATGACACTGGAAGGTGCAAAGGTCAAAGTTGTAGCAGAACTGATGCCGTATTCCGGTGGTTTAAAGCGTAATATTGTACAGTGCCTGAATGACTATGATATTCCTTTGAAATTAAGCCACACGGTTGTAGATATCAAAGGAAAAGAAAGAGTTGAAGGAATCACACTGGCAGAAGTGGACGGTAAAGGAAAGCCGGTTCCGGGAACAGAAGAAGAATACACTTGTGATACGTTATTACTTTCCTGCGGACTGATTCCGGAAAATGAGATATCCAGAGGTATGGGCGTAGATATGAATCCTGTGACATCCGGACCGAAAGTCAATGAAAGCCTGGAGACTAATATCGAAGGTGTATTTGCATGTGGAAATGTACTGCATGTACATGACCTGGTGGATTTTGTGTCGGAAGAAGCGAAGACTGCGGGAAGAAATGCAGCAGAATATGTGAAGAACTTACAGGCAGATACCGACGATAGAGATAAGCATAGTAGGGAAGAGGCAGCGGAGATTGTATTGAATCCGGTAGAAGGCGTGCGTTATACAGTTCCAAGTACCATTAATCCGGTTCATATGGATGAGAATCTTACGGTGCGCTTCCGTGTGGGCGGTGTATACAAGAACTGTTATGTAAGTGTATATTTTGATGAAGAACGTGTGATACATAAGAAACGTCCGGTTGTTGCACCGGGAGAGATGGAGCAGATTAAACTTACGAAAGAACAGCTTATGAAGTATCCGGGTCTGAAGACAATTACAGTAAAGATAGAGGAGGCGTAGAGGATGGGAACAGTAACAACGAGAGAACTGACATGTATTGGCTGTCCGATGGGCTGCCCTCTGATTGTGACAATGGAAGCCGGCGAAGTGATCAGTGTAACAGGAAATACCTGCAAACGAGGAGACGTATATGCAAGAAAAGAAGTGACCAATCCGACCAGAATCGTAACGTCTACGGTAAGAGTATCCGGCGGTGATGCGGATATGGTATCGGTGAAGACAAAGGAAGATATTCCGAAAGGAAAAATCTTTGAATGTGTGAAAGCACTGAAGAGTGTGGAAGTTCCGGCACCGGTACATATCGGAGATGTACTGGTGAAGGATGTAGCCGGTACCGGTGTGGATATTGTGGCGACGAAAAATGTAGAAGCTATATAAAATTTGCAACCGCTACAAAATACATAATGGATATGAAATATACAAAATATGTGAAAATTTGCTATAATGGGTTCAGATTTAAAAAGATAAAAATGGAGAGATGATCGTGGAACCATATTATTATAGCAAGATGAACAAAGTACAGCAGGCAGCCTATCATGCCATCCGGCAGGGACTGCTTGAAATCTCAGATTCAATACAGATTCCAGGAATGGAGGCGGAGGAACTTTATAATGTATTCTTCCGCCTGCGTCTGGATCATCCGGAAATCTTCTGGGCAACCGGGTATAAGTACAAGTATTATCCGGATTCGCCCAATTTCATTTTTATCCCGGAATATTTATTTGATAAAAACAAAATAAAGGAACATCAGAAAGCACTGAAGTCCAGAGTAGAAAAGCTTGCAAGACCGGTAAAAGATAAATCCGAATGGGAAAAGGAAAAATATGTACATGATTTCATCTGTGAAAATGTACACTATGATAAATTAAAAAAGCCATATTCCCATGAGATCATCGGACCGCTCGGACAGGGTGTCGGGGTCTGTGAAGGAATTGCAAAATCAGTGAAAGTGCTGTGCGATGCACTCGGGATCTGGTGTATGATCGCAGTCTGCGGTAACAATCCGGAGAAAGGGATCAAATACCGTCATACTTGGAACATTGTGAGAATTGGTGGAAATTATTATCATCTGGATGCGACATTTGACAATACACTCGGAAATGACAAAAAAGAAATCCGCTACGACTATTTCAACCTGGATGATAAAAGCATTTTCAGAGATCATGAGCCGCTGATCGCTCCGGCACCAAAGTGCGAAGAAGGGGACCATTTCTATTATAAAGAGAAGAAACTGTCGTTTACAAAGACAGAAGATGTATATAGAAGAGCATTACAGACCGCAAAAAAAGGAAGAGTATTTACGTTTCACTGGCGGGGCGGTTATCTGACGAAAGCTGTTTTGGAAGAACTTCTGGAGCTGATTCAGAAAGCCGGAAAAGAAAAGCAGAAGAATGCAAGGATCAGTTTGAACTGGCCGCAGGCGGTATTGCGATTTGATTATGTAGAAGATCATGGGGAAGTGGAACCGGAAGTTGTGGTTGAAGAGGCGAATGAAGGAGAGAAAGAATAGTGGATGCATTTGTAATGCTGCAAGAGCTTCTGGAACAGGAACAGTTTGAGCTGATTTTTCCGGAGCGATCAATTTCAGGGCAATCGGATATCCGACTGGTATATCTGATGAATGATGCGGTGGAAAGCTTTCTTGTATTTCACAATGCCAGAATGACAGGGGAATACAGACCGGACTATGAAGGAGAGATATCGGCATCGATGAGTTTTGAAGATATGGAGTACATTCTTGTGGTCCATCAGGGAGATTCAGTCGTCACGATATTTTTCGAAGATCTGCTGACAGATGTCCATCTGTATAATTATGGGGAGATCGGACATTTCTGGATGAAGGATTATGAATATCTGCGGCAGCTGGAATACCGTCTGGCAATCATGAGAGACAAGTATGATTATCTGGGAGGGGAATACTGTACACCAGAGGAACGAAAGCTTGCGATGCTGGTGGATTTTCAGCCGCTTAATTACTGCTGTTATCCTGCAGTGCCGGAACAATACAGCAATTGCAAAAGGAAGGAAAAGATTCTGTTATTTTAAGAGAAGAACCATTCGAGATTGCAAAAGACAGTATCGGTTATCAGATTCATCTGATGATCTGGGAGAAGGGAATCTTAAACAGGAAAGTGAAAATAGAGAGTTATTCGCTGGAAAAGAATAAAGAATAGCAGATGCTTGTCCGTATGCCAGTATTAAAAATGGGCATCCACACCGGATGCCCAAAAGGAAAAAAGTTATGAAAAAGAAAAATGATATATATAAACTCGGTTGTTAGCTTTTATTAAATAACCGAAGGATTTTTTAGGCGAAGCCAGATCAGATAAAAGCTGCTTCATATTTCTGATACCTGAGTGACTTCTTTGTTGTTGATGATTATATAATACATGGCAAATGTTTCTAATTTGTGTTATAAGGCTAAAGAAAATATGAAAAATCTTAAGATAATCTGTAGGAAATCTAAAGTGAGCAATAAGACTTCCGATAGAAGAGGTTGAGAAGGTGTTAGCACAGTAAAATCAAAAAAATTATCCCTGTGTAACTGCTGCTCTGCTGAGTTTATTCAGCTTTCTGATAGATCAGGCGGCTATCACCGCTTTTCAATGTAGTATGCCCACAGCATATGAAGCCTAATTTGGCGAGCAGATGCTGCATCGGGATATTATCATCGTGTGTATCAATCTTAATATTCGGAAACTGTTCATAAGCCCAGTTCAGGCAGAAGGTGGCAATGCCTTTCGTGTCCGGTGCTGTGGCAACTCTGTGAACAACGGCATAAGGGAAGGAATTCAACCAGGAACCGTCAATGTTCAGATAATCGGGATCTTCTTCCGGATGAAAATAGAATACACCGCCAATCCGTTCCCGGTCATTTGCCCGGATGATACAGACATGTAAGCAGCCGGAACGGATGTCCTGTGTAGTCAGTTCTAACGGAGGATAGTTGTCCTTCCACTGGTCAGGGTTTCCATGTTCTTTCATATATTCCCGGGCATAGGTATAGATTGCAAGGATATCCGGGAGGTCATTCATTGTCGCTTTTCTGATCTGCATAAAAATCTCCTTTATATATAAAGCGTTCGTTTATTTTCGTAATTGTGGGAATATCTCGATACTCCGTTCCAGAATTCCCTTCATGTATGCAATCGCAGTGCCATAATTTGTGATCGGGATATCTGCATCATCGGCACATTTCAGGCGGTATTTCATCTCACGCTCGTTCAGCATACATCCACCACAATGGATGATCATCTTATAGCGGGTCAGATCCAGAGGAAATTCGGTTCCGCTGGTAAATTCAAAGGACACGTCTTTTCCGGTATATTCGCATACCCAGCGAGGCAGTTTGACAGTACCGATATCGTCACACTGACGATGGTGGGTGCAGCCTTCGCTGATCAGAATGGTATCTCCGTCTTCCAATGTGTCTAATGCACGTGCGCCTCTGACAACGGTTTCCAGATTCCCCTTGTATCTTGCAAAAAGGATAGAAAATGAAGTTAAAAGGATATCAGAAGGTGTATCTTTGTCAACTTCTTTAAATGCCTGACTGTCGGTGATCACAAGCGCAGGTTTTTTGCCCAGTGAGTCCAGAGTGCTCTTAAGTTCCGTCTCTTTTACCACAATGGCAGTTGTACCGGCATCGAGAAGATCACGGATTGTCTGCTGTTGCGGAAGAATCAGTCTTCCCTTTGGTGCCGCCGAGTCGATCGGAACCACCAGCACGACAAAATCCCCGGGTTTTACAAGATCATGCACAATGAATCTGGAAGAATCCTCAGAAGGAACCAGAGATCCGAGCCGTTCCTTCAGTTCATGAATATGAAGATGTTCTGTGGTATTGGTCCACAGAATATTTTCCAAAGGAATCTTATATTTCAGGTGTGTGGATACGATCATTTCCTGGTGTACATGTTCGGATACCAGATCAGCTTTATTGAGGACGAGCAGGAGAGGGATTTTTTTATCCTGTATACGTGTAAGAATTGCATTGTCCTGTGGGGTGATTCCGGTGGTTCCATCAACTACAAGTACAGCAATATCTGTCTTGTTCAAGACCTGATAGGCTTTCTGGATACGAAGTTTTCCGAGTTCTCCTGTGTCATCGAGACCTGGAGTGTCAATCATGACAACCGGACCAAGCGGAAGTAGTTCCATGGCTTTGAACACCGGATCGGTCGTGGTTCCGCGTACATCGGATACGATTGCCAGATTCTGTCCGGTAAGTGCATTGATCAGGCTTGATTTTCCGGCATTACGCCTGCCAAAGATTCCGATATGTGTACGTTCTGAAGAGGGGGTGTTGTTTAAACTCATGATGTATTCCTCGCTTTCTGACAGCTATGTGTAAAGCTGACCATATAAAAATGTTAAAACTGTATGAATCTGCGGTATCGTTTCAATGATTAAATATTCAGGGAATCTCCACGGTCTGTTACAACCTGATATCCAACGGATTTCATCCGCATTTCCAGACAATGTCTGCACTGGGCGGATTCATCTCCGGTACAGATCTTATTATCATATAGAAGATAATCTTTCCGGACTTCCGTCGGTGAGAGATTTGGCATTACGACATTGGCTCCGGCAAGGATTCCGAGTTCACGTCCTTTCGGATGGATGGTTCCAAGTGCAGTTGTGGCCGGAAGCAGAACCTTTGGAATCATCAGACGAATCAGACCAAGCATATATAAGGTAAGCTCCAGTGTTCCCGCAGCTTCTCCGGCAAATGGGGTATCATGGTGTGGGATGAACGGACCGATTCCAATCATGTGTGGATTCAGTTCTTTCATGAAAAGCATATCTTCCGCCAGATGTTCCGGTGTCTGATAAGGCGATCCCACCATGAATCCGCAGCCGACCTGATAACCGATGTCCTTTAAGTTACGCAGACACTGCTGTCTGTGGCCGGGACTAAGGTTTGATGGATGAAGCTGTCTGTAATGTTCGTGATTATAAGTTTCATGACGCAGAAGATAACGGTCGGCGCCTGCATCGAAGTAGGCCTGGCAACTTTCTTTTGATTTTTCACCGATGGAGAGGGTGATGGCGCAGTCGGGATATTGCTCTTTGATCATTCGGATCAGATGGATGATGCGTTCATCTGTATAATATCCGTCTTCTCCACCTTGCAAGACAAAGGTACGGAAGCCAAGGTCATATCCTTCTTTACAACAATTCAGGATGTCTTCTTCTGACAGACGATACCGGTGTGCGTTTCCATTGCTTTTCCGTATGCCGCAGTAGAGACAGTCATTTTTACAATAGTTGGTAAATTCGATCAGTCCGCGCACGTAGACGTCGTGTCCGTAATAGCGGTGGCGCTCTTTGCGTGCCAGGGAAAAGAGATATTCGGAAAGTTCCGGAGTGCGTCCCTCGATCAGTGTGATCCATTCTTCTTTGGTAAGTGTATGTTCCTTGTGTAATTTATCAATGAAACTTTTTTGATTTTGGTTATCTGTATTCATTTATAGTTGTCCTTTAATTGCTGGTTGTTGATAATCATCTCCATATAGTATATCATACTAATTAATAAGAGTAGACAATAAATTCATTGGAAACTTTGGAATGTAGTGTGGCAGCATAAATAAAAAGGAAAGGAAACAATTATGGGAATTGGAAAAAGAATATTAAATGTACTGATCGGACTGTTGTTTATCATAAGTGTAACGGTATTGGGATCAAGTTTTCTGGCAAAAAAGGTATTGGTGGATGCAATCAGTCAGGCAGGAGTCGATACTGCAATTTCACACCGGATGATGGATGCTGTATTCGGTTATGCAGGAGCGGATGATACGGAATGGATCGCAAACATACAGAACAAGATCGAGAAAAACGGAGAAGTACAGGCAATTACACAAAAGGTCATGAACGAGATAACAGAGGATCTTTCCAGCGGAAAAGCGTACAAAGACGTAGATGTAACAAAAGAACTGAATCGGATTCTGAATGACAGTATGCAGGAAATTAAGGATACGAATCCGGAATTAAATGACGATATGCTGGCAATGATGAAACAGCAGTTGAAAGAAGAACTGGTTGATGTGCAGGATGTGCTGAACAGCTATGCTTCAAACCTGTATGACAATATGAACGATACCAGTACGGTGCAGGGAAAAGTTGCAAAGCTTTATACCATATTATTGTCTATGCCGTGCCGTGTGGCAGCGGGAGCAGCAATCCTGATTCTTGCGGTTCTGACGATTCTACTGGGCTATCCAAGATACAGAGGTCTCTTTTCACTTGGTGTAGAAGGTCTGATCTGCGGTGTTGTCTTTGCGCCGGGAATCGGACTTATGGGAAATAAGGTACTCAGCTTACTGACGGACAGAACACTTGGACGTACGATTGATGTGAATTTGAAGGCATTCCTTTGGATGGGATGTATCTCTGCCGGAGCAGGAGTGGTATTCCTGCTTGCAGGGCTGATCGTGAGCTGGAAAGATGACAGATAAAAAGCTAAAAGATTGAAGACAGGAGCTGATTCAGACATGGAAACACAACATATCATCCACAATTTCGAACCAATCTACAATGAACATTCCAAAATCCTGATGCTCGGAACCATGCCGTCTCCGAAATCCCGTGAAGTCGGCTTTTACTACGGCCATCCAAGAAACAGATTCTGGAAAGTTGTATCGGATGTCTGTGGAGAAGCGTATCCGGAGACAAGAGAAGATAAGATTACATTTGCATTAAGAAATGGTATTGCAGTATGGGATGTGTTGGCGGGATGTGATATCAAAGGGGCAGATGACAGCAGTATCCGCAATCCACAGCCGAATGATATGAGCAGGATACTTGAATGTGCTGATATCAAAGCGATCTTTACGACGGGAACGAAAGCGTTCCAATTATATAAGAAGTTCTGTTATCCGAAGACTGGGATTATGGCAATCGGGTTACCATCCACCAGTCCGGCAAACTGCAGAACATCGTATGAGCAGCTCTATGAAGCATATTTTGAAATCAGAAAATATCTGGAATAAGGAGTCAGATATTTTCTGATATCAAAGCAAGAGAGGATATAGTATAATGGACAATCTGGTATTTAGTTTAAATGCAACAGTTCCCATTTTCTTAATGATGGTATTGGGACTGTTTTTCAATAAGATCGGGTGGATGGACGAAGAGTTTGCCAATAAGATAAACAAATTCGTCTTCCGGATACCACTGCCGGTATTATTATTCGGCGATCTGGCGGTCGTAGATATCAAGGAAGCGTGGGATACGAAATTCGTAATTTTCTGTTTTATTATTACATTGATCAGTATCACGATCGCAATTGGAATCTCCTGCCTGTTGAAAGACAGAAGCATCCAGGGAGAATTCATCCAGGGAGCGTACAGAAGCAGTGCGGCGCTTCTTGGAATTGCATTTATCCAGAATATCTATGGTAATTCCGGACAGGCACCACTTATGATCATAGGAAGTGTACCGCTTTATAATATTATGGCGGTGGTTGTGCTGTCATTTTTCAAGCCGGGACAAAAAGGCATGGACAAAGCACTGGTTAAGAAGACACTGATCGGTATCATTACGAATCCAATCATCATCGGTATTGCAGCAGGTCTGTTATGGTCGGCGCTGAAACTTCCGCTGCCGGTGATCTTACATAAAGCGGTCAGCAGTATCGGCGGCGTAGCAACACCGATGGGACTGATGGCAATGGGAGCAACCTTTGATATTAAGAAAGCGTTTGGCAAGATCAAACCGACCGTGATCGCCGCATTTATCAAATTAGTGGGATTTGTAGCAGTGTTCATGCCGCTTGCGGTAGTAATCGGATTCAGGAGAGAGAAACTGATCGCAATCTTAGTCATGCTTGGTTCAGCAACCACGGTCAGTAGTTATGTCATGGCTAAGAATATGGGACATGAAGGTGTCGTGTCATCAAGTGTAGTTATGCTGACGACGATGTGCAGTGCATTTACGTTAACGGGATGGCTTTTCATCATGAAATGTTTCGGTCTGGTGTAACTCCTTAAGAGTTTCTGAAAAATCCCTAAAATCCTTGACAAATGGGGATTCGATGGCTATCATATTCAGTAGTTTATACGTAAAGGCATTGATGAAGAGGAGTACACGTAAGTTCGTCCATACCAGAGAGAGTGATCCATCGGCTGAGAGACACTTAAGGAATACGAGACGTAGGAAGGTAGCTTCGGAGCCGGATGAGTGAACCTGAGACATATGATAAGACGGTAGTAGTTCATCCCGGAGTCGTTCCCGTTAAAGAATAAGATGAGATATATGGGGAAGAGTTTTCCTGTATAATGAAGGTGGTACCGCGACTACAATCGCCCTTTACGTAATGTAAAGGGTTTTTTCATGTAATAAAAAAATGTGAAAAAAGTGTGAAATGAGGAGGAAACTATGAGCGAAAACCTGGAAAAGACTTACAATCCCAAAGCGATTGAAGCAAAGTTATATGAAAAATGGTGTGATAACAAATATTTCCACGCCGAAGTTGACAGAAGTAAGAAACCATTTACCACAGTAATGCCGCCACCGAACATTACTGGTAAGCTTCACATGGGACATGCCCTTGATAATACACTGCAGGATATTCTGATCCGTTATAAGAGAATGCAGGGATACAATGCACTCTGGATTCCGGGAACAGACCATGCAGCTATCTCGACAGAAGTTAAGGTTACAAACCAGTTAAAAGAAGAAGGAATTGACAAGAAAGAATTAGGAAGAGAGAAATTCCTGGAAAGAACATGGCAGTGGAAAGAAGAATATGCCGGAACGATCGAGGGACAGCTTAAAAAATTAGGTGTATCCTGCGACTGGGACAGAGAGCGTTTTACAATGGACGAAGGATGTTCCAAGGCGGTAGAAGAAGTATTCATCAAATTATATAACGAAGGATATATTTACAAAGGTTCCAGAATCATCAACTGGTGTCCGGTATGTAAGACTTCTCTTTCTGATGCAGAGGTTGAACATGAGGAGCAGGACGGATTCTTCTGGCATATCAAGTATCCAATCGTTGGAACAGATGACTATCTGGAGATCGCAACGACACGTCCGGAGACATTGCTTGGAGATACTGCGATCGCAGTTCATCCGGATGATGAAAGATACAAAGACATCGTAGGAAAGATGTGTAAACTGCCTCTGACAGACAGAGAAATCCCAATCGTTGCCGATTACTATGTAGACAAAGAGTTCGGAACAGGTGCGGTTAAGATCACACCGGCACATGACCCGAACGACTTCGAAGTTGGAAAACGCCACAACCTGCCAGAAATCAATATCATGAACGATGATGCAACGATCAACGAACAGTACGGCGGAAAATATGCCGGAATGGACCGCTACGAAGCAAGAAAAGCGATGGTAGCTGATCTGGAAGAGCAGGGATACCTGGTAAAAGTGGTTCCACATTCACATAATGTAGGAACACATGACCGCTGCCACACAACCGTAGAGCCAATGATCAAGCAGCAGTGGTTCGTTAAGATGGAAGACCTTGCAAAACCAGCGATTGAAGCGATCAAGAACGGCGACTTAAGATTCGTTCCGGAACGTTTCAATAAGATCTACCTGCACTGGCTTGAGAATATCCGTGACTGGTGTATTTCCCGTCAGATCTGGTGGGGACACAGAATTCCGGCTTATTACTGCGACGAGTGTGGTGAAGTAGTAGTTGGACACGGCGCACCGGAGAAATGCCCGAAATGCGGATGCACACATTTTACACAGGATGAAGATACACTGGATACATGGTTCAGTTCAGCACTGTGGCCATTCTCAACACTCGGATGGCCGGATAAGACAGAGGACCTGGATTACTTCTATCCGACAGATGTTCTGGTAACAGGCTATGATATTATCTTCTTCTGGGTAATCCGTATGGTATTCTCAGGATATGCACATACTGGAAAAGCACCGTTCCATACAGTATTTATTCATGGTCTGGTCCGCGACTCACAGGGACGCAAGATGAGTAAATCCCTTGGAAATGGTATCGATCCGTTGGAGATCATCGATCAGTATGGTGCAGATGCACTTCGTATGACATTAATGACAGGTAATGCACCTGGTAATGATATGCGTTTCTATAATGAACGTGTAGAAGCAAGCCGTAACTTTGCAAATAAAGTATGGAATGCTTCCAGATTTATTATGATGAATCTGGGCGATAAAGAACTGAAAAAACCGGCTGACTTTACTGTCCGTCCGGCTGACAGATGGATCATGTCCAAGTGCAACAACCTTGTAAAAGATGTAACAGAAAATATGGACAAGTTCGAACTTGGTATCGCACTTTCCAAGATATACGACTTCTTGTGGGATGAGTTCTGTGACTGGTACATTGAGATTGCAAAATACCGTATCTATCATGCAGAGGAAGATCCACAGGGGGCAAACGATGCATTATGGACATTAAAAGAAGTATTGAAAAAATCATTGAAACTGCTTCATCCATATATGCCGTTCGTTACAGAAGAAATATACAGCAAATTGATACCGGAAGAAGAGTCACTGATGATGTCTGACTGGCCGGTATATGAAAAAGACTGGAACTTCCCAATTGCAGAGAACATTGTTGATCACTACAAAGAGATCATCCGCAGTATCCGTAATGTACGTGCAGAGATGAATGTTCCAAATTCAAGAAAAGCAACTGCTTATGTTGTATGTGAAGATGAACAGCTCGGATCAGGACTTGCAATGTTAAGTAATGCAGCTCAGAATATGGCAGCATTGAACAAACTGGTACTTCAGAAGACGACAGAAGGCATTGCGGAAGACGCAGTATCTATTGTAGTTCCGGATGCAACGGTATATCTTCCACTGGAAGAACTGATCGATTTTGAACAGGAGATCGAACGTCTGACAAAAGAAGAGGAAAGACTGACAAAAGAGATCGCACGTTCAAACGGAATGCTGAACAACGAAAAATTTGTAAGTAAAGCACCGGCTGCAAAGGTTCAGGAAGAAAGAGAAAAACTGGAAACTTATCAGCAGATGATGGCTCAGGTAAAAGAAAGGCTGGAAGGATTAAAAGCAAAACAGTCTTAAGAGAAGAAAGTTATAAATATTAAAACCTATAGACAACCATATATTTCCGCAGTTATCGGTAACAGGATAGCTGCGGATTAGATATCAAAGGGGATTATATGAAAAAATTTCAGTTAAAGAAACCGGATATCAAGGGAAAAATCCGCAAAATAAGAAATTTGAAGAAAGAGGATGTCATTGCATACTGGAAAGGCAGACATGAACGACGCGAGAGAATACTGGAAGCAAGACGTAACAGTGCATTTGCAAAGAAGATGCAGCCGGTCTATGCATTCATGAACCGATTCTCTTTGATATTTCATGCACTGCTTGCGTGCATCATTAACTTTACAATAGAAGCAATTTCCAGACATTCGCTCGCTGCTGCCTGGAACTATATGACAGGAACACCGTTGGTATTTTTGTACAATGCGTTTATGATCTTCGTAACCTTTTCTATTGTATATCTGTTCAAGCGAAGGATATTCGTCCGTATCATTATCAGCGCATTGTGGATTATCCTCGGAATTGCCAATGGATATATCCTGCTAAAGAGGGTCACACCGTTTAATGCACAGGATCTTAAGATCGCAGGAGACGGAATCGCACTGATCAATAACTATTGTAATGGCTTTGAAGTCGTTGTGATCGCTATCGGAGCAGCTGCGCTTGTGGTCTGGCTGGTCTCGATGTGGAGACGCGGCGGACAGTATACAGGAAAGGTACACCACGTAGCATCGCTGCTGGGAATTGTTGTGTGCTGCATACTTTACACATTTGTCACGAATGCGGCAATAGACAAAAGAGTAGTATCTACGTATTTTGGAAATATTGCATTTGCCTATGAAGATTACGGTCTTCCATATTGTTTTTCGGCGAGTCTGTTCAATACCGGAATCAGTGAGCCAAACGGGTACACAAAGAAAAAAATGGCAAAGATCAATAAAAATGGAGAGCTGAATAAGAGCACAACAAGCCGTTCTTCCGATGAACTTCCGAATATTATTGTAGTACAGCTGGAGTCATATTTTGATGTGGCAAATGCAGAGTTCTTTACCACATCTGAAGATGCGTGTCCAAACCTGCATAATTTATACCAGAATTATTCATCCGGATATTTCAAGGTACCGTCGGTGGGAGCCGGTACGGCAAATACAGAGTTTGAAGTACTGACAGGAATGAATCTCCGTTACTTCGGACCGGGAGAATATCCATATAAGACATACTCGAAGAAACATCCGACAGAGAGTGCTGCAACCGCACTTGCCGCACTTGGATACGGGACACATGCATTGCATGATAATACAGGTAACTTCTATAGTCGTGCCAATGTCTTTAACAATATGGGATTTGATACATTTACCAGTAAGGAGTTCATGAATGTCCTTCAGACGACAGAAAACGGCTGGGCGAAGGATGAGATCCTGACACAGCATATCATGGAAGCCATGGATACATCAGATCAGGAAGACTTTGTATTCACTGTCAGTGTCCAGGGACATGGAAACTATCCGGAGACGCAGTTGATCGAAAATCCAAAGATCAAGGTTGAAGGAATTGAAGATGAAGCACTAAAAAATAAATGGGAATATTATGTGAATCAGGTCTATGAGATGGATCAGTTTGTTGGTGATCTGATTAAGGCAGTGGAAGCAAGAAAGGAACCGTCTGTAGTTGTATTTTATGGGGATCATCTTCCAACCATGGGGCTGAAAGCAGAAGACTTAAAGAGCCGTTATTTATATAATACAAATTATGTAATCTGGGATAATGTCGGACTTCAGAAACAGGACAAGAATATTCCTGCTTACCAGCTGATGTCAGAGATCCTGAACAGACTGGATATTCATTCCGGTACAGTGTTCAATTACCATCAGCAGAGAAAAGGAACGAAGAATTATCTTTCAGACCTGGAACTTTTGCAGTATGATATCCTGTATGGAAAGCAGTATGTTTATAACAATCATCCTCCGATCGCGGAAGGGCATATGGTAATGGGAATCCGTGATGTGTCATTGAGCAGTATTGTTCCGCAGCTTAGCAGCGGATATAGTCTGTACGGCGAGAACTTTACAAAATACAGCCGCGTATATGTGAATGGAGAAAAGCAGAAGAGCAGTTTCCTGAATAATACACGTATTAATCTATCAGAGACAGAATTGCAAGACGGAGATGTAATACAGGTCGGACAGGTTGGTTCCAGTGATACAATCTTCCGGATGTCCGATAAATATATTTATCAGAACGGACAGCTTGTAAAACAGGAAGGTACAGCAACCGATAAGGACAAATCTTGGGTGGATCAGGAATATGATGTTAAATAAAAAAGAACCAGAAGTGTTCACATATGAAGAGGCAGCCGCGTATATCGAAGAAATTCCGAAATTTACAAAAAAACATACGCTGGAGCACACAAAATTGTTTTTAAAAAGATTAGGGAATCCGGCAGTGGACAGGAAAATCGTCCACGTTGCCGGAACCAATGGAAAAGGGTCTGTATGTGCATACTTACAGGCCATACTTATGGCAGAGGGGAAGAGAACCGGGTTCTTTACATCCCCTCATCTTGTATCTGTAAATGAAAGGATACGGATGGATAATGTACAGATAGATAATAAGACATTTCTTGAAGTATTCCGCAAGGTTTTAAAAACAGTCCGCCGGATGGTGGAAGATGGAATCGAACATCCGTCTTATTTTGAATTTTTATTCGGAATGGGGATGACTGCATTTGCAGAAACAGATGTAGAATATATTATCCTGGAGACCGGACTGGGCGGAAGACTGGATGCAACAAATGCGGTTGAGAAGCCGGCACTGTCCATCATTACGTCTATCAGTCTGGATCATACGGCGATTCTTGGTGATACGATCAGGAAGATCGCAGTTGAAAAAGCCGGAATCATTAAGCCAAAAGTTCCGGTATTCTTTGACGGAAGTAATAAAGAAGCGGCAGAAGTAATCCGGACAAAGGGAGAAGAACTGGGCGTATATTGTAGAGAAGTCACGAATCATGCGTATGAAATCCGGGAAGTTCACCGGAAATATATTGCATTTTCCAGACGGAGTGCGTATGATAAAGATGTTATCTTTCAGGTGCCGATGTGCGGATGCTATCAGGCGATGAATGCAGAACTTGCACTGGAAGCGTCGGAATATCTGCTTGCGGGAGAAGAGATACATATGGATCGGTGGAAACAGGTACTTGCACAGCTTCACTGGGAAGGACGTATGGAACGGATCGGAGCACATATCACGGTAGACGGTGCGCATAATCCGGGTGCAATGCAAGCGTTTGTAGAAAGCGTAAAGGCACTGGATGAGTCTGAACGCGGTGAGATGATATTATTATTTTCCGCAGTATCGGATAAGAAGTACGATGAGATGATAGAATACCTGTGCGGGAATCTGGATGTGAAAGCATATATCGTCACACAGATCGAAGACGAGAGAGGTGTTCCGGTTGAGGAACTTGCAGATATTTTCCGCCGGTATACAGACAGACCGGTGTATTGTAAAGAACGATTGGAAGATGCCGTCAGAACGGCACTGGATAAACGAGGGGAGTCAGGAGAGATATACTGTCTTGGCTCATTATACCTTGTAGGGATGATAAAAAAGTTACTGGCAGGAGGTGCCATAGATGCTTGATTTTGAAGAAGAATTAAAGAAATTCCAGCCTAGTCTGGAAGTAGAGGAACTGGGAGATGCGATTTACCAGGATGATCTGACAGATATGACAGATCTTTTAAGAGAAGTGATCGAACAGACGAAGCAGGACGATCCACAGTAAACTGCGGCAAAGAAAAGCGGTTACAGTTCACAGGGAAGAATTCCGGAATGGAAAGTCTCAGCGCTGTATGAACAGTAACGGAAATATAGAGGGAAGTATATGGATTATACAACAAAATTGGCGTATCAGTCGAACTACTGGTATAATGACGGGCTTAAAAGAGCGAACATCCGGGATCTGACCGGAGCAATCACATCGCTGAAAAAGAGTTTACAATATAACAGAGATAACATCGCATCGAGAAATCTTCTGGGACTTGTCTATTACGGAAGAGGTGATGTGGTAGAAGCACTGACGGAATGGGTGTTAAGCAAGAATCTCCAGCCGAAAGAGAACATTGCCAATTATTATATTATAAAGATAAAAGAGAAAAAAGACGAGTTGGATCAGATCAATCAGGCGATCAAAAGATACAATCAGGCACTGGATTACTGTTATCAGCGCTGTGAGGATCTGGCTGTACTCCAGCTTAAGAAAGCAATTGAGATGCATCCGACATATGTGAAAGCATATCAGCTTCTGGCACTGCTTTACATTATGGATGAACAGTATTCCGAGGCGAGAAAGAATATCCGGATCGCACACAAGCTGGACAAGACAGATGATATCACCATGCGTTACATGCATGAACTGAATCAGGTGCGGAAGTCAAGGAATGTGCGCCTGGTCGATGATAAAGATACGGGAAAGAAGAAAAAAAGAAGACAGACGGTAACTTATAATATCGGAAATGAAACGATCATCCAGCCTGTCGCATCCGGTCTTAAGGATAATGTCGGATTGCACACAATGATAAATATTGCAATTGGTGTAGCTGTCGGAGTTGCGGTTATGGCTTTCCTGGTCATGCCGGCAGTATCTGCATCCAGACAGAGCAAGGTGAACAAGCAGACGGTGAAGTTCAGTGATCAGATTGCGACGCAGAAGTCACAGATCAGTGCACTGAAAAAAGAACTGGAAACATACCGTACAGATACCAAAGCTGCAGAGGAACAGAAACAGACTGCAGAGGTAACAAAGTCAAGTTATGAGTCACTGATGACGGTTGTATCGCATTATTCAACCGGAGATATGAGTAATTCTGCACTGGCAGAAGAACTGCTGAAGATTAATGCAGGTACACTTGGCACATCTGGAAAAGAAGAATATGACAGTTTAACAGAGAAGATTTATCCAAAAGTCTGTGAAAGCCTGTATGCAACATCCCAGAAGAATTATCAAGTGGCAAATTATGACATGGCGGTAACAAATCTGGAGCAGGTGGTACAGATGGATGAGGGATACCAGGATGGAGAAGCCATGCTTTTGCTTGCGCAGTCTTATGAAAAACAGGGTGAGCAGGATAAGGCGAATGCGTATTATCAGAAGATCATAGAAGAGCATGAGGGAACACAGGCTGCGACCGATGCACAGGAAGCACTTGATACGCAGAATGCACAGAAGAGTAAGAAGAATAATAACTAGGATATGGATTGTCCTGGTATAGAAATGGCAGAAATACAAAAAGAGAAGGATATACACGTAAGAGGTGTATGTCCTTTTTTGGTTTATGCACTATGCAAAATAATAGAAAGATGTAAATGGGGAGTTATAACATGAAGTATCAGGTACAGGAGAATTATCTGACTATATTTTTACCGGGGGAACTGGATCATCACAATGCGGAAGAGATAAGAAAGGAATCCGATCATCTGATTGAACATAATCATATCCGGTATGTGATTTTTGATTTTGCAGATACAAAATTCTGTGACAGTTCGGGAATCGGAGTGATCATGGGACGTTACCGTAAAATCTATATGCTGGGCGGCGAAGTCTGTGCGGTACATACCAGCGAACGGATCCGTAAGATCCTGACTATGTCAGGGGTAACAAAAATCATGCAGATATATGAGGAGGAGAAATAAAATGGAAAATACCAATGAAATGCAGATTATTTTTGACAGTTATTCCTCGAATGAATCATTTGCCAGAGTTGCCGTTGCAGCATTTATGACATCACTGAATCCGACAGTTGAGGAAGTTGCAGATGTAAAAACGGCTGTGTCGGAGGCTGTGACGAATGCGGTGATTCATGGCTATGAATGCCGGGTGGAGAAGATATTCCTCCGATGTACAACCTGTGAAGACACATTGGAGATAGAAGTGGAAGACCATGGAAAAGGAATCGAAGATGTGACAAAAGCGATGGAGCCGTTATTTACCACCAGGCCGGAACTTGACCGGTCAGGAATGGGATTTTCTTTTATGACAGCATTCATGGATCAGGTTGAAGTGAGTTCCGAACCGGGAAAAGGAACCATTGTGAAAATGAAAAAGACAATCGGAAAAGGACGAAAGATATGGACCACACAATCGCTTTAATTCAGAAATCTCACGAAGGGGATGACGAAGCAAGAGCACAGATTGTGGAGGAAAATACGGGACTGGTCTGGTGTATCGTAAGACGCTTTGCAGGGCGCGGAACAGAAATGGAAGACTTGTTCCAGATCGGAACGATTGGACTGCTGAAAGCAATTGACAAGTTCGATCTTAGTTTTGAAGTGAAATTCTCAACTTATGCAGTCCCGCTGATCAGCGGTGAAATCAAGCGGTTTCTGAGAGATGACGGAATGATCAAGGTCAGCCGTTCACTGAAAGAGCTGTCATACAAAGCGTATCAGACGCAGGAAAGGCTCGGAAAAGAGCTGGGAAGAGAGCCGTCGGTTGCAGAGATTGCAGAAGATTTAAAGGTCGCACCGGAAGAACTGACGATGGCAATGGATGCATGTACGGATGTGGAATCACTGCACAGACCTGTCTGTAAAAAAGAAGGACAGGAAATGTCATTGATGGAGAAAGTCGGTCAGGCTGATGCGGCAGAAGAAAGAGTTGTAGATCATCTGCTATTGAAAGAACTGCTGAAAAATCTGGATAAGGACGAGAGAAAGCTGATCTATCTACGATATTTTTCGGAAAAGACACAGACACAGGTAGGAAAAGAACTTGGAATTTCACAGGTTCAGGTATCCAGAATGGAAAAGAAGATATTAAAAAATTTAAGAGAGAAGTTATAACAGGCACGTCAGGGATCGATTCTATGTATGGAATTCATGCATAGAATTGTCAGAATCCGGCATACTAACTCATGAGATCCGGTAAAAGAAAGCATGGGAAGAAAGGGTGAGAATGTTGGAAGAAGGCAGAAAGAAGATCAGGATGTGCCTGATCTTTGTTATTACAGCAGCAGTGATCATAGGATTTATTTATTATTTTCATGATGTAAAAGGCAGTCACGGAGTAAATGAAGGAACGTTGGTAAAGAAGACGGTATACTATCAGGATGAAAAAACGGAGGTGAAGAAAGATGGCAGGGAAGGCAGGCACTGTATATATAAAGGCAGACCGGAATGTTGAGGTGGCAAAGACATCCGTGATGATCGGTGATGTGCTGAAGATAGAGTGTACAGACCCGGCAATGCTTGCCAGGATCCGGAGCATTCATCTGCTGACCTTTCATCATCCGAATGATAAGAGACGGCGTAGAACAGTGGTATCACTTCTGAAAGTGATACAGAAGATCCATGAGATCTATCCGGATGCAGCAGTAGAAAATATCGGAGAAACGGATTTTATCGTGACGTATGAGGAACAGGATGGAAAAGGCGGGATCATCCATGGCGTTAAGATTGTGGCTGTAGTACTGATCAGTTTCTTTGGCGCAGCATTTTCAACAATGGCATTCAATAATGATGTAGGTGTGACCAGAATGTTTGGACAGGTATATGAACTTTTAACCGGTACAAAGTCAGATGGATTTACAATCCTGGAGTTCACATACTGTATTGGTATTGTGATAGGAATTCTGACATTCTTCAATCATTTCGGAAAAAAACGATTGTCGGTAGATCCGACACCGATGGAGGTGGAGATGCGTCTTTACGAGAATGATATACAGACAACGCTGGTAGAGACATATTCCAGAAAGGAGAAAGAACTGGATGTTGGCGAAAAACATATGTCTGGCACTACTGGGATTTAGTGCAGGGATTACGGCGGCAGGCGGACTTTTTTCTTTTATCATAGGCCTGGGTGTGATATCGGACTTTGCCGACCGGACACATACAGGAGAACAGGTTATGTTATATGAAGATGCGGTTGCAGCCGGAGGAAGCCTGGGCGCCGTTATTTCTGTGTATCATCCGGCGGTTCCGTTCGCAGGCTGTCTGCTTCCGGTTATGGGACTGTTCGGAGGAATCTTTGTGGGCTGCTGGGCAATGGCTTTGGCGGAAATGCTGGATCTGTTTCCGATTTTTATCCGGAGAATCCGTATGGTAAGAGGGATTGCAGCGGTGATGATTGGAATCGCATTTGGAAAAGGTCTGGGCGCATTATTGTTTTTCTGGAAGAGGTGGTGATGATATGGAGAAGAAAGAACAACAACAGTCATATGAAAATTATGTCAGGCAGAAAACACCGGTGCATAATCTGCCGGTAAATATGGCGAAAGCATTCGTTACAGGCGGTGTCATCTGTGTGATCGGGCAAGGCATTCTGAATATCTGCGAGAAAGCGGGACTGGGCAGGGATATGAGTGGAAGCTGGTGTTCGATGCTTCTGGTGCTTCTGAGTGCAGTGCTTACCGGATGCAATCTGTATCCGCAGATCGCAAAGTGGGGCGGTGCAGGAGCGCTGGTACCGATTACGGGATTTGCCAATTCAGTGGCAGCACCGGCGATTGAATACAAGAAAGAAGGACAGGTTATAGGAATCGGGTGCAAGATATTTACCATTGCCGGACCGGTGATCCTGTATGGGATATTTACAAGCTGGCTGCTTGGACTGTTCTATTGGCTTCTAAAAGCGGCAGGAGTTGCGGGATAATCTGTATGGAAATATAGCAGGAGGATATAAGAATATGATAAAAGGAAAGCAGAGTATAGCATTTAATGCATCTCCGTATATTGAGGAAAGTGCATCTGTCGTCGGTAAGAAAGAAGGGGAAGGACCACTTGGCAGCAGGTTTGATATGGTGGGTCTGGATGATATGTTCGGGGAGGACACCTGGGAAAAAGCGGAAAGCAGTATGCAGAAAGAAGCCTGTCAGCTGGCACTTGGTAAAGCACATCTGACGGCAGGGGCCATCCGGTATCTGTTCGGAGGCGATCTGCTAAGGCAGGGAGTGGCAACATCACTTGGAGTTGAACAGCTGCAGATACCGATGTTTGGTCTGTATGGTGCATGTTCAACGTCAGGGGAAGCACTCGCCCTGGCATCGATGTGTGTGGCGGCAGGATATGGAGAGCGGATGCTCGTAGTGACATCCAGCCATTTCGGAAGTGCAGAAAAGGAATTTCGTTTTCCGCTCAGTTATGCGAATCAGAGACCGCTGTCTGCACAATGGACGGTGACCGGAAGTGGAGCATTTATTGTTGGAAAGAACAGGAGTCATGTGAGGATCACCGGAGTGACGGTCGGTAAGATTGTGGATTATGGCTTGAAGGATTCGCAGAATATGGGAGCCTGTATGGCTCCGGCAGCCTGCGATACGATCATCCGGAATCTGGAAGATTTTGAAAGAAAAGAAGAAGATTATGACCGGATCATTACCGGAGATCTCGGATATGTGGGACAGAGTATATTATTTGATCTTATGCGGGAAAAAGAATACGATATCAAAGAAAGACATATGGATTGTGGGATGACAATATTTGATCAGAGCAGGCAGGATACCCATGCGGGAGGAAGTGGCTGCGGATGTGCTGCAGCAACGTTATCGGCGTATATCCTGCCTGCCATTGCAAGCGGTGAGTGGAAGAGGGTACTGTTCGTTCCGACAGGAGCACTGATGTCGACGGTCAGTTACAATGAGGGAGCAAGTGTTCCGGGAATTGCACATGGAATCGTGCTGGAGCACTGTTAGACAAAAACATACAGGGAGGAAACATAATATGGATTATATCAATGCATTCTGGGTGGGAGGTCTGATCTGTGCACTGACACAGATATTGCTGGACCGGACAAAGCTGATGCCGGGAAGGATTATGGTGCTTTTGGTGTGCAGCGGCTCTGTATTAGGAGCACTGAAGATATATCCGGTGATTCAGGAATATGCAGGAGCCGGTGCCAGCGTACCATTATTGGGATTCGGTAATCTTTTGTGGAAAGGTGTCAAAGAAGCTGTAGATAAAGAAGGATTCATCGGGATATTTATGGGCGGATTTAAGGCAAGTGCCGTTGGAATATCTGCAGCACTTATCTTTGGCTATCTGGCATCGCTTGTCTTTGAGCCGAAGATGAAGAAATAATGTTCAAAGGTAGTTCATGTATTATAATAAAACTCCCGCAGAAGCTGTCAGAGTGGCAGTCCCGGCGGGAGTATTTATACTAAAATATGCAAGAGAAACTGCCGGTGGCAGATCCTCTGCATTGCTACCTGATCAGATGATCGAGAAAACGGCAAGGAGTTCGTTATCTCTGAATACAGGGGAATTAAGCAAGTTCTTCACCTGTGATCATCTTGTAGCACTGAAGATATTTGTCAATTGTTTTCTGGACAATATCATCCGGAAGGTTCCAGTCATTATCCGGGTGAGAAGTCAGCCAGTCACGTGCAAACTGTTTGTCGAACGACGGCTGTCCGTGTCCCGGTTCATAACCTTCTACAGGCCAGAAACGGGAGCTGTCCGGTGTCAGCATCTCATCACCGATAACCATATTACCATTTTCATCAAGACCAAATTCGAATTTGGTATCTGCGATAATGATACCACGGCTTAATGCATAGTCTGCACATTTTTTATAGAGAGCGATCGTACAGTCACGAAGCTTGGTTGCATATTCTTCGCCTTTACCAGGGAAATATTTCTCAAGGTGGGCAATGCTCTGCTCGTAAGAAATATTTTCATCATGATCTCCGATCTCAGCTTTTGTGGATGGTGTATAGATTGGCTCTGGAAGCTTATCCGATTCTTTTAATCCTTCCGGAAGCTTGATGCCGCATACAGTACCATTTTCCTGATAACTCTTCCATCCGCTTCCTGTGATGTAACCACGTACGATACATTCGATTGGAAGCATCTCAAGCTTTTTGCACATCATGCTGTTACCGTCATATTCTGGTTTCTGGAAGAATTCAGGCATATCTTTCACATCAGTAGAGATCATGTGGTTTGGAAGAATGTCTTTTGTCAGGTCGAACCAGAATTTAGACATCTGCGTCAGAACAGTTCCTTTCTTGGAAACAATATTCTTAAGAATTACGTCAAAACAACTGATACGATCAGTGGCAACCATAATCAGGCTGTCTCCGTTATCATAAATTTCACGGACTTTACCTTCTTTTATTGGTTTCATAACAATACCTCGCTTATTTATTATTTTTTTTAATATGTCCTCACTAATAGTCAAACAGATTTTTCAGGAAAAAACAATAGTAAATTGCAAAATTATGAAAAAAAGTACAAAATATAAATTATGATGTATAATAAGAATATCGTAAAAAAGAATACTGATAAGTAATGGTAATAGTGACTGATAACGACAGATAATAAGGAAAGAAATTATGAAACATATTACAATTGGAATCCTGGCTCACGTAGATGCCGGGAAAACAACATTATCGGAATGTATGCTTTACTTAAGTGGGCAGATCAGAAAGCTCGGAAGAGTGGATCATAAGGATGCATTTTTGGATACATACGAATTGGAGCGGGAAAGAGGAATCACGATCTTTTCCAAACAGGCAGAATTAAAGATGGGTAATCTGGGGATAACTCTTCTGGATACACCGGGACATGTGGATTTTTCGGCAGAGATGGAACGTACCTTACAGGTGCTGGATTATGCAATCCTGGTGATCAACGGTGCCGATGGGGTGCAGGGACACACGCGTACGCTTTGGAGACTGCTCAAAAGATATCAGATACCGACGTTCATATTCATCAATAAGATGGATCAGGTGGGAACGGATAAGGCAAAGGTACTGGCTGATCTGCAGAACAGACTGGATGAAGGGTGTATCGATTTTTCGGAGTTAACGGAAGAAACGTATGACAGCCTTGCCATGTGTGATGAGAAAGCGATGGAAGAGTATCTGGAATCGGAGAAAGTAGAAGAAGATACAATTGCTGAGATAATCGGTAACAGGAAAGTATATCCGTGTTATTTTGGTTCGGCACTGAAGATGGAAGGTGTGCAGGAATTCATGGATGGGATGACTGGTTACATAGAGAAAAATCAGCAGAGAAAAACAGATCCGGTATCCGGTAAAAGTGACATGAAAGGAAAAAGCACAGGTTTTTTTGGTGCAAAAGCCTATAAGATTTCCAGGGATGCAGCAGGGAACCGCCTGACACATCTGAAAGTAACATCCGGAAGACTGAAAGTGAAAGATATCCTAAAAGGGGATATGCGGAAGAACGGTCACTCAGGTGAAACAGAGGGTGCCGATCATAACTGGGAAGAAAAGGTCAATCAGATCCGCATTTATTCCGGTGAAAAATATGAGATGGTACAGGAAGCAAAAAGCGGCATGGTATGTGCAGTAACCGGATTGAATTATACTTATCCAGGTGAAGGTCTTGGCATAGAATGCGATTCCGAAGCACCGGCACTGGAGCCTGTCTTAAGCTACAAGATCGAACTCCCGGAGGGGTGTGACGTCCACAAAATGCTCGGAAATTTACGTATACTCGAAGAAGAGGACCCAATGCTTAAGATCGTATGGAATGAAGAACTGGGAGAGATTCATGCAAAACTCATGGGAGCAGTCCAGATCGAGATATTAAAAAGTCTGATCAAAGACAGGTTTGGTGTAGATGTGGAATTCGATACGGGAAATATCGTATATAAAGAGACCATCCAGAATACAGTGGAAGGTGTGGGGCATTTCGAACCGCTCCGGCATTATGCGGAAGTGCATCTGAAGATGGAACCGGGAGAAAGAGGCAGCGGTATTGTGATCGGAACGGATTGTAGTGAGGATATGTTAGACAAGAACTGGCAGCGTCTGATCCTTACCCATCTTCTGGAAAAAGAACACAGGGGTGTGCTGACAGGTTCTGTGATCACGGATATGAAGATCACACTGACGGCAGGACGGGCACATCTGAAACATACCGAAGGCGGGGATTTCCGGCAGGCAACCTACCGTGCGGTGCGCCAAGGACTGATGCAGGCCGAAAGTATACTGCTGGAACCGTATTATGATTTTCAGCTGGAAATTCCATCGGGAATGATCGGACGGGCACTTACAGATATTCAGCGGATGAATGGGGAGACCGGTACACCGCAGACAGAAGGAGAGATGACGACGATCGAGGGATATGCACCGGTTACAGGTATGTGGGATTATCAGATGGAAGTGAATTCCTATACAAGAGGACAGGGACATCTGACCTGTACGTTCCGCGGCTATGAACCTTGCCGGAACGCAGAGGCAGTGATCGAAGAGATTGGTTATGATCCGGAGCGCGATATCGAGAATCCGACAGGATCCGTCTTCTGTTCCCATGGTGCAGGATTTAACGTTCCATGGAATCAAGTGCCAGAGTACATGCATTTGGAGAATCAGCTTGAAAAAGAACAGGCATTAGAAGAAGCAAAGAGGCAGTCCGAGCAGGCAGCAAGACAGGTACCGAGAGCGGCCAGAACACCGGGAGTCTATTCTAAAGCAGCAGAAAAAGAACTGGAAGAAATCTTTATCCGCACATATGGAAAAGTAGAAAGAAAAGGTGGACTGACACCAAAAACTTACGAGAGTGAGTATGCGAAAAAGCAGCGCAGAAAAGAAGAGGCTATGCAGGAATACTTGCTGGTTGACGGATACAATGTTATTTTCGCATGGGAAGAGCTGAAAGAACTGGCAAAAGTCAGCATCGAGGCTGCCAGAGACAAACTGATGGATATCCTGTGTAATTATCAGGGGTATAAGAAATGTGTCCTGATTCTGGTATTTGACGCATACAAGGTAGAAGGCTATGCACTGGAGATCCAGAAGTATCATAATATCCATGTCGTATATACCAAAGAAGCCGAAACTGCCGATCAGTACATTGAAAAGGTCGTTCATCATATCGGAAGAAAGTATCATGTGACGGTCGTGACTTCCGATGGGGTAGAGCAGGTAATCACGATGGGGCAGGGTGGAACCCGTATTTCTTCCAGAGATTTCTTAGAAGAGATGGAATATACAAAGAAATTGATTGAAGAAGATAATGAAAAACAACGGGTCAGTGACAGGAACTATCTGTTTGACCATGCGGATGAGGAATTTGTGAAGAAAATGGAAAAAATCAGGCTTGGAAAGAAACTGAATAAGGATAAGTAAAAAATAAGCACATAGAAAAATCTTAAAGATTCGATTTTTCTGTGTGCTTTGCATTGTGTCCGGTATAAGGCAGGGAGTTAATGAAAGTATGTATATATAGAAATAATATATAAATAATGAAAACATATCAATAAACACAATTAGACAGATGGATTATTTATTGATAAAATAATATTTAATGATAGTATGTAAGTCATGAATGAAGGGGGAATATATGAAAAAGAAAAATGATTGGATAAAAAAGGGAATCCTGATCATAGTTTTACTGGTATGCATTGCTGCATATTTATGGGTACCGGGGATACATAAGACAATGAACCGGATATTTAAGATGTTTGCAAGCGGAGACTTTACAGTTGTAAGAGATTTTGTTGCGTCATATGGGGTATATGCGGCACTGATGTCTTTCTTGTTGATGATTTTTCAATCAATCGCAGCACCGCTTCCGGCATTTTTAATTACATTTGCCAATGCCAGCCTGTTTGGATGGTGGAAAGGTGCAATCCTTTCATGGAGCAGTGCAATGGCGGGAGCAGCAGTATGCTTTTATATTGCAAAAATATTAGGACGTGACGTGGCGGAAAAATTAACAAGTAAAACAGGTCTTGAACAAATTGATACATTTTTTGAACGTTATGGAAAGAATACGATTTTAATCTGTCGTCTTCTTCCGTTTGTATCATTTGACATTGTTAGTTATGCGGCAGGTCTTACTTCGATGTCATTTGTTTCATTCTTTGTTGCTACAGGAATCGGACAGTTACCGGCAACCATCGTCTACTCTTATGTGGGTGGTATGCTGACCGGCGGAGCGAAACTTCTTGTCACAGCTCTATTGATTTTGTTTGCTCTTTCAGCATTCATTTTTATGCTAAGAAAGATATATATGGACAGACAGTCCGGAAAATAAAAAAACAGGGAGGAAAAAGAACATGGAAACGTATTATAATCCGGAGGATCTTGCAAAGTTTGGGACAATCGGGGAAAAAGCATCAGAGTTGGCAGAGAAATTCTTTGCTTATTACAATGCGGTATTCGAAGAGGGTGCCCTGACTGCAAGAGAGAAATCATTGATTGCACTTGCAGTGGCACATACCGTACAGTGCCCATATTGTATTGATGCGTACACGAACGACTGCCTGGATAAAGGCGTCAGCGAAGAACAGATGACAGAGGCAGTACATGTAGCAGCGGCGATCCGTGGCGGAGCAAGTCTTGTACACGGGGTACAGATGAAAAATATTGTAAAGAAACTTGAGTTTTAATTAAAAAAGAAGAAAAGAGGAAAAATAAGATGAAAAAGAAAATTGTGACATTATTACTGGTAGCTGCAATGACAGGAACAATGGTTGTTGGATGTGGATCCAAGGCTGATGATAAGACATCCGATACGAAGACAGAACAGACGGATGATAAAAAGGATACAGAGGAAAAGAAAGAGCTGGCAGATGATGAATACCAGTATGTATCCGCAGCAGATACAGTAATTGCAGACGGAGTTCACGTGTTAGATGTAAGAGAATGGGAAAATTATTCCAAAGGAAGAGTTGCAAATTCAGAGTGGTGCCCAATCTTCCCATTGGAGGACGATTCCCTGGTAGATGAGATGACAACTTATGCCAAAGATCATCTGAATGACGGAAAAGATATCTATGTTATCTGCAACAGTGGAAAACGTGGGGCTGAAAAAGCAACAGCTGTATTAAGAGATGCAGGAATTGAACCAACATCCATCTATACAGTAGAAGGTGGAGCAGAAGCACTTGGTAAAGAAAATGGGGCATTGACCACAGACCGTACAGAAGAAAATATCGATTGGAAATATGTATCAGGAAAGGATGCCGTTGACAAGGTAGGAGATAAAGATGTACAATTTTTAGATGTTCGTGATGATGATACCTATAAAGCAGGTCATCTGAAAGGAACACTTCAGTGCAGCCTGAAGGAATTTGATACACCGGAAGCACAGACAGAGATGTACAATCTTGCAAAAGACAAGATGGACAAGGACGAGCCTGTATATATTCTCTGCTACAGTGGTAATAAATGTGCAAAAACAGCAATTTCAGTAATGAAAGATGCAGGATTTGATACAGATAATTTGTTTATCATTGAGAATGGAGCAAAAGACGGTGATGTATCCGCAGTTTTTGTAACAGAGTAAAGATAGGTGTTCGAAAGAATCTGTTATGGTTTACAAATGATGATGGAACAGGCTGGAGAGCAACCGTACCATTCCTTGTACTTTATGAAAATGGATATGATAACATTTCTGTGTATGATGGTGGATGGTATGAATGGCTAATGCATGATGACTATCCGGTACAGGTTGGTGATCCGGCAAGTGATGATTGTGTTCACACAACAGTTGGAGAACTTCCTACAGGAAAAGCTGCAAAATAAAACATAGCAGAGAGCGTAGAGAATTTCTACGAAAATATAATACAAAGGTTATGGGCGCTGTCACTGGATATCGGTGACAGCGTTTGGTAGTATTAAGGAGAAAAATGAAAAAAATTATTTATATATGTTTAGATTTATTAACCATAGCGTTTTTGATCGGAGGATATGCGTTCCAATATTTTACAAGAAAAAAACTGGGGATGCTCCGGTGGGTGAATTATCAGAATATGCAGCTTCAGAAGAACCATGTTTATGATGTGTTGAAATCTATAGAATCGTTTCTGGCATATTACTTTTTAATGCCGTTTCTTGGGGCAGCGACACTGATGCAGATTATCAGAAATGGAATTGCAGTGGGGACAAAAAAGAATGAAAAATAAAAAATTGTGGATATTTATCGGAATTATCGTTCTGATCTTAGTATTAAATCACATATTTGGCTGGTCTTCTTATCTTGAAAATAGAGAGAACCTGAAATTCCTGGAGCAGATGGTACAGGATAATCTTATACTGGCGCTCCTGATCTATTCAGTGCTTACGATTATAAGTTGTGTAGTACTTGCACTGCCGGGAGTAACATTTGCAATTATTGCCGGACTGATATTTGGCCCGATACTTGGAACTATCTGCTGTTCTGTTGCAACTACACTTGGGGCGATGGCAGCATTTATTGTAGGAAGATTCTTTTTGCAGGACAGTATTAAGCCGATAGCAATGAAGAATAAATATTTGAAAAAATGGTTATTTGACGAGACCGGAAATAATGAGATATTTATTCTGATGATCACAAGATTGGTTCCGCTATTCCCATATAATCTGCAGAATTTCGCTTATGGAGTAACGGATATCAGGTTTTCGACCTATTCCATCTGTTCTTTGATTTTTATGCTTCCTGGAACAGCGATGTATACGGTTGGAACAGCGGGACTGGCGGATAAAGAGAATCGTAACATTTATATTGCTATAGCTATAGTTCTGGCAATGGTTGTGATGGGATTTGGAGCATTCCTTAAGAAACATTATGTGCAGGAGGAAAAAAGTGAAGAATAAGAAGAGTGCAGAGGCATGTACGCATTGTCATGCATGTCAGGAACAGTGTGAGTTCCTGAAAAAATATGGTATTGATATCGGAGATACAGAGCAGCTGGAAGAACTGGCATATCATTGTTTCATCTGTGGGAAATGTACAGAAGTATGTCCCGAGGGGATTGATGGAAGAGCGTATATCCTGGAATTGCGGAGAAAACAGGTAGAAAAATCCGGTGGGACGTTTGAGAAAAAAGGATATGGTATGTTGGTGAAAGAAAAAAGGGATTATATTTACCGAAATTACAGACATGCCCATGGGAAAAGTATCCTGTTTCCAGGATGTAATTTTCCTTCTTTTTATCCGAAGACAATTAGAAAAATTGTAAATGAACTGAAAAAATACGGTATCGGAGTTGCATATGACTGTTGTGGAAAGCCGATTGCGGAACTGGGAATGGAATCAGATGAAAAAAGGATTATTTCCAGGATACAATCGGAACTATCGGAAAGAAAGATCAGAGAAGTGATTATGCTTTGCCCGAATTGTTATGATTTTTTAAAACCAAAGCTTGCAGATGTAAAAATCATAAGTATTTATGAGAAACTGGAAGAACTGGGAATCGGAAATAAAAATCTGATACCAGAGAAGGTATTTCTCCCGTGTCCGGACCGGGAAAAGCGAGAATTGCTAAAAGTGATCGAACGATATACAGCTGGCGGGCTCACTCCGGTTGAAAATGTACAGTGCTGTGGATTGGGTGGCTGTGCATCGGTAAAAGAACCGGAACTTGCAAAAGGTATGGGAGCAGTTTTAAAAGACGCAGGGGAAAGAAAGGTGTATAGTTATTGCGCATCCTGTGCGGGGAATCTGAACCGCAATGGATGTAAGAATGTAACACATATATTGACAGAGATTATGGAAACATATGAAAAAGCCGATATTAGAAAATCAATGGTAAACCGGATAAAAACGAAATTTATGTAAGGGGATAAGAAAAGATGAAACGTGCAGTAATCATATTTACCAGAGTTCCGGTTCCGGGACAGACCAAGACCAGAATGATGCCGTATTTTTCACCGGCAGAGTGTGCAAGGCTTCATGAGAATTTCCTGAAAGATATTGCACAGGAGTGTGAAAAAGTAAATGCAGACATTTTCGTATGCTATACACCACAAAAAGGAAAATCTTATTTGAAAAGCATATTTAAAAGTGCAGTAAAATTCATTCCACAGACGGGGGAAGGTCTGGGAGCAAGAATGTATCAGGCAATCGAATATGTACTGCAGAAAGGGTATGATTCCTGTGTGCTGACTGGAACGGATATACCGGAACTGAAAGCGGATGATCTTGAATATGCATTAAGACTTCTGGATGTGAATGATGTAGTCTTTGGACCGACCATAGACGAAGGCTATTATCTGGTAGGAATGAAAAGACCGATTCGTGAAGTATTTGAAAAGAAGACATACGGAACGGGGAAAGTTTTGGAACAGACGGTAGAGCCGATGAAAGAGATGGGGCTTACGGTTGGATATGTAAGAAAATTACAGGATATGGATGACCGGGAAGATATTACTGCTTACCGGAGTCGTATGAGATCGCAGAAATCACTAAGGAAAACATACACAGGCCGTTACCTTATGAAAAAACAGAAGCTCTCTATTATTGTCCCGCTATATAATGAAGCGACAACGGTAGAAAAACTACAGGAGCAGCTGTTGCCTCTGCGTGAAAAATGTGAGATTATTTTCGTAGATGGCGGGAGTACAGATGCAACATTATCATTGATCCGTCCAGAGTTCCGGGTACTGCATTCGGAAAAAGGACGGGCAAATCAGATGAATCTCGGTGCACTGGAAAGCAAAGGGGATATTCTGTTCTTTCTTCACAGCGACAGTGAGCTTCCAATGAGACCGCTGGAAGAGATTAAGGCGGTGATCAAAGACCATGAAGCGGGATGCTTTGGCATTGCATTTCATTCCAGGCAGTTCTTTATGTGGACATGCAGGGTCATTTCCAATCACAGGATTAAAGACAGAAAAGTGATGTTTGGAGATCAGGGAATCTTTATAACGCGGGAATTGTTCTTTGAGGCTGGCATGTTCCCGAATCTTCCAATTATGGAAGATTATCAGTTTTCACTGACGTTAAAGGAAATGGGAGTGAAACTTGGCATTACCAGACATCGGATCTATACATCGGACCGGAGATTTCCGAAGAAAGCGATTCCACAGTTAAAAGTCATGTGGAAGATGAACCGACTGAGGAAAATGTACAGGGACGGAGTTCCGATAGAAACAATATCCAGGATGTACCGGGATGTAAGATAGACTTATAAAATAGTGTTAATACTCAGACTGGGAGAGCGCAGATATCAGTCTGTATCAGGAGAAGAAGGTCATGGAACGGATAAAAGGATTAAAAGAATATGTGAAAAGTACGGCTTACAGAGAGGCATTAGATCTTCCTAAAAAACAGGAAGAAGAATATACCATGTTGGCGCAGGGAGAGTATAATATGAATTATAGTTTTATACATCCAAAGACAGGGAAAAAATTACTGTTGCGCGTCAACTGTGGAAGCCAGATGCATCTGAAAAATCAGATCGAGTATGAATTTCACGCACTTAAGTTACTGGAAGGATCAGAAAGAACACCAAAAGCATTTTACGTGGATGGAAGCAAGAAATATCTGGATCATGGGGTGCTGGTGATGGAATATCTGCCGGGAAAAGCACTGGATTATCACGCAGATCTTAAGCTGGCAGCAGAATGTCTGGCAGATATTCACAGCGTCAGAATGCCGGAAACGGAAACAAGTCTGATCTGTCCGGAAAAGCCGTTTATTGCAATATTGGAAGAGTGTGAAGAGATGGTAAAGACCTACATGGAGTCCCCGTTCGGAAAAGATAAAACGAAAAGAAAAATCCGGGAACTGCTGGATAAGGCATGGGGAAAGACCAAAACTACAAATGTGGAAAAATCTCCGTACAGATGTTGCATCAATACAGAACTGAATTCAACGAATTTTCTGATCGGAGGAGAGAATAAGCCAAATTACCTGATTGACTGGGAAAAACCACTTCTGGGAGATCCGGCACAGGATCTAGGACATTTTCTTGCACCGACAACGACTTTCTGGAAAACAGATGTGATATTAAGTGCAGAAGAGATGGATCGTTTTCTGGAGATTTATCTGAAATGTGTGGAAGACCGTTTTGATACGGAAGGCTTAAAGGAGCGTACGAAAGTATTTCTGGAAATTACCTGTTTAAGAGGAATTACATGGTGCGCAATGGCATGGGTGCAGTATCAGCAGCCGGATAAATTGATTATAAATGAATCTACATATCGGAAGCTGGAGGATTATCTGAGTGATGGATTTTTAGAAAAAATAGAAATATTTTTGGAACAATAATGTAAGTGAGAATAAGGAGAAAAGAGATGGAAAAAGAAAAAATTGCGGAACTTTTTATGAAAGGGATTGACTGTTCTCAGGTTGTAGCAGGGGCATTTGCAGAAGAACTGGGGATCACACAGGAAGAAGCATATAAGATGGCTGCAGGATTTGGCGGTGGAATGGGAACCGGTGAAACCTGCGGTGCAGTAGTTGGTGCAATGATCGTACTGGGACTGAAATTTGGACATTGTGATACAGAGCATATGGAACAGAAAGATATCATGAATGCCAAAAGAGCAGAGTTCCTGACAAAATTTCAGGAAAAATATGGTGTCTGTAGCTGTAAAGGATTATTAAAACATGATATTGCAGATCCAGAGGGCATGCAGAAGATACTGGAAGAGGGACTTTTGTTTGATTTCTGCCCGGAAGTAGTGAAAGATACGATCGAGATACTGAAAGAGGTTATGTAATGGATGATATCATTAAGGATTTTCATGATTTGACAGAGATCCCGCCATTCCAGCAGATGATACCGGATAAGAAGTATATGGATACAGAAGAATATCTGGATGTATTGCAGATGAATATTGGACGAAAATGCAATCTGATCTGCAAACATTGTCATGTGAATGCGGGTCCCGCGCGGACAGAAGAGATGTCAAGAGAGGTGATGGATGCCTGCCTTACTTTTGCAAAAGAGCAGAAGATTGTAACAATAGATATTACCGGAGGAGCACCGGAGATGAACCCGCATCTGGAATATCTGATAGAAGAAAGCAGTAAAATCTGCGGGCATGTCATAGTAAGAACAAATTTGGTCATTCTTCTTGAAAAAGAATATGAACATCTCATGGAAGTGTATGCAAGAAACAAAGTAGAAGTGGTATGTTCGCTTCCGTATTACCGTGCACCGGAGATGGATAAAGTACGCGGTGCAGGAGCGTTTGATAAAGCAATCAAAGTGATTCGGCGTCTGAATGCAATGGGATATGGGCGCAATCCGGAACTCGTACTGAATATGGTCTATAATCCAGCAGGAGCTTTCTTTCCGCCTGATCAGGAAGCAATGGAAAAAGAATATAAGCAGAAGCTATTGCAGGATTTTGGAATTGAATTCAATAGTCTTTACACTTTGTATAATAATCCTATGGGAAGATTCGGAGCGTTCTTAAGAAGATCAGGGAATCTGAATCGTTATATGAAGAAATTATTTGATGCATTCAATGCAGATACAGTGGAAGCTTTGATGTGCAGGACACAACTTTCAGTAGATTATGACGGACAGTTGTATGACTGTGATTTTAACCTGGCTGCGGGAATGCCTGTGAACGGCGGACAGACTATATTCGATGTGACTGGAGAGCCATATCAGGTGAGAAAAATCCGGATGGATAAGCATTGTTATGCATGTACAGCAGGGGCAGGTTCCAGCTGAGGAGGTGCGATGAGTTAGGCAGGCTGCCTGACAAATAGCGCTGGAAGAAGCGAGTATGTTATGTTACACTAATGCAGTAAGAACAATAATTATGCATGACAATGTAAGAATATACAAAAAGGAGAACAAACGATGCCAGTTTTTGATTTTAACGCAACACCGGACGAGAAGAAACCAGCGGAATGTACATATACGGTAATCCGCTCTAATGAAAATGAAGCAACTATAGAAAAACCAATGATGATCCTTGATAATAAGCACTGTAAATGGGAACATCATTCCTGCGGTGTATTTACCAATCCGATCAAGAGGACATCATTCGAATTTCAGCAGGAAGACGGAACCGTAAGTGCAGACATCTTAAAGATTGATGCAAGATTTGTAAGTCTGTTAAAATGGCTCGGAGAGAATCATATTAATGTGCGTCTTTCAGGAGAGAATACAGAAGAAGGATATGCAGTATACAAGATCCGCGAGATTGCATTTGGCGGCGGTACAAAGTTATCTGCAGAAGATGGATTCCTGCAATTTATGATCGAGCGTCTTCTGGCAAGTAATGCACCGGCAGAAGAGGAGAATGATGAAGATGAAGACGAAGCAGGAGATGATATGAAGCTTACCAGTCTTCAGAGTATCACAGACTTCATGAACTGTGCGGGAAGAACCCTTCCGGATAATATCCGCCTTTGGGCAAGACGTAATCTTGCCGTGGCACGTTCTCATGAAGTATCACCGGAAGAAAGACGTCATGCACAGAGAGCGCTTTCTATTATGATGAATGTACAGTGGAAGAGCAATTATTTTGAAGCGATCGATCCGGATGAAGCGCGCAGAATTCTTGATGAAGAACTTTACGGAATGGAGCGCGTAAAGCAGAGAATCATCGAGACCATAATCCAGATCAACCGTACACATACATTGCCGGCATATGGACTTCTGTTAGTGGGACCGGCAGGAACCGGTAAATCACAGATTGCCTATGCGGTGGCACGTATCCTGAAGCTTCCATGGACGACTCTGGATATGAGTTCGATCAATGATCCTGAGCAGCTGACAGGAAGTTCTCGTATCTATGCCAATGCAAAGACAGGTATCATCATGGATGCATTTGCCATGGCAGGAGAATCAAATCTGGTATTCATCATTAATGAGCTGGATAAAGCAGCATCCGGAAAAGGAAATGGCAATCCGGCCGATGTACTTCTGACATTACTAGATAATCTTGGATTTACAGATAACTATATCGAGTGTATGATTCCGACCGTAGGAGTATATCCGATTGCGACTGCGAATGACAAGTCTCAGATCAGTGCACCGCTGATGTCACGATTTGCCGTGATCGATATCCCTGATTACACACCGGAAGAGAAGAAAGTGATCTTCTCCAAATTCGCACTTCCGAAGGTATTAAAGAGAATGAGCCTTAAGGAAGACGAGTGTATCATGAGTGAGGAAGGATTGGATGAATTGATCAAGTTATATTCTAATACATCCGGAATCCGTGATCTGGAGCAGGCGGCTGAACACATTGCGGCGAATGCCCTGTATCAGATTGAGGTAGATCATGTGAAATCTGTTACATTTGATGCAGAAATGGTAAGAAATCTGTTGAGATAATGAAAACTACAAGAACAACATTTTTTACAAGAGATAAAAATTTTTATAAGACATTTTTCTGGTTGATGCTGGTTGTGGCACTTCAGAATCTGGTGGCTTACAGTGTGAATATGCTTGATAATATCATGCTTGGAAGTTATAGCCAGAATGCATTGTCCGGTGCGGCAACGGTGAATCAGATATTTTTTATTGTGAATCAGCTGGCATTGTCTATTGGAAATGCACTGGTAGCAATCTGTTCTCAGTACTGGGGAAAGCAGGAGACTGAGGAAATCCGGAAGCTGACGGGAGCAGCACTGGCACTCAGTATTCTGATCGCAGCAGTGGTCGTGACAGCCTGTACGTGCATGCCGGAGCGGCTCCTGGGAATATTTACGACGTCACCTGAGATTATCGTGGAAGGAAAGGCATATCTGGGACTTCTGAAGTGGACATTTTTACTTTTCATGATAAGTAATCTGCTGATTGCTATGCTTAGAAGTGTAGAGGTAGTGAAGATTTCATTTGTCATATCAATAGTGTCATTGATCACAAACGGTTGTATCAATTACACATTGATTTTTGGACATTTTGGATTTCCGGAGATGGGGATCAAGGGAGCAGCAGTGGGAACGTTAACTGCAAGAATGCTGGAACTATTGATCATTGTGGTGTATGTGTGGAAGATAGATACGAAAGTCCGGTTATTTGACGTTAATTTGATCAGAATCATATTTGCGCCGGAGAATAGAAAGATATGGAGGGCATTCTTAAAAGTTGCATTTCCAATCATGTGCTCAGGGATGATCTGGGCAATCTCGGTACCGATGCAGACGGCAATTCTCGGACATTTGTCCGCAGATGCAATTGCTGCAAATTCTGTATCCAGCACATTCTTCCAGTATCTGAAGGTGATCGTAATCGCCATATCATCTGCATCTGCAGTTGTGATCGGGAAAGATATCGGAGAGGGAGATATAGAAAGAGTAAAATCTGATGGAAGAACGCTTTCTGTGATTGATCTTCTGATCGGTGTAGTGCTTGCTTCTCTGCTATTTGTATTGAGAGGACCGCTGTTATCTATGTATAAACTGACAGATACGGCAGCAGTCCTGGCAGATCATTTCATTATGATCATGAGCATAGTTATGGTAGGAATGTCATATCAGATGCCGGTATCGGTAGGTGTCATTCAAGGCGGGGGAGATACAAAGTTCTCTATGTACATGAATCTGATCTCTACATGGGGGATCGTGATGCCGCTGTCATTTTTGGCGGCATTCGTGTGGAAACTCCCGGTGGAACTGGTCGTGATTGCAGTGCAGTCGGACCAGTTGTTCAAAGGAATTCCGGTATTCTTGAGATTCCGGAGCTATAAATGGATCCATAAACTTACATAAAACAGTGAATGAAAAAGGAAAGAAAATGGACTGGAATGAATTTGTAAATACATTTCCGATTCAATTGAATCAACAGCAGCAAGAAGCAGTACAGAGCACGGAAGGTGCGGTACTGCTTCTTGCTGTGCCCGGGTCAGGCAAGACAACCGTATTGGTGACACGGCTGGGATATATGATCTATTGCAAGAATATTCATCCCGAAAGCATCCTGACAGTAACGTATACCGTTGCGGCAACGAAAGATATGTCAAAAAGATTTGCGGATCGTTTTGGAGAAGAGATGGCAGAAAAGCTGGAGTTCAGGACGATCAACGGAATCTGTGCAAAGATCATTCAGTATTACGGAAGGAAAATCGGGAAGACACCATTTGAACTGGTGAAGGAGGAAAAGAATACGACCGGGATGCTGGTTAAGATCTGTCAGGAACATGGCATGGGATATCCGACGGAAAGTGATCTGAAAAATGTGCGGACGATGATCACTTACATTAAGAATATGATGCTGAATGACAAAGAAATTCAGAAACTGGAAGAAGAATCGGATATCCGTATCAGAGGCATATACCAGGCATATTGCAGCCAGATGCGGGAAAAGAAATGGATGGATTACGATGACCAGATGCTGTATGCATATAAAATGCTGCGTATGGACAGCAGACTTCTGGAACATTTTCAGAATCTGTATCCATATATCTGCGTGGATGAAGCACAGGACACATCGAAGATCCAGCATGCGATCATTGCACTTCTGGCAGCAAAGTCAGAGAATCTGTTCATGGTCGGGGACGAAGACCAGAGTATCTATGGATTCCGTGCAGCGTATCCGGAGGCATTACTGGATTTTGAAAAAGATCATCCGGGAGCAAGAGTGCTTCTGATGGAAGAAAATTTTCGGTCGAATGCGAAGATCGTATCAGCAGCGGATAAATTCATCCAGAAAAATACGCTGCGCCATGAGAAGCATATGAAAGCTGCAAGAGAAGCCGGGGCAGATATCAGAAAAATATCTTTAAAATCAAGAAAGGCACAGTACGTATATCTGATGAAAATTGCACAGGAGTGCAGTACAGAAACAGCAGTTCTATACAGGGATAATGAGTGTGCAATCCCTCTGATCGATCTGCTGGAGCGGAAGCATATTCCGTATCGTATGCGGAATGCAGAATTGTCATTTTTCACGCACCGCACGGTTCTGGATATCCAGAATATCATCCGGTTTGCGATGAATCCGAAAGATACAGAATTGTTTATGCAGATTTATTACAGATTGAAACTTTTCTTCCGGAAAGAAGATGCTTTGAACTATACGAACATCAGTAAAGAAAAAGACATTCCGGTATGGGATGCTATATTACAGTATGGAAATCTGGAGGAATATCAACAGAATCATGTCCGCAGCCTGAGACGCCAGATGAAGAAGCTTTTGGATATGACGGGAGACAAAGCAGTGGATCAGATTCTTGTATATATGGGATACCAGGATTACTTGAAAAAGATGGGGATGAATGCAAATAAACTGGAAATTGTTAAAATGATAGGAAGCAGAGAAGATTCTCCTGAAAAACTGCTGGAACGTCTGAAAGAACTGGAAAGAATCATTCGGGAAAAAAAGGAAGAGAGAGAATGCCGGTTCATTCTTTCTACCATGCATGCCAGCAAAGGACTGGAATATGATACCGTGTATCTGTTGGATGTGGTGGATGGAATACTCCCGGAAAAAGTCCTGACAAGTATGAATACTGCATCAAAAGAAGAAATCGGGGTTTATGAGGAAGAGAGGCGTCTGTTCTATGTAGGAGTAACCAGGGCGAAGAATCAGTTAAATATATTTGCAACGGGAAAACCATCCAGGTTCTGTAATGAATTGCTTGAAAAAAATATTTCTGCAGAGAGTTATCAGAAACTGTCGGACGAACTGGGAGAAGGAGTAATTGTAAAACATAGAAAATTCGGAAAAGGTGTTGTGACAGAGATAGAAGGGGAACATATCAGAATCCGCTTCGGAGATGACGAAAAGAAGATGGATTTGAAGGTTTTGGCAAGACTTGGATTGCTTGAAATATAGAGAAAACATACGAAAAAATTGTTCCATACAAATGTAGAAAATTGTATAAAATAAAAATGACCAATAGTCAAAAATGCGTTGACTACTGGTCTTTTTTATTGTATAGTGCAGGTAGAATATAAAATGACCAACGGTCATAAAGGAGGGGCGGTTATGAATATGGTCGCATTTGGCAAAAAGGTAGTAAAGTTCAGAATTCCGATACTGATCATCAGTATCTTACTCCTGATTCCGGCAGGGCTTGGATATGTGAATACAAGAGTCAATTATGATGTGCTGACGTATTTGCCGGAAGATATAGAGACGATGCAGGGACAGGATATTCTGGTAAAAGACTTCGGAACCGGTGCATTTTCCATGTTTATTGTGGATGGAATAGAAGATAAAGAGGTGTCGGCCCTGAAAGCAAAGATTGAGAACGTGGAACATGTTCAGAAAGTTTTATGGTATGATTCGCTGGCAGATATCAGTATGCCAAAGAGCATGATCCCAAAGGATGTCTATGAGGTGTTCAATTCCGATACAGGAACGATGCTGGCGATTTTTTTTGACGAGGGTACTTCATCTGACGGAACGATGGATGCCATTGGGGAGATCCGTAAACTGGCAGGAAAACAGTGCTTTTTAAGTGGTATGTCAGCAATTGTTACGGATACGAAGAATCTGGCTGAGAAGGAGACACCGTTATATGTACTGATCGCAGTCGTATTGGCAGTGATCGTATTAGGTCTTACGATGGATTCCTATTTTATTCCTTTACTTTTTATGCTGAGTATCGGAATGGCAATCGTGTATAATTTGGGAAGCAACTACTTCTTTGGAGAGATCTCGTATATTACGAAGGCACTGGCAGCAGTACTTCAGCTCGGAGTGACACTGGATTATTCGATCTTTCTGATGCACAGCTATGAAGAACAGCAGGTCCGTTACAACGGTGATAAAGAACGGGCAATGGCACATGCGATATCACAGACATTCTCATCTGTAATCGGGAGCTCGGTTACGACAGTGGCAGGATTTATTGCCCTGTGTTTTATGACATTTACACTGGGGATGGATATCGGTGTAGTTATGGTAAAAGGTGTCATCCTCGGAGTGATTGCCTGTGTGACAATCCTGCCATCTATGATCCTGTGCTGTGACAAATGGATCATGAAGACGATGCATAAGCCTTTCCTTCCGGATATTGGAAAGATATCAGATAAAGTTACGAAGCGGTATATGATCTATGTAATCCTTTTCCTTGTACTTTTGTTCCCTGCAATCTATGGAAATAACCATACAGCCGTATATTACAATCTGGATGAGACACTGCCAAAAGACCTTCCAAGTATTATTGCAAATGAGAAGCTAAAAAAAGATTATGACATGAATACGACGCATATGATTCTTGTGGACAGTTCCGTAGAATCGGCAGATGTTGCAAAAATGATTGATAAGATGGATGATGTCGATGGTGTTAAATGGGCACTTGGACTGGATGCACTGATCGGACCGGCAATTCCGCAGGACATGATCCCGAATTCTGTAACAGATATGTTGAAGAATGATAAGTATCAACTGCTATTGGTCAATTCTGAGTATAAGGTTGCATCGGATGAACTGAATGCCCAGATCAAAGATCTGAATAAAATATTACATAAATATGACAAAGGTGGTATGTTGATCGGTGAGGGCCCGTTGACAGCAGATCTGATCGATATTACAGATACGGATTTCAAGACAGTCAGTATGGTATCGATCGGTATCATTTTCGTGATCATATTGATATTATTTAAATCCATTTCGCTTCCGGTTATTCTGGTTGGTGTTATTGAATTTGCCATCTTTGTAAATATGGGAATTCCGTATTATACAGGAACGAAACTGCCATTCGTCGCATCGATTGTCATCGGCACGATCCAGCTTGGATCAACGGTGGATTATGCGATCCTTATGACAACGAGATATAAGAGAGAACGCAATCACGGAGCGGAGAAATACGATGCGATCACTACCGCACACCGTGCATCAGCACAGTCGATCATGGTAAGTGCCCTGAGTTTCTTTGCAGCAACAATCGGTGTCGGATTGTATTCAAATATTGATATGATCAGCTCGTTGTGTATATTGATGGCGAGAGGTGCAATCATCAGTATGATCGTAGTCATCTTTGTATTACCGTCGATGTTCATGGTATTTGACAAGGTGATTGTGAAGACAAGTAAGGGATTCTTACCTGCGAAATAAAGCATATAAGGATTGATTTATATAACCAGAATAAAAGCAAGCCCCGTATTTTTGATATGCTACCCTCATATAGGACAATGAAATATAAAAGTCCTATATGGGGGTATTTTCATGTTCAGAAAGAGTAAGATAGAACCAGTAGAAAAAGTAAAAA
>OLSE01000387.1_pt1 | contig 57695 bp, 46 predicted proteins | sample 1673191 | NCBI WGS metagenome assembly OLSE01 (sample SAMEA3136764, study PRJEB25190) | human gut metagenome | biome: human gut; feature: human-associated habitat; material: faeces | place: Austria | collected 2013
CCCAAAATTATTGCTCTTGCAATTCTGCCGACTGTGTTTTCCGGAAAGCACACATTTTGAAGGATGAACGCTATACAGGCAAGTGCATTTATGGAAAGACGAAGGTCGCTAAAATCGGAAGTCGGAAATTAATTAAGCAGCCAGAAAGTGAATGGTTTGTGGTTCCCAATCGGTTTCCGGTTATCATCACGCAGGCTTTGTTTGATAAGACGGCTGCCATCAGAAAGTCCCGAGCCAGGACAAAGGTCAAAAAGGGAGAACCAAGCCCCAGGATTTTTCTTGGCAATATTCGATGCGGTCACTGTGGTTATGCAATGAATTTCCATGAGACCAAGTACCCTTATTATATTTGCCACGCGAGACAGGCGGACAATGATCTGCATTGCCAGGGAACCCGTATCATGGAAAGCGATCTGGCAGAGGTTGTGTTGAATGCCTTAAAGCAGTTCGCCCAGGTTTGTCTCGATTCAGAACGGAGGCTGGAGAAAAGAAGGGAAGTGATGCGAAGCGAACGGGCACAGATACAGGAAAAGATAAAACAGCAGGAGAAAATTGCCGCCAAACTTCTTCTGGAAGGGAATGATTGCTTTGAGGAACTTCTGGAGGGAAAGATTGACGATCAGGAGTACACCACACGAATGGCGGAGAATAACCGAAAGGTTGCAGAATGCCAGAAGCAAGTAGACGCATTAAATGAAGCGCTGCAGAGTATGCCAGAGGTTCCGGATGCGATGTCTGAAAAGACATTGATTGGGAAAATCCTTTCTCTTGAAAGATTGGACCGTAAATTGGCTGATCTGACAGTGAAATGTATACATGTATTTAAGGACGGATCGCTGCAAATCGAATGGAACTTCTCTGGATTGTTTGACTCCATGTTTCCGCAGGATCTGCTTGAAGTCCTGCCAAGAACCGAAACAGTCATGCTGAATCGAACGTGGATCTATTGCTGTACGGTAGACGGATGGGACGAATTGGAAAGAATGCGTCAGGAGCTCTTTGCTTATGCGGAAGGCCGGCAATGGCTGGTAGTAGGGGACTCTTTTGATAACTCAAAGCCTTGTCTGGAGGCAAACGGGTTTCGTCAGATGCGAGACGCTGCAAAACAGGGGAGAGTGGACAATGTTCTTGTTTATACACTAGACGGACTCTCCAAGAGGTCTAAAAATTATGCGAGGTTTCAGCGGCAGATTGAAAAGCGTCATGTCCTTATGTATGACCGCAATGGCAACCTTCTAATAGGAGCATAAAAAGAAGCCGACGACTCTTCTTGTGAAGAGAGGAGCGTCGGCTTCGTGCTGTTTGTGGATGAGTTTTGTGGGATTCTCGTTTATATAAAGTTTGGTGCCGACGTAACATCTCAGTATGAAATGCTGACGGGCGCGGGCTTTGAGCCGCTGTGCGGAATTTCGGCATACGGGGAGCTCTGTGAGAGGGTGCGCGCGTTGATTGAGTATCGTACGCCGACGGGCGTGTGACGGCGGAGCGGCGTTCCGCAATGTGTGACGGTCGTTTAGTGTGGGTCAAGGCGGTACAAATCGGATTTTTTGACGGTATCGTGCGATATTTGACCGCATTTGCGATATTTTTTGCCGCGCGGTTTTCCTGCCGTGCGGGCGGTTATTTTCGCTGTGCGGGCTGATTTTTCGGCTGCGTGAGCGGTTTTCCCTGCCGCGCGGGCGAATGTTAATCTGCGTTGCTTGCGGCAACGGGCGTGCAGGTATATAATAACAGCAGAAACCGAAAAGGAGGCTGTTATAAAATGCTGAATGAAAATATCAGAGAGCTGCGAAAGGCAAAAGGACTCTCGCAGGAGGAGCTTGCCGTTCGGCTGAATGTCGTACGGCAGACAGTGTCAAAGTGGGAGCAGGGGTTGTCTGTCCCCGATGCGGATATGCTTGTCGCGATAGGCGAGGTGTTTGATACGCCGGTCGGCATATTGCTCGGCGAGACCGTCACTCCGCCTCAACCGGATGAGCTGAGGACGATATCGGAAAAGCTCGAAGTCATCAATCTGCAGCTCGCGCGCAGAAGTGCTGAGCGCAGACGGGCACTGCACATTCTGTTTATCGTGCTCTGTGTGCTGACGGCGGCGGGCTTTGCCTCGCTTGTCGCACTCGGCAGTCCGTATCTCGGGTGGGATTACGGAGATTCGGAGACTGCGGTGTTCGGCGCGGCGTTCCATGCTTTTGAGTGGCTGTTTGTAAGGGCTGCTCCGCTTATGCTGACTGCTTTTGCCGTCGGTGCGGTGCTGACCCGCAGAAGAACATGAGTCTTGCTGACACGGCATATGCGTGAAGAATAAGCAACATAAGTATAATAAAAAAACGGATGGTCAGGGCTTTTGACCATCCGTTTTTTAGTCTAAGGCTTTTCCATGCTTGATGGGTAAAGATATTGCCGCTTATTTTGTCATTGCGGGTTCGGGAGTCTCTTTCTCCGCATGCTCCTCAGGCTGCTCCGCATATGCCTTTTCTATCTCGGGAAAGGCGGAGAGCACGGGCTTGACATCCTTACCGCGAACCTTGCGGTCGAGGTAGTTTTTCGTTATCTTTGCAACGAGCGGGCAGAGAACGACGACACCGATAAGGTTAGGTATCATCATCAGACCGTTGAAGGTATCGGAGATATCCCATGCGAGCGAAGAAGAAAGAACAGCGCCGAGTACGATGGTGAGGGTGTGGATGACCTTGAACACCTTGGTGCTCTTTGTGCCGAAGAGGTACTCCCATGCCTTTGTACCGTAGTGATCCCAGCCGAGAACGGTGGTGAAGGCGAAGAGGAACATTGCAATGGCTATGAACTTTTCGCCTATGCCGCCCCATGAGAATACCGAGTTGAACGCGGTAGCGACGAGAGTCGCGTCGGAGGATGCCGCTTCGCCCGTGACGAGATTATACGCACCCGATGTGAGAACGACGAGCGCGGTCATGGTGCAGACGACCATTGTGTCGGCAAATACCTCGAATATGCCCCACATGCCCTGAGCTACGGGCTCACGGACGTTGGAGTTGGAGTGCACCATTACCGAGGAGCCGAGACCTGCCTCGTTCGAGAATACACCGCGCTTGAAGCCCTGCGTGATCACCGTGCTGATGAGCACGCCGATGCCGCCGCCGATAGCCGCGATGGGCTTGAACGCGCCGACGAAGATTGCCTTAAATGCGGGGAGAATGTTTGCGTAGTTGACGCCGATTATTACGAGCGAGCCGACCACGAAGAGCACGACCATAAAAGGCACGACGCGCTCTGCAACCGATGCAATGCGCTTGAGTCCGCCGAGGACTATGAGTCCGCCGAGCAGCATGAGCGCAATGCCGATGATGAGCGCATATACCGAAATATCGCCGAACACCTTAGCGTCGAGCAGCGACTGTACGGGGAATGCGGAAGTGATGTTGATGACTATCTTGTTGATCTGTCCCATGCTTCCGATACCGAAAGAGGCGAAGATGGCGAAAATAGAGAAGAGAACGGCGAGTATCCTGCCGAGGTGTTTGCAGCCGCGCTTTCCGCCGAGACCGTCCTCAAGGTAGTACATGGCACCGCCGGACCACTCGCCTGCCTTGTTGCGGCGGCGGAAGTAGATGCCGAGTACGTTCTCGGAGTAGTTGGTCATCATTCCGAAAAAAGCGGCGAGCCACATCCAAAATACCGCACCGGCTCCGCCTATGCAGATAGCGGCGGAAACTCCGGCGATATTACCCGTGCCGACCGTTGCAGCGAGTGCGGTGCAGAGCGCCTGAAAGGGAGATATTGCGCCCTTATCCTTGGTGTGACCGATAACGTGTTTTCTAAAGAGGCTTCCTATCGTGTTCTTCCACCACAGACCGAGGTGGGAGAGCTGAAAGAATTTTGTGCAGACGGTAGTCACGATGCCGACGCCGAGCAGGATTATGATACCTATCTTTACCCACACGAACGTATTTATTACATCGTTTACCGCTGCGACCTTGTCGAGAAACTGTTCCATACGAGCTCCTTTTATAAGATTAGGATAAATAAAAATTGCAGGTGCGGCAATCGCGACCTGCAAATGGTCTTACAAAAGGATATTCCCGATTTTCCGCACGGATGTCCGGCGGTGCGGAAAGATAGCTTTGTCCTTTTGCCTGAGAGATTCGCGCGGTGCGCTTTGCCCCTTCGGCACCCGCCGTCGGCGGGATTCTCCAAAGTGCCGTCGGCAGACAGTCCTCGCACCTTATCGCATCCTACTTGCATTTTAGTGCACCTGAGAGTTTTACTCCTTCGGTCGCGGTCACCCGCATTTCCTGCCTGCGTCACACAGCTTATTTATCTGATTTTGTATTATAACAGATCGGTCTCAAAAATGCAATATTTTTTTGATTATTTTCATAAAAATCCGAAATAACGTATAAATACCCGTTTTTTCTTCTTGCGAATGCAGGAACGGCAGTCTTGTGCTGCATGTGACTGCGCGCTCCGTCGTTTGTCTCCGACGCTGCATGAACATTCCGATCTCGTTCCGTTGACAAATTATGTCGTATTCTGCCGAATCCGCAGCAGTCGAGAGGAAATTAAACCAAAATATCATTAACATTGTCATTGACACACGTTCATATTTATGTTATAATTATATCCGGCATGGAATGATTTATCAAAGGATGTTATAAATGGATTTATTCGGTTTTATTAAAGGGCGCGGCAGAAAGATAGTTCTTTTCCTTTTTGATACTTTTTGCTTCGCCGCGTGTAACTTTCTATACTATGTATTTTCGGATTACAGCAATTATATAGAAGCTCCGCCTCCGCTGCGAACATTTCTCGGAACTGCCGCAATCCTGTTTACTTGTATTTTCGGACTGCGCCTGATCTTTCGTCTGTATGCGAATGTATGGCGCTATACAAATACCTATGCAAATCTGAATATTGTATGTGCCGACGGACTCGGCTGCATACTTGCCTGCGGAATATTCATTATTTCCGGGACAAGAGGCGGCTTTTGGCATCCGCTCATTGTCTCGATGGCAAACCTTTTGCTTGCGCTGACATCGCGTTTTTGCTACCGCATTCTTTTCAAGAAGCTCAATGCCACACGACCCGAAGGGCAGTCGCAGCTCAATGTCGCCATCGTCGGAGCAGGTCACATCGGAATAATACTGGCTAATGAGCTTAATTATAATCACGACAGTCCATACCGTCCGGTATTTTTTATCGACAACGATTCGACAAAGTACGGGAGCAGGATTTCGGGTCTGCCGGTATTCCATGAGAGAGATGCCGTTAGCAGATATCTGAAGGAATACGGCGTAAAGGAAGTATTCATCGCGCTGAACAACGTCGACAGCGACCTTGCCGCATGGCTGTTTGATTTCTACGGCAAGACCGGCTGCAAGGTGCGCATATACGATACGCCTATCCGTGATATTACCGAGAACGGAACTCACGAGGAGAACAGCAAGCGCATTATCAGAGATTTTCAGATCGAGGATCTTCTGTTCCGCACCCCGCTGAAGCTTGACGGAGATATTCTCACATCATTTTATTCCGGCAAAACGATACTCGTGACCGGAGGCGGAGGCTCTATCGGCAGCGAGCTGTGCAGACAGATAGCCGCGCTTGAGCCGAGTCAGCTCATAATATTTGATATCTACGAGAACAACGCATACGATATTCAGCAGGAGCTGCTGAGAAAATACGCCGGATCGCTCGACCTGCGCGTCGAGATCGGCTCCGTACGTGACAGAGCGAGGGTCGAGAATATCTTCGAGCGCTATAAGCCGGATATCGTATTCCACGCAGCCGCGCACAAGCACGTACCTCTTATGGAGGTCAGCGGCGGCGAGGCGATAAAGAACAATGTTTTCGGAACGAAAAATGTCGCTGATATGGCGGAGAAATACGACACGGCAAAGTTTATTCTGATATCAACGGATAAGGCGGTAAATCCGACCAATATAATGGGCGCTTCAAAGCGTCTGTGCGAGATGATAGTACAGAGCCGCAACGACTCAAGGACATCGTTTGCCGCCGTCAGATTCGGCAATGTACTCGGCTCAAACGGTTCCGTAATTCCGCTGTTCAAGCGACAGATAGCCTCCGGCGGTCCCATCACGATAACCGATAAGCGCATTATCAGATACTTTATGACCATACCGGAGGCGGCACAACTGGTGTGCCAGGCCGGTGGTTTGGCTCTGGGCGGTGAGGTGTTCGTACTGGATATGGGCGAGCCGGTGAAAATTATGGATCTGGCCAAGAACCTGATCCGCCTATCCGGCTTTACAGAAGAAGAAATACCCATTAAGATCACCGGCCTGCGCCCGGGCGAAAAGCTCTATGAGGAGCTGGCCATGGAAGAAGAAATGCAAAACCGCCAGCGCACCGCCAACAAAAAGATTTTTGTCACCCAGCCTGTGGAGATTGACAAAGATCGCTTTGCCGCCATGCTGGAGGATTTGGCGAACATCACGCCGGAGACTGTGCGCACGGTACTGATGCGCTATGTGCCCAACTACCACCCGGCTCCCCCGGAGCAGGGCAATACACATAAAGGAAATTAAGGAGGAACCCTATGCTTTATCGTACGGATTTTGACGAGAACGGCCGCAAGACCCTGTGCCAAATGGACGGGGTCAACGCCGATATGCTTATGGACATTTTTGTGCAAAAGCTGGCGCCCGGCGACACCCTGACTCTGGAAGAAGCGGAAAAAGAGTGTGCCGTGTTGCTGCTGTCCGGCCAGGTGACCTTTGCCGTAGGCAACAGCATAAACGAGACCTGCCGGCGCAAAAATCCATTTGAAAAGAAGCCCTACGCCGTGCACTTTTGCCGGGGCACAAAAGCCACGGTTACTGCCATAGAAGGCAGCCAGGTTTTGGTGCAAATGACCGACAATGATCGCACCTGGGCGCCGGAATTCTACCACCCGGGCAACTGCCTGTACCAAGAGTTTGGCAAGGGTCAGTGGAACGGCACCGGGCACCGGATCGTCTCTACTATGTTTGATTTGGACAACGCCCCGCAGTCCAACTTGGTGATGGGCGAGGTGTTCAATCAACCGGGGCGCTGGTCCTCTTATCCGCCCCACCACCACCCCCAACCGGAGGTGTACTACTACCAGTTTGATCACCCGGAAGGCTTCGGCGCCGGGTTTGAGGGCGACACCCCTTATAAAACACAAAACGGTGACTGCCTGTGCATTCGGGGCGGCAACGCCCACCAGCAGGTCACCGCTCCCGGGTACGAAATGTATTATGTATGGCTGATCCGGCACTTAGACGGCGACCCGTGGGACAAAACCAGAATCTATGTGCCGGAATATGAGTGGCTTGCCAATGCGGACTGAAGAAAAGATCATTGAAAATTATACAGACATTCCTGCCCTGCTGAAGAACTGCGGCGCGCGGCGCCCCTTTCTCTGCTGCGGCAAGAGTTTTGAAAAGACGGACGCCTTTGCCTACCTGCAAGCGCACTGCCGCCTGACAGTATGGGACACGGTGCGCCCCAATCCCCGCTACGAGGATATGGTGGCGGCAGCCGAATTATACCGCAAAGAAGGCTGCGACTTTATCATCGGCGCCGGCGGCGGTTCGCCCCTGGACAGCGCCAAAATGATCAAGCTGCTGATCACCAACCCGGGCGTGGTGGGCTACGATACCGAACTGCGGGACAACGACATTCCTTTTTTAGCCATTCCCACCACCAGCGGCACTGGCAGTGAGGCCACTCGGTACTCTATCTTTTATGTAAACGAGGACGAGAAGCACTCTGTCAGCCACCCCGGCTTTCTGCCCGGCTATGTGCTGCTGGATCCCTGCTTTTTGCAGACGGTACCGGACTACCAACGCAAGTGCACCTGTCTGGACGCCCTGTGCCACGCCATAGAAAGCTACTGGAGCGTGCGCAGCACCCCGGAAAGCCGCACCTATGCCCAAAAGGCCATTCGCCTGTATTTTGAGCACCTGGACGGCTATTTGGCAAACACCCCGGCAGGCAATGCGGGTATGCTCCGCGCCTCCTATAACGCCGGGCGTGCCATTGATTTTACCTCCACCACGGCGGCCCACGCCATGTGCTACAACATCACCATGCACTGCCACACCAGCCACGGTCATTCCGTTGCCGCCGGGCTGGCAGAGATTTGGGACTATATGCGCATCCACAATGACCGGGTGAACGATCCCCGGGGGCGGGACTATGTGCTGGATAGCTTTGACCGAATTGGTATTCTGATGGGCGGTCAAAACGGTGCGGACGGCGTCGCCATCTTCCGTTCCCTTCTGGAGAGGATGGAATTACAGTCGCCTACTGCCACGCCGGATCAATGCGCCGCCTTTGCCAAAAAGGTGGACATCAACCGACTGGGCAACAACCCCACCAAGCTGACGGTAGAGGATGTGGAAGCCCTGTACCGCAAGATCCTGGTGCATAAGTAAAAGATAAAAGCCGGGTGGCTGGTGGAAATACACGCACTGCAAAATCAAAGGGCCGTACACTGTACGGTCCTTTTTACATTTACAAATTATTACAAATCAAATTTGGCGGCCTTTTCAAACCCGGTTTTCACATCCAGCAGGCAGTCGTAATTATACCAGGGAGCCTCCCGCTCGATCATTTGCAGCAATGCCGGGCAGATCTCGGCGTCCAGGATCCACTTGGTAACTTCAAAATCCTCCCGAATATTCTTGGTGGGATAGCCGTTGAACATTAGGGAAAAATCCGTCAGCAGCAAAAACACACCCTGCTGGTAGCGCATCAGATCATTGGTTGGAATACCGATCAGCTTGGCGCTGGGCGCATTGCCCATTAAAACCATATCCTGACGCTCCCGCTCCATTTGCCGCAGCATTTGGCGCAGCCCGGCGGCGCCGCTTTGCATCAGGCTCTTAATGTAATCCTCCCGACGGCGGAACACATACACCTTGTAATCCTCCAGCCAGGCATTAGCCGTAGCTAAGGACTCGGTATAATCCCCTTCGTCCCGAATTTTCACCGTATAAAGCGCCAACGGCGCCGGATAAACCTGCCGGTTCTTCAGCGCAAAAGACAGAGAAACATACAGACTCTTGGTAAAATCCACAAAGGGCGACACATCCAGATAATGCTGGGAAAAAGCAAACAGCCGATACAGATTTTGCCGCGGATGCGGATCCATCACCTTCTCATACAGGTGCATATAACTGCCGTCCCGGCTGTAAAAGTCATACACAAAATCCGCCGTCACCTTGGCCACCGCATCCCCATTGTCAAACAGGGCCTGCCGGTTGCGAAAAATGGTGGGGATCAGCGGTCGGGCACGATCGTCCACCCGCTCGCCGCGGTAGAAAATCTTTTCTTTGTTCTCCAAAAACGGCGCTTTCAGCTGCTGCTCAAATTCTTCCATTGTGTGCACCTCTCGGCGCACCAGAGAAAAATCCACATCCAAAGCGTCAATGACCTGCGCCTCCCACTCGGCAAACTTATCGTCTGCAAAGCGGGTGCGCAGGTCTTTTTCCGTTTGTTTCGCTTTTGTTATAAAGTGTATCATCAGTGGGTATTGTTGTTAATGGTCTTGTAGTCGATATATTGCTGACCGGCTTGCGGTGCCTTGCCGGTTTTGGCCTGGATCATCTCAGACACCGTCACAATTTGATAACCCTTTTTCACCAACGCCGGTACAATTTTCTCTACCGCGTCTGCGGTGGAGGAATAAATATCGTGCATCAGGATAATGCTGCCGTCATAGGCACCGTGCTCTGCCTGACTGATAATTTGCGCCGGATTCCTTGATTTCCAGTCCTCCGTATCTACCGACCAGTAGGCAATGATCATGCCCTCTTTTTTGGCAGTGTTCTGCATGACGCTGCTCATATTGCCGCCGGGGCAGCGGAATGCCGTGGGCCGCTTGCCGCAGGCCTTATATACGGCATCTGAGCACTTGACCACATCCGCCTCCGTCACCGTCTTGCCATAGTGATCGTGATTGTAGGTGTGGTTGCCCAGCTCACAGCCAAGCTCCAACTCTCGCTTCAAGTACTTCTTGGTGTTGTCATTGATTCGCGTACCCACCATAAAGAAGGTGGCGCGGGCACCGTACTTCTCCAACACATCTAAAATGCGGCCGGTGGAACCGTCAAAGGCCGGGCCGTCATCAAAGGTCAGGGCCACCATCGGCTTGTCCTTATCAATATTCGCAGGCAGTTTCACCGTCTCCGCGATCTGTAAGCTCTTAACCTCGCTCCAGGGACCGTACTTGGTGCTGCTGCCCACAGCCATGCTGCCGCGCATACGCACATAGTAGGTGGCCTTCTCCGTCAGCTTCTCCAGCACTGCACTGTTTTGACCGGCCTTAAAGTCCATGGTCTGCGCACCGTCCGCGCTGAAGTCCTTATCCTTTGCATACTGCAGCTGATAGCCCGCTGCTCCGGTATCCGTAGACCAGCGCAGGTTCATAGACCCCTCCGACAGGGAGGACGCCTCCACCTTAGGTGCACCGGGCAAAGTGTATGCCGTCATCTCCGGGCTGAAATCACCGGTATATTCCTTGTCTCTGTAAATCTTATATGCCCGCACCTTGTAGCGGTACACAGTGGCCGGCGTTAAATCCGTCAGCTGCACACGTGTGTTCTTTTTGCCCTCCACCGTCTTAACTTTATCAAAGGCCTTTTTATCGCTTACGGATTGAAAAATCTGATACCCATCGGCGCCCTTGACCCGGTGCCAACGCAGGGTGCAGTCCGTCTGCTGGCCTTCTTCGATGATCTCCAGCTTCTCCACATCCCCCACCGTCTTGGCCTGAACCACAGACACGGCGCCAAAGGTTGCGATTAAAATTGCCAAGACCAAAAACAGTGCCGTCACGCGCACTTTGTTTGCCATAACCAGACAACCTCCTCTCTTATAATCAAGTTGATTATATAGCACCCGACACAAAAAGGCAACAGAAATTTGTAACTAAATTGTCACTCTTTTTTTGCCTTTTCTTGTGCATTTTACCATTGGTGTTTTTTGGCGTCAAAAGCCAGACAAAATTGCCGATTCGTCGTCCAATATTTTTTCCTTATTGACCGGTGCTTTCGTTCGTGTTAATATTATAATTATAATATTATAACTTATGCAAGGAGAAAGACGAACACCATGGAACAGATGCAGATTTTGCTGGCAATCCTGGTGCTTCTGCCCTTTGTCAGCGCCCTGTTGCTGGCACTGTGCGGCAGCGACCGTATGCGCCGGCTTATCGTCTATGGCAGCGCCGGCGTGCTGATGATCAGCGCCGTGGCCTTTGCCGTGTGTTTCTTCTCGGGGGAGAATTTGCAGCTGCGCTTTTTACAGAGCGACGGGATCATTGACCATACCATGCTGGCGCTGGAGGCCGGCTTTGCGGTGCTGATCACCGTCCTTAGCATCAAGTACCGGCGCTACTATGTGGCGGTGCTGTCCATTGTGCAAACCGTGCTGACCTTTGTGTATGAACTGGGAGGCTATAAGCCTGCCGTACAGCCCTACAACCTGTTTACAGACCAACTGACCGTGATTATGGTGCTGATCATCGCCGTTGTAGGCACACTCATCACAGTATATGCAGTCGGCTATATGCGCGATTACCATAACCATCATAAGGAATATACCGATCGGCGTCGCTTTTTCTTTGCCATGCTGTATGTATTCTTAGGTGCCATGTTTGGTCTGGTGCTGTCCAACAGTCTGTTATGGCTCTACTTTTTTTGGGAGATCACCAGCCTTGTGTCCTTCCTGCTGATCGGCTACACCCGCACCAAAGAGGCGGTACAAAACAGTTTCCGTGCCCTGTGGATGAATCTGCTGGGCGGACTTGGATTTGCAGCAGCCATCTTTTGGGCAGGGGTGCGCTTTGGGATCACAGACCTGCAAAGCCTGATCCTGTGCGACGGCAAGTTGGTAGTGGCGCCGGTGATTTTGCTGGCCTTTGCTGCACTGACCAAGAGCGCACAATTGCCTTTTTCCCGCTGGCTGCTGGGAGCCATGGTGGCGCCCACGCCCTCCTCTGCACTGTTGCACAGCGCCACGATGGTAAAGGCCGGTGTGTACCTGCTGATCCGTCTGGCGCCGGTAATGTACGGCACTTATGCCGGCTCTATGGTGAGCCTGGTCGGGGGCTTTACATTCCTGATCACTTCCATGCTGGCCATTACCGTCAGTGACGGCAAGGCTGTGCTGGCCTACTCTACCATCTCCAACCTGGGATTGATCGCCGCCTGTGCCGGTGTGGGCCGACAGGAGACGGTATGGGCCGCTGTTCTGTTGCTGATCTTCCACGCAGTATCCAAATCCCTGCTGTTTCAAACAGTGGGTGCCATTGAGAACGCCACCGGCAGCCGGGATATTGAGTCCATGCACGGACTGATTGCCCGGCACCCGCGCCTGGCGCTGACCCTTTCCATCGGCATTGCCGGTATGTTTCTGGCGCCCTTTGGCATGCTCATCTCCAAGTGGGCGGCGCTAAAAGCCTTTGTGGACAGCGGCTCCATTATCCTGGTGCTGTTTATCTGCTTCGGCTCCGCCACCACTTTGTTTTACTGGACCAAATGGGTGGCCACCGTGCTTTCCTGGAACCGAAAGGACACCCGCCAAAGAAACACAACCTCCGGGGATCAGTGGACTTCTCTGCTCATTCACTCGGTACTCATGGTGCTGCTGTGCTTTGCATTCCCGGCAGTGTCTAAATTCGTGGTTACCCCGTACTTGGCCGGTGTGTACGGCCACGCCTCGGCGGTGCTGTCCAGCGACAACATTCTCATTATGATCATTATGCTGGTGCTGATCTTTGTGGTGCCTATGGTGACGATGATTCTGCTGCGCCGCTCTCACATTACCTTTGAAGACACATACCTTGCCGGCGTGAATACCGGCAAGCAGACTTATTTCTATGACGCCATGGGCGAGCCCAAGCACTCCTGGATCACCAACTGGTACTTGACCGACCTGTTTGGTGAGGCCAAGCTGTGGAGCCCCAGCGTGGTGCTCTCCACGGCAGCCATCTTGATTTATACCGTCATTGCGTTAGGAGGTGCGGTGCGATGAGCAATGCTGCTGTTGCCGCCATCAGTGTGGCGCTGTATATTCTGCTGGCACCGGGCGTGGGCGGTCTGCTGCAAGGTGTGGACCGCAAAGCCACCGCCCGTATGCAAGGGCGCCAAGGTCCGCCGCTGCTCCAGTCTTTCTACGATGTGAGCAAGTTGCTGGGTAAAGAAACCAAGTATATGAACCACATTCAGATCGTCTGCCATGTAAGCTTCTTGATTTTCGTTATTTTTACCGGCGCGCTGTTTTTCGGCGGCGGAGATCTGCTGCTGATCTTCTTTGCTCTGACCACCGCCAACCTGTGTCTGATTCTGGCGGCCACCACCTGTAACAGCCCCTATGCGGCGATGGGTGCCAATCGGGAGATGCTGCAAACCATGGCCTATGAGCCTATGGTGCTGCTCACCGCCGTTGGCTTTTACCTGGCCACCGACAGCTTTAAGGTCAGCGACATTGTGCGGTCAAGCGGCCTGCCGCCGATTGTGTACCTGCCCGGTGTGTTTTGCGGGTTTCTGTTCATTCTCACCATCAAGCTGCGCAAGCACCCCTTTGACCTGTCCACCAGCCACCACGCCCATCAAGAGATGGTCAAGGGGCTGACCACCGAATTTAACGGCGTAACCCTCCTGATTGTGGAGGTGAGCCACTGGTATGAGAATGTATTTTTAATGGGCATTATCGCCCTGTTTTTCATCAACGGCAAGCCCTGGAGCTATGCGCTGGCAGCGGTGGCCGTGGTGCTGTCTTACTTTTTGGAGATCCTCATTGACAACACCAACGCCCGCCTCAAGTGGCAGCGTATGTTCAAAACCACTTGGGCGGTGACCATGATCATCGGGGTCATCAACATCTTTGTTTTGCAAGTGCTAAAGGGGGTATAAGTATGCCGAATGTAACCAAATCGCCGTGGATTATGCACTACGATGGCACCTCCTGCAACGGCTGCGACATTGAGGTGCTGGCCTGTTTGACCCCCCTCTATGATGTAGAGCGGTTCGGGGTCATCAACACCGGCAACCCCAAGCACGCGGATATTTTGCTGATCACCGGCTCCGTCAACCACCAAAACGCGCCGGTCGTGCGCCAGATCTACGAGCAGATGAACGAGCCAAAGGTGGTGTGCGCCATTGGGGTGTGCGCCTGCAACGGCGGCGTGTTCAAGGACTGCTACAATGTGCTGGGCGGGGTGGACAAAGTGATCCCCGTAGATATTTATGTGCCCGGGTGCGCCGCGCGGCCGGAGAGTATTATTGACGGCGTGGTGCAATCCCTGGCACTGCTGCAAGAAAAAAGCGAACGCCGAAAGGAGGCCGCAGAATGAACCCAAGCTACACCATTGAAGATGTGGACATCAAGACCCTGTACCGGATGATGCTGGAGCACCTGCGCGCCGGCTTTCGGCTGGTACAGATCGGCGCCACCGGAAGAGAAGATGGCACGGAGCTGATCTATTCCGTTGCCAAGGACTACCAAATGGACAACTTTCGGGTATTTGTGGAGTCGGGTGAGATCATCAACTCCATCTCGGATATTTTTCCCTCTGCGGCGCTGTTTGAGAATGAGATCGCCGAGCTGTTCGGGGTGGATATTGACTGTATCAACCTGGACTTCCATGGCAAATTTTACCGAATAGACAAAGAAACGCCCTTTTGCAAGGCCCCTATGGGTGAGAACGTAACCATCGTGAAAAAAACGGAGGGAGGTGCAGAGAATGGCTAATCGCACCATCGTGCCCTTTGGCCCTCAGCACCCGGTGCTGCCGGAGCCTATACATCTGGATTTAGTCCTGGAGGATGAAAAGGTGGTTGAGGCCATCCCCTCCATCGGCTTTGTCCATCGGGGACTGGAAGAACTGGCCGGTCGTCGGGACTTCCATGACTATCAATATGTAGTAGAGCGCATTTGCGGCATTTGCTCCTTTAAGCACGGCATGGCCTATTGCGAGACCCTGGAGCAGATCTTTGGCGCAGAAGTGCCGCCCAGAGCCAAATATCTGCGCACCATTTGGGGCGAAATGAGCCGAATCCACTCCCACCTGCTGTGGCTGGGTCTCTTGGCAGATGCCTTTGGCTTTGACGCCCTGTTTATGCAATGCTGGCGTATGCGGGAAAAAGTGCTGGATATGTTTGAGGCCTCCACCGGCGGGCGAGTGATCTTTAGCGTCAACACCATCGGCGGCGTGCTGAAAGATATGGACAGCGACATGCTCAAAAGCTTTGTTGCCATCTTTGACGATATGGAAAAAGAACTGCACAGCCTTGCCCGTGTTTTTTTGAACGATTACAGTGTGCAAAGCCGCCTGCGGGGCGTTGGCGTGCTCACCAAGGAGCAGGCACTGCTGTACGGCGCCGTAGGGCCCATGGCCCGTGCCTCCGGCATAGAGAGCGACACCCGCAAGCTGGGGTATGAAGCCTACGGCGACGCGGAATTTGACATCATCACCAGCACCGACTGCGACGGCTACGCCCGCTGCCGGGTACGCATTGGCGAGCTGTTTCAGTCCATTGGTATTATCCGCCAACTGGCAGCCAAGGTGCCCGACTCCCAACTGACCGTGCCCATCAAGGGGATGCCCAAGGGCGAGGCCATTGTGCGCGTGGAGCAGCCGCGGGGCGAGGCGTTCTATTATACGAAAGCCAACGGCACCAAGTTTTTGGAGCGCTTTCGTGTGCGCACCCCTACCTTTACCAATTTGTATGCACTCCTGCACATTTTGCCCGGCAGCGAGCTGGCAGATGTGCCGCTGCAAATCCTAACCATTGACCCGTGCATCAGCTGCACGGAGCGGTAAGGAGGTTCCTATGGCATTTATGGATTTTACACGCACGGCGCTGAAAAATCTGTTTTCCAAGCCTGCCACCCGGCAGTACCCGCAGGTGCCCAGGGAATACCCGGCACGCAGCCGCGGCCATGTGGAAATTGATATGGAAACCTGCATTCTCTGCGGCCTGTGCAGCCGCAAGTGCCCCTCCGGCGCCATTACCGTTGACCGGGCTGCCGGTACTTGGAGCATTGACCGTATGGGCTGCGTGCAGTGCGCAGACTGTACCACCGGCTGCCCCAAGCACTGCCTGCAAATGCAGCCGGGCTACACCCCGCCGGGGCCGAAAAAGCTGGTGGATGTGTACCAAAAGCCCCAGCCGGAGCAGAAAGAAGAAGCGGCGCCCCAAGGCGGCAAGATCGTCAACGATATGGAAAAGTGCATTCTCTGCGGCCTGTGTGCCCGCAAGTGCCCCCAAAGCGCCATCGCCGTGGACCGCAAGGAGAGCCACACCTGGGTCATTGACCGCAGCGCCTGCGTGCAGTGCGGCGCATGTATGGATGCGTGTCTCAAGTTTCACGCCCTGTCCTTTGCCCCGGACGACGGCGCTGCCGGCACGGAAACCTATACCAAACCCGTATGATCACGAAAGAATATATCTTTAGCGGCATTGTGCAGGGTATGGGCTTTCGCCCCACCGCCCTGCGACTGGCTACGGAACTGGGAATCACCGGCACAGTGTGCAACACCGGCGGCCGGGTGACCCTCACCGCCACCGGAGAGGACCCGGCGCTCACTGCCTTCGCAAAGCGGCTGTGCCGCGCCTTTTCCATCTACCAATATGAAGTGAAGGAACTGCCGTTCCAGCCATTTCAGGGCTTTACCATCACCCACAGCCGTGGTGCCCGGGGTCTGCCTTTTCTGCCCCCGGACCTGGCCACCTGTCCGGACTGCGGGCGGGAGTTGCTGGATTCGAAGAACCGGCGCTATCGGCACCCATTCATCACCTGTATTCACTGCGGACCGCGGTACACGGTTATGGAGGCCCTGCCTTATGACCGGGAACGCACGGTGATGGGGCGCTTTCCCCTTTGCCCGGACTGCCGGGCGGAGTACACCACCCCCGCAGACCGGCGCTGCCACGCCCAAACCATTGCCTGCCCCCACTGTGGACCGCAGCTAACCATGGACATAGAAACAGCCGCCCAACTGCTGCGGCAGGGAGAAGTGATAGCCGTCAAAGGCATTGGCGGCTATCACCTGTGCGCCAACGCTGCAAATCCGCCAGCCGTGGCAAAAATACGACAAATCAAACACCGGGGGCAAAAGCCCTTTGCGGTGCTGTTTCGCAATATAGAAGAAGTGCGGCAGTATTGCCGGGTGAGCCAGGCAGAGGAGAAGCTGCTGCTGTCTGCTGCCCGACCCATTGTGCTGCTGCATAGCAAGCGACCGCTGCCGACAGAGATCACCTGCGGCAGTGACCGGGTGGGGGCGTTTCTGCCCTGCAATCCACTGCAAATTCTGCTGCTGGAGGCGATCTCGCCCCTGGTGGCCACCAGTGCCAACATCAGCGGCGCGCCTATGTGCACAGACGATACAGCCGTGCAGCAGTTCAGCGTGCCGGTGCTGGGTCACGATCGTCCAATCCTGACCCCTATTGACGACTCTGTACTGCAAGTGACAGAGGGCAAGCCTGCCTTTATGCGCCGGGCGCGGGGCTATGTGCCTTTGGCCGTTGAACTGCCCTTTGCCGCCAAACAGACCACCCTGTGCCTGGGCGGTGATCTAAAAGCCACCTTCGGCTACCACGCCGGGCGCTATGTGTTTCTGTCCCAACCCTTTGGCGACCTGGAGCACCCGGACTGCCTGGCTGCCTATCAAGAAAATATAGAGCGCTTTGCCGCCCTTCACGGCTTTACGGCAGAAAAAGTGGTAGCAGACCTGCACCCGGGCTATACCGCCCGCCGGTTTTATACGCCGGATATGCAGGTGCAGCACCATATTGCCCACGCTGCCGCCGTATTGGCGGAGCACCAACTGACCGAACCGGCTTTGTGCTTTGCCCTGGACGGCACCGGCTACGGCACCGACGGCCAAATTTGGGGCAGCGAGGTATTTGACTTCGACGGTGGGCGCTTTACCCACCTGGGGCATCTGCCGCCCTTTACCTGTCCCCCCGGAGACAGCGTGGCAACGGACGCCCAACTGTGCCTTAGCTGCTATCTAGGCACCCAACCGCTGGTGAACCGAGCGAAAGACGCCGGCGTACCCCTGCTGCAAAACAGCAGCGCAGGGCGCCTGTTTGACGCTGCGGCTGCCGCCCTGGGGCTGTGCGATACCAACACCTATGAGGGGCAATGCGCCGCCGCGGTAGAGCAAGCGGCTCGCCGGGCAAGCGGCGCTTATCCCTTTGACCCGACCTGCACCCCGCGGGAGCTGCTGGAGAAAATGCAGTGTCAAAAGGCAGATGTGCCCGCGCTGGCTCTGGGGCTGCACCACTGGTTGGCCAGATGGATCCTGAACCAAGCCCAAGCCTACCGACGCAGCACTGTGGTGCTCTCCGGCGGCTGCTTTACCAACCAAATTTTGACCCGCTGCACGGCAGATCTGCTGCGGCGCAACAGCTACACCGTTTATACCGCCTGCAAGGTGCCCCCCGGTGACGGAGCATTGGCACTGGGACAGGCATATATATCGGCACTGGAGGAATGACTATGTGCGTTGCCGCTCCCGGCAAAATTTTATCCATCAACGGCACCACCGCCACGGTAGCATATAGCGGCAACCGGGTGCCTGCCAACCTGGGCGTTGTCAAAGCCCAAGTGGGCGACTGGGTGCTGGTGCACGCCGGGCTGGTCATCCAGGTGCTCAGCGAAAGCCAGGCCCAGGAGATAAACAACCTGTTAGCAGAACTGGAGACCCTGCTATGAACCTGCCGAACATTCGCCGGGCGCTGGCCGACTACCACGGTCCGCCCCTGACTTTTATGGAAATTTGCGGCACCCACACCGCCGCCATCAGCGAGAACGGCATACCCGCCATTTTATCGCCCCGTATTCACCTGATCAGCGGTCCGGGCTGCCCGGTGTGCGTCAGCGTATCAGCCTATATTGACCGGCTGTGCGACTTGGCCATGGAACCGGGTATGTGTGTGTGCACCTTTGGCGATCTGCTGCGGGTGCCAGGCAGTGCCCGGGCGTTGGAGCAGTGCGTGGCTGTCGGCGGGCGAGTGCAAATGGTCTATTCTCCGCTGGAAGTGCTGTCTCTTGCCAAGGCGGAACCGAGCACCCGGTTTGTGTTTGCCGCCGTGGGATTTGAGACCACCGCCCCGGTGTATGCGGTGCTGGCAGACACCATTATGAAAGAACAGATTCCCAATGTGCAGCTGCTGACGGCGCTAAAGACCATGCCCCCGGCGGTGCGTGCCCTATGCAAAGGCGAAACGAAGATTGACGGTTTCCTGGCTCCTGGCCATGTGGCGGTAATCACCGGCGAAGGCCCCTGGCATCAACTGGCTGCGGCGCAAGGTCTGCCCTTTGTGATCAGCGGCTTTACCGGGGAGGAGTTACTATGCAGCCTGTACGCGCTGGTTCGCCTAGCCGGGCAAGGTGTGTGCAAAAACCTCTACCCTGCCGCCGTTCGACCGGAGGGCAACCCTGCGGCCCGAGCGCTGGTGGACCGATACTTTGAGCCTGCGGACGCCGCCTGGCGGGGACTGGGCATTTTGCCCGGCTCCGGACTGGTGCTGCGCCCCCAGTACCAACATTTAGACGCCGGCAGTGCCCAACTGACCACAGACGCGGCGGCCCAAAGCGGCTGTCGGTGCGCGCAAGTAATCACCGGTGCAATCCCCCCAACGGCCTGCCCCCTGTTTGGCACGGCCTGTACCCCCGGCACCCCGCGGGGCGCCTGTATGGTATCCGGTGAAGGCAGCTGCCACAACGCATATCTTAATCACAGGATGTAACCTATTATGAACATTGCTATTTTTGACTCCGGTATCGGCGGCCTGTCCGTTCTCTACCAGGCAAAGCGTATGCTGCCGGAGGCCCATTTTTTGTACTATGCCGATGAGGATCATGTGCCTTATGGCGAAAAAACCAGAGAACAAATTTTAACTTACACCGATGAAGCGGTGCGCTTTCTCTTGGAGCAGGGAGCGGACGCCATTGTGCTGGCGTGCAACACTGCCACCAGCGTGGCGGCAGCCACCCTGCGGGATCGCTACCCCCTGCCCATCATCGGCATGGAGCCGGCGGTCAAGCTGGCGCTGAATCAAGACGATACCCACCGGGTGCTGGTAGCAGCCACGCCCATCACCATTCGGGGCAACAAGCTGAAATGCTTGGTAGAGCACTATGACGGCCACCACTTGGTGGATCTGCTGCCTTTGCCCGGACTGGTGCGCTTTGCAGAAAAAGGCATTTACTCCGGCGCCCAGGTACACGCTTATTTAAGCGAGCAACTGGCAGAATTCAACTTGGAAGATTACGCCGCCTTTGTGCTGGGATGCACCCATTTTAATCTGTTTAAGCAAGAACTGCGCACCTTGCTGCCGCCCCAAATGCACTTTGTAGACGGCAACGCCGGCACCGTGCGCCAGCTGATCCGCAAAACGGTTGACCTGCCTGCCACTCACGGGAGCACCCCGGGGGTTACCTACTTTGCCTCCGGGCGGCCGATCACCGACCCGGCACAACTGCAATTTATTCAAAATGTGCTGGCGCATTTAGAGAAGATGTATCCCATAGAATAAAAGGAGCCGTTATGGAAATTACCCTTGCCCACGGCAGTGGCGGCGCGGCCACCGGAGAACTGATCCGCACCGTGTTTGCCAAGGCTTTTGACAATCCCATTCTGCGCCAAATGGACGACAGCGCCGTGGTGCCCGGCAGCGGGCAGCTGGCTGTTACCACAGACAGCTTTGTGGTGCAGCCCTTGTTTTTCCCCGGCGGCGACATTGGCCGCCTGGCGGTGTGCGGCACCGTCAATGACCTGCTGATGCGTGGCGCCACACCCAAGTACCTGACCGCCGGTTTCATTTTGGAGACCGGATGCACCACTCAGGACCTGCGCCGCATTGCCCGGTCTATGGCAGCCACCGCCGACGAGGCCGGTGTGACCATCGTTGCCGGCGACACCAAGGTGGTAGAGGGCAGCGGCAATATTTATATCAACACGGCCGGCGTGGGCTTTTTGCCCACCGACACACACATTGCCGCCACTGCGTTACAACCGGGAGACGCTCTGCTGGTCAGCGGCGCCATGGGCGACCACCACGCAGCCATTCTCTCTGCCCGCATGGGCATGGACAATACCGTTCGATCCGACTGCGCCCCCCTGGGCAATATGGTTGCTGCCCTACTGCAAGGGGGCGTTGAAGTGCACACCTTGCGGGACATTACCCGGGGCGGCCTGGGCACCGTACTGTGCGAGCTGGCAGAGGCGGCAAACTGCGGCATAGAGATCGACGAAACGGCGATCCCGGTGCACGAGGATGTGCGTGCCTTTGCCCATATCTTAGGACTGGAGCTGCTGCACATGGGCAACGAGGGCAAGCTGCTGGCTGCCGTACCTGTCCACCAGGCGGATCGAGCGCTGGAGCTGCTGCGCGCCAGTCGCTACGGTGCAGAGGCCGCCGTCATCGGCACCGTAACAGACGGGGAGGGCGTAGTGGCACTGACTCCCATTGGCGGCAAGCGCCGGGTCAGCGTGCTGTACGGCGAAGGTTTGCCCAGAATTTGCTGATTTTGATTTATTAAAGGAGCTTTTTATGATCTTGTACTACACCGGCACCGGCAACAGCCGCTATGCGGCGGAACTGCTGGGCCACCGGCTGAACGACACGGTTCGGGACTGCACCCCCTTTATGCAAGGCGGCACCACACCCCGGTTCCATTCCGTAACGCCATGGGTATTTGTTTGCCCCACCTATGCCTGGCAGATCCCCCATATTTTTGCGGATTTTCTGACCCGATGCCATTTTTCCGGCAGCAGGCAGGCATACTTTGTGATGACCTGTGGCGGCGAAATACACAACGCCCCGGAGACAAACCGGAAGCTTTGCACCCGACTGGGGCTGGAATATATGGGCACGGCAGAGATCGTTATGCCGGAAAATTACATTGCCCTGTTTTCCACCCCCAACTCGGCGGAAGAAGTGAACCACATTCTTGCCGCTGCGGTGCCTGCGCTGGAGCAGACCGCTGCTGCCATAGAAAGCGGCTGTCCGGTAACGGAACCGAAACCCACGGTGTTTGGCAAGTTTATGACCTATATCGTCAACCCGATTTTTTACGCCACCTGCGTTCATGACCGGGCGTTTACGGTGGACGACAGCTGCATCGGCTGCGGCAAGTGTGCCACCCTGTGCCCCATGAACAACATTGAACTGCAAGGCGGCAAGCCTCGGTGGAACGGCCATTGCACCCACTGTATGGCCTGTATCAGCTATTGCCCCAAGGTAGCCATTGCCTACGGCAAAAAGAGCCGCACCCGCCGGATCTACACCTGCCCGCCCTATCGGCCGGCAGACCGATAATCACAAATTCCAAATCAACCACCGCAAAACAACAGAATGAAGAATGCTCTTCTTAAGTTGCTTGCTATGTCTCTCTCTGTTTTTTCTTTATCCCCTGTCGTTCATGCAGAATATGGCAGAATATGAAAAGACAAATGGCTGATATAAAATGTTCATGGTAAGAAACAAATCATTTACAGCAAATAAAAAATCGCCACCCAAAAAGGTGGCGATTTCTCATTTGCAAAGCGCTTTGCACATATTAGGTGTATCAATCAATCATAATACTTGTCCAGTTCCGCATCGCAGGCAGGGTATTTTTTGATTTGCGGATGGTCGTAAACCTTGCCGCGAGCCACCACCATATATGGCTGCTCCAGGGCACGGAAGTCTGCCAGCGGGTCGCTGTTTGCGATGAGCAAGTCGGCGCACTTGCCCACCTCTACGCTGCCGGTCACATCCCCAAGCCCCAGAATACGAGCGTTGTTTAATGTGGCGGTATAGAGCGCAAACTCCGGTGTAACGCCTACTTCCTTTTGGAAATAATGCAGCTCACGCCACATATTGTAATGGGTGGTGTACGGGCAGCCGGTGTCCGTCCCCAGGCCCACAGGCACGCCGTCTGCCAACGCAGCCTTTGCGCCAAGCACCATATTGTTATACACCAAATTGGAATTGTACTGCACCGCCTCGGTAATGCCCAGAGTCTCTCTTTGGAACTTGGCCATGGGCAGCGCCGGAGACAGGGTGCACACCAACACCGCACCGCTTTTATGGAAGGCAGCCAGCTCCGTCTCTGACAAAGTAGAGCCATGCTCAATGGAGTCCACACCATTGAGCACCGCTGTGCGTACCCCCTCCGGGCTTTGCACATGGGCAGCCACCTTCAGACCATAGCTGTGGGCGCGATCGCAGCAAGCCTTGATCATATCCGCCTGCATCATCAGCCGACCCGGCTCGCCTTTCACCTTGGCGTCCATCACGCCGCCGGTGATCATCAACTTAATCAGATCCACATTTTGGCCGTGAAGCTGATCCACCATGCGCACTGCGTCCTCCACTATCTCAGCCGGGTGGGTCACGGAGCCTACCATATGGCCGTGGGGCACACCGATGGCATAGTTGGCTGCTAAGATTCGCGGACCGTCCAGCTTGCCGGCATGGATCCGATCCCGCAGCCGGGTGTCCAAATCATCCAGACCGCCCACCGCGCGCACCGTGGTCACGCCGGACAGCAGACCCTGCATGACATAGGCGTGGCACATGCGCAGCACCAGCGCCCGGGACAAACCGGAGGACAAGGCGATTTTGGTTAGTCGATTGGTGTTCATGGGCTTGTTCCGGGGCTTACCCCCCGCAGGCAAGTGCACATGTAGATTGATCAGACCGGGCATCAAATACTTGCCGGTCAGATCCACCACCCGGTCCCCCTTATTGGGTGTGATCTTGCCGATCTGTACAATTTTGTCATTTTCTATTGCCACATCCGTGCCGGGGCGAGGCGACATCTGCTCCGTACCGTCCAGCAGCGTACAATTTTGAAATATCGTTCGCATAAGGTTCCCCCTCCTTTGTTTTGATATTCTCATTATACCGAACCGACAACCAAAAGGCAACCGACCCTTTGTGGCTCTTTTGTTGCATAAAAAGCAATTTGCCGCTTTTGTCGCGCAAAGGAAAGCGCCGCGTGCTGCATAAAAGCAAAAACACCTGTGTACCCAGTGATACACAGGTGCAGTTTTTATCCTGTTATTGCGCCGCTTTGGCGGTCATGGCCTGTTGATAAAAAGCAAGCGCTTTATCAATGGCTGCCGTGCCTGCCGGTTCAAAGGGCTGTAACACGCTGAACACATGGGGCAGCGACTGGTTATACTCCGCCTTGGCGTAGTCTTTGATCTCTGCCTGCACTCCATGGGCTTGCAGCACTTCGTACAATCGATGGGTCTGTTTGTTAGCCAGGGTGTCGCCGCTGCTGGTGATCAAATACGTAGGCGGCAGCGCCTGGGCGTAGTCAATGATTTGGTCAAAATCCATGTACGGATAAGTGGCTTTGTCTTTGTAATCCGTGCCCCACATGGGCTTGGTGTACAGGCTGAACAGCCCGCCGTCCCGCATAAAGGCCACCGGCGAGGTAAGCAGCAGCGCCGTCAGCTCCATTTGCGGATCTACTGTGTCAAAGGTTTTGCGCAGCTGGGCACTTTGCATCAGCACCGCGCTGTATGCCGCCAGCTGCCCGCCGGCAGAGTCGCCGGTAAGCATAATATTCCGCATATCGCAGGGATATTGGCTGCCGTGGTCACGAATCCAGCGCAGCGCCCGGGCCACATCCTGCAACTGCTGGTTCACCGTCACATCCGGCACCAGTCGGTAGTTAATATTAAAAACCACATACCCCCGATCCGCCAGAGCGGCGCAGTAGTGGTGGTTCAGCCCCTTTTCCGCATACATCCAGCCGCCGCCGTGAATGTCAATGATCGCCGGCAGCTTAGCACCGGGCTGTGTATCCGCCGGGTACAGCACATCTAATGTGTGGTACAGATTGCCGTCCTCTATATAGGCCAGGTCGTTCACTTCCGTCACCGTAGGCGGATTCTGGGCCGCGTGCTTGGCTTTGTCGCCCCCATCGCAGTAGCGCCACACCATCTGCATAATCTTCACCACCGGATTGCGCAGCAGCCCCTTGCCGCTGCCGTCGGCGTACTCCACGGTGTCTGAGGAGACCATACCGCCAATGTAAATCACGTCGTCCGCCGTGTCTTTGCGGGGCAAAGTGCTCAGTTCAATAAACGCAATCGCCACCACAATCACCGCCAGCAAAACGCCGATCACCACAGCCCATACCTTCTTTCTGCTCTTTTTCCCCTTCGCCGCACCGGTCTGCGCCTGCACAGCCTTTTCCTTTGTTTCCATACCCATTCCCCCTAAAATGTCTATCTGCATTATACTCCATCCAGCCAATCCTGTCAATTTGTAGCAACGCTGCCAAAAGTCTCTATTTATACTGCCATATTTTTTATTTCTACCCTGTACAACAAAAAGAGCAGACATAACTGCCCGCTCTTTTTGTTGGTGCATTGTATTTTATCAGTCAAATCTTACTGCTTATTTCTTGGTGGTCACACTCTTCGCCTTACTCCACCCAGAATAGAGCTTTACATTTTGGCCATTGATTTTCACATTCTTATAGGTGCGTACCCGCACATAATACTTCTTCTTGGCGGACAGTTTACTTACCGACTTAGAAGTGGTCATATTTTTGCCTACCGTTACGGTCTTATTGCCCTTTTTGAAGTTAGAAGATGTGCTATACTGCACTTCATAGCCTTTAGTCTGGGTAGTCTGCTTTTTCCAGGTGACCTTAAAGCCTTTCTTGGCCGCCGTGACCTTGGACACATTGGTGCCCTTGGGATTGATGGTAAAGGTTTTGGACATGGAGCCAAATCTGGCGTACTCTTTCTTAAACTTCACCTTAACTGTGTACTTGCCTACATTCTTGCAACCGCCGGAATAAGTCACATTATAGTACGCGCTGGAAATTTTCTTCCCGTTGCTATCCTTCACGGTAACAGACGGCTTTTTCACCTTACCGTCATAGGTATAAGAGGCAGCCGACAGGGTCAGCGTCTTGGGCTTATAAAAATATGAAGATGTGGAATGAGAGCATACCCGGCAATTATAGTATGCAGAGGTGTAATCGCTGTATTTATAAGTTTTTACTTCATAATCGTGGCTGTGTTTGTAGACCTTAATGGTTGCAGGGACTGTATGGTAAGCGTAGCCCTGCACCTCTGTTTTCATGGTCTTTTCCACATCGTAATCATCATAGGCTGCATAGGCCACAATATAGTAGGTCTTGCCCTTTTGAAGATATGCCGCGCCACGGGCCGTATTTCTGTACACATTATAGGTGGAAGACGCAATGGACGCCTCTTTTGAGGTATGGATATTGTATTCATAACTTCCATTTGAAACAGAATAATACTTGTTGTCCTTTATGCTCTCTGCATCACTGTAAGCGAACTGTACCGTCATGTGCTGGTTCCGCTCGGCAATATAAATGGAAGCCTCATAGTACCCATTTGATGTGGGAATAAACTTTAACACCTTGTTCGGCTCATACACATTGTACAGTTCCGTTCGCTCTGGATTGGTATAAACGCCGTTCTTAAAGCTCACGCGGTAGCTTTGATTGAGTTTTAATTCCGGTGCAGTCTGCAAGGCATCTTCCTTTTCCTCCTGGCAAACCGGAAACGCGGAATAATTGGCAGCCTGCGCAATCATGGTGGTTCCCATCAAACTGGTAATCACCAGAATAATCGCAAGAACGGTTGACATCATTCTTTTCATCATTAGAATCACCTTTTCTTTTTAATTTATTGTAGGTCGTAAAGCTGAGTGATTTTATCATCACTGTTGTCTATGCCGTTCCAAGTCATACCCACAAGTTTAGAACCCAGGAATTCCATACCGCCGTACTCTGATAACAAACCGTGCTCAGATATACCCGGGTCTTTATAGTCGAATTCTTTGCCGTTCCAAACTGCGAAGCCATCTCCTGCACCGGTTCCGCTGGTGATGAACACTTGGTCATGGTAGACAAGTAAATCATGAATCGGCGCATCGCTTTGTATCGTACCAAGTTGTGTACACTCCCCGGTACGCACATCCATTTTGAAAATGGATTTAGTGTCACCCGAGGATGCAAAATACATTGTATCCCCAAAGATCCCAATGAATTGAGTTCTGTCTATATTCAAATCTATTTTGCTTTCTTTCCCGGTTGTCAGATCGTACTTGCGAAGAGCATAATTACTTCCCCATGCCTCATCATAGTAATCTGATGTTCTGTAATACAAATCATTCCCATAGGTAAAAAACGAATCGTAATATGTATAATTGATGTCCAATTTTTTCGATTGAGAAGTCTCTGTATCGTAAATTACTAATTGCGCTGTTCCTCCGGCGGCGTCAGCTATTCCCGTAACGCACAGAATTTGATGATTTGGCAGCGGAATCAACTGGGTGTAACAGTAATCGTTTTTGTAATCGTAAAAGAAGCGCATTTCTTTCCTTTGATCGCCGCCATCCAGGTTGCAACTATACAAACCTCCGATATTGCAATAATAAACCCGATCGCCCGCAAAGACAAAGCCCTCTGTACACTCGGTCAGCACTTTTTCTGAACCGCTTGCATCGCCTAAAATCAAACTATAATACAATCTATAATTTTCATCTTGTCTGGCGAATTTCGTGTATATATAGTGCCCGTCCGTAGAATAATCTAATTTCCCATTCTGTGCATTCCACTGGCGTTTTTGCAGGTCATCATCTGCGCTGGCGTCAATCTGCAAAGCCTCGTCCTGGGAGACGGTTTTGCCGCTTTGCAAAAGGCCTGCGTCCCGGATCTCTTGCTGATTATTGGCTATGTTCTCCTCCATCTCTGCAAAATTATCAAAATGTTTGCTTTGGATAGCCAAATAATACAGTGAAAGGACCGTGTTAATGGTCTTAATTCTGTTCTTATAATATGTAGCCGACATATCGTATTTTGCTGCCAATTTGTTGGCAGCATCAAAAGTCTGCTTGCAAGCAATCAGGTAGAAAATAGCAGCCTGGCGATAGTTTTCCGTCTGGGATTCGTTGGTGTGGCGGAGTGTATTGTCTAAATCGTTAAAGTCATTAAACAGCATGGTCCGAACCGCTAAATCCAACATAATGGAATAATTGGCGTCTGACGCAATATCACACCCGGCTGCTCGGCAAACCTTGGTGATCACATCCATGGTTGTGGTTGCAATCGCCAGCTGTGAAAGCACCGCATCAGAAGCCACCTTTTTCAGCGCCGTTTTCACCGCATCGTCTGCGCCGTATTTGATCAGCTGCTGTCCCACCTGGCCCATAATATTGGAGACGGTGCTGCCGCCATATCTGGACTTGACCTTAAGCAAAGCCACACGGAATGGGAAATCCGTATCAGACTTCAACTGGCGATCACCAAACTGCGCCAGCATATTCTGGTTGTCTTCACACATACTGCCCAGCTTTAGATAATAATCCGCAAACTGCGTAATCTTGGACAAATCGGAAAATGCGGTGTTCCAGTCGCTGGCATCTTTCCAAAGCAGCGATGCGCTCAAATTATCCTCTTTCAGCGGCTGCGTCACATCCGTTATGATAGAAGTCAAATCCGCCAGCTTTTTGGATGTATCGTGCACATCTTTATTCAGCCCGGCTACGGTGCTAAACCGATTGATCAGATCATCGCCGGAGGTCAGCGCATCCATGTACGCCTGATTATCCGTAACGCATTTGTCCAAAAAGCTCTCATACTCTTTGATGTCGCCGGTATGGAAAATAAAGTCCAGCTTAGATATCCGGCGTTCAAATACGGTAGAGCCGAAATAGCCCAATATGCCGGAGAGCTTGAATAGCATTTCACTACCACCAAAAATATCGTCCACAATATTGCCAACATCGTAACGCAGCAAATCCGATTTACTCTGAATTTTGCTCATGGCATATTCTGCGTCTACCAAGCTGTAACCGCTGTTGACCACCCGTATTACATCGTCTTTAATGGTCAAGCTGCATTTTAAGTAAGCCGCCATTTGATTGAGAGGCAAAAATGTGGTTTGGCCAAAGGTGTAAACACCATGAAGAGTATATTCTTTGGACGAAAACGGGTTCATATATACCGTGGCTTTTTGGCTGTCCGGGTTGATCTCTACCCTACCGAACTTGCTGTTTGCCTCTTGCCCTCTGCGCACAAAAGCGTGGGTATCGCCGTTATAATAAAACAGCGTGTACTTGGCCAAGAAATTGGTAGAAACATACAGCTCCTGCCCAACGACATACGCCGCTTCCCGGCTCTCCGTTTTGCTGCCGTTTTCACTTACGCTCTCCACCTGGAAAGAAAGGAACCGACTCTCCGCCGCACTGACCGGCAGACTGCCCAGCAGCATCACCAGAGATAACACCACCGCCAACACCCGGGCAGGGAGCGTTTTGCACCTTTGTTTCATCATTTGAGTGCCTCCGTCAGGGCCTGCATCGCGTCTGTGTACGCATAGCCCAACATCGCATTTGCAAATGCGTCATTAAACTGTACATGGTACTCTCCAGCATCGTCCACGATCACATCTAATGTTTGGGTTGTGGTCTTAGGTGTGGCCGTCTCGATCATTTTGCAGATCGCCTGGTCCATATCCGAATCGCTAGCCGACTTTTTCGTCTTCTGTGCCTGGTACTTTTTCAAATCTCCGCTGATATCCGGTGAAGTGACCTGCACAGTCACTGTATAATAGCCGTTTTGCTGCTTTTCTGCACCGGTGCAGATCAAGCTGGCTTGCTTGTCCAGCGCATCCAAAAAATCTGGCTGCTTATCCGTAACCGCCGCCTGCCACTGGGTGGTGATCTGTGTTTCAAATTTCTTTAACCGATCGGAACGCGCCTTCATGGTAATGCCCACAATGCCGCCGATCAAAAGTGCCGCTGCCAACACGCCGGCAATCACGATCACCACTACTTTTTGTTTCTTTTGCCGCTCGGCATCTGCCGTCTTTGTACTTTTGGCCGGCACAGCGGCCGCGCGCTGCGCACCGGTCTGCCTAGCCGCCTGCACCTGCGCCGAGGTAAACGGATGACCGCAGTGCACACAATTCGGCAGTCCATCCGGCGTTTCCTTACCGCAATACGCACATTTCATGTCTTACTCCTTTGTTCATCCGTTCGTTAAATGAATGCATGAATCATCATGTCATACATATCAAAGTCACTGAATGCCGCAGCGGTGCCAGCTAAAGTTCCAACTATAAGAATTATGCCGCCAATGACTTGCACTGCCAAGCCGATCGAGGACAAAACAATGGCTACGATACTCAAAGTCTTTGCCAATTCGTGGTTATGCTCATGAGTAATCGGGTAAGCGATCTTGGCCCATTTTAAGGCAATAATGCCTAAGATCAAGCTAACAACACTAAAAATTTGAAGTATAGATAAAACCAATGCCACAATAGACATGGTAAAAGCATCATCACCTTTTTTACGGATTTCACTGGCATTTTTACATGCAGATACACAACTTTGCGCAGCGTATGCTGCACGATTCACGGATCCACCCGCCTGATTCACACCTTGATAAGCGGTATTCCCCATATTATTCATACCATTTCCGACCTGGGCACCAAATCCGCTATTTTGCACAATCGTACCACATTGCACGCAATTATGTACGCCGTTTGGAATAACTGCTCCGCATTTTGGACAAAACATAACTTTCCTCCTTACAAAATCAGGGCCACCACCTTAGCGGTGCGGTGGCCCTATCAAGCACATTAGTTTAATCTAAATGAATTGCTCCCCTTGCCGATACTGACAACTGTATTCGGCTGCAACTGGAGCGGGGTATGCGGCTGCAACTTGGTGCCTCCGTTAATATATGTACCGTTTGAGGAGTAATCCGTTACCGTGTACAATCCACTAAAGGGGTCAAAACGAATACCGCAATGGCGTTTGCTGACGGTAGTATATTTTCCATCAATAACAATGTTAGAAACAGACGGATCCCGACCGATGATCACTTCTTTACCCGGATCCACCGGGAATTGACAACCGTTATACTGACCGTCCAGCCAAGCGATAGCGCCGGTCAAGGCCGTTGTTTCATCACTCGGATCAGGAGCAGGAGCACAAACAGGAATAGAAACAGAATCAGGATTCGGATCAAGTTCAATCGGCTTCAGCGGTTCACGCTCATACTGTGCACGCACCAGCGGATTCTCCGCATACGGTTTCGGTTCCACATAGCCCACAAACGGCTCGAACTGATTAATATCTGCAACGAAATAGCAGTAAGCTACGATCGGCCCCACAGCAATAAACGAGCCTAAAAGGGTCCACAGCAAGAAGTCACCGCCGCTGTGTTTCACTTTAATAGCATAACGATAGCCATTGTCGCAAAGTCGATCCATCGCTTTATAAAACCACACCAAAGGATAAATTCCCAGCGTTACAATGCCTAACAACCAAGTCCACAAATAAAACATGGTGTCCCGGCCATCGCCTTCGCAAATTCTGTTGATGTCCTTGCTAATTTTACAAAACACAACGATCCAATAAATACCGCATGTAATAAATCCAAGGAATATAAACAGTGCGATATTTCTCTTCTTTATGGTTTCTACCATTTTATCTCATCCTTTCTTTTCACTTTGAATTTCACAATAAAAACTATTATCCGTTTGGGCCAAATTAAAAATCTGGTCTGCACACAAAGCATTCCATGCGCCACCGGACTGCATGCGTTGGTCACCGGCGCTGCGAAAGGTACCGTTAGTGGAATAATCCCGCACATAAAAGCTTTTGCCTTTGCGCAGCACGCCACAGTGTACACGACTGACTTTTTTGTACCCACGATCAATCACGATCTGGCACCTGGCCGGGTCTTTTCCGATCTTCACTTCTGTTTGCTCCGGCAATTCCACCTGTGCACCGGCGTAAGATCCACCGCAGCAACACAAATAATAATGTAATGCCGGCACAGCCGGACCAACCGGAATTTTTCTACTCACCGGCGGATCTGTCCCCGGTATCTGCTTTCCATTGACCGGCTCTGGCTGATCGTGCGCACGCCGCCGTTCTAGGAAAGGACCAAGCACCAGCTCCGCATACCGATGATACTGCAAAGCAAAAGCTACACATTGCAGAAGAAAAGCCAGCGGCACACCAAACCCCAACCGTCCCTTCCCCTCTAAGATATAAGAAGCATGAAAGCGATTGGTATAGAATAAGATCTCAATCAAAACAGCCGTACAATAGAATGCAAAACACAACAGCGCAAACGCAAACAAGGCCCGTTCCGCCACGACCAGGTCTTTGATTTTATCCCGTACAGCAGCCAATATAAAAAATACAACCATAAAAAGCAGCGAAAAAATCAAGAGTACCACCACAGCCTGTGCAAAATTCGCCAGCCGTGTATAAAAATACTGCTGATACGGGTCGTAATCGCCCGTTAAACCCATCTGCCAAAACCGTAGAGAGCCAACCAATTTGACCCCTCGATCCGTATGTAAGGAGAACAGACCAAAGAAATAAAACGGCACACTGCACGCAAACAAAAATATGGGTACATTCTTCGCACTGGTCTGCACGCCATCACCTCTGACCTTGTTTTACAGTAATCGGAAAATATTATCCGTTCCTGCCAAATTCAACACAGCTCCCCGCTGCAAATAAGATGCACTACCTGGCTGCAAACGCATGCCGCCGACCACATTGGTACCGTTTGTTGACCGATCTGTTACGATATACAGATCCTGTGCAGCGTCATACTCTACCATACAATGCACACGAGAAACTTTTTTATAGGACCGATCAATAATAACGGAGCATTGCGCTGGGTCTTTACCGATCACTACCATTTCACCGGCTGTAATCGGAATTTCATAACCGGCACAAGAACCGCTGGAAAAGGCAATTCCCCCAGCTGCGGGCGGTGTATCCATGACCGTGCCTTGATTCTCGTTTCTTTTTTTAGGTAACATAATTGCTGCGGTTAATGCCAAAGCAAAAGCGATAAGCAGCAGCACAGCGTTTGCCCACAAACCGGCGCCGGCAGACACCTCACTTTTTTCAGCACGCAGAAAAATAATGAAAGTTACCGGTACGGCAAAGGCCAGTCCCTTGAAAATTGTGCTGACAATCTTACAGGGCTTATTTGCAAAGATATCTAAAATAGCGGAAACAAATGCAAAACCCAACCCAACAAAAATCAACGCAATCAGCCAATTTATACCTTTTGAATCCACACCAAAATAGTCCATCAGATCTTTGATTTCAAAGATGTTACGCAGACCAATTTTCACTTTTGACAGTATAGTAACCTCAAAGAGCGGTGCAAACAGCGTGAGCATACCAATCAGTGACAAACCCATCGCCACAAACCCTAAGATGCGAGAAATCAGCGTGTGCTTTTTTTCTTTTTCCCGGTCATCATTTTGCAAAAGCACCGCATTCGGTGATTCTGCAATATAGTCATCATAGATAGGTCCAACCATAATTTTTCCTTTCTGAAGAACCGTTAAATCAATCGAATAATTGTATCCGTTCGTGCCAGGGATAATAATGCGTTGCTTGGCAGTGCAATCGGCTGCTCCGGTGTTAGGCGCTTGCCGTTCTCCATAAATGTACCATTGGTAGAATGATCTGTAACTACAAACTGCTCCAGCGCATAATCGTAGCTAATGGTACACTGCACGCGAGAGATCTTGGTGTATCGACGATCAATCACCACAGAGCATAAGGACGGATCTTTACCGATCACCACCTGCTCCGCATTGCGCACCGGAATTTGATACCCTTTACAGGCACCGGAAACAAAGCAGATTTTGTGGTCACCAAGGCAATCCGGCCGCTGCAACTCTGCGTGTATCGCCTGTACTGCCCGTTGTTTACGCGCCCTGCATAAAAAAGCAATGGACAAGCCATTGCATACGGTGGAAAGCACCAGCAAAACCAGTATCACCACTTCTGCATAAGCAAGCACAAGATGCAAGTCTTTTGCCGTACACAGCAAAATGGACTGCACAGTATGACTGATTGCCGCAATGGCAGTCATTGTCGTACCAATGATCCGAAACACCCGGGTCGGCACCCAACTGAGCACCCCAGCCACCACCGTAAGAAGCAGCAATACCACAAACAGCACTGCATGGGTCCGCAAAATATACGCCGTGTTTCCCTGCAGCAAAGAGGCCTGCTGAAACAGATCAATCAATGTGATCCATTTCTTTTGCTCCTGCTGAAAAAACATGGCTAAGAAGTAAAATGGCACAGTACACAGACTGAGGCAAACAGCCGCAAATTGCAGGCCACCTGCCAGCTTGCGCCACTTTTCATCCCGTTTTCGGCTTATTCTCTTTTGGCTCATGGAAATTATTTTTTCTCGGTTTTTTTGCCGTCTGTCCAGTTGAATACCTTGGAACAGCAAGGAACAAACAACAATTTTGTTGCACCTACGGTGATCACATCATTGGGGGCAATCACCTTAGACTCCAGCACCACGCTATCATTCAGATAAGACAGCTCCTTAGAAGCGCCGGGCTGGATCAAATACACATTCTCCTTAGGCTCATACACCACAATGGCGTGCGCTGTTCTGGACACGGACGGGTCGCCCTCCAGCACAACATCCATATCTGAGCCGCGGCCGATAAAATTGCGCCCGGAGGTCAGGCGAAAGTCCTTGCCGATCAGATTGCCCTCAATGCAGACCAGCCAGCCGACTACCGGCTCCAGACCCATATCTTCTTCATAAAAGCCGACCGTCTTTTGAATGTCTGTATCCAGGACCGTAGGCGGCTCCGTGTTCTGCGTAGTTGTAGTGGTCACTTCCGTCTCCGGCTGTGTGGGACCAATGTCCGACTGCTCGTTTGCAGGCATCGTTTGGGAAAATCCGGATTGCATATCACTGCAATAGGGACATGCCGGGAACTTGTCCGCGTCATAGTAGTGGTTGTTGTTACATTTGATCAGGTTCATTGTTTTCTCTCCTTACTACTTGATTTTTATTAAAATCACAGAGGTATTGTCTTGCCCTCTGAAATTTTTATCTGTGGCGGCTGCTGTCAACTTAAACGCAGCCAGGTTCATATCTTCTGCCGTCTCCTGCAAAACATCAATCATTTCTTGCCGGGAAAGTAAGCGATACAGGCCATCGGAACACAGCACAATCACATCGCCTGATTTTAACTGCAACGGCTGCAAATTGATCTCCACCATGCTAAGTTCACGAATGCCGCAATAACTGATTAGCGCCTCTCGCTTTGGGTGGCTCAAGGCCTCCTGCTCTGTGATCTCGCCGCTGCGCACCTTCTCCATCAATCGGGTCAGGTAATTTTGGTCATGTGTCAGCTGCAACATTTTGCCATCGCGAACCAAATAAATTCTGGAGTCGCCGATATTCAAAAAATGCAGTTCCTCGCCGTCTACCGCAGCAGCAATCAAAGTGGCACCGGCTTGCAACGGCGCGCCGTTTTCATCTTTCAGCCCACGCACCAGCGTGTTGATTTTTTCTGCTTCTGCGCGAAAAAAATCCAGATAACTGTGGGTACAATGCCGCCACATGATGCGATAATAATCATCAAACAAGGTTTGCGTTGCACAGGCGCTGGCCTGCTCTCCGCCGCGCAAGCCGCCCATACCGTCGCTGAGTACACATAGGAATTTGGGGTGTTCTTCTAACAAAAGTTGCGTATCACAGGGAATGGTCACACTGTCTTGCTGACTTTGACGCCGACCGATCACCGATGAACTGCCCACTAAAACATAGTCATTTTCTACCAGAAGCTCCGTTTTCACATTATAGCCGCCGGTATTCTGTACTGCCATCTGTGTGTCTTCCGGCGTGCTTTCCGTCTCTGCCAAATTCGCCGTGCTTTGGATTTGTGTACGCTCCAGATAGGCCTGAGCGAATTCCAAATACGCTTCATTCTTTTTGCGTCGTTCACTGTTTTTCATCGCTTTTTCCGCCTATATTCTGACGATCGTTGCCCATTTTTATGTTGCCACCAGTTGGATAATAATGTGTTCCCGTGCCAGGTACAAAATAGACCCGGGCACAATCTGCTCCGGCTGATTGTAGCGCAAGCGCTTACCATTTTGCATATATGTGCCGTTGGTAGACACATCCGTCACAATAAAGCGCTGCTTTTGCGCATTATATGTAATCAGGCAATGACGCTTGCTGATAATCATATCCGTGGACGGTACCAATGCATTGCAAGCGGCCAAACGACCCACAGACACAGTCTCACCGGGCTTAAACCACACCCGCTGCCCCACATTGGTGCCGGCCACACAGGTTACTATACAGGTCGGCAAGGCAGGAGGATTTGGCGGTGGCTGCGGAATTGTCCGCTCCGTCCAACCGCCACAAACCAATTCATCAATAAATTGTGTACAAGTTTGAGTACGCTTGGCATAATCAATCTCTAACGCATGGCGCACCGCCTGTGCCATAGAGGCAGAGATGGGCAATCCCATTTGGTCCAGCGGCTGCAACTGATCCGCCTGCATTCTGGACAGAGAATCCTGTGGCACCTTGCCGGAAACAATATAATAAAGTGTTGCCGCCAACGCGTACACATCGGTCCAGGTATTTTGGTTGCCCTTCTTGGAATACTGCTCCGGAGGGGCAAACCCGGGTTTCAGCAGCACGCTGTTCTCCTGTTCGCTATCTTCCACGCACTTTCTTGCCGCGCCAAAATCAATGAGCTTAATTTCTGTTCCGCCAAACAGAATATAAATATTCTCCGGGCTAATGTCCCGGTGCAAAATATGGCCGGCGTGCACTTGTTGCAGCGCCCGGGCCGCTTTCACAATATAGTTCCCGGCCAAAGCCGGATCCAGGCGCCCGCCGTGGCTCTTGACATACGCTTTCAAATTGCAGCCATCCAGGTATTCCATCACCAAATAGGCAGTGTTATTCTCCTGAAAATGGGTAAAAATCTGCACAATACCTTGCACATTCTCAAACTGATACAAGGTTTTGATCTCATCAATATAGCTGATTTTGCCGCGCTCAAAAATCCTGGCTGCCTTAGTATCGCCGGGGATCGGCACCACCTGACAGCCTGTGCGCTGCGCATAATTTGAGGGCATATACTCTTTAATAGCAACCACACGATTCTTAAAGGTGTCCAGCGCCTTATAGGTAATGCCAAATCCGCCCTGACCCAACACGCGACCGATCATATACTGGTCATTTAAGGAAGTGTATAGCGGCAATGCGTCCGTACTGTGTGCATATTCCCTTGTATCAAAGCTGCAATGACTACACCGTGTGACACCGGGCTGCAATACAGAAAAACAATTTGGACAATACATAGTTATTTCCTTAAAATTCCACTTTAATCGTTGACAAACCGGCTGTAATTGTATTACCGGGTTGCAATTTTTGCTTATCTTTCACCCTTGCGCCATTAACAAATGTGCCGTTTGCCGAGTGCAAATCTGCAATCAAAACAACGCCGTCCTTCACTTCCAGCGCAAAATGCTGCCGGGATAATTTAGGGTCATCAATATACACATCACAAATACTGCTTCGACCAACAAAAGCGCTGCCCTGCACAGCCAACTGCACCGTATGCAGCGGGGCACCCGCCGTTTGAATATGCAGTGTAATATTCATCGTCGCTGGTACAGCCGCGCGTACATGGTGGCGTTCTTCCACCACCTGCACTTCCTGTGTTTCAAAAAGCTCCTTAATGGTCTTTACATTTTTCTTCTTTTTCAGTCCTAAAAGGATCAAATAAAATGCCAACAGCACCAGCAAAACCGCAAGAGCAACAAACAAATACGGCAACACGCGCAAAAATGGATTTTTGCCCTGCAACTCCAGACCCTTTATAGGCTGTACCGCATTGGCATTTTGACTTAAATCCGTAATACCAGGAAAGGTAAAATCGTATGTACCGGAATAAATCTCCTTGTCCATCCAAACGGTATAGCTGCCATCCGCATTCTTCTCTGCTTTCTTGACAGCCAGTGGCTTGTCTTTGCCGGTGCGGGTAATTTGATACGCTCCGTTTTCCAGTGCCTTAGCATTAACGGGCACAGCCCCATTCAATCCATCCTGCCGATAGCAGATCTGAAAAGCCTGATGATCCGCACTTACACGGATCTCTGCCTGCACCGGCGCCTGGGTTTTTACCGCTGTGTCCAACAGTACAGTCTCTTTATACACCGTACCGCCCACGGTCAATGCCAATTCTCTTGCACGATTATCCACCGCTTGATCCGTCACAAAACAGGCAACCGATGATTGTAAGGTGTGCTTGTATAATTGCTCCAGAACCGGCGTAAAGGACGGTGTTTTTTGATAGTCATAAATTTGAGCTTCTCCACCGGATACCCGGCTGAGCGTGCGCAAGCGTTTATAGGTACTGCTATTCACTGCTCGAGTATTGCACACAGTATAAAGTGGGACCTTGTTATACTGGTACTTGACCTGCACCTCACTCAGATCTATTCCGTTGCTGTAATCCGCACTCACATCGGTGAGTAAAATAAAATGTAGCACCTGGTATTGGTCGCTCAATGCAGACACTTGGTCAAACAGTTGATCCAGCGCCGTGTTCAAATCCGTCGCGTCCTCATCGCCTTTTAAGGCAGCTACGCTCGCCGCGACTTTCTTGGCGCTATCTGCATCTTTGGCCGTACCCAAGCACTTGGGCAGCCCTGCACCGATGGAATAAACACCGATCTGATGGTCGGCACTCGCCTGCTTTAACAGCGCCTGCACACCGGTTTTCAGTTGATCAAAGGACCCCCGCGGGCAAATGTTGTCCTGGGTCATAGAGGCAGAATTGTCCAGCAAAACACAGGTCAGTGTTTTTTGATTATCCGTACGGTCCAAACTGTACAGAGTCATTTCAGCATTGCCCAATTTGCCCTGCACTTCCGCAGCATGTACATCCTGGGATTTGATCTCCACTTGCAAATACGGCACATTGCTGCGCACCATTCCGATCTGATCCGTAGCATTCAAATTCTCCGCAAAAGCAGTAGTCGGAAGAAATAACATCGCCGTGCAAAGCAAAGCGGACAATACGGCAGCGCCGATTCCCTTACCTATTCTCATCTGCTTGCCAACCTCTTTCCTGCTTGCAATAGGGCACAAACACATAGCACCCGCTGCCAAAGCGGATTGTGTCATTTTCTTTCAATTCCATGGCTTTTTGCACCGGCGAATTATTTACAAAAACGGAACCGTTTTCGTTCTTGATATAGAAGTGATCCGAGCGCCGATCATAGGTCACAGACAAATGCTTTTGCCTGCACAACCGGAGATCATCCGTAATGGCAATATCCATCATTCTGTCCCGGCCAATGAAATTTCGATTCATGTGCAGCTCAAAGCTCCTGCCCCGTACCGTGCCGGAAACACACACCAGCCAACCGGTAACCGGGTCAAAATCCTGTTCCTGGAAATAAAGGCCAATCGTCTTTTCTTCGCTGCGCACAGCATCACCATAAGCCTCCGTTTTCATCTCGTCCGCCATGGCATTGCCCTGGGCATTACAGTATGGACAGACCACAAACCGCGTGTCATCATAATATCGGCTACAAACTGCGCATTGACAGATCGCCATTTTCTCACCTGCTTTGCAACCTGTACACAGCACCGATGGCACCGTGTACAGGTATTTTAGATCAGTTCAATTTTTCGGCATCCGCCGCATCCATTTTCTTTCTTTTTTTGGATAGAATCGGCAGAATAATCACCGCCAGCAACACCAAACCGATCACCACAAAGATCACCACGGAGATCGCCAGGTTGTTGCGGATCAAAGCGGCAAAGGCATTGGCACTAAAACCTTTGTCCACATAAATATCTTTCAGCACGATTTTGCCGTCCTTTTCTTCCAGCCAGTTATTTTTGTTGCCGGTGGTGCCGGAAACGAACAATTCCTGCTTATTGTAGTCGTTGGCAGTGGAGCACTTGTTCCCGGCCAAATCCGTGATCTCAAAGGTCAAATCGCTCTTGCCATTCTCCAGCTGAACCTGAACCACAGCAATACCGTTTTCTACCGTCCAACCATTGGGGTGCTTTTTGTCCTGCGCGTGATCCCAAACCAGCGGATCCAGTGCCTGACCGTCCCGGGTCATGTGGATAACAATACTGGCCAAATTGCTCTCTGACACAGAGAAAGTAACCGTCTGCACCTTTGTATTGGAATAAAGGTGTTTTTCCAAACCGGTAATGCGCACATAAGGATTGGTATTATCAATGGTGAACTGGATATTTAAGCGATGCAAGTCCTTATTCTCAGAACTGTTGTTGACCACTGTATTTTTGCCGTCCAGCTTGGTTGTGGACTTAATGTACAGTGCGTACTTGCCCTCAGCCAAAATGTCCTTGCTGCTGATGGTATAGGTGTTCACATACCACTCGCCTGCATGGTGCTGGCCCTTCTCCATCGTGACCAAACCGTCCTTCTTCTTACCATTGATATTGATGTAATACTCCGGACTTTGAATTTCCGTAGGAGAATACTCCGTCACCACCAGACTCTGCTTGGCAACAGCCGTCTTATTGGCATAACCGTTATTCAGTGCAGCCAAATCATCGCTGACTACATAGACAGCGCCTTTTTCATTCTTGGTAAACACCTTGCGTTGCACCTGCGACTGATTACCGGCCATATCCACGCACTGTGCGGTAACAATGTAATAACCATCCTGCTCCACAGCCGTGTAAGTTACTGTGTTTTGCAGCTGGTGGTCCGCCGTCAGCTGCCCGCTGTTCTTGGCAGAGACTTTCACCGTGCGTTTAGCCATCTTGGACTGACTGTCAAAGCAGGTGCCCACCACGCTGGAGGTAATGGTAGAGGCGTTATTGTCTGCCTCTTTGGCCACAATCGTCGGCACTTTCTTGTAAGCCGTATTGGTGGTAATACCGCCAATAGTCAGTTGCGGTGCCGTCTTGTCAATGGTAAAGTCCTGCGCAGCCGCACCAGAGAAGTCACCGGCCACTGTTTTATAGCTGTTGCCGGCCTTATCCGTGGTCTTAAAGTTCAGTACATAATCGCCATCTGCCACAAAGGTAACGGTCGCTGTCCAGCGGTCTGTGCCGTTCTCCTGACGAAACGCAGATACACTGGGTACTGCAATTCCCTTACCGTTTAAGGTGGCCTTTAACTGATTTTCAAAAGCCTTGGCATTAAAGTTGTGTTCCGTTACGGTAACGGTCGCCGTGCGGGTAGCGTTAAAGTATTTTTTATTCTTTACCCGGTCATTCAGGTTCAAGGCCACATGAATTTTCGGTGCAGTCTTGTCAATGGTAAAGCGGGTCTTGTTGCTACCGCTTACCGCATCCCGGTTGCCGGCTGCATTGTACTTACCATAAGTTACAGCCGTGTTGGCATGACCTACATTATCGGTGCACTTTAAGGTCTTGATTCGATAATTACCGTCGCCGGTAAAGTCCACCTTAATCTGATACTGTCGGTTGTCTCCGTTCCCACTGCCTTTCTGAAGCAGAGTTTTGCCGGTGATCTTAAAGCCCTCGCGATAGGCCTTTGTATCTTTCTTATCAAAAGTTCTGGCGCTGTCCAGGCACTTTTCAATCAGCAGTGCCACCTGCTCGGTACGAATATTGCGCTCTGTAATGGTAATATGTGCTGTACGCGTCTTGCTGTAATAACTACCGGACTGCGGTGCCACGGCAGAAGTGTACTCCACCTGAATCTGCGGTGCAGTTTTATCGATACCAAAGGCCACATAATCATAAGATGTGTTTCCGGCATTGTCCGTCAGCTCCACGATCAGCAAAATATCATTGTAGTTGGCATCTACGGTAACGGTGCTAGTCAGTTCTGTGGCCAGGTTAGCATCCCGGCCGGTGATCTTGGCATCATCCACACGCCACAACTCTTTGGCATGCCGGGTCGCATTGCCGGTACTGCTTTCCAAGTTTTCTGCCTGCAAGGCAGCCTGCGCGTCTGCTTTACCGTAAGGTGTGTTCACCTCCAGCGTATTCACCGAGGTCTTGCCGCCCTCTATCAAAGTGTATTTTACAGTGCGGATACCAGACTGGGCGTCCTTAACCGTGACGGTAAACTTGGCGTTGGTGTCATAAAGCGGTACATTCTTCGTTGCATCGTAGCTCTGTTTTTTGTCTTGCTGAGGTGCATTTTGGCCACCGGCCTTGTACGCTTTTTTGTTATTCTGCGTACCGGCCGGCTGATTCTTCCGAGCGATCACAATGGAAGAATCCTGATGCTGCTGGGCGTTCTCTACGATCGTACCGTCCGGGTGCACATAACCCTGGTCATTTGCCTCGTTGCTGTCTGCAAAATATTTACAGCCGCTCCATTTTTTAGCTTCCCGTGTGCCGGGGAAGTTGCCGGCATTATCCGTTGCGTAGGCATAGATCTGGCCCTTAAAACCTGCCCGCACCGTCACGGTAACAGAGCTATCGTCCACGGTGATTGCCTCTACCTCATCGAATTCCTGATTGAAGGGCACCAGTTTATAGGTAATGGACTTGACGCCGGATGCCGTTGCCTCCTGTTTATCATTGCGCGGATCCGACGCGGAGATCACCACATCGGTATCCTTGTTAAAGAAGAAGCCGTAATCGGTAACAGTCACTTTTTTGCAAGTGTTCCCACTGGGAATTGCGAACTGAACTGTGGGCGCAGTCTGGTCAAAGTTCAAGGTAAAAGAGACTTTGGACGCATTGCCTGCGTTGTCCCAGGCTTCCACTGTGTAAGTGAGTTCACCGCCATTCCAGTTTTCATCTTCGATCTTTACTCCATTGACCTGATGGGCGTTTTTCTCATCATCCGCCTTGGCCACAGCATGCAGATCAATTATGCCGGTTTCCAGCATTTTCTTGTTGTTATTGTCAGTGTTCTCGTTGTTATCTGGCTGAGAATATACAACTGTGCCATTCACACTTACCTGCACACCTGCCACACCGGAAATTTTATCTTTATCTTTATCTGTTTGATCAGATACATGGAAAGAAACGGTATAGTCGTTCTTAAAGATAGTCGTGCTGGGAGAAGCGGAAACCGCATTTTCTGCTTTTAGCTCTGCATTCTGCCCCGCCGCCAAAATCCGCGGTGCGTTATTCTCTAATACAAAATTACAATCCCCAAATTCTTCCGTATTCTTTAACTCACCCAAATTGGAATTGGCTGTTGTCACCTGGATTTCTTCCGTTTGATTTCCTAACTGATCTTGCAGTTGTACATACAAGGAGCCCTTAAAGTTTTTCAGTTCTTCGGCAGTAATCTCTGCAGTAAACTCGGCGGATACGGCCTTACCCACTTCGCCGCTTTTTGTTACTTTTGCCGGAATGGTGGTTACCACCTGGTTGTTTGTGTCCCTAAAAATCAAGGACTGCACTTTATCCGCAGAAAAGCCGCTGGCATTACTATACTCATCCACACCATCTGTGGCGTACACCGTAATCTTCAGTTCTTTGTTAAAGAAGCGGCCAAAGGACAACTTGTTCAGGAATTTTGCAAACGGACCATTATTGCTTTGACTAAATTCAACTGGATAGAATTCCGGAGTTTTTTGGGGTTCTAATTCCGGTGCTTTTTTGTCATAAAGCTTTGCCGCACAGGAAGACGCACTTGACGCATTGCCGGCATTATCCAGGCAATAGAATTTATGCTCTTTTTTATCTTCAATCGTAAACCGATTTGCAGTTTCGCTCTTCTCTATATACTGCCAATCGCCGTCATCCATCTTGTAAGCAACAACCGGGAATTCCACCTGTGCATTATTGGTATTTCCCTTTGCCTCTACCGTAGCGGTAATCGGTTCATTGGTCCAATTCTCTTTCCCGTCTGCACCCGCATTTGAGAGCGTTACATTTGTAACAGTCGGCGGTGTAGAATTAAAATTCTTGACCTGAATTTTCTTTTCAGCCACATTTTCCGGATTTGCATTGTCACGCACAGATACGGTATGTATTTTATCGTCCTGGATATCAAAGGAATTTTCCCTTTGCCAATCGCCATTATCCAACTTATATGCCCCGAATTTGTTCAGACCGGACTGCACATCATTGGCGGTTACCGTAACCGTAACGGCCTGGTTGGTAGGCTTATCCGTGCTCTGCTGCACATCATTGATTGTTGGCGCCGTGGTGTCATAATTAGGGACATAGGGCAAAACAGCAGACTCGTTCTCAGCCTGGTCTTTAACGCAAAAATCGTACGATTCTCCGCCTTTCAGTTTAAAGTCACCGGAAGTCTGCCATGTTTTACCGCCATTGCAGCTAAAAAACTTAATACCGGAACCGCCTTCATTATCAGTAGCGTCAATATGGTATGTGTATGTGATTTGGTCGCTAATGTAAGTGCCCTGCTTCAAGACCAAGTTTCCAAGCTTAACCTGCACCTTCTGAATCACAGGTGCAATGTTATCGTATTTGTCCGCTTTTGCCTGCTGCTTTGCTTCATTGCCAACAGCATCCCGTACATAAAAGTTGTGTTCTTTGTTATCCTGGATCACAAATGTGCCAGTCTCCTGCCACTGGCCTTCGTCCATCTTAAAGGCTTTTTCTGCTAGGCCGGATTCGCTGTCCTTACCGGTAACGGTTACCTTTACTTTATCGTTTGACCACTGTTCACCCGCATTCGGCGGGTCCAGCACCACACCGATTTCAGGCGCGGTTGCGTCCACATACTGCACCTCTACGGTCTCACCTGTGGACACATTACCCACAGCGTCTTTTGCATAAAAGGTGTAAGTCCCATTTGCTTTCACCCGGAATTCAGGCGCTTTTTGCCACTGGCCGTTATCCATCCGATAGGCAACTGCACCATAGCCGTTACCATCATCTGCCTGCACCGTCAGTATGGCCGGAGCTTTTCCCCATGCGGTGGGATTGCCGCTTACAGTCACCCTTGGCGCCTGGGCATCCGGCTGCACAGACGGCTCTGTGCCGGTCACAGTACCGTCCGGGTCACACAACACACCTACCCAAGCGGATTGATCGGCTAACCAAGTACCAAAGTCAATGACACCGTCACTGATCTGCACATCGTCTGCCGGATCTACCGCGCCATCCACATAAATGGTCGGCACCTCTGCGCTTTCCGCTGTGTAAGCGACCTTGCTGCCGGTTACTTCCAAAGCTTCCGCACCGAAGAAGTACACCTTTTTGCCCTGCACCTCCACGACCATACAGTCTTTGGTGGCAGCCATGGCAGAGGTCACCAGACCCAAAGGCAAAGCCGTCAACAACATGAGCACTGCTAACAGACAGGCCAATCCCTTTTTAGAAGTCATTTTTACTTGCAGGATTTTTGCTTTCATCATTCTTTCCCCATTTCTAATTTATGTTTTATATAAAGTCACTCAATGATCTCTTTAGAGTACGCATAGCGCAGGCTCTTCATGATCTGAAAATCCGCCTGAGCATCTGCTTGCAGCAATGTGGTCTGACCGGAGTGTTCCGCAGGTGTTTTCACTGCTGCATTTTGATCAAGTGGCATTGTGTTACCGCTATGGTCACCGGCAGGTGCCGCTGCACTACCGGTAGGTACTGTACGAGGTTGCACCTGCCTGGGCTGCACCGCAGGCCCACTGGGAGTTGCCGGAGCAGGAGCGGCTGTATGTTTGTGGTGCCGGAGCCGCTCTTGATACCCACGATCCAGCAGGGCGTCGTACACCTGGGCCATATTCTTCTTGAAGAACACAAAAACGGCCGTAATTGCTAAAATCACGCCAAGCACCATAAAAGAGATAGAAAGTCCGATCATTGCACTGTACATAAATACTACCTCCTTATGTATTTTCCTTAAAATTCTGCTTGGCTTTTTGCGAGATGCTATCATCAAAGAAGCATTGCAGCGCTGCCGCTCGCTTGGGCAGGAAATAGGCTTTGTTGTCGATCAGACAATTTGCCTGGCTTTTCACCATAAAATCATATATACCCTGGCACTCTGCGTCACTGGTATTGGCGCTGTTATAAAGTGCATCATACGCGGCCAGCTGATCCTTGTTCTCTTCCAAAAAGCTGCGAATGGTTTGCAGATTTTTCATCACCTCGTCCAGATTTTTCGCTGCGCCGTTGGCGTCCGGGTCGTTGCTGTAATTGGCGGCAGCCTGATAAATCTGGGCGTAATACAATTTAATTGTTGCAATACTCGCCGGTATATCCACAGATTCTAGGCCATTTTTAATATCAAAAGGCTGATTGGGCAAAATGCGAATGCTGTCCGGATCTGTACTGGCAAAGGAACGATAATATTTGCAGGCATTATCCAGCGCATCTTTCTTATCCAAGTTGCTATTCAGTTCCACACGCAGGGCAATTTCAAAGCCGACCGCATTACGATCCTCCGTGTCCTTGATTTGTGTATATTGCCCAATATAGTCCGGTAAAGTTGCCAACTGGTTTGCGCTGGCGCTCTCTACATATCCCTGATAAGCGTCTGCCCGGGTGGGGTCAATAGCAATGCACTCCTCATACTTGCCGCTACTTAATTTGTCCTGATAATCGTGATTGCGTACCACAAACGAAAGCGGCATCAAAATCGCACCGATCATAAAAAAGGAAATAGCCGCAGCAATCAATCCGCGAAAGGCATTGAGTTTGCGTTGCCGAATGCGAATGACAGCCTCGTCCCGATCATGATAATGCTGAAGCGCATACTTAAAATCCGCCGCCGATTGATACCGATTGGCCGGGTTTTGCGCCGTAGCTTTATTTAGCACTTTAATCAGACCGTCTGTTACCGCCGGGTTCTGCTTGCGAATATCGTCGTAAAATTCCACATCATACGGCGTTTTTCCCATCAGCAAGGAACGCAGCGTGATGCCCAGCGAATACACATCTGTGCGCGCATCTGACTGCACCTTAGCATCAAATTGTTCCGGCGCCGCATACCCGCGCGTACCCACATTGGTGGTATCGCCCACATTCTGCGGCTTGTATTTCTTTGCTATCCCAAAATCCAGCAGTTTGATCTGCTGTCTGTCCGGCAACAACTGCACATTGGCCGGCTTCATATCTCGGTAAATGATTTTTGGGGACTGGGTATGCAAATACTCCAGTACATCGCAAAGCTGGGAGCCCCAAAGCACCACATCTTCCGGTGTGGAAGGACCGTGCTTCACTTCTTCTGCCAGGGATTTGCCTTCTACAAAATCCTCAATAATGTAGATCGTATCGTTTTGATCCACAATATCCACAATGCGCACAATATTGGGGTGATTCAGCTTTGTGAGCATTTCTGCTTCTGACACCGGCGTTAAACCGACAATATTGCTTTGGCCCGGCGGCTTCTTCTTCGCTTCCTTTACGGCCCACTGTTTTTTTAAGCGTCGATCCATGGCCAAATACACAACAGACATACCGCCATGTCCCAGTTCTGTTAAAATTTCATATTTACCATCTATAATGGATCCGATTCCTGCCATAACTGCCCCCCTTACTGCACTGTTTTAAAAGCAACACCGGTCATATTATCCTGCTCATTCCGTTGCTGCAACAGACCGATGATCTCAGCTAACACATCTTGCATTCCACGCTCAGACCGTACCACCCGCGGCGAAAGGAGTCCCAGCAGCTCCGCTTCCTGGATCTCATGACGAAAACCATCTGTACACAACAGGTAAACCGTATTGGACTCCAATGTGTATTCTAAAAATTCCGGCTGCAACACATGAGAGGCGCCCACGCACTGTAAAAGTACATTGCGCCGCGTATCTTTTTCTTCCTGATCCGGAGCCAATTTTCCGGCGCTGATCTCCCGAGCCACCAGGGATTGATCCTGTGTGAGACGCGAGACATTATTTTGTATCTTATATAATCTGGAGTCGCCGATATTGACCACATACAGTTTATTGCCAATGCAAAGTGCAGCCACCACAGTCGTACCGAGAGAAATATTGTGATCCAGTCCATAATTGCCAATATCGGCATTGAGCCGATTCAACAAATGGGTCCATTCCTTGCGCAATAATGCAAAATCCATTGTGCGCTGGCTGAGCAGAATCGGCAAGCTCTGCGCAAACCAATCTGTAAAGCGTGCGACCACGGTTGCGCTGGCCACCTCGCCTTTTTTTAATCCGCCCATACCGTCACACACTACGGCAAACAACAAATTTCCATATCGCTTGCTCCGGGCGGTTTGAATACAGTAGCTGTCCTGATTGGTCTTTTTGACCGGGCCAATATCCGTTTGTGCCGCAATTAAATAATTCATTTGGAGTCCCCCTGGATTTCAAAATCTACGATCTCGTTAGCCAAGATTAACCGATCACCGGACCGCATGGGATAATGCCGATTGGGTTGCAGTTTGACACCGTTCAGCGTTGTGCCATTGGTTGAGCCGTGATCAACAACGGTATAGCCGCCCTCTGTAAAAGAAACGGTTACCTGGCGCTTGCTGATATAATCATTTTGTAAGACCAGATTACAGCAACTCGGGTCTGCGCCAATGGAAAATTCTGTTCCCTGCATCGGTACGGACTGACCGGTGCGCACCACAAAAAAGGTAGCTGCCGGCATTTGGGGCATTAAAACACACGTATCACCGGAGTGATTAGACAAATCCTGCATAAGCGAAGCCGGATTAGGAGGCACAAAGCCCGGCACATATCCACTTGGCGGAACGAGAGGCTCCGTCTCACCGAAACCGTTTGGCGTCGGCGTTCCCTGCAATTCTGCTGCGCTGTACTTACCGTTGTCCGGCATATCCAGTGGCTCTGTCACGCCATAAAAATCCTCCACCGGAACATGCAAAGGTTCTGTCCCGCCATAGTTGCCGTCCGTAAAAGGCAAAAACGGTGCGGCGCTTTGCAAGTGTTGCACCGGCGTGTTCAACGGCTCCGTTGCGCCAACGGAATCATAGGCCGGTGCCATTAGCGGTTCCGTTGCGCCATACTGGTTTTGACCCGGCAGCGAAATTGGCTCTGTCATCTCCGCCATATTCTTCTGTGCAGCGCCACCAAAAGTTCTGGCGGTTTCATAAGGTGCCTGCATACCTATACCATTCGCCGCTGCCCACATATCCGGTGAACCGACCACATCACCGCAACTTTGATTTTTCTTCTTTTTCTTTCCAAATCTAAAAAGACTCATTTTTCCTTAGTCCTATGATTTTCTATACACATTCTCTTTTTTGAGGCTGCGATTTTGTTGCGACTACATATTCATATTTATTTTACAGTAACGAATTGTTCACTTCTATATGCTGTTTGCGTACTATTGGCAATTTTTTGCCTAAATTTGCATATTTCTACGCGTGATTTGTCAATTTCTGTATATTTTTCCAGTTTAAAATCACTTTCACCTTGATTTGCAATTTGGCAAGGGTTTTGGTATGATGAGAACAGAAAGCGGTCGGGTTTAGAGGCGCGATCGATGGACGGAGGGTACGGGAATGAAACCGAAAAAGCAATGGGATCACAAGTGGTACACGGAGGAATTTTTGCAACAACTAAAGGCAACGGCAGCGGTGGAGATGGACGGCGATCTGCCCTACATCACCAAATATGCACCGGACGCCGGTTCGCCAAATGGGATTGACCCGCGGCTGCTGGGCGGACCCATGGGCAAAATGGCGCGGTCCACGGGGCTGGTGCCAAATTTCATTCTGGACAGGGTCAAGATCCCGGTAACGCCGAAGATCTTGGCCGGATTCCGTGCCGGGTGTGACCGTGTTTCCTACGCCAAATGCGTACAGGCAAAGATTGAAGTGCGGGACAACACCGTACCGGCGGCGGACGGTTATCCCATTCCCATTCGCATGTACAGCAGTGCTCAATGTGCGCCGGGCAGCCCCTGCCTGTATTTTATCCACGGCGGCGCCTTTGTAGGCGGCACCCTGCGCCCCTATGACGAGGGGTGGAAGCTGTTTGTAGAAAAGTTCCGTATGCCTGTGGTAGCGGTGGATTACCGACTGCTGCCGGAGCACCCATATCCCACGCTGTACGATGACTGCTGCCGCGTACTGGAATGGCTGGGCGGCGACGGTGCCCGGGAGCTACACATTGACCCAAGGGCCGTTTTTGTGGTAGGTGACAGCGCCGGCGGCAACTTGGCCCAAGGCTGCGCCACCCGCTATAAAGGCACCCACCGGGTGCGGGGACAGCTGCTGCTCTATCCCACCCTAAACCTGTTTGGCACCACAGACCGCTACTATCACCCAAAAGAAACAGACTATCACCCGGCGCCGGGGCAGAAAAAGCTGGCTATGGGACTGGTGCGGCAAATGGAGCTGCTCTCTCGCTCCGGCAAGTCCTTTTTAGGTATTCCGAAGCCGGACGATCTGTGCAATCCTTACACCTCCGACCCGGCAGGGAACCCGCCCACTTTTCTCTCCGTAGGTGCGCTGGACTACCTGCGCAACGACACGGTGGCCTGGGCCCACAAGCTGCACGACGCCGGCGTGCCCACCCGCCTGGTGATGTATAACGGCATGGGCCACGGCTTCTTAAACGCCATGGGCGTTTTTCCCCAAGCCGAGGACCTGCTGGACGAAATGGGCGCTTTTATCCAGAATGTTTGTAAAAGCCATCAATAGCCGTTGACTGCGAACTTTATTCGCTTTTCTAAACTCTACGCTGCGCAGATTGCGCGGCAGGCATCTGTGATCAAGCGGCGCAAACAAGATCCACCTACACTGCAATCGGTACGGTCTGATCGCCATGCCGGTTGGGCGATAAGCATAACGAACACACGCAAAAAACAGCCATCACCGTAAAGGTGATGGCTGTTCGTTTGGTATTTATGAAGCAAACAGGAATTATTTCTCTGCGTACTTGTCCTCGCCGTTCCAGGAATACAGCTTACGGATCTCGGCGCCGACTTTCTCCAGCTGATGGTTGGCTTCCATCTCTCTCTTGGCCTTAAAGTGTGCCCAACCGTTGTTGCTCTCGGTGATGAACTTGGAAGCGAAGGTGCCGTCCTGAATCTCTTCCAGAACCTTCTTCATTTCCTTCTTGGTCTCATCGGTGATCAGTCGCTTACCGGTCTCGTAATCGCCGAATTCAGCGGTGTTGGAGATGGAGTAACGCATCTTAGCAAAGCCGCCGTTGTAAATCAGGTCAACAATCAGCTTCATCTCATGAATGCACTCAAAGTAAGCATTTCTCGGGTCATAACCGGCCTCAACCAAGGTCTCAAAACCGGCCTTCATCAGAGCGGTTACGCCGCCGCACAGCACAGCCTGCTCACCAAACAGATCCGTCTCGGTCTCGCACTTAAAGGTGGTCTCCAGAATACCGGCACGAGCACCGCCGATACCGGCGCCGTAAGCCAGAGCGATATCCTCACAATGACCGGTAGCATCCTGATATACAGCTACCAGACAGGGCGTACCCTTGCCCTCTTTGTACTCGGAGCGAACGGTATGACCCGGAGCCTTGGGAGCGATCATGAACACATCTACATCGCTGGGAGGCACGATCTGCTTAAAGTGAATGTTAAAGCCGTGGGCGAAAGCCAAAGCCTTGCCGGCGGTCAGGTTCGGTTCAATGTCCTTTTTATAGATGGAAGCCTGCTTCTCATCCGGGGTCAGGATCATGATAATGTCAGCGGCCTTTGCAGCCTCAGCGGTGGTCATAACCTTCAGGCCAACGCTCTCTGCATGCTTCCAGGACTTGGAGCCCTCGTACAAACCAACAACTACGTCCACACCGCTCTCTTTCAAGTTCAGCGCATGGGCGTGACCCTGAGAACCAAAGCCGATCACAGCAACGGTCTTGCCCTTCAGGTAATCCAGATTACAATCTTCTTGATGGAAAAGTCTTGCTTCTGCCATTGTAGTTTCCTCCTAAAAAATAAGTTTAATTGAAGTCACAGTGTTGTATGATGTCGCTGTGGTTTCTTAACAATTCACATTATATCCTGTATGATGTCTGTTGTCAATAGGCAATTTAAATTTTTTATAGATGCTCCATGGCGTGGAGAATGTGCAGCCGCATGGCGGTGCGGGCGCCCTCGGCATTGCGCTTCTTAATAAAGTCCATAATCAGCCGATCGTCGTTTAGATTATCAGCGCTTACATCCTTGTCCCGGGTCATGACGATCACGCCTTTTTTGATGGCATTGAAAATCACCGGCATAAACTGCTTCACAAACGCATTGTGTGTGGCATTGGCAATGCTCTCATGGAACTTTTGCTCCTCTGCCGTGCGGTCCTCGCCGCTTAAGATCTTCTTTTCCACCTGCTCACCGTAGTAGCAAATAGCGTCAATTTCTTCCTGCGTTGCCCGCTGTGCAGCCAAAAATGCGCAATCCGGTTCAAACATCAGCCGCATCTCAAACAGATCGTCCAAGCCGGAAGCAATATCGCTCAGATCCGCCGAGTCGATCACCGTATTGGCACTGACAAAGGTGCCCTTGCCCCGCCGAATCTCCAACACACCGCTGGTGGTCAAAATTCGAATGGCCTCCCGCAAGGTGGAACGACTAACGCCCAATTCCGCCGCCAGGTCATTCTCATTAGGCAGCTTGTCTCCCACCGTAAAGCGGTGCTGGGTCTCGATCATATTCAAAATCTGCTGTGCCGTACTCTCCGGCAGCATTGCCGATCTTGGCATATTCCTCACCTCTGTTCACATCATAACACAAGTTGTATGCAAAAGTCAAGGCGTTGTCTGACATCTTACAATTATAGAGCTAATTTTCTGCTGTTCTTTGTTCACCCTGCACGAATTTGCCCTGCGGGGGTTGTAAATTGTGAACAAATGCTATATGATAAGGATATAAATAAGAGAATATATATAATGGAGCGTAAAAAATGAACAAAGCAACCCAATTACGATACAATATGGAGTCCCTATGCATCTATCAATTCAAGACAGACCCGGTGATGCACAGTTTACTGCACCTGCTGCGCAGCATAGAAGACGGCGAGGCTGTGCTGGAGGCGCAAAGTGCCTTTTTCAGCACACTGGCACCTCGAGACACGCTGCGCCGGTATATTTCCAAGTTGATCCTCACCGACGACAATGTATTCAGCAAAGCCGCCGCCGGCGATGCGGCAGACCGTCTGCACCCTGCGATCCTGGATGGTGTAAAAAGCGACCTTGCCAAGCTGGAGGCTATTGCCGACCTGACTCCAGAAGATATTCTGCATGCAGTAGAGAATAAGGATCTGCGGGAAGTGCTGGGCACCCTGCCCCGATGGGAGAACGGCGAAGCGCTGCCGCCCCTGAGCCAAAACTGGGCGGAGCAAACGGAAGCACTGGCTGCATTCCATAAAAGAAATGGCTACGGTCTGTTTGCCAACTACGCAGCCTTTGAGTGGCGGGATCATGCCCTCTCCCCCATCTCTGCCACCGACCCGATCCAGCTGTCCGATCTGAAGAACTATGAATTGCAGCGGAGCCAAGTGGTGGACAATACAGAGAGCTTTGTTTGCGGACTGCCCGCCAACAACGTGCTGCTGTACGGTGACCGGGGCACCGGCAAAAGCTCCACCATTCATGCCATCCTGAATGCATACAAAGAACAGGGCCTGCGCATGATCGAGATCCCCAAAAGCGCGGTAGAGGAGTTGTCCCTGATTCGGGAGTACCTGGCGGACAGCCCGATGAAATTTATCATCTATATTGATGACCTAAGCTTTGACAGCCAGGACAACGCTTTTACAGAGCTGAAAGCGGCGCTGGAGGGCGGCCTGTCTGCCTGCCAGCCCAATACGCTGATCTATGCCACCTCCAACCGGCGCCACCTAATCAAAGAGAACTTCTCCGACCGGGAGGACGATGTAAACAAAAATGACACCCGCCAGGAACAACTGTCTCTGTCCGATCGGTTTGGGCTGACCATTACCTTTATTAACCCGGACAAAAAGGATTATCTGGACATTGTGGAAAAGATTGCCGCCGATCGTGGACTGCAAGTGGACGCCCAGCGGCTGGACGCTGCCGCCGAGCAGTGGGCCGTGCGCCGAGGCGGTCGTTCTCCCCGTTGCGCCCGCCAGTTTATCGACCATGTGGAGAGCGCTCTGCGCCGGGGCAAAGAATGGTAAAAATTCGTTCGCAAATTATTAAAAAATTTCATTTTTTGTTTACCGAATTCTAAAATTATGAACAAAAAAACCTGCTATGATAGCAGTATCAAAGAAAAGGAGCGAAAACAATGAGCAAAATTCTGGTAGTGGATGATGAATTAAACATCTGCGAATTACTGAAACTATACTTAGAGAATGAGGGCTACACGGTGTTTACCGCCAACGACGGCCAAGCCGCCGTGACCGCCTTCCAGCAGAAGGCACCGGATTTGGTACTGCTGGACATTATGTTGCCCAAGATGGACGGCTGGCAGGTGTGCCGAGAGATCCGCAAGACCTCTTCCGCCCCCATCATCATGCTCACCGCCAAGGGCGAGACCTTTGACAAGGTGCTGGGTCTGGAGCTGGGCGCCGACGACTATGTAGTCAAGCCCTTTGACGCCAAAGAGGTGGTGGCCCGGGTGAAAGCTGTGTTGCGCCGCACCCAAGGCAAAAATGACAACGCCGAGGAAAGCAAGAAAGTGGTCACCTATGACAAGCTGGAGATCAACATTGCCAACTATGAATTGAAAGTCAACGGCGTGCAGATTGACACGCCGCCTAAAGAGCTGGAGCTGATCTACCACTTTGCTTCCAACCCCAACCGCGTCTTTACCCGCGACCAGTTGCTGGACGAGGTATGGGGCTTTGAGTTTTACGGTGACTCCCGCACAGTAGATGTGCATGTGAAGCGCCTGCGTGAAAAGCTAGAGGGCGTCAGTGACAAATGGGAGCTGAAAACCGTTTGGGGCGTCGGCTACAAGTTTGAGACCAAGGAATAAGTAATGGCATTTAAGGATGTACTCGTCGGTAAAAAGCCGGTCAAAAGCAATATTTTTGCCAAATACTTCCTGCTGTTTGCCGCTATCTTTTTGGTCACTTTGACCGTGCTGGGCACCGCCCTGACCCTGATGGTCAACGCCTATTCTCAAAATGAACGCACCAATCTGCTGAAAGAGAATGTGCAAAGCGTATCCGGTACCATCAGTTCCTCGTTGATCATGCAGGACATTAACAGTCGCTATAGCGTGGAAAAAGAGCTGATGTGCGAATCACTATATATTATTTCCAACTCTATCGACGCAGATGTATTCGTCTGTGATGTGGAGGGTAATATTATTCTGTGTAAGGAGCGGGCCTATTCCACCCCGTATTTTGGGGAGTTTACCACCTGCGCCCTGCATGACAGCTATTCCATCAGTTCCGCACTGCTGCAACGGGTGTACGAGACCGGCACCGTAACCGGGCGCATTACCGTACGCGGTCAAACCAATTATATTGTAGGCACCACCATCGTTAGCGACGGCGATGTGATCGGCTACACCTTTGCGCAGACCCAAACCGGCGTGCAGTCCCTGGCACTGGCGGTAATCCGCATTTTCCTGCTCAGCGCGCTGGCCTGTTTGATGCTGGCCTTCATCTGCATTTGGCACCTGACCAAAAAGATGGTGACCCCTTTGCAGCAAATGAGCGCTGCCGCCAAGCAATTTGCCATCGGCGACTTCTCTTACCGAGTCAAGGTGCGAGGCTGCGATGAGCTGGCGGATCTGGGCATTGCCTTTAACGATATGGCAGACGCACTGGATAAAACAGAAAGTTCCCGCGCCAGCTTTGTGGCCAATGTGTCCCACGAATTAAAAACGCCTATGACCTCCATTGCCGGGTTTATCGACGGTATTTTGGACGGCACCATCCCCAAAGAGAAACAAAACTATTACCTGGGACTGGTAAGCACCGAGGTGCGCCGACTGAGCCGCTTAGTGGTGGCCATGCTGAACATGAGCAAGATCGAGTCCGGCGAATTCCAAATGAAGCCCAATAACTATGACATCTCTGACCAAATCATTCGTATTCTTTTGACCTTTGAACAAAAGATCGAGAAGAAGAATATTGAGATCATCGGGCTGGAGGACCTGCAGCCCCAGTACATTGTGGCGGACCCGGATATGATCTACCAGGTGATCTACAACCTGTTTGACAACGCAGTGAAGTTTACCAACGAGGACGGCTTTATCAAGGTCACGCTGGAGGATTTGGGCAGCCAAATTCGTGTAAGCATTAAGAACAGCGGCGCCGGCATTAAGGCCGAGGAGCTGTCCCGCGTGTTTGAGCGCTTCTATAAAGTGGACAAATCCCGCAGCCTGGACGCCAAGGGCGCCGGACTGGGATTATATATCGTAAAAATGATGGTGGAAATGCACTCCGGCAGAATTTATGCCAAGAGTGAAGACGAAAACACCGCGGAATTTGTATTCACCCTACCCAAGGCATTCACCCCCGTCAATAAAAAAGGAGCAAAAGAAGCATGAGCGACTATGAACAGAACCCGATAAACGGCAGCCAGCCCCCGCAGGGGGACAGCCAATCGAACACCGGCTATACGCCATATCAACAACCGGGCACCTATTACACACCACCCCAACCGGAGCAGCCCCAAACGCCGCCCACCGGCGACAACGGCACCACCTATCACTACGCCTACCACAGCGGCAACCAGCCCGGCGCTGCCTATAACGGCCAGCAGGCCGGTGCCGCTGACCATACCGCCCAGGCACAGCCCACCGGCCAGACTTACGGCACTCCCACAGAGCCGCCGGAGCCGGGCAAGCCGGAAAAAAAGAAGAACAAAAAGACCATTACCATCGTGGTGAGCGTGCTGGTGGTGTGTGTGGTGATCGCCGTTACCGGCATTGTACTGGCAGCCACTGGCGTACTCTCCGGGGATAAGGAAGAAAAAACAGACGGCACCTCCACCTCTCAGGACAGCGGATCTGACACCCAGACCGTCAGCGGCGGCAGCGTGGCAACCAAGGACGACAGCGGCAACCTGACTGTTGCCGGCGTAGCCAAAAAAGCCATGGACTCCTGCGTGGGTATTACCGTCTATTCCAAGCAGAATTCCTACAGCAACTTCTACGGCTACGGCTCCAATAGCAGCTCCGACAGCAGTGACAACCAGCAAGCCAGCGGCGAGGGCTCCGGCGTGATTATGAAGGAAGCGAACGGCAAGACCTATATTATGACCTGTGCCCATGTGATCGCCGACGGCAGCAGCTTTAAGGTGACCCTGAATAACGGTAAAGAATACACCGCCACAATGGTGGGTGCCGACAGCCAAACGGACATCGGCGTGCTTTCCATTGAAGCCACCGGGCTGCAAGCAGCCACCTTTGCCGACAGCAAAAGCCTGACCGTCGGCGAGCAAGTGGTGGCAATCGGCTGTCCCGGCGGTCTGGAATTCAAAAACAGCGTCACCAGCGGCTATATTTCCGCTTTGGATCGCCCGGTGGAAAGCTCCATCGGCTACGACAACGAGTGTATTCAAACGGACGCAGCCATCAATCCGGGCAACTCCGGCGGCGCGCTGTTTAACATGCAGGGTCAGGTGATCGGCATCAACTCCTCTAAGATCGCCTCCACTGAATACGAGGGTATGGGCTTTGCAGTGCCCAGCTCCACCGCTGTGGATACCGCCAACAGCCTGATTAAAAACGGCTATGTAGCCGGTCGCGCCAAGATCGGCGTCACCTACAACACCATTACCAGCTACAACAACGCTGACGCCATCCTCTCCGCCTTGACAGAAAAGGGCTTTAAGAACGCCAAGGGCACCATGGTAATCAACCAAGTGAGCAGCGACTCTGACCTGGCCGGCAAACAGGTAAAACAGTACGATATGATCGTAGCCGTCAATGGCAAGACCATGACCTCCACCGATGTGATGACGCAGGTGCTTTCCGATAGCAAGCCCGGCGACACCATCAAGCTGACCATTGCCCGCATTGAGAACAACCAGATCAAGACCTTTAAGGTAGACTGCAAACTGATTGAAAACAAAGGCAATTAACCGCGCATAAAAAAAGGAAGTGCC
>OLSE01000403.1_pt1 | contig 55978 bp, 44 predicted proteins | sample 1673191 | NCBI WGS metagenome assembly OLSE01 (sample SAMEA3136764, study PRJEB25190) | human gut metagenome | biome: human gut; feature: human-associated habitat; material: faeces | place: Austria | collected 2013
GCAGTTCGATGAATCCATGCTCCGTACTTCTGAGAAAGATATTCAGGCATGGATTGATACAATCTGCAGATAATCGATCTACAGCTTTCGGCATCCGCCACAGAGCTGGCAAGGATTTGGGACGATCCCAAAAATGCAAACAGAGCGTTCCGACTTTCCGACGGAACGCTCTTCGCTCCCTTCGTGCCCTTTTTCCTCGCCTTCACCGGGCGACCCGGGAGCTGGGGCTGGCAGACGCCTCTCTGCTCTTCGTCCACAACGTCCAGGGAAATCTCGCGGTCAACCGCCTGCTCGGTTGGAGGCGAGGGCCCGAGTTCGCCTACGCCCAGGAGCTGCTCAGCGCCTATTCCGAAGGGGGCATGCGGGCGGTATCGGCTCGTCACGATTCCCGTAGTTGATCTTGACTGTGGACTCCTTACAAGTCTTGCTCGAGATCGAGCGGAGACTGGGCCCTGCCGAATCGGAGCTATGGCGACCAAAAATGTTGCCAGAAGACGCCGTCGACACTGTTTGCGATGGGGTAGAGCTCGATGGCGGTTCGGCACAGTCTGTTTCGACGGTTTCGCGGGGCGTTGATGGCGTGAAGGCGGCCGTTGGAAAGAAACTCATTTCCGTGGGGAAGAAACTTCTCGGTGAGTAAAGCTCATCGGAGCGGGGATAGAGCTTTGTCTGCGGGGTACGAAATGCTGGCTAGTGGTTGCGACGCCTTGTTGCGGAAATGCCAACTGCTGCAACTGCGCCACCGGCAACACTTAGGGCGACAGCCATCGCACCGTTGTCGCCCGTCGCGGGTAGGGTGGTCCCGGCTGGTTTAACCGCCGCTACTGCCTTAGTGGAAACGGGATTTGCCGCGGGCTTTTCTGCCTTGGGCTGTGGTGTGGGCTCGGGCTTGGTTTCCGGTTCGGGTTTGACCTCTGGGCTCGGTTCAACACTTGGATCGGGTTTGGAACCGCTCGTATCGGTTGCAATCAAGTGCACGTCGCTGTCGAAGACGTAGCGGATGTAGTAATCGTGCCGCGTCTCGTGCATAATCCCCTGCTCGCTGTCGAAGTCGCGGTCAACGTGTGTGCCAAGGCGGGTTGAGCTGGTGAGGTTCAGTCTGTAAGGGATTTGGTCGTCGGCGTAGCCGCCTGTAAAGACAGCGGTTGCTCTAACGTGATTGTCGATCATGGTCAGGGCAATAGAGACGCTGGCCTCTTTGGGGTTCTCGGTTTTTATAAGGCCTTCGGTATCGGTGTCGATCTTGAAGAGAAGGACGGTGTCGTTAAGCCCGTAGATGAAGTCCTCGGGTTTGTCGGGGAAATCGTATACAAACGCCTCATTCTGGACCAACATGAAGGCAGGAGGGAGCTCCAGGTCATAGTTATGGTCGACAACGGTGGTAGCTGTGAGGCTGCCTTCTGCGTTGGCTTCGTCGCAGGTAATGGGTGCTGCGACATCGGTTTCGGGCATTTCTGTCGCCAGTGCTGCGCAGGGTAGCAAAAGCAGTCCTGCCACAAGAATGCTTACTCCGAAGGCGGCGATTCTGGCGTCTGCATGACGCTTGACGCCGCGGATAGACAGGCCAGTCCGTTTGTTATGGGTCTGCGGTGCAACATGCTGTCCATACATAAGACGCTCCTTGTTCGTAGGCCGGTTTCCGCGGATCTATATTGCGCCTGGCCGATGCGGCTAGGCTCTTTCACGCGAACGCTTATGCGAGCAGGGAGAAAGCTCAAGCTAATTTTCTCACAGTCGATACTTTGCGAGCAACGATTTGCTGTTCAATTCTCGGAGAGAGAATCAAGGTGGCCGAGGAGTTATCAGGCAATGAGATTGTGTCTAGAGAACACGAACGAGAGATGCGATCTACAGACGACTGAATAGCTCCATCCGTTTTGGTTACAACGAAATGTATGCCGCGCGCCTGCGGCATGAAGAAGGGAGATTCTTATGAATATCGTTGTATTGAGCGGTAGCCCGCGCAAGGGCGCCAATACCGACACCATGGTCGAGGCGTTTGCTGAGACCGCGCGTGAGGGTGGCCATACGGTCGAGGTCATCCGCGTTGCCAGTAAGAAAATCGCTGGTTGTCTGGGGTGTCAGTACTGCTTCGCCCACGAGGGCACTTGCGTGCAGAAGGATGACATGGCCAACGTGATCGAGTCGCTGAAAGACGCCGACATGGTTGTCTTCGCTTCGCCTATCTACTGGTTTGATATCACTGCGCAGGAGAAGGCCACCATCGATCGCCTATACGCCTTCGGTGCTACGGGCTTCCCGTTCACCAAGACGGCCCTTTTACTCGATAGCCACAGCGAGGGCGTCTATGATGCGGCGATCGCTATGTACAAGTCGACCTGTGCGTACTGCAAGTGGGAGGACCAGGGCATTGTCGCCATCAGCGGTATGACCGAGCGCGACAGCATGGCATCGTCGCCCAAGTTGAAAGAGGTGCGAGAGCTCGCTCGCAAGCTCGCCTAAGGACAAGAAGAACGCATGGCAATCAGCGTTGGCGGAAAGCCTACTTCCCTTACCAAGAGGATTACTGATTGCCATGCGTTGATGTCCTTATGGACAATCTCCGCGTGCTAGGAGACTTTCTCGCTCAGGAACTCCCTGAATGCGGGGATGTCAAAGCCAACGAGACCACGCCCACGTTCCCCGATGACGCCGTCCTCGAGAAGGCGGCGTTTGTATTGGCTTGCGTAGTTGCTGGCGACGCCCATGCGTTTGGCTATCTCCGAGACCCTGCTGGGGCCAGAATCGGGCAGCATCGCGAGTAAAAACTCAATGTCTTTATCGGAAAGCTCTCGATAGGTCGTTTCGAGAATGCGATCACGCAGCTCCATGCGTGCGAGTAGGGAACCCTGCTGGACATCGGATGCACTGATTTGGGGCGAGTTCTCCGAAACATCCCAAGTGCGATATCCGACGAGCTGCATCATGTAGGGGAATCCGTCGACGGCCTTCACAGCATTCTCGAGCGCTTCTGGTGTGATTGAACGTCCTCCGGCCTCAACGGTTTTGCGAAACGCGTTTGCAATTTCAACGTCAGTGATTCGTCCTAACTGATGATATTGGGAACGCCTGAGGAACGAGACGGAATCGTTACGCAGCAACGCCGATACTTTGTAGGGCAGTCCTGCCATGAGTAGGGCAACTTTTTTACCTTCGCGTACAAAGTGCTGGTAAACAGAGGCAAATTGAAGCATTTCTTCGAGATCGACGGTGACTTCATCGATGGTAATGAGAAGTCCGATGTCATGTTTTTCGAGTTGCTTAAAGATGCCATTCATGCGTGTGCGCCAGTTGCCCTGGACCTCTTGAGCATATGTCCAATCGATGCCCACTGGACCAATTTGAACGCCGTTTATGCGCGCATGAGGCTGTGAGAGGTAGCTATCTGCGGCTTCTTTGGTTCGCTCGATAATATCTTCGAGCATGCCTGGCATGGCGGAGACATTTGCTGCGATCCAGCCGTGTTCAAGCGCCGTTTCTGAAAGGAGCGAGAGAAGCGCCGTCTTGCCCGTTCCCCTTGCGCCAGTAAAAATGGTTGACAGGTTGGGATCTCCCGGGCCGTTGATAAAGCCACGGTTGATGTCACGCAGGATATGCTCGCGACCCGCTAGAAAGGGAGGGACGCTTCCGAACGTCGGGGTAAAGGGGTTCTTGCTGTACTCCATGGTAGCTCCTTTGCAAGTTTTGCTAATTTTTGCAAGTTTTGCTAACTTTTGCAAGTTTTGCTAACGACTGACCAAAGGGCATCGAAGCAGTGGCGCTGACATTTTTTACGCAGAAAAATAAGCAGAAATCAATTTATCTGCGTTAAAAAATAGTTGAGAAGAAAAACGACGAGTCCCGGGCGCAATGCCGTTGCGTTCCGGGCCTCGTCGCTTTGCGAAGTATCTAACGATCTCGTTGCCGTCGTCCTAGTCAAACAGGCTCGGCATGTCGTTTTCCTTCATTAGGGCACCGGCGGAGGGAAGGCTCTGCGCGGTGAACTTCTCGGCCGAGACGCCGGCGCCAAGAATCTCCTCGGTCGTGCCGACGGTGGTGACCGAGCGGCCCTTCTTGGCGGTAAAGGCCTGGACACCCTGCGTGTTGGTGGTCGTCTTGGTCTTGAGCAGCGACGTGTTGAAGTTCATCAGGCGATAGTCGCTCGAGACCAGCGCGATGTCACGATCTGTGTTGAGCACCTGGGCATACAGCAGCTTGCTGCCACCGTAGATGGCGTTCTTGAGGCGTTTGCGGTTGGTCTTGGTGACGTATCCAGAAAGCGCGACGCGCACCGCGCGGCCGTTCTCAAAGACAAACAGCACGTCGGCCTTGTAGTCCTCGGGGTCGATGACCCAGATGACACTCTCGTCGGGTTTCATCTCAAGATCGGTCGGCAGGTACGAGCCCAGCTGGGCCGACTTGGTGTCCTCAAACGCCGCAACCTTGCACTTGTACACCTGGCTCTTGTTGGTAAAGACCAGCAGCTCGTGCGTGTTGGAGGACGGGAACTCGATGAAGGGCTTGTCGCCGTCCTTGTACTTGAGCGTGGTCGCCTTCTTGAGCACGCGGTCGGTCATCTTCTTAAGGTAGCCATCGCGCGAGAGCATGATGGTAACCGGATATTCCTCGACCTCGGGCTCCAGGCTTACCTCGATAACCTCATGGGGCTCGATCCTGCCCGTGCGGCGCGGCATCACGTACTTCTTGTTGACTGCGGCCAGCTCATCGCTGATGACCTTCTTGATGTTGTCTTCGCTCGAGAGAATCTCCTCAAGCTCGGCAATCTCACCCTCAAGCTTGGCAATGTCTTTGGTGCGGTTGAGGATGTACTCCTCGTTGATGTTGCGGAGCTTAAGTTCGGCAACAAACTCGGCCTGGGTCTCGTCGATGTCGAAACCCTTCATAAGGTTGGGCACGACCTCGGCCTCGAGCTTGGTGCCGCGGATGATGGCGATGGCCTTGTCGATATCGAGCAAAATCGCCTCGAGGCCGTGCAGCAGGTGCAGGCGCTCGGACTTTTTACCCAGGTCAAAGTTAATGCGGCGACGCGTGGACTCAATACGCCACTTGACCCACTCGTGCAGAATCTGGCGCACGCCCATAACACGGGGATAGCCGTCGACGAGCACGTTGAAGTTGCACGAGAACGAATCCTGCAGCGTAGTCGAGCGATAGAGCTTGGCCATGAGCTTGTCGGGATCGACGCCACGCTTAAGGTCGATGGCGATGCGCAGGCCCGAGAGGTCGGTTTCGTCGCGGATATCGGCGATCTCCTTGACCTTGCCCTCTTTGGAGAGCTTGACGATGCGCTCGATAATGACATCGGTCTTGGTGGTGTAGGGGATCTCGTAGACCTCGATAATGCGCTCTTCGGGAATCCAGCGCCAACGGGAGCGGATCTGGAAGCTGCCAAGGCCGGTCTCGATAATCTTTTCCATCTCCTCGCGGCGGTAGATAATTTCGCCGCCGGTCGAGAAGTCGGGCATGGGCATATATTCGAGCAGGTCGCAGTCGGGATCCTTGAGGTAGTGCATCGTGGCAGTGCAGACCTCGTTGAGGTTGAAACCGCAGATGTCGGACGCCATGGCGACGCCGATGCCCTTGTTGGCCGAGACGAGGATATTGGGGAACGTGGTGGGCAGCAGGCGCGGCTCCTTCATGGCACCGTCGTAGCTGTCGACGAAGTCGACCGGGTCCTTGTCGATGTCCTTGAAGATCTCGGCACTGATGGGGGAGAGCTTGGCCTCGGTATAACGCGATGCGGCGTAGCTCAGGTCGCCCGAATAGTACTTGCCAAAGTTGCCCTTCGACTCCACGAAGGGCGCAAGCAGCGCTTCGTTGCCGGTGGCCAGGCGCACCATCGTCTCGTAGATTGCGGCATCGCCGTGCGGGTTGAGCTTCATGGTTTGGCCCACGATGTTGGCGCTCTTCTGGCGCTCGCCCTTGAGCAGGCCCATCTTGTACATGGTGTAGAGCAGCTTACGGTGCGAGGGCTTAAAGCCGTCAATCTCGGGGAACGCACGCGAGACGTTGACGCTCATGGCATAGGGCATGTAGTTGACCTCGAGCGTCTGCGTGATCGGCTGGTCGGTGACCTCGGAGTGCAGGCCGATAACGTTCTCGGCGTTGACCTGCTTTTTCTTTGGCTGGTTCTTCGTCTTCTTCTTTGCCACGATTTCCTCTTGAACTTCTTATGGGCCGTCGTTATCGATTTGCTGCTACTGCAGGTCCAGCTGGTCCAGGTATTCCTTGCCATGCTCGGAGATATGGCGCTTGCGGCCTGCCTCGTCGTTGCCCAGCAACAGGTTGAACATGGTTTCCATCTTGGTGACGTCCTCGGGCTCCACCTTGATCAGGCGACGCGTCTCGGGGTTCATGGTGGTGAGCCACATCATGTCCGGGTCGTTCTCACCAAGACCCTTGGAGCGGTTGATGGAGCACTTTTGGTCGCCAATCTCCTTGAGGATGCCGTTCTTCTCGAGCTCGGTGTAGGCAAAGTAGGTCTTCTCTTTGCAGTTGATCTCGTAGAGCGGCGACTCGGCGATATACACGTAACCTTCGTCGATAAGTGTGGGCACCAGGCGGTAAAGCATGGTGAGCACGAGCGTGCGGATGTGGTAACCGTCGACGTCGGCGTCCGTACAGATGATGACCTTGTTCCAGTTGAGGTTGTCCAGGTCAAAGGCACCAAGGTTTTTGATGCGCTTGTCCTTGATCTCCACGCCGCAGCCCAGCACGCGCATGAGGTCCATGATGATGTCGGACTTAAAGATGCGTGGATAGTCCTCCTTCAGGCAGTTGAGGATTTTGCCGCGGACGGGCATAACGCCCTGGAACTCGGCATCGCGCGAGGTACGAATGGCGCCTGCTGCCGAGTCGCCCTCTACGATGTAGATCTCGCGGCGGCTCTTGTCCTTGGAGCGGCAGTCGATGAACTTCTGCACGCGGTTGGCCATGTCGGTCTTCTGCTGCAGGTTGGTCTTGATGCTCTGACGCGTCTTCTCGGCGTTCTCGCGCGAGCGCTTGTTGATGAGCACCTGCTCCATGATCTTGTTGGCGGCGTCTTTGTTCTCGATCAGGTAAGTCGAGAGGCGCTCCTTAAAGAAGGCCGTCATAGCCTGCTGGATAAAGCGGTTATTGATGGCCTTTTTGGTCTGGTTCTCGTAGGACGTCTGGGTGGAGAAGCAGTTGGTCACCAGTACCAGGCAGTCCTGGACGTCCTGCCACTTAATGCCGCTCTCGTTTTTGTTGTATTTGCCCTGTTGCTTGATGTAGGCATCGATGGCGCTGGTCAGGGCGCTGCGGGCCGCCTTCTCGGGTGAGCCGCCGTTCTCGAGCCACGATGAGTTGTGGTAGTACTCCTGCATCATGAAGGTGCGCGAGAAGCACATGCACGCGGTGATCTTTACGTTGTAGTCGGGCAGGTCCTCGCGGTCGCGACCGCGACGGTCGGCCTCGATAAAGAAGGGCTCGGTGAGGTAGTCGGTACCGACCTTCTCGAGCACATAGTCCTCGATGCCCTTGGGATAGCAGAAGTCCTCTTCGGAGAACTCGCCATCGTCGCCCTCGATGCGCAGGCGGAAGGTCACGTTGGCGTTGACCACGGCCTGGCGGCGCATGGTCTCGCGATACCACTCGTGGGGAATGCTGATCGAGGTAAAGACCTCAAGATCGGGACGCCACTTGATGGTGGTGCCGGTACGGTCCTCATTGCTGGGCTCAATCTCGAGTGCCTTCTTTTTGGCGCCGACGACCTTGCCCTTCTTAAAGTGTAAGGAGTATTTGTTACCGTCACGCCAGACGGTGACGTCCATGTACTCGGAGGCGTACTGGGTCGCGCACGAACCCAGGCCGTTGGTACCGAGCGAGAAGTCGTAGTCGCCGCCCTGGTTGTTGTTGTACTTGCCGCCGGCGTAGAGCTCGCAAAAGACGAGCTCCCAGTTAAAGCGCTTCTCGGAAGGGTTCCAGTCGAGCGGGCAGCCGCGGCCGTTGTCCTCTACCTGAATGGAGCCATCGCGAAAGGCGGTAAGGGTGATGAGCTTGCCGTAGCCCTGGCGCGCCTCGTCAACGGCGTTGGACAGGATCTCGAAGGCGGCATGCGCGCAGCCGTCGAGCCCGTCCGAGCCAAAGATGACGGCGGGGCGCAGGCGTACGCGCTCCTCGTCCTTGAGCTGGCGGATACTGTCATTACCATAGTTTGCGGTGTTTTTTGCCATACTCGCTCTCTCGGTGCTCCCTTGCTGCGTTTAAGTCATATAGATAGTCAAGGTAGCATAGCCCAGCCCACAGACGATTCCAACCAACACGAAATCCATCGAACAATCGTTCGATTAGATAATGAATGCTTGGAATGCGGGAGGGACCTGTCCTGTCCTATCCAAACATCTGCGGCAGGTCGATGAAGACGGTTCGATCGCTTTCGCCAGCTTCGAAGCCCGAACGGGAGAAGAATCCATAGCGATGGCACTTGAGCCCCGTTGCCTCGACTTGGGTGATTTCCTCGTCGACCATTTTTTGCGTGACGGGGGATTTGCGGAACTTTGCTTCGTAGAATGCGTAGCCCTCGGGGTCTTGCGTTACCACGTCGAATTCGCCGCTCGTTTTGTTTGCGGGATCGTCGTACCAGTACTTGCCTATGGCGTCGAAAGCCGGTTCGATCTTGCCGGTCCTGTTCTGCCGCACGAGGTATTGACGGCAGATCTCCTCAAACATATGAGGAACGTAGTTTTCCTCGAAGTCTTGGGAGACGTGACGATCATAGAAGACTTCCGGGTCGAGCAGCTGACGCGCTGAGGCATTGCGGAAAACATAGCGATAGTAAAAGAGCGAAAGCGGATCCACTACAAAGTAGCCAGACTTGCGCTTGTTCGTAGGGTCGTTGATGGGTGCACGCTTTTGGACGATTTCGAGTGACATGAGCTTGTCGAGCACGTCTGCCATGGCCGGACCGCTCGAGACGTGCGACTGTGCCAGCACGTCCCCCCAACGGGAGTAACCTTGTGCGAGAGCCCCGAAAACTTCGTTGGCGTTGGTCATCTTCGAGATCTCGGCGTTGAGATAGGACGGCACCTCGCTTTCTAAGCGGGCGCCAGGTTCCGTGACGAGCTCGATGATGTTGTCGCGTACGCTTTGGGATTGATCGATGAGGCGATTGTAAAAGGGGATGCCGCCAAAAACGCTATAGAGCCGCACCTTGTCCTCGGGCGAGAACGCGGGATAGAACTTCGCAGCGTCAAAGTAATCCATGGGCTTAAGCTCAAGCGCGAGATCAATTCGCCCGTAGAGGGGGCTTTCATGCTCGATGAGGGATTTCATAATCTCAACGTAGGAGCCGCACAGGACAATGTTTAAACGTGAGTCTTCCCTGTGAGCGTCGATTGAGGTCTGAAGAATGCTGTCTAAGCCTTTAACCGCATCTCTCAAGTAGGGGTATTCGTCGAGAACGAGGGTAATGTTCTTGTCTTTGGCTTGGGCAAACAGAAATTCGATGAGCTCGCGGATGCCTGCGAAGGCGAGCGGAGGAAAGCTCAGCGCTTCAGCAACAAGGACGGACAGACTCTCGAGGTTGTCTGCCTCGGAGGTTTGGCGGCACTCGTAATAGACCGTTGCGACGTCCGACAAATCGGTTAGTGCCTGCTTGATGAGCTCACTTTTTCCGACGCGACGCCTTCCGTAAATGAGAACATTGCGTTGCTCGGGTGCTTTGAGCGTTTTCTTAATACGGGCGAGTTCACGCTCCCTGCCAATGAATTCCACTTACTCGGTTCCTTCCGACTCGGTTTTGTCCGAGTTAATTGTATCGCATGAATCGGTTTATGCTCGAGTTTACTCGGACAAAACCGAGTCGGTTCTGTCCGAGTAAGTTTGAATAGTGAACCGAAGTTGTAATGTCCGCATGGCGATGACGAATATGGTTTTCATAATGACAGATATAGTTGACATTGTCTGATATATGCAATATATTTCTGTCATGTTGCAACGGATATCTGTCCATTACTACGAAAGGAACTCCATGCCGGGCAAAAAGAACCTACGCATGAAGGCGGCGCGCGCGGCGGTTGGCCTTTCGCAAGCTGACTTGGCCGAGGCCGTGGGCGTTACGCGCCAGACCATCGGCCTGATCGAGGCGGGCGGCTACAACCCCACGCTCAATTTGTGCGTGGCAATCTGTAAAGCGCTACGCGTTACGTTGAACGACTTGTTTTGGGAAGACGAGAGCGACGTCGACCCTGACGCTCTTTAGGAGTTCGCTATGAAATATGAAGATTTAAAACTCGTGCAAAAGTGGCGTGAATATGCCGGCCCAAAGGATGAGCGCCTGGAGGCTGAGAGCGCGAAGATCTACAAGATTGGTTTCGTGCTGCTTTCGTTTGGCATGTTGATGATATTTTTCTACCAGTTTATAGCTCGACAGGTTGCGTGGGTTCACAGCGACGCCAGTGAAATGCCGCATGGCTTTGCAACGCCGTTCGAGGCAGCCATGTATTTATGGCTCGTTCTCGTGATGTTGATTTGCGCAGGACTGCAAACGCGGAAGGGCTATGTCGATACCAATCGTTTTGGGCAAACCGAGCATCTTCCTGTTGGATATTTCCTGCTTCTCAGCGGTCTTAGCGGCGCCGCGTTCGCGCTTGTTATTGCCGCAATGCGCTGTATCGCTGAGGCGCAGATCGTACCGCTCGAAAGCGTCTTTTGGTTGGCGAACCTGGTCACGGGCGTGTTCTGCGGCGCGACGATTTTCGCGGCCACGTTTGCTGTCCTGTGCGCAACGTTTTTCACGGCGAAAAGACGCCGTGCCAAGCTCGAGGCAGAACTCAACTCCTCTGACGACATCTAATGCGTAATGGGCTGGCTCTGGGTATCCAGAACCAGCCCATTTGATGTTCGATGAGCCGAGTCGGCGTCTCTCGCAAAGGTAACTGAGAGCTAGTGAGGCTTATCAGAATTGACCTCATTGGCGGTGTCTTTTTCGAGCGCCGTGCGGCGGGCGCTGTAGGCGATGAGGCCGGCGCCTGCCGCGACGAGTGCAGCAGCGGCTGCCGTAAGGGGAGCGTTGACATCGCCCGTGCCCGCAAGCGCGCCCGCTTTTCCGTAGCGCTTGTTAGTGCCGTGGTCCTTGCCACTGCCGGAGCTGCTTCCGCCGGAGCCGCCGCCCTCGTCAGTGCCGCCGCCACTCGTGCCGCCATCGCCGTCGACCGTCATCGGTGCATCGTGAAGCCCCGTCGTATCCGCTTTGTCGCATACGCCGACCTGAACTTCTGAGCGTTCGCATGCCGCGTCGGGCACATGAAGCTCGTGCAGCACGGCACCCAGCGCCGAGTTTGCGCCCGGTCGAATTTCCTCGAGCGTTACGGGATCGAGCGCCACCAGATTACGCGCCTTCGCATACAGCGTTACGCGTTTGCCCACTTCGTCGCTCCAACTCTCGGGGATAGCGAAGCTCATGCGGAACTGTGCCGTGCAACCCGGTGCCAGCACGGCGTTGCCGCTGTCGGCTACCAGCGGGTGCGTTGCAAAACGTGCGTCCAGCGTCTCGAGCGCGTACTTCACGTGTGCCATGTCGTTGGCCGAAGCATCCTCGGCAAGTTCCGGATCGTAGATCGATGCCATGCGTGCGTTCGCTCCGAACCCGATGGATGCGCTGGAGAACGGCTGGCTGGAGCCCTCTCGGTACAGATCGATCGTGCCGGCGGTCAGCAAGGTGTTACCGTCGTTTCGCACCGTGACCATGAAGGATTCGCCTGCTGCTCCGGGCACCACCGCGCCCGAGGTAGCGACTGCGCCCGTCGGAGTGGCACACGCCACCAAGGGCACTTCGATGCCGTGTAGTTCTGCCTCGCTCTTCTCCGCGCTCACAATGTGCGTGGCGAGCGCGGAGAGCATGCCCCCCGACGTCAAAAATGTCGTTATCTGATCGATGGGATGGTCCAGCTCGCACATCACGAACGGCTCCGTGAACAGATCGCCTGCCAAGGTGCTGGCGAAGATGCGGAAGTGCTTGCCCATCACTGCTACCGGGTTGCCTTCTTCGTCGTAGGTTTGCCCCACCTTGCCATCGGTGTTCTCTACATAGAGCACGCACCTGCCGTTGTTGCTTACGCTAAACGATGCCGGGCCACAGCCTGCGGCACCCACGGGCTGCGTTGCAAATGCCGATGCGCCTCGCGTCCAAGTAATATGCTGCAGTTGCTCGTTGACGGTAGCCAAAAAGCCCGTGTGCTGCGGCCACGGCACCGCGTGGGGTACTGTGGCATCTGGCGACATAACGCCCCAGCCCGCAATGGACTGGCCGATCACGGCGTACGATGCACAGCCACAACCGCCTGCGGTCTCGTATGCAACGGGCACCACCATTTTGCCGTTGATATTCTCGGGCGCGCCGAGCTCGATGCTCGACGGTGTCTGTGGAAAGCGGAGGACCTGACGGAACGTGAGACTGTCGCCCGAAACGTCCGACCACAGGGTAAAGCACTCCAGCGCAACCTCGGCCTCGCTGCCGAGCGCCTTTTCTGCGGTGGTTCCGCGGCGGTGGAGGTAGGCGCCCGACAGGCGCCCGTCGACAAGTGTCTTGCCCACCGTGATACGTGGGCACTGCAGGCAATGGTAGCCATCCTCCTGAAGGCGGCCGCGCGAGATACTGCGCCACGACGTGTGCGATATCACGCGAACTCCGTCGTTGCTTATGCGCAGGCGCACAACGGACAGTATGCCGGATGTGCTCGCCGTATCGAAAAGGGTGTTGTCACCGGCGGGGCGCTCGCCCGAGACCAGCAGCACGTAGGCGTCCTGGTTTCCTCTTCCGTCCGTATATTCCACCACGTCGAAGTCGTAATCGTATATGCCGTCGCGCTCCACGTCGCCCTCGCCAAACCCAAGGGGAAAGTCCACAGGCGTGGGAGCGGACCACGTTCCGTTTACCTTTGTGTGTACCACCAGGCGCGAGCGACCATTGTCGCCGTATCGCACCGAGGCGATACGGAACAGGCATTCTACGCCGGCAATCATTGCCAGCTTCATGTGGGCTTCGCTGAGCACGCCAGCAAACAGCACGTTGTCGCTCGAGGGCTTGATGCCGCCACGCTCGTCCTCCGACACGCCGGCAGAATCGGCGTTCGGGTCGGCAACGGTGTTCGTTGCCTGACCGATGTAGGTGTACTCATACATCGGCGCGGCGTTTTCGTCGTTCTCTATCAGTGCATGGACGAAATGCTCGATCTGTCCCGTGTCGTCGCTTTCTGCATCCGCCTCGAGCTCAATGCGCGTGACCGCCCGATCCCAATCGCGCACGACAGGCGCGGCGTTTACGGCAGCGGCCTTAACCTCGGCGCGTGCGAGCAGTTCGGCGTTGGTGACGATGGTGGCCGATGCGATAAATTGCGGCACGCCGCCCGCCTCAATGTTGCCGGCCGAGCCGAAGCAGGCATCCAGCGTATAAGGCGTATCTCCACCCAATGCGAGCTCAGAGCGCTGGAGCACATACTGGTCGCCATTGTTCACCGACATATTCCACGAATCGATGAGCGTGGGCCACGACCCCGACCAAGCCTTGGTGGTCCACTTGAACATTACGAATTGGAGTATCACATCGACATCGACGTCTGCACCTACGCGCAGTCGCGGAAGCTGGTGTCCATCTGCCTTCTCGTACCCAATGAACAGCGTGAGGGATGCGGCGCCGCGCACGGCAGACGAAGCGACGCCTGCAACGCCGGCGCCAAAGGTGACGGCAAGCCCGATCTGGATGGTGAACGAGCCCGACGTGTTTGAATAGTCGAGCGAAATGTTTTTAAAAAACGCCGCGCCGCTGCCGTGCGTGTGGGCACCCACGGCGAGCGCCAGTTTTGCCAGCACCCAGGGGTTGACGTTTAGGAAAAATGGCACCGGTCCTAGGGTAAACTGCTCGGTCCAATTGAGGTCGGTTCTTACCTGGAAGAGGGCCTTAATATTGCCGTATGCGGGGTCGTTGTTGTTACCCCAGGTTTTGCCCACCCAATCGTAGGCGAGCGAGCCGTACAGCTGTGTGGCGATATCCATCGTGAACAGCGGCGTGCAATGGTGGCGAAGGAGCTTGGTGTTTCTTGGATCGGTGCCCGAACCGGCACTCATCCTCTTATACTGATTCCACTTCCCCTCCATCTCGTCGAGGTAGCGGTTTGCCTGCTTGGCGCCCGACTCGCGCGGCGATTTCTTCCAGTATTCCGGATCAGGGTTGCCCGAATCGTTCATATAGCTAGCTGGTTTGTACCCTCCGCCAAACAGCACGTATCCAGCAAACGAGAAATCGAACAGAATGGGAAATGTGGGCATCCAGCACGTGAACTTTTTGCCGCCGATACCGGGAAACGCCGCGGGGAAATCAAACGGAGTGATCTCTTGGTCCATGGTGGTGGGAATGATGGTGGTCGAGCCCGATTCCGCCTTTGCGGCCGGCGCGGTGACAACGGCCATAGGGGATGAGAGCGTGTAGGTTTTGCCCTGATAGTCGAGGACAAAGCGCAGCTTGCACCCTTCTTCCAGAAGGCCCGATGCCGCATCGAGGAACTTGTCTTCGAGTGTGAACGTTGCCAGATTATCCGCGCCCGATGCGTTGGCCTTGACTTGGCCAATCTGTGTGACGGTTTCGGGTGAGCTGCCCGCGGCAGGCGTCACTTTGTTGATGCGCAGCGTTGCCTGTCCACCCTGTGGCAGATGTGCCTGCACGGTAAAGGCGTGCGTATCGGGCTGCTCGTTTGCCGTGTCGTCCTTCGGCAATGCCATGAACGTGGCTTCAGCGTACTGGATGTCCCATTCGTCGAATGTGAGCTGGCGAAAGTACGGCTCGCCGTCGGAAAGCGGACGCGTGGGAGCGGTAATGGCAGTACCGCCCAGAATGCGAGCGAGGGGAATCTCGACATCACGGTAGCCCGCCACGCTAATGGAAATGCCGCCGTTAAAGTCGTACGCGTCGAGAAGCGTTGCCTCGTCCACGTAGCCTTCCGAAAGCGGCGCGACCTCAAAGATGGCCGTGCCTTCGTCATCGGTCGTGGCGGTGAGCTGCTTGCCTGCGGCATAGCGCGATGTGAGCGTGACCTGGGCACCCGTGATGGGCGTATTCTTGTTGGCGACGTCGACCACGACCACACCAAACATGGTGCGCGAGAGAACGAGCACCCTGAAAGGGTCTTTTTCGTCGGCATAGGCTTCGGTGGGCGCGAACGGCAATATGAAGGCGTTTGCGCTTCCCGGCACGCGCGGCAACATAATGCTCGCCAGCGAGGACGCTCCGGCAACAAGTAACGAACGGCGATCAAGCATCTTTGGCTCCCATCCCGCAGGTATCGGTGGAAATAATCCAATTTTGCGAGAAGGCATCCTGTCACGGTAGTGCCGTCCGAGGGCCAAAATGTCCAATTTGAGCGAGTGAAGCGCCGGGGCTCCGGGGCGCACGTGCCGCGCTAGACAGTCTGGCTACTAACGCAGCATATGCGCGACCAGCTCAGTGCGCGTGCCGATGCCAAGCTTTGCATACACGTTGGACAGTCGATTTTTAACGGTACCTGGCGACACACCCATATGACGAGCGATTTCGGCGTTGGTCCATCCGCGGCAGGCGAGCATGGCCATGGTGAACTCTGTGGTCGTCAGGTCGTCAGCCACGTCCTCGCCCGAATCGGGGTTGTGGATGCGCCGCCAGCCGTAGCTGAATCGATACGTAATCTCGATGATGCGTGCGAAATCGTCAGGGTATTGCGATTTTAGGCATGCCTCGATGAGTCCCTGCAAAAGGCCGTGGTGCTCGCCAATGAGCTCGATAAGGCCGTCGGGGCGCGCAATGTCCCAAGCAGCTCCGAAGTGCGTTTTTGCGGCGTCGATGTCCTTGAGGCTCATGCATGCCATGGAAGCTGCCAGGTGCAGGAATAGTTCCGAGATGGGATAGCTTCCCTGTTTCATAATCAGGGCGTTTTCCGCCATGCCTAGGCTGCGGCCGTATTCGCCGCGCAGATACAAGGCGTGCGCCATCACGTAGCTGGCGAACAGGCGCAGGCCTTCGGGCAGATGCGCCGCAAGTGGATAAAACTCTTCGGCAGAATACGGGGAAGGCAAGTGCAACAGGACGCTCGCGGCCGAGGCGAACAGGATATGCGTGGCGTGGATGGCGGGCGATTCCTCGTCAGCTGGCGTATCGAGGATGCCCGCAAGGCACCGGCGGGCGTCGGCGATACGGTTGAGCGACAGACTGGCATATCCGCAGATAAAGCATGCGGAATAGCGCGGTGCGGGATCGGTGGCGTCAAGATAGGGGCGCGCCGTCTTGGCAGCGAGGGTGGCCTGTCCGCGAAAGTACAGCGCTTCTGCCGTGGCGATGGCGCGCGAATCGGGGTCGGAAATGCCTGCAACCGCAGCGTCAATCTGCCCCGGCACAAAGGCAGTGCACATCAACGGCATGGGAACGCATGGGTAGCCATCGCAGTCCATCTTCCATCTCCCAACAGCTGGCAACAATAGCAGCAATTGTACTCCTGTTGCTCGGGACCCCTTTCGTTTTACTGCTCGGTTGACGCTGCGGATCGTTTTGGAAGGCTTACGAGCATGGTGGTCCCGATCTCGGAACTTGTTTCGACCTCTACTGTGCCACCGTGAAGAGCTGCAATCTCCCAAACGAGCGCTAGTCCGAGTCCTGCGCCGCCGTATGCCCTGCTGCGGGATTTGTCTAGACGAAAGAACGGTTGGAAGATGCTCTCACGGTACTGCTTGGGTATTCCCGGGCCCTGGTCCTCGACTCGCAGGAACACGTGGCTGTCGTTGTCGCAGATGGAGACGGTAACGCTCGAGTCGGTGCGGCTATAGCGGATAGCGTTTTCGGCCAGGTTAAACACCAGCCGATAGAGGAGCGTGTCGCTCCCGATTACTAGAGCGTCTCCAGCACAATTGAGGGCTATGCCCCTTTTTTCGGCAAGTGGCGCAAGGTCGGTGAGGACCTCTTCGGACAAGGGGCCAAGCTCCACATCGTCCTCGCAAGGAACGCTGCGGAGCTCACTCATCTCGAGCAATACCTTGGCCATTCGAGACATGCGCTCGGTTTGTTCTTGTAGCAGGCCGAGTAGCTCGGCAGTTTCGGGTTGCAAACCGGAGTGCTCGGAGATGAATAGTTCAATCTGTGCTTGCATAAGGGCGAGCGGGGTGCGCAGCTCGTGTGCGGCGTTGCCGGTAAACTGACGCTGTGCAGAGAACCCTTCGCCAAGACGGGCGATCATGTCGTTGAAAGAGGCGCTGCATCGTTGTAGCTCGATGGGCACATCTTCACTGAGCCTGATTTCGCTTAGGTTGTCAGGCTGCACACGCTCGACCTGGGCCGCAAAAGCCCGTAGCGGTTTGAGTGCACGGCCGCTCACAAAGTATGCCAGCGCGCCGCCAAGGAGTGTGACTCCAGCCGTGATGTACCAGGCTGTCGTGCCAAAAGACTCCTGTGCGTCGTTTACGACGATCGTGACCTCGTCATCGAGGCTCTCCTTCGTTGGGTCAAACGCCTGAGGTGCATCTACGTCGGCTGCGCTAAGGGCCGAGATGTCGCTGCCGATAGCATCCATGTAGCGCATGCCCGTATAGCCGACCAGACAGTTCGTCAGCACACATGCCGCACACGTCAGCAGTGCCGTCATAATCGTTATGCGCCATTGCAGCGAAAGCCTTTTCATTCGCTATCCTCCATAACGTAGCCCTCTCCAATCCGATTGCGAATCGGGTCGTATCCCAAAGCGCTGCGTAGCTTTTTGCGGAGTGACGAGATGTGAACGCGGGTTGCGTTGCTAAAGCTGTTCACGCTGCTATCCCAAACGTGCTCGATAAGCTCCTCTTGGCTTACCGGTCGCCCCTGATTAAGCATCAGGTATTCCAAGATTCCCGTTTCCTTGCGTGTAAGAGATAGAGCCTCACTGTCCACGGAAGCGATGCGCGCCTTGGTGTCAAAGCTGAGCTTTCCGCAGGCTAATACTATGTCGCTTTGTGCGAAGCGCCTGAGGGTAAGGCTGCGGATCCTTGCCGCAAGTTCGTCCAGATGAAACGGCTTGGTAAGGTAATCGTTGGCGCCGGCATCGAGTCCGGCGACTTTATCGGATACTTCGCCACGTGCGGACAGAATCAGTACCTTGGTCTCGCAGTCGGTTTTCCTAAGTTCCCTGAGCACGGCCATGCCATCGATACGGGGAAGGTTGAGGTCGAGTACCACGAGGTCAAAGACTTCGACGCCCAGCAGGTCGAGCGCCTCCTGCCCGTCGTGGCAGCAGTCGACGCTGTACGCCAAGTTTCGCAAGCTGCGTGCGATTGCATCGCACAGTGCTCGCTCGTCTTCGACGATCAAAATACGCATAACAGTCTCCTTGCACATTCCAAATCGCGCTTAACACGGATTTTATAGTCGATATGGTCCAATGGTCGCGTAACGAAAGGAGTGGTCGAGTTGTTCAAAGCGGTAAAACCCGTGGTACAGGTCGCTTTGTTGATCGTCGGAATTGCCATGGTGTGCTTTGGTGTTATGCGTAGCGAGGCGGATGCCGTGCTGGCCAAAGCGATTAGGCTGTGCTTGGAGTGTATCGGAATTGGATAAAAGAGAAAACACTGCGTCGCATGTTTTGGCCCGATTTCGCGGATTCATTCAGGCGGCGGCAACACTTATTACCAACATTCACCTGTCAAACTTTGCCAAAGGCGGCATCTATCAGGGCGCGGGAAAAACAGTCTGCGTACCTGGACTTAATTGCTATTCGTGCCCCGCGGCATCGGGTGCGTGCCCCATCGGGTCGTTCCAGTCGGTGGTAGGTTCATCCAAGTTCAACTTTTCTTACTATGTTACCGGTACGCTCATTTTGCTCGGCGTGCTGTTGGGACGCTTTGTATGCGGCTTTCTGTGCCCGTTTGGCTGGCTGCAGGAGCTGCTTCATAAGATTCCCGGCAAAAAGTTCTCCACGAAAAAGCTTAAGCCGCTCACGTACATCAAGTACGTCGTGCTGCTGTTTGCCGTGGTGCTGCTGCCCGTCTTGGCGGTTAACGACGTGGGCATGGGCGACCCGTTCTTTTGTAAGTACATCTGTCCGCAGGGCGTACTCGAGGGCGCCATTCCGCTGGCCATTGCCAACGCCGGCATTCGATCTGCGTTGGGACATCTCTTTACTTGGAAACTTGCCGTTCTCATTGCCGTGGTAGTGCTGAGCGTTTTGTTCTACCGCCCCTTCTGCAAATGGATTTGTCCACTCGGCGCATTCTATGCGCTCATGAATAGGGTGTCCCTACTGGGGATTCGGGTTGACGCATGCAAATGTGTCTCGTGCGGCAAGTGCTCAAAGGTTTGTCAGATGGACGTTGATGTGGTCCGCGCGCCCAATCATGCCGAATGTATTCGGTGCGGAAAGTGCATCGGGGCCTGTCCCGTCGATGCCATCAGCTATCGCTATGGCCTGGATGTGTCGGCGGAAAAGCTTCCCTTGACCGCCGATAAAAAATAAACAAGCTTCGACAAAACGGAGGAATGACCATGAAGCTTTCTAAGATTGCGGCCCTGTTTATGGTGCCGGTATTGGCCTTGTGCCTTGTGGCATGTTCGGCGCCCGGTGGCAATGCGAGCGAATCTGCGAGCTCCGATCCTAAGATCGCAGAACTCACTGCGCAGAAGCCGGCCAATGCCGACGAGGCCGCCGAGCTGTATGCAAAACTCATGCAAAAGGAGAACGATATCTTTTCGAGTGATAACGCGCTGTGGGAAAAGGTATTCAATGCGGCAAATAAAGACTCGGCAATGATTGAGAACGGCAGCAATTACGGCGATTTTCTGCTCAAGACCATCGACGGCGCCAAGGATGAGTTCACGGCGGATGAGCTTAAGACGCTCAAGGCCGGTGCACAGCAGATCAAGGAGATCGAAGACAAGCTCGAGAGCTTGGAGAAGGAGTTCCCCGGCTGTGGAAGCACGCCGAGCGAAGGCGAGAGCGTCGACGCTTCGGCCGCTGGCATGACGGCTGGTGCCAATGCTTCGAGCGAGGCGACGAAGTTCCCCAGCTTTACGGGCAAAGACCTGGATGGCAACGACGTGAGCAGCGACGAGCTGTTCTCTAAGAACAAGGTCACCGTCATGAACTTTTGGTTCACCACTTGCAAGCCGTGCGTGGGTGAGTTGGGCGACCTTGAGGACCTGAATAAGGAGCTTGCCAAGAAGGGCGGCCAGGTCGTGGGCGTCAATTCCTTTACGCTCGATGGCAACAAGGGCGAGATTGCAGATGCCAAGGACGTGCTGAGCAAGAAGGGCGTGACGTATAAGAACATCTGGTTCAAGTCGGATAGCGATGCCGGTAAGTTTACGTCAAATTTGTTCTCGTTCCCGACAACGTATGTCATCGATCAGAATGGCAACATCGTAGGGGATCCAATCGTGGGAGCCATCAGCTCCGCTGAGCAGCGCGCGGCGCTCGACAAGCTTATTGACCAGGCGATTGCGAATAGCGAGCAGTAGAAAACGCGTAAAGCATGGCGAAGATCGTGCGCCGCTGTGCGAAGTAGTCCGCTACCTTTCAAGATAAGCTCCACCATATAGAGGTCCCGCTCGGGACCTCTTCTTTTGGGCGCCGTCCCGTTCGTTTTTTGGCGCGGTTCCCTACATTCCTCACTGGCGCCGGTAAAAAATGGGGATAGAGTAGGACAAACGCGTCGAATACGAACGGCGGAGGAGAGCGGGCAGGGTGCCTGCGCAGGAGAGGTTGCCGTCCATGCTGGAGCTCAAAGGTATTTGCAAAAGGTACGTTACGCAGTCGTTTACGCAGGTGGCGCTCGACAACGTAAGCCTGTCTTTTCGCGATAACGAGTTCGTGGCCATTCTGGGTCCCTCGGGTTCGGGTAAAACTACGATGCTCAACGTTATCGGTGGGCTCGATCATTTCGATTCCGGCGACCTGCTGATCGACGGCATCTCGACCAAGGATTTTCGCGATCGCGATTGGGATGCCTACCGCAACAACCGCATCGGCTTTGTGTTCCAGAGCTATAACCTCATTCCGCATCAGACCATCTTGGAAAACGTGGAGCTGGCGCTTACGCTCACAGGTGTGGGGCATGCCGAGCGCCGCCAGCGTGCGCGCGAGGCGCTCGAGGCGGTTGGCCTGGGCGAGCACGTTAACAAGCGCCCGAGCCAGCTATCGGGCGGACAGATGCAGCGCGTGGCCATTGCCCGCGCCCTGATCAATGACCCTGAGATCGTCCTTGCCGACGAGCCGACTGGCGCTTTGGATTCAACGACATCCGTACAGGTTATGGATTTGCTCAAAGACGTTGCGCGCGACCGCCTGGTTATCATGGTCACGCACAATCCCGACCTGGCGTACCAGTACGCCACGCGTATCGTCAATCTGGCGGACGGCAAGATCACCGACGATTCCGACTCCTTTGATGCTGCCAAGGCCGCGCGTCGCGAGGCAAAGCCTACGCGCAAAACCTCGATGAGCTTTGTGACGGCGCTGGGGCTTTCTGCCCGAAACCTCATGACCAAGAAGGGCCGCACGGCCATGACTGCCTTTGCGGGCTCGATTGGCATTATCGGCATTGCGGCGATTCTGGCGCTGTCCAACGGCGTAAACGGCTACATCAAAAAGGTCGAGGAGGATACGCTCTCGAGCTACCCACTCACCATTTCCAAGCAGGATTACGACCTGTCGTCCATGATGGGCGGACAGGGGGCTGCAGATGATGACTCGCCTGAAAACGTGGATTCGTCCGACGACAGTGCCGGCGGCAAGGCTCGGGGAACCGATAAGATTCCCGTGGCCACGGCCGTAAAGGATATGTTTGCGAGCGTTAAGTCCAACGACATGACGAGCTTTAAGGCATGGCTCGACGACGGTGGCGATGGTATTGACAAAGAAGTCAATGCTATCCAGTACGGTTATGGCGTGACGCCGGTTGTCTATCGTGCGGGTAAGGATGACGAGAAGCCGGTTCGACTTGTTCCCAATGCCATGACCGAGGCCATGAGCGGAGGCGCGAGCTCGGCGGCAACGGTGAGCATGGAATCCATGGGAACCTCGGTCTTTAACGAGATGATTGACGACCAGAGCCTGCTCGACAGCCAGTACGATGTCGTCGCCGGTCATTGGCCCACGTCTGCCAACGAAGCCGTGATGGTGCTTTCGAGCCGCGGCACGGTGGGCGACTATACGCTCTACAGCATCGGTGCGCTGGATATCGATGAGCTCAACGACCTGGTCAACAGCGCCATGGCGGCCGACGGCAAGATTGAGGCGCCCGAGTCCGCCGCCGACTTTACCTACGACGATGCGCTGTCCACGACGTTTAAGGTGTTGTCGTCGGCCGATGCCTATCGCAAAAACGAAGAGACCGGCATGTGGACTGACATGTCTGGCGACGCCGACTTTATGGCAGCCAAGGTTGCCGACGGTATCGACGTGCACATTGTGGGCGTGGTGCGACCCAACGAGACGGCCAACGCGAGCGCGTTGTCCCCGGGCATTGCCTATACGCATGCGCTGACTCGCCAGCTTATGGAGCGCGCTGCCGATTCGCAGATTGTGCAGGAGCAACTCGCCCACCCCGAGACGGATGTCTTTACGGGCAAGTCTTTCGATGAGCTGCAAAGCGAGGCCAAACAAGGCGTGGATCTGGGCAGCATGTTCAGTGTGGACGAGGCGGCGCTCAAGAGCGCGTTCTCGTTTGATGCGTCTGCACTCTCGGGTGCGGCCGGCGGTATGGACCTTTCTGGTATCGACTTATCCGGGCTGGACATTGACCTTTCGGGCGTCGGAAGGGACATCGACTTCAGCGACATCATGGCAAAAGCACCGGCCCCAGATTTCTCGGGCATCTTTGACGGTCTGGAGCTCACGCCCGAGCAAATGCAGCAGGTGGGAATGCTTGCCAACCAACTTTTTGAGGGCTTTTTGCAGTCTGATCAGTTTGGGGCGCTGTCACCCGAAGATCTTAAAGACGCGTCAAAGCTCGCTGCCGCATTCTCGACGTATCTTGAGAATGATGCCGCAGCCCAGCAATGCCTGGCTCAGCTCAAGGCCCTCGGCGGCGACGCCCTAGCAGAGCGTCTCCAGCAGGCGATGACCGACTATGTGCAAAAGCAGCTGGCTCCGTATCTGCAGCAGGCTATGGATCAGGTGACGAAGACGATCAGCGATCAGATTGCGGCGACGGTGTCAGCTCAGCTCAAGGCAGGCGCGGCAGGGCTCATGGACCAGATGGCGACGCAGGTGTCTTCGAGTTTTGCTAACCTGGCAAGCGCCATGCACGTGGATGCGAGCGCCTTTGCCCGTGCCATTCACTTCAACATGGACGCCGAGGACCTGAGCTCGCTCATGATGAGCTATGCCAAGGCGTCGAAGCTCACCTACGACAACAATCTGACCACGTTGGGCTATGCGGACGAGGCGGACCCCATCTCGGTCAAGATTTTCCCACGTGACTTTGAGGCCAAGGAGCGCGTACTCGATCACATCGATGCGTATAACAAGCAGGTCAAAGCCGCCGGCCACGATGATCGGGCAATTACGTACACCGACTACATGGGCATCATTATGGGTTCGGTGACCGACATTGTGAACACCATCAGCTTGGTGCTCATCGCATTCGTGAGTATCAGCCTGGTGGTGAGCTCCATCATGATCGGCATCATCACGTACATCAGCGTGCTGGAGCGTAAAAAGGAGATTGGCATCCTGCGTGCGATTGGCGCGTCGAAGCGTAACGTGGCAAACGTGTTCAACGCCGAGACCTTTATCGAGGGCCTCATTGCCGGCGTCTTTGCCATTGTCGTCGTGGTGGCCGTGAGCTTCCCGGTTAATACCTGGGCGCTTACTGCCAAACAGGTACCCAATCTGATGAGCCTGCCCGTGCAGGATGCGCTGGTGCTCATTGCAATTTCGGTGCTGCTGACGGTTGTCGCTGGCCTGCTGCCGGCCCGTAGCGCGTCCAGGAAGGATCCCGTGGAGGCCCTGCGCTCCGAATAATGTGACAAAGGGACGGTTCCTTTGTCACATTGAGCGGCATGTAAATCGAGGTCTAATACTTTTCACTCGTTCACTTCCCAGGAAAGTATTCACCTTCGTTGCGCGGGGGGCGGCTGGAAGGGCGGTCATCGTCAAGTAGTCACCTCTATCTTGTGAATCGCCCGAGGCACAAGGCATAATGCAAGTGACAAGGGGGCAGTCCCTTTGCCGCATTGATCTGAGAGCGGATGTTGATGATTCTATCGCTGGCCCCTATGGAGGGGATTACCGGGCATGTGTTCCGTCGCGTGCATGCGGAGTGCTTTGGTGCGCTCGACTGCTACTACACGCCGTTTTTGCCGCCGCCGCGGGTGGGAAACCGCTTTGGCGGCAAAGCGTTTAAGGAGATCGATCCTGCCAATAACCAGGGGCTCAACGTAGTGCCTCAGCTGATGTCTAAGAACGCGGACGAGTTTGTGTGGGCGGCACAGGTGCTCGCTGACATGGGCTACCGCGAGGTCAATCTCAACCTTGGCTGCCCCTCGGGTACAGTTGTTGCCAAGGGTAAGGGCTCGGGTTTCTTGCGCAATCTCGACGAGCTCGAGGCGTTCTTAAGCGATGTGTGCGAGCGGTCGCCGTTGCCGGTGTCGGTAAAGACCAGGCTGGGGCTGGAGAATGACGACGAATACGAGCGCGTGCTTGATCTGTATTGCCGCATGCCGCTGTCGGAGCTGATTGTGCACCCGCGCGTGCAAAAGGACCGCTATACGGGCTCGCCGCGCAAAGAGTTTTATGGCGAGACGTTGGAGCGGGCACCGTTTCCCGTGGCATACAACGGCGACATTTTTGATCTTGAGGACATGGATGCGCTGGTGGAGGCCTATCCCGGTACACGCCATGTGATGCTGGGGCGCGGCCTGCTCGCGAATCCCGCTCTGGCCCGTATGGTCAACGGCGGCCCTGCTGCCACGGCAGCCGAGCTGCAGCGTTTCCACGACACGTTGTTCGCGGCCTATGCAGAAGAGATTGGCGGCAACGCGGTCTTTCGCATGAAGGAGTGGTGGTTCTACGCCAAGTGCGCCTTCGCTGACCCCGCTACCGTTCACAAGCTCGTGCGTAAGACCAAAAAGGTCGACGAATACCGCGCCGCCGTCGAGCGGGTCTTTCGCGAGCAGCCACTCGCACCCATAGCTCGCTTCCGCGGCTAGTTAGACATCGGGGACGTTCTTTAGCGACTAGTCATTTAAGAACGTCCCCGATGACACCCGCAAAAGCTGTACGCCAGCATCCAAAGATGTCGAAAAATGTCGACTTTGGATGCTGGTGTACATGTTTGGGTCGTATGGGTTGGGGTGAGCTAATCGTAACGCGCGTACTAGAGCAGATTCTCCTGCACCCATGCGATGATGTCGCTCGACTCGTAGAGTGGCTTGCCGTCGATGAACAGGCAGGGAACCTGGCGTTTTCCGCCGACGGCGATAAGCGTTTGCTCGGCATCGGAATCGGTCGAGATATTGCGTTCAGGAATGGTCGCGCCGTTATCGGCCAAAAAGCGCTTGACCTTTATGCAGTACGGGCAGCCGGTCATAACGTAGAGCACGAGCTCGTGATCAGTAGCCATAGGTCTCCAATCGGTTGAGGTTTTGATTGAAATACCCAAAGCTGCCGCGGTCTATGCGCGGACCAGTGACGACTCGATGGCCTGGACCAGAAACGCCGTGGCTCCGGTGCCGCAGGGCTTGTCGTAGTAGTCAACAAAGCGCTGGTCGGCAAGATAGCCGTGAGCGAGGCCCAGATACGCTTCGTTCTGGGGCTCGCATCCCCAGTTGAGAGCAATCCAGCGACGATGCATCGCGACAAGCTTGCGAGCCTCGCTTCCGTCCGCATCGCCATCGCCCATGGCGATCGATAGCTGGCCCAGAACAGCGCGTTCAAGTTCCTTCATGTCGTTCCATGTCTCGGGGTCCATGTCCAGCAGCGCTTCGTTTGCCGTATCGATAGCCTCATCGCCATAGCGCGCCCGGGCTTCGGCACCGTAGCGCTCCTCGTTTTCCTGCACGGTGCGCCAGCGCTCCAGTTGCGGCAGGACGGCGCCCATGAGCGAGACGGCTTCGTCGAGCGACATGCCGGTGTTTTGCGCCAGGCGCGGGGCACAATCCTCAATCATCGCCTCCATAGTGGTGTCGTAGGTGTACTTGCCGTGGTCGTAGCACCACTTGCAGTAATGGTCGGTCGTGGCGCCCGCGGCGTCGGTGCCGCAGTCGTTGGGCGTGAGTATCATGCCGCAGCTCTGGCAATAGTGCTCGGGCATCTCGAGCAGATGAGACAGAGGCTCGCCGGTCACGGCGGCGATGAGCTTCATCATGTCGATGCCCGGCGTGACCTCGTCGCGCTCCCAACGGCTGACGGCTTGGCGTGTGACAAAGAGCTTGGCGGCGAGCTGCTCTTGGGTAAGGTGATGGGCGTGACGGATGGCAATGAGCTTTTCTGCAAAGGCCATAGCGGCTCCTTTCTGCTGGTTGATGGCTTAAGCATACGCGGCGGCAGGCACCCTTCCAAGCAACCGTTGGTTGCACGACGGGGGACCGTGGCGAAGAATTGCGCGCAATGCCCCACGCCTCCATGTCGTACAATGACCGGCATGGAACCTATCGCACACATACATACCGACCTGCCGCAGAAGTTCGGCATTCCGCGCAACAGCTTTTTGGCGCCTCATCTGCAGGGACGCATCGTTTTTGAGCCGGAATTTGCCTCCAACGCAGCGGTTGAGGGTCTGGACTCCTTCTCTCACCTATGGCTGCTGTGGCGCTTCGAAAACGGTACGCCCGGCGGCACGGCTAAGGACATAGCTGCCGATGCCAAGTCGCAGGACAGGTCCGGCACCAACGTCAAGTGGTCGAAGACCGTGCGCCCGCCGCGTCTGGGCGGAGCCGAGCGCGTGGGAGTGTTTGCCACGCGCAGTCCGTTTCGCCCTAATCCCATTGGGCTTACCTGCGTCAAGCTGGATCGTGTCGAGCTCACCGACGATGGCCCCATCATCCATGTGCTGGGGGCCGACCTGCGCGATGGCACGCCCATCTACGACATTAAGCCCTACATTCCGTTTGCCGACTGTCACCCGGATGCGACGGGTGGCTGGATCGAGGGAGCTCCCTGGCAAGAGCTTGACGTCGAGTTCCCGCAAGCGCTTCAAGACATGGTCCCGCCCGCAAAGCTCCCCGGTCTGGTCGAGGTTCTTCGCCAAGATCCGCGCCGCGCGGGCAGCAAGCACGAGCCAAACCGCGTCTATCATCTGGCCTTCGCCGGGCTCGACATATCTTTTACGGTCGATAAAACCCAGCTAACCGTAGTTGCCGTCAACGACGCGCAAGACTAACCAGCCATTCGTTCGCACCCGTCAAATTAAGCGCCAAACCCCATGCCAAAATCGCCCGTGCTGGTGGACAATAACGCCTACCAAAACAATCACTTTGCACGGGAGTTCAGCATGAAATACGACTTTAGTTCGCTTATCGACCGCCACGGCATGGACTCCATCGCCGTTGACTCCTGGGGCGAGATCCCCGGTATGGCTCCGAACGCACCCGACGAGGGCTTCGACCGCATTCCCATGTGGGTGGCCGACATGAATTTTGCCACGGTGCCCACGGTCCAGGAGCACATCATTCAGCGCGCTCAGCATCCCATGTTTGGCTACTTTAACCCGCGCCCCGAGTATTTCGACCGCATCATCGAATGGCAGAGTCGCCGCAATGGTGTCGAGGGCCTGCGCCCTGAACATATCGGCTACGAAAACGGCGTGCTGGGCGGTGTCGTGTCGACGTTGCGCGCGTTCGTCCAGCCCGGTGATGCGGTACTGGTCCACAGCCCCACCTACATCGGCTTTACCAAGTCCATTGAGGCCGCGGGCTATCACATTGTCCACAGCCCGCTTAAGCTCGACGACCAGGGCGTGTGGCGTATGGACTTTGAGGACATGGAGCACAAGCTCGCCCAAAACCACATCCATGCCGCGGTGTTCTGCTCGCCGCACAATCCCTGCGGCCGCGTATGGGAACGCGACGAGATCGAGCGCGCCATGGACATCTATCGCCAGCACGATTGCGTAGTGATCTCGGACGAGATTTGGTCCGATATCATCCTGCCGGGGCACAAGCACATCCCGACGCAGTCGGTGAGCGAGGATGCCCGCATGCGCACGGTTGCCCTCTACGCGCCCAGCAAGACGTTCAACCTGGCGGGTCTGGTCGGCAGCTATCACATCATCTATAACGAGACGCTGCGCGACCGCGTGTGCGCCGTGTCCAACAAGACCCACTACAACGAGATGAACGTCCTCTCCATGCATGCGCTTATCGGTGCCTACCAGCCGCAGGGCTACGAGTGGGTGGACGAGCTCAACCAGGTGCTTGCCGGCAATATCGAGTACTTCTGCACGTATGCAGAAAAACATTGGAAGGGCGTCGCGTTTTCGCGTCCGCAGGGCACGTACATGGTGTTTCTGGACTGCACCGAGTGGTGTTGCGAGCATGGCCGTGATATTCAGTGGCTGCTCGACGAGGGCGCCCGCGTGGGCGTGGGGTATCAGGATGGCCGTCCGTTCCACGGGCCCTGCCACATTCGCGTGAATCTGGCGCTGCCGCTTTCGCGCGTGAGGGAAGCGTGCGACCGCCTGGACCGCTACGTTTTTAATGCACGGTAAGTGTGCGCTGCATGCGGGGCCTTCTGCCAAGTCGGCTGGAAGGCCCCACACGGTAAAGCGTCTGTAACAATTGGGTGCTCGTGTGGTTTTGTTTGCTATTATCTTTAACCATTTCAGTCTGTAAACAGGATCGTATGGAGCTCGATGAAAAGATCCCGTCGCTCGGTTGCCATTTCGTTATTTGTTGCGCTTGCAGTGGCGAGCGCTTTTGTCGTAGCGATAGCTGGCTGCTCCGGGTCGAATGACGAGGCATCGACGTCTGCATCAAAAGGCCTGGAGGCCTCGCAGGTCCAGGACGACGACCTCAAGACGCTCAACGTCGGCAGCGACCTCTATCCACCGTTTGTGTATACCGACGAGTACGGCGATATTGTTGGCCTGGATGTCGAGATATTGACCGAGGCTTTGGCCCGCATTGGTTACAAGCCAAAATACCAGCTGATCGACTGGGAAAAGAAGAAAGAGCTGCTGGCGAGCGGCGAACTCGATTGCGTCATGGGTAGCTTTAGCATGACGGGTCGCGAAAACGAGTATCGTTGGGCCGGCCCGTACCTCGCGAGCCGCCAGGTGGTCGCGGTCGATTCCCAGAGCGATATCTACACGCTTGCCGATCTTGAGGATAAGATCGTGGCGGTTCAGTCCACCACCAAGCCCGAGGACATTTTGCTCAATCGCACAAATGAAAACGTTCCGCAGATCAAGGAGCTCTACAGCTTTTCGGACGGTTCATATCTGAACCCGGCGCTCGTCGAGGGCCTGGTCGACGCTATCGCCGCGCATGAGTCCTCGTTCCTCACCTACGAAAAAGACTATGGTGTGACGTATCGTATTCTGGATGAGCCGCTGCTAGAGGTCGGTTTGGGCACCGCTTTCGATATCAACGATACGCGCGGCATCGACGTTAAGCTCGCTCATGCCTATCAAGAAATGCTTGCCGATGGCACCATGGAACGTCTGGTGTCAAAGTACTTTGATGACCCTTCGCCATTTTTGAATATGGAGGGCCTGTCATGATCGATGCGCCCGACAACGCCGCTCAGGAGCGGGACAATCGTTCGACAGGGGCATGGCTCCTTGTCGCTCTGCTGGGGATAGCGCTCTCGGTTGTTGCCGGCATGATGAGTTACGGTTACACGACAGCCCAGGCCGAGCAGCGTTTTGCCGACGTTGTCGATTACGTGGCGACGCAGAGTCTTTCCTACGATGCGTTCAACAGCGCCTATGCGACCAAAAACCTGATTCGCGTTATGGAGATCGCCGGAGAGACAGCGCGCGATATGGAGCGCGACGGTTCGGTGGATAACACAAGGCTGGAGCTATATGCCGACCAGTTCAACGTGAGCGCACTGATCGTGACGGACGCATCGGGTAATTTGGTGTCTGAGTCCTCGACGGATGGCGTGGGCTACGAGTCGCTTGCTACGTATCTCAAGGAAGCGCCCGTGCTGGAGGTGGCAACTCATCCGCTTAAGTCCTATACCGCCCGCATCACGCTTGCGGATGATTCGGTCGCAGACATTGGCTGCGTGACTCGGCAGGATGGCGAGGGCATCGTTATCGCGGTAAGGCATCAGAGCGCGAAGGCGGTTGCAAGCAATACACTCAAACTGCAGAGTTTGCTCGAAGGCTATGAAACCATCGATAGCGGCAATATCGTGATCGAAAGCGACGGCAAGGTCGTTGCGACCAATGCCGTTGAACCCACTGTATTGGGCGTATTCGATCTGCCTGCGACGGACGTCTTCATTGTCGACGGTATTAAGGATCGATGCCTGGCCGGTAAGGTCAAATTGATTAACGCCGACGGCGAGTGGTATTTGGGCACATTTGGAAAAGCGCACAAATTCTATGTGTACACCTATGCTCCGGCGCGGCGTTACTTCGAGGTCGTCGCGGCTGTTGCTGCCGGCGTGCTGGCGCTCTACAGCGGTTTTATAGCCGTTGTTGTGATGGTGCGTCGCCGCGCTGATCGCCGACGTTTGACGGACTTGCTGCAGCAGGAGCGCGACTATGGCGACAAGCTGGCAAAGGCGGCGCGTGAGGCCTCGTCTGCCAACTCGGCAAAGACAGAGTTTCTGCGTCGCATGAGCCACGATCTGCGCACGCCCATCAACGGCATTCGCGACATGGTCGAGGTTGGCGATGCCAATGCGGACGATCTGCAAAAGCAGACTGAGTGCCGCTCGAAAATCTGGACGGCATCGGGACTGCTGCTCGACCTTGCCAACGAGGCACTCGATATGAGTCGCCTGGAGAGCGGGCAGGTCGACCTGAACCTCGTACCCACAAATTTGGTGGCACTCAACTGTGAAGTGCGCGATATTCTGGAGCGCCAGGCCGAGGAGCGTCTGGTGACAATTATCTGCGACCAGCAGACCCTTAATCATCCCTATGCTCGGGTGAGCGTGACGCACCTCAAGCGCTTGTTGCTCAATATTGCCGGCAATGCCGTCAAGTACAACCGCCAGGGCGGCTATGTTCGCCTGGTGTGCCGCGAGGTGGAGCCAGCGGATGGCGCCCCCGTCTATGAATACACGATCGCCGACAACGGTATTGGCATGAGCGAGGAGTTCCAACAGCACCTCTACGAGCCGTTTTGCCGCGAGGAGCAACAGGTGGAAGGCGCCTCATCGGGAACTGGCCTGGGCGCGCCTATCGCAAAACAGTTAGTCGAGCTTATGGGCGGAACCATGAGTTTTACGAGCGTCTTGGGGCAGGGGACGACGTTTACCATCCGCCTGCCGTTCGAGAAATGCAAACGCTCCGAGATTCCTCAGGCAGTTCGCGCGGATGCGGGCGATGGTGATGCGCTCCAGGGCTTGCGCGTTTTGCTCGTAGAGGATAACGATCTGAATGCCGAGATCGCGCAGTTTACACTCAGCCGTGCCGGTGCCGTCGTGACGCATGCTAAGGATGGCGAGTCTGCCGTTGAGGCGTTTTCCGCGAGCGCACCGCGCGAGTACGACGTGGTGTTGATGGACATCATGATGCCTGGCATCGATGGCCTTGAGGCCACGCGTCGGATTCGAGCACTCGATCGCGAGGATGCCGCGACCACGCCGATTATCGCCGTGAGTGCCAACGCCTTTGCCGACGACCGCAGACTTTCGCGTGAGGCGGGCATGGATGCGCACCTGAGTAAACCCGTGAGCTCGCAAGAGCTCGTCGAGGCGCTGGCGCACATCGCCGCCGACGCTTCATAAGCACATGGCCCGGTTCCAAGGTGGGTTGGAACCGGGCCATATTGCTATTTGTGAGTTTTGCTTTTGAGGCTTACTTTTCTTGAATCTGCTTGCCGCAGAGATGCTCAATCGTAATCTCGTAGAGCTGGACGCCCTTAATGTCCTTGGCGATTTCCTCTTCGACCTCCTCGGCAGAAGGGTAGTACTTAAGGGCGAGCTGGCGGACTTTGTCCTCGATAAACGCGGGGGTGTCATTCGCCAGGCGACAGCGGCCAAAGACCACGGTACTCATAACGTAGGGAGCCCAGTCACCGTCCTTGTACCACTCGTTGCCGTAAACGGTAAAGCAGACCTTGTCATCGCGCTTGAGTGCGTCGACCTTGTGGCCAGCCTTGGCGCCATGGAAATAAATCTTGTCGTGCTCGGCGTCAAAGAAGTAGTTGACGGGAATGGCGTACGGGTAGCCATCGTCGCCGTTGACGGCAAAGACGCCGCGCTTGCAGGTGGCGAGCAGTTCGCGCGCTTCCTCGTCGGTGATGGCGCGTTTCTTTCGACGTAAGGGCCTAAACATCGTTGGCTTCCTTTCTGGTCGTGCGTGGTGGTTGAGCACAAACTATAGCGAAACGGATCCGTTTTTCTTGATGCGGGCGAGTATGTTTTTGAGCTTGTTAAAATCCAGCGGTTTGGACAGATGGGCGTTCATGCCGGCGTCATGTGCCGCCTTGGCGTCCTCGGCAAAGGCATTGGCGGTGAGCGCGATGATGGGGATATCGGTTGCATCGACCTTCTCGCTCAGACGAATCGCGCGGGTTGCCTCATAGCCGTCCATGTCCGGCATCATAATGTCCATCAGAATGGCATCGAAGCTGCCGGCGGGACGGCCAACGTATAGGTCGACCGCTTCGTTGCCATCGGCGGCGCGAGTTACGACAATGCCTTCGCTTTCGAGCAGCGCCTGGGCAATCTCGGCATTGAGCTCGTTATCTTCTGCCAAAAGAACGTTCATGCCGGCAAGCGAGCAGCTGTCTGCTTGCTCGTCCGCGCGTTCTCTTGCCTGAGGGTCTTTGTCGATATCGAGCGGAATCTGGACGTTGAACGTACTCCCCACGCCAACCTCACTCGAAATCTCAATCGTGCCGCCCATCAGTTCAATAAGCGACTTGACGATTGGCATGCCCATGCCGGTTCCTTGGAACTTGCTGCGCGCATCGTCACCTTCTTGGGCAAACGGCTCATAGATATGCTTTAAAAACTTGGGAGTCATACCAATGCCGGTGTCCGAAACGCTAAAGCAAAAGAGAGCGCGCCCGTTATCGAGTGGCTTGGTCTTTGAGCTAAAGGTGACGGAGCCGCCGTGCTTGTTGTACTTAATGCTGTTGTCTAACAGGTTGATCATGATCTGTCGGATATGGGTGGGACTGCCGACCATGTATGGCCCCGTGGCGTACGGCAGACTATTGTCCTGCATTGTGATGCCGTTACTGGACGCGCGGAGCTTGCACAGCACCAGCGTATCGTCACAGAGCTCTTTGAGGTTAAAAGGCACATGTTCCAGTGTTAGCTTGCGGTCTTCGATCTTGCCCATCTCGAGGATGTCGTTGATTAGCGAGAGCAGGTGATTGGCGGCAACGCGCGCCTTGGCACGGCTCTCGCGGGCGACCTGGATATCGCCTTCCTTCAATTCCTCGATCTCGATAAGGCCCAGGATACCGTTGAGCGGCGTACGGATGTCGTGGCTCATGCGCGTGAGGAATGCCGTCTTGGCGGCGTTGGCGGCATCGGCTTTTTTGCGCTCGGTTCGAGCGCGCACGAGTGCTCAGATGAGCAGGACGATGCCGACCGACAACATACCGATGAGGGCAGCTGCAACGGCGGCACGGTTGCGATAAAGGAATTGAAGCGTGTTGGATTCCTGGGCCGTGTACGACGTGGAGGAGTAATTGCTTGCGGAGAGCGATTCTCCGGCATTGATGATGCCCTTGTTGATGATTCCCAACAGCTCGGGTTTTCCGCGCGAAATCCAGCACGAGAGCTCACAGGTGTCAGGGAGCTCGGTCGTCTCGTAGCCTTCGAGATCATAACGGTCGCCGATGGTTTTTACACGTGAACTGGGAGCGACGATGCAGTGTGCCGTTCCCTTCCTGAGGGCGTCGAACGCTTCATCGGCGGATTGGTATTCGGTCACGGTCGCTGTGGGGAACAGACTTTCAAGTACATTTTGGTTGATAAACGATGATTTGGTGCAGGCGATGTTCTGAAGGTCTTTGTTCAGGTTGCCGCCGGTGTGGATGGCGGTGAGGGACACGGTTCCCAACGATACCGACTGCACAACGCCAGATTGCTCGGCAAACCAGTAATCTCGGTATACCGGCAGCGCAGCGTCGATGCTTCCCTTTGACAGGGCCTTTGACATCATCTTGTAGCTATCAAAGGCGACGGTTTTGACCGTAATGCCAAATTTATCGTGCAACGTCGTCGCAAGCGATGCGAGCGAGCCTTCCATTTTGCCGTCTTCGTCTTCGTTGCAGTAGGGGAGTTTGCCCGTAATGTAGCCAAGCGTGATGGTGTTGTCATTTGCTTTGAGCCAGGAACGTTCGGGGCCGTTGAGCGATGATGAACCGCTGTTTTGGGCCGAGTAGTTAGATTTGACTTCGTCGATATAGCGTGGGTTGACGCGGGCGATTGCCGACATGGCGGCATTGATGTCGTCCATCAGGTCGGGGCGGCTTTTGGGGACGGCAAAATAGTAATCACTCGAGCCAACGTAGAACATGGGGGAGGCATCGGGCGACGAAAGGGTGTCGTTCATGATGACGGCATCGACTTCGTCGTTTGCGAGTGCGTCAAAGAGCATGGATCTCCCGTCATACTCCCTGTATGTGCAGGTAATGCCTTCGTTGGCGAGCCACTGCTGGCCAACGAAGGTTTGCATAACGTCGGGGTTGTAGCCGATGGTAAGGCCTTGGAGCGCTTGGGGGTCACCCTTGGTCAGGTCGTCGCGATCGGGCTTGGCGTAGATGTAGTAGCGCTCGGTGCCCTCGGGGTTCGAGGAAAAGAGCAGCTTTTGGGCGCGTTCCTCGGAATAGGAGATGTTGGGCATGAGGTCGATTTCGCCTGCCTCGAGCATGTCCATAAGCTCGGTGAAGGTGCCGGAGACGTATTCGTACCGCCAGCCGGGCGTGTAGTACGACAGGGTCTGGAGGTACTCGTAACCCCATCCCGAGAGACGCTCGCCGGGGGTGCCATCCTGGAAGCCCTCGTTGTTGACGAGCCAACCAACGCGGACCGTCTTGACTGGCTGGCTAGAGTCAGCGGCAAAAGCCTGGACAGGCGCGATAGAACTCAGCACGGCAAGCGCGGCGAGCACAATGGCCAGGGCGCGACATATAACTGAACGAAGGACAGTGGCAGCTCTCACATGCAATCCTAACGAATCGAGACATTACCGCATAAGGATACCAGCTCAACCTGCCCGGTCGGCAGCTGCACCGCTAAGCGCTCCCGCCCGGCAGTCATTGGGGACGTTCTTAAACGACTAGTCATTGGGGACGTTCTTGTTTGACTAGTCATTTAAGAACGTCCCCAATGACTAGTTTCGTTTGCGGGGGAGGCGTGGGACAATACCGAGCGAACGTGATTGGGCATCTGGGAAAAGGGGTCGCGATGAAAAAGCTCAAGACGCTTGCTGATGTGTTACGCCAGGCGGGCTTCGTGCGCATTACGGAGCTGTTCCTCGTCTTCTACCTGCTGTGCTCGACGGCTGTCTGGCTGTCCGAGCCCACGACCCTCACGTTTGGCGATGGCCTGTGGTTTAGCTTTGAGACGGTCTCGACCATCGGCTTTGGTGACATTCCGGCCGAGACACCGGTTGCCCGCGCCATTACCGTCATTCTGAGCGTCATCAGCATCTTCTACATCGCCATGCTCACGGGCGTGGCGGTGAACTACTGCAATACGCTTATCAAGATGCGTCAAAAGGACACCATGGCACGCTTTATGGATGATCTGGAGCATTTGGAAGAGCTCGATCGCGACGAGCTTGCCGATCTTTCGCGTCGCGTGCGCGAGTATCGTCGACGCCAGCTCTAAGACGAACGTCGTGCGCCACAACAGGGGGACTGAATATGCATATCACCGTGTATCTGGGTGCCAGTGCCGGCAATGACCCAGCGTTTCTGCCCGCGGTGCAGGAGCTGGGTAACTGGATTGGCGCCAACGGACACGCACTGGTATACGGCGGGTCAAAATCGGGCCTGATGGGTGCGCTTGCCGATAGCGTACTCGAGGCGGGTGGACACGTGACGGGTGTTGAGCCGAGCTTTTTTATCGAGGCTGAGTTTCAACATGACGGTATCGACGACCTCATCGTGACGAGTGATATGGCGGAGCGCAAGGCCAAGATGATCGAGCTCGGCGATGCGTTCATCGCCTTTCCCGGTGGGACGGGCACGCTCGAGGAGATTGCCGAGGTCATGTCCGCGGTGTCGTTGGGGCACCTGAGTGCTCCATGCATCCTGTATAACCTGGACGGTTACTACAACGACCTCAAGGCGCTGCTCGGGCACATGATTGATAAAGGACTTTCGAGCCCGCGGCGCCAGCACGGCATCTACTTTGCCGACGATTTGCGTGAGATTGCCTCGATTATCAACGGATAAGTCTTGAGCCTGCCCCACTATGGCTCCCAATGGTGCCGTTCGCGGCGTGGATGGTTGGCTCGTTCGGGCAACGCTCGCTCTACAATAAAACGTATCTATGTCGACTTTGACCGCGGGAGGACCCGATGGACAACCTTGCCAAACCCACAAACCGCGCGCTGTTTTTAGCTAGCGTTGCCGTGACCGGTGCGTTCGCAGGTGCCGCGGTCTGGCTGTTCTTTTTTGCGATGGAGCACGGTGTCGACTATCTATGGACCGAGATTCCGCACGCGCTGGGCGTCTCTTCGCCCGAGCTTGCCTGCGGCCCGTTTGGCTTTTTGCCGTACCCGTTTTTTGTCTGCCTGCTGGGCGGCCTGTTAATCGGTCTGTACGAAAAGATGACAGGCACCAAGACCGATGACCTCAACCAGGTGATGGCTAAGGTTAAGCAAGACGGGCGCTATCCGTACGACAACCTGGGCAAGCTTTCGCTCGCGGCGTTGCTGCCGCTGCTGTTTGGCGGAAGCATTGGACCGGAGGCCGGCTTGACCGGCGTTATCGCGGGTCTGTGCAGCTGGGTCGGCGACCGCATGCGTCGCTTTGGCGCCGAGTTTAGGGAGCTCACGCTGCTGGGCACCCAGGCTGCCCTGACGGCGCTCTTTACCGCGCCCGTCTTTGGCTTTGTGGCACCGCTTGCCGGTAGCGCCGACGGCCAGGGCGAAGACGCCGACGATGAGCCCGCGTCCGACGAGATCACGATCAAGCTGCCCAAGGCGCAAAAGACGGTGGTCTACGGTATTGCGATTGCCGGCGGTCTGGGCACTTACCTGCTGCTTGGCCAGCTTGTGGGCGGCGGCATGGGCATGCCCAGGTTCGAGTCCGCCGAGGTGGGCAACCTGGAACTTGCCTGGCTCATTCCGCTGGCGTTGGTCGGCACCGTATGCGGCTGGCTGTACTTTGTCTCTGAGCATGCAAGCGAGGCACTGTCCCATGCAATAGGGGAGCGTCCTGTCGTCAAGGCCATGCTAGCCGGTCTGGCGCTCGCCATCTGTGGCACGGTCCTGCCCTATACCATGTTTGCCGGCGAGACCCAGGCCGACGTGCTCATGGAAACCTATCTGACCATTCCCGCCGGCGTGCTGATCGCGACCGGTCTTGTTAAGGCCATGCTGACGCCCGCCCTCATCAACCTTGGTTGGCGCGGCGGCCACTTCTTCCCGGTTATCTTCTCGGGCGTAAGCCTGGGCTATGGCCTGGCCATCCTCACCGGCGCAGATCCGGTCTTTTGCGTCGCCGTCTGCACGGCATCGACGATGGGTGCGGTCATGCGCCAGCCCATCATGGTCGTGGGCCTGCTGCTCATGTGCTTCCCGCTCAAAGGCATCGTCTGTATGATCATCGCCGCAGCCATTGCCGCCGGTATCCCACTGCCCAAGCCGCTGCGCAAATAGCGCGGTTAATCGCGAGTCAACTCCAGAGGGGTACGAGATGATCCTGTACTTTAGCGCGACGGGGAACAGCGAACATGTGGCGCGTCGCATTGCGGCGGCGACAGACGACAAGGTTGTGTCGATTGAGCGTTTTGATGTCGAAGCCCTTCGCCTTGTTGCGACGGAAGGCCCCTGCCAGCTGGGATTTGTTGCTCCGGTGTATGCCTGGGGTCTGCCGACACCGATGATCGAGTTTTTGAAGACTGCCGACCTGTCGATTGCTGCCGGTGCAAAGGGCGGCGAGCGCCCCTATACGTTCTATGTTTCGACGTACGGTTCGACGACCGGCCAATCTGCCAAGTTTGCCCGCGACCTGCTGCACGAGCGTGGGCTCGAGTTAGATGCGGCGATGAGCGTCAAGATGCCCGATACCTGGACGCCTGTTTTCGACCTGTCTGACCCTCAAAAGGTTGAGGGTATCAATAGAGCTGCCGAAGCGCAGATTGATGCCGTGATCGAGGCGGTGCGGGCACGCCGCACGGGCAACATGATGCGCCATCGCGTGCCTCTGTTTGCATCGTGCGCGTATCACGCAATTGGGCTGCCGCGCATGCAACAGACGAGCAAGTTTGCCGTCGATGCCGATCGCTGCATCGGCTGCGGCCTGTGTGCCAAGCGCTGCCCCATGGCGGCGATTGAGATGCGCGACGGCCTTCCCGTCTGGACAAAGCCGGAGTGCGCAGCCTGCCTTCGTTGCCTGCACCGTTGTCCCAAATTTGCCATCTCGCACGGTAAGCGCACGGCATCCCACGGTCAGTACAGGCATCCCAAGCCAGGTGTGAGGATGTAGCGGCTGCTGGCCGCGCTACTTCCAAACCGCGAGCGCCGCAGTGCCCAGTACGATGAGGGCGAGACCGATGACGCTGCGCCGCGAGACCTTTTCGTTGAATGCCAAGCGCGCAAATAGTACCGATACGACAATCGATAGTTTGTCGATCTGCACCACGACGCTCACCTGGCCTGTGGCGATGGCGTAGTAGCATAGCAGCCACGATGCGCCAGTCGCAATGCCCGATGCCGCGAGAAATACGAGTTCGTAGCGGTCTACGCGCACGGCTTGGCCCATCTTGCCTTTAGCTGCCACGATTGCCCATGCCATAACCAGTACCACACAGGTACGGATTGCCGTGGCCAGGTTGGATTCGACGCCTTCGATGCCAGCCTTGGCAAGGATGGACGTGAGCGCCGCGAACACGGCGGCGCCGAGGGCGTAAGCGAGCCAGGTCCGGTCTTGCTGCTGCTCGGGTCCGGCAGGCTGCTTCTTCTCGATCATTAAAAACGTGCCGAGGGTGATGACAGCGGTTCCCACGAGCTTAACCGCAAGGTTGCTCGTCTCGCCAAAAAGTACGATGGCGATCAGTGCGGCGAGTACGGTGCTCATCTTGTCGACCGGTACGACCTTATTGACGTCTCCGATGCCCAACGCCTTAAAGTAACAGATCCACGAAGCACCGGTAGCGAGTCCCGAGAGGACGAGAAAGAGCCAGGATCTGGGTTCGATGCTGCCGATGGTTCCAATGGATCCAGAAATGCCCGCCATTGCCCAGGCGAAAACGAGCACCACGCAGGTGCGAATGGCCGTCGCGACATCGGAGTCGGTCTGCTTGATGCCGCATTTGGCCAGGATAGATGTGATGCCGGCAAAGAAAGCCGACACAAATGCTGCTGCGACCCACGACACGGGTGAAATGCCTCCCCAAAAAACGACCGCGCCAGATTTACGGCGCTCGTCCGATGATACCGTCCCGCCATGAAGCTTTGATATCGCTGTGGTGAGACAGGGGCCATAGTTCGAGAGGGCATTTGGTTAAGGCTCGAATCGAAGGTGAATGGTTTTCCGCGAAGTGAACGAGTAAATCTGGACCCCTGGAACATGTACACTTTTTTCGAACAAAACTGCAGGATTCTTAGACAAAAACCGCAGGAATTGAGTCCTTAAAAATGTCGATGCTACAGGGCACTGTTTTTACTCGTTCACTTCTCGGAAAAGTATTCACCTTCGATATGCTGACGGTGTCTTTTTGGTTGCCAAGAACTAGACGGCCTGCTGTGAGGGGCGGTGGTGACGCTATGCCGCCTTGTTTCATTGAAAAAATTAGCGGGGTACCACCTAAGCTTTTTTAGCTGTCGATTACAGATCGCGTACTCGATAAACCTTGGTGCTGACAGCGCAGCTGATTGCACATAGTGCGAGCGCCAGTACTGCAATTCCTGCACACAGACAGCCAAGGACGGCGGGATCGGGATTCGCTCCGGCAATCGACATGAGCCAGTTGCTGATGGGGTTGGAGGAGCTCAGCGTGGCCATGGTGCCGCAACCAAGCAGGGCAAACAGGCCAACGGATAGGCGCAGCGCCTCCATGTGTCCAAATCGAAAGAACAGCGGCTGCGCCAAAAACACCATCATGAGGGAGATGAGCATCGATGCTGCCGAGGCTATTACAATCTCAAAGACGATCTGTCCCGTCAACGGGATACCCGCGCTGTTGAAGAGCGGGAAGGAGACGATGCTCAGAAGCGCGGCGGCGCACGCCATGACAGCCGAGAAGACAATGATGCTCAGGTAGCGTGCGCAGATGATGTCTTTGCGCGAGAAGGGCAGCGTTGCCCGATAACGCTCCCAACCGTTTTGATTGTCGAAACCGGCCAGTGAGTTCATGAATATGATGGGCGACATGGCACTGACGGCGCAGGCGCCGGCGCTCATACCGGAATCGCCATCCGACGCGTTGGCGAGCGTCAGCACGACGAACATGAACAGGCCGACACCCGCGATGCTTGGGACAAGTGAGCGAACAATGGCGAGCTCGGACATAAAGGCGCGTTTCATTTCGAAGCCCCTTTCAGCATGAGGCGCAGATAGTCATCAATGGTTGCCCGATCGCAGGGAATCTCGGGAAAGGCCTCGAGCGTTTCGCGACGGTTGGGCACGAGCACGTCCACGCTATAGGCGTGGTGGGCGGCACGGGCGCCTTCGACGCAAGCCATAAGCTCGGCGGCCTGTGCTTGGGTGCAGTGGGCGATGCCGGCTCGGTCGGTAATGTCCTCGCGCGGCAGGTCAAACACAATCGAGCCGTTATCGATGCAGATGACGCGGTCGGCAGTGCGATCGAGGTCGGACGTAATGTGGCTCGAGAGCAGCACGCTGCGCTGGCCGTCGGAAACGAAGGCGAGCAGCTCGTCGAGCAGCTCTTCGCGCGCCATGGGATCGAGGCCCGCGGTGGCTTCGTCCAAAACGAGCAGCTTAGCATTGTGGCTGAGCGCGCAGGCAAGCTGCAGCTTCATGCCCATGCCGCGGGAGAGGTCTTTGACCTTTGTCTTGGGATCGAAGCCAAATCGGTTGATGAATCCGGCGAACGTTTCGCGGTCCCACGTGGGGTACGCCGGGCCTACGAGCGACTCGATCTGGCCCACCTTGAGCGTGGAGGGGAAGGGGCACGTGTCCAGGACAAGACCGACGCGGGAGCGTAGATGGCGTTGCGACTCATCGGGCGCGTCGGCGCCGCAGCGCTGCCCAAACAGGTACACTTCGCCTGCATCGAGCTTTATAAGCCCGAGAGCAGCTCGAATCGTCGTTGTTTTGCCAGCACCGTTGGCACCAACAAAGCCGACGATCTGGCCAGACTCCACGGCAAGCGTGACGTCGCGCAGCGAAAAGCGGTCGCTTACAGTGCGTGAGATGCCTTTGAGTTCAAGCAAGTTTTGCATGGTATAGCCTTTCTTGCAGATGGCTACTGCATGGTTTCGGGGGCTACCAGGTCGAGCATTTCGTGCAGCTTGTCGCGCGTGACGCCCAAGGCTTCGGCTTGGCTTGCCGCTTTCGCAAGCAGCTCTTCGATATGGCAGAGCTGGTTTTCGCGCAAGAGTTCTTGGTTGCCCTCGGCGACAAAGCAGCCCTTGCCCTGCACGGTGCAGATAAACCCGAGCTGCTCCAGGTCGGCGTAGGCGCGCTTGGTGGTGATGACGCTCACGCCAAGATCGCTCGCGAGTGCACGGATGCTGGGGAGTTTGGCTCCCGCAGTGAGTGCGCCCGAAAGGATCTGAGCTTTGACCTGCGAGGCTATTTGCTCGTAGATGGGCTTGTCGCTCGAATTGGATAGGATGATGTCCACAGCGGCTCCTTAGCTGTTGGGCTACACGTGTATATAACCGGTAAGCACAGTATATATACACTATGTACAGTTCTGCAAGAGGCAAATACCGATTGGCCCGGCTACCCAGGCCTCAACTGATGAATTTGTCCTGATAGGTGCCCTATGGCGGGATTTCGCGGCTACAATAGTGCGGTTACAACGACGTAATGCACTCAATGCAAGAAAGGATCCGCATGGCAAGCCTGTCGGATGAAATCTCGTCGCGTCGCACATTCGCGATTATCAGCCACCCGGACGCCGGTAAGACTACGCTTACCGAGAAGCTGCTGCTCTATACCGGCAGCATTCAGACCGCCGGCTCGGTCAAGGGCAAGAGCTCGGCCAAGCATGCCGTCTCGGACTGGATGGACATCGAGAAGGAGCGCGGTATTTCCGTTACCTCCTCGGTGCTGCAGTTCACCTACAACGGCGCCTGCGTCAACATCCTCGATACCCCCGGCCACCAGGACTTCTCGGAGGATACCTACCGTACCCTTATGGCCGCCGACGCCGCGGTCATGGTCATCGACGGCGCCAAGGGCGTCGAGGCCCAGACCAAAAAGCTCTTTAAGGTCTGCACGCTGCGCCACATTCCCATCTTCACCTTTGTGAACAAGCTCGACCACGAGGCTCGCGATCCGTTTGAGCTCATGGAAGAGATCGAGAACGTCCTGGGTATCAATACGTATCCCATGAACTGGCCGATCGGCAGCGGTCGCAACTTCCGCGGCGTGTTCGATCGTCAGACCCGTCGCGTTATCGCCTTTGAGGGCGATGGTCACGCCAACGCCACCAAGAAGGTCGCCGAGGTCGAGGCCGAACTGGGCGACCCCGCCATGGACGAGCTTATCGGCGAGGAGAACCATAAGAACCTGATGGACGACATCGAGCTGCTCGATGGCGCCGGCGACGAGCTCGACTTGGATGCCGTGGCCTGCGGCAAGCTGAGCCCGGCGTTCTTTGGCTCGGCGCTCACCAACTTTGGCGTGGAGCCCTTCCTCAAGGAGTTCCTGCGTCTGGCCCCGACGCCGCGCGCCTATACCGATACGCTCACCAGCGAGCCGGTCGATCCCTGCCGCGACGACTTTAGCGGCTTTGTGTTTAAGATCCAGGCCAATATGGACAAGAACCACCGCGACCGCATCGCCTTTGTGCGTATTTGCTCGGGCAAGTTCGAGCGCGGCATGGACGCCTTCCACGTGCAGGGCAACCGCAAGCTCAAGCTTGCCACGGGCACGTCGATGATGGCCGATGACCGTGCCATCGTGGACGAGGCGTACGCGGGCGATATCGTGGGCCTGTTCGATCCGGGTATCTTTAGCATCGGCGACACCGTGTGCTCCGGCAAGCGCCACGTGCAGTATCCGCAGATCCCGACGTTTGCCCCCGAGATGTTCGCTCGCATTACGCAGGTCGACACGCTCAAGCGCAAACAGTTCGTCAAGGGCATGGAGGAGCTTGCCCAGGAGGGTGCCATCCAGATCTTCCGCGAGCTGGGTGCCGGCATGGAGAGCGTCATCGTGGGCGTGGTCGGCGTGCTGCAGTTTGAGGTGCTCGAGCGCCGCCTCAAGGCCGAGTACCGTGTCGAGGTTCGTCGCCAGCCGCTGCCCTATACGGACATCCGCTGGATCCAGAACGACCCCGACACTATCGATATCCCGGGCCTTTCGCTCACGCGCGACACGCTGCGCGTCGAGGACATGCGCGGCGGCAAGCTGCTGCTGTTCACGAGCCCGTGGAACGTGGACTGGGCTACCGACCACAACCCCGACCTTATCCTGTCGGAGTTTGGCAACGTAGCGTTTTAACGCATCGGCGCGGTGGCCCTGCGGGGCTGCCGCGCCGTTTGCTTGCCTGATGCCGTGTGAGCGGCTATCATACCCACCGTCGTCTTAAGACCGAGGCGTCCGAGCAGTTCGGGTCCGATATCCTGCTCGTTAAACCTAAAACCAAAGGAGTACATAATGATCAAGAAGGTCATGGAGGACTACAAGGTCCTGTTGCGGAGCATTCCCGCGGCAACGGTTTCGCTGTTTTTCGTGAGCGTCATCATGATGAACCTGCTGGCCAACAAAGAGCTCATCAGCCTGCCGTATCTGGCGCTCGACTGTGGCTTTGTGGTGAGCTGGGTTTCGTTTTTGTGCCAGGACATGATCTGCAAGCGCTTTGGCGCCAAGGCATCCATCAAAATCTCTATCCTCGCGCTGCTGGTCAACCTGGCCGTGAGTCTGTGCTTTTGGGCATGCTCGCTCACGCCCGGCATGTGGGGCGCCTACTACGACACGGGCATGATCGAGGTCAACACTGCCCTTAACGCCACCATCGGCGGCACCTGGTACGTGGTGCTGGGCTCTTCGCTGGCAATGCTCGTTTCTGCCGTGGTTAACTCCACGCTCAACCAGTCGCTCGGCCGCATGCTCAAAAAGAATAACTTTGCGAGCTTCGCCTTCCGCTCCTATGTGTCTACGGGTGTTGGCCAGTTTGTCGACAACCTGGTCTTTGCCATTGTGGTGAGCCACACCTTCTTTGGTTGGACCTGGGTGCAGGTCCTTATGTGCTCGCTGACCGGCGCTGTTGCCGAGTTGCTGTGCGAGGTTTTCCTGAGCCCCGTGGGCTACAAGGTCGTGCGCGGCTGGGAGCGCGAGAATGTGGGCTCCGAGTACCTCGAGCGCCACGCAACCGCCTAAGGAGCAAGTATGCGGGTTTTGATCACGGGTGCTTCGGGCGGTATCGGAACCGCATGCGTGCAGCGCTTTTTGGACGAGGGCCACGAGGTCGTGGGCTTTGATCTGCTGCCGGCGGCGATCGAACACGAGCGCTATCGCCATCTGATTGTTGATGTCCGCAAGCCGGGCTCGTTTCCAGGCGACCTTGAACCCCAAGTGATCGTGAACGTTGCCGGTACGCAGGATTCGGCCGACGATATCGCCGCCAACCTGTGTGGCACCATCAACGTGACCGAGCGCTACGCTTTTGTGGGGGAGGGGCTTGTCGCCAAGCCGGCGCCCGCTATCAAATCCGTGGTCAATGTGGGGTCGGCGAGTGGGCATACGGGGTCGGAGTTTCCCGCCTATGCCGCCAGCAAGGGCGGCGTTATCGCCTACACCAAGAACCTTGCAAACCGCCTGGCACCGCAGGCCATCGCCAACAGTGTGGACCCGGGCGGCGTTATCACGCCGCTCAACCGTTGCGTGATGGAAGACGAGCACCTGTGGAATCAGATTATGGAGCTCACGCCGCTTAAACGTTGGGCCACCGCCCAAGAGATCGCCGAGTGGATCTACTTTGTGGGCGTGACCAACCGGTTTATGACCGGACAGAGCCTGCTCATTGACGGTGGCGAGGCCGGCCGCACCCAGTTTATCTGGCCCGAGTAGAAAACGCGCCCGATGGCAAGATTGCCGTCGGGCGCGTTTTTGATGTATCGATTTTAGCCGAGGCAAGTCCAGTTGACGGGGGTCGAGCCGTGCTGTTCGAGTAGCCGATTGGCCGCCGAGAAGGGACGCGACCCCATAAAGGCGGGGAGTTCTGCCGTGGCACGGTTGGCCGAAAGCGGCGAGGGGTGCGTGGAGGCCAGGCAGAACTTGTCGGTTGCCTTGCCCGCACCGGTTGCGACGAGCTTACCTTCGACCATCTGCTGGGCAAAGCGACCCCATGCCAAAAAGACTACCGGTTGGGGCAGCTGACAGCAGCGCTCGATAACGTAGTCGGTGAGCGTGCTCCAGCCCAGCTTAGCGTGAGAGTTCGCGGCATGTTCGCGCACGGTGAGCGTAGTGTTGAGGAGCAGGACGCCCTGTTGTGCCCATGGGGTTAGGTCTCCCGTGGCGGGAATGGGACAACCCAGATCGGCTTTGAGTTCCTTGTAAATGTTGCGCAGGCTCGGCGGCAACTTGGTTTGCGTCGCGGGGACCGAGAACGACAGTCCCATTGCCTGGTTGGGTCCGTGATAGGGGTCTTGACCCAAGATGACAACCTTGACCTGGTCGGCTGGCGTGTAGGCGAGGGCATTGAGGATGTCGTCTTGTGCCGGGTAGATGGTCTGCTCGGCACGCAAAAGGGCGATGCGCTCGAGCAGCTGGTTCGTCGTGTCACGTACCGGCTGCGGCGCATCGCCCAACCAAGTTGCTATGTTGCGGTCGCGGGTCGCGGTGTCCATGGGGCTCCTTTATGGCAGATACTCTGTTGGCATCTATTGTAAAGGCGTCCGGAGACCTTTATCTCGCGGCTACAAAAGGTGAGGCGCTTACGAGGCTCGTTCGGGCGCTCCTGTCATGCGGGTGTGGTCGTGAGCATGCGCATGAAGTCGCGGGAACTGCACGGTTGCCACCATGACACCGGTGAGGATGAGGGCGGCGCCAAAGAAGGCGATGGGGCTCAGGACCTCGCCAACCAAGAAGAACGAAAAGACGGCGGAGCAGACCGGCTCGAGCGAGAAGGCAAAGCCGGTGGTCTCGGCGGGCACGTGGGGCTGCACGAGCGTTTGGGTGATAAAGCCGTAGGCAGAGCAGATGAGTGCGAGCGCGACGACAACGACGATCTCGCCCGGCGTGCCGGGAAGCGTGAAACCGCCAAAGGTGAATGCGGCGATGCCCGAGAACAGGCCGCCAAAGCCCAGCTGCCAAACGCCCAGAGCAAGCGGATCGACTTCTTCGACAAAGCGCTTGGCCACGATAATGTGGCTGGCATAGATAAAGGCCGAGAGCAGCATGATGATTGCGCCGGGATTCAGGCTGGTAAAATCGGCGCCCGAGAGCAGCAGCATGCCGCAGGTGACGATAGCCGTGCCGATGAGCACCTTGCGCTCGGGGGCGCGACGCAGCAGAGCTGCGTTGGCAAACGGCACGATCACGACCGTCAGGCTCTGCAAAAAGCCGGCAGTGGAGGCGGAAGTGAGGCTGGAACCCAGGCACATGCAGGTGAGCTCGGTTGCCATGATGGCGCCGATGATGGCGGCACGGACCATAAGGTCGCGGTTGATGTGGAACGCGCGCTTGTGGAAGAGCAACAGGCAGGCCACAAAGGCGATGATGCAGCGCAGCGCAACGATGCTCGTGGCGTTCATGCTGTCCATGCCGATCTTCATGAGGGGGTACGAAAAGCCCCATGCGACGGGAACGGAAAATGAGAGCGCGATTGCTTTTTTGCGATCCATGGGACTCCTTTTGTTACAGAACGGTTTCGTACAAAGGATTCTGCTCCCAGATTTGGATGTAGTAAAGCGAATGTATCTTCAGTATGATTAAGAAATGCTAATGTCGGAAGAAAAAGCTCTGGCAAAACGTTTTACGGCTACATCGATGGGGAGGCACGATGGCATCGCGGTATCAGATTGCGTGTATGGTGGTCGATTGCGGCAGCCTGAAACGCGCGGCCGACGAGCTAGGCTATACGCAAAGTGCGGTGAGCCAGGCCGTCAAGGCACTCGAGCGCGAGCTGGGCACCACGCTTATCGAGCGCGGCAAGCAGGGCGTGTCGCTTACGCGCGACGGTAAACAATATCTGCCGTACTTGCGCCAGATCGTGACCGCCGAGGCCGAGCTCGAGGGCAAGCGCCAGGAGCTGCTGGGGCTTTCGTCGACCGATATTCGTATTGCGACGTTTACCAACGTGAGTCGTACCGTGCTGCCGCGCGTGATCCGCGACTTTGGGGCCCTGCATCCGGGCGTGCACTTTACCCTCAAGCAGGGCGATTACACGCGCAACGCCCAGTGGGTGCACGATGGCGTGGTTGACTTTTGCTTTACGGCACGCGGTTTTACCGCTGGGCTCGAGAAGCGCGTGGTCTATCACGACGAGTTGGTGGCACTGCTGCCGGCTGCGCATCCGCTGGCGGCAAAGGAAAAGGTGACACTTGCCGACCTGGCGTCCGAGCCGTTTGTGCTGCTGGATGAGGGCGAACAGAGTCTGGTGCTCGATGCATTCGCGGCGCATGGGCTGTCGCCGCACGTGACGAGCGAGGTGACCGACGACTACACCATCATGGCGATGGTGGAGGAGGGCCTAGGCGTGAGTATGCTCTACCGTCGTACTGTGGAAGGCATGCGGGCCGATATTCGTGTGCGGCCCATCGTGCATGCTCCCTCACGCGACGTAGTGGCGGCCTGGCGCAGCTGGGACACCATGCCCATCGCCACGAGGCGCTTTATCGACTATATGAGCTCACATATTGTCAATTAATGACTGACATGGCGTTGAGTGCGGTGTTTAGCGGGCTGTCGCTTTGGCTTGGGTGGTGCGATAGGTGCGTGCCGGGTGGCAAAGTAGTACCGCCACGACCATAAAGAACGCCGTGGTACCCAGGCTGATGGGGTAGACCATCATGATGTTCGCAAAGGTGCGGAAGTGCGGGAACACGCAGAACACCCAATAGAAGCGGATGCCGCAGACGCAGATCATGGTGATGAGGGCGGGCGTGAGCGAGATGCCAAAGCCGCGCAGGTAGCCGGACATGTTTTCGTAGAACATGCTAAAGGCGTACGCCGGGAAGATCGAGCACACGCGGATATAGCCGATCGAGACGATGTTGGGATCGCTGTTGAACAGCGACAAGATCTCGCGCCCCAGGCCGACAATAACGATAATTGTGGTGAGCGCGACGATGCCGCCTTCGACCAGGCAGACCTTGAGCGTTTTGGTGCAGCGGTCGATCTGGCGGGCACCGTGGTTTTGTCCCACAAAGGTGGTGCACGCCTGGCTAAAGCTGTTGAGCAGGTTGTAGCACACGTACTCCAGGCTCATGGCGGCGCTCGATGCCGCCATGACCTCGGTGCCCAGGCTGTTGATGGCAGACTGGATGATGATGTTGGCGACAGCAAAGACGGCGCTTTGGATGCCGGCGGGCAGGCCGATCTTGACGATGCGCTTGAGGGCGACGGGGTCGATAGCCAGGTCGCGTGGGGTGACGCGGACGACGGAGTCGGTCTTGAGCAGGCGGATAAAGAGTGTAGCGGCGCTGACGGTGTAGGCGATGGCGGTGGCGATGGCGACACCTGCGACGCCCCAGTGGAGTACGGGGACAAAGATGAGGTCCAGGCCAATGTTGAGGACGGTGGACACAGCAAGCGCCTGCAGCGGCATGCGGGTGATGCCGACGGAGCGGAAGATCGCGGCCTCAAAGTTGTAGAGCAAGATCGAGGGCATGCTGAGCAAAAAGACGCGCAGGTAGAGCGAAGCGAGCGGCATGGTTTCGGCGGGAACGTTGAGCGCGGCGAGCATGGGCTCGGCAAAGATCTCGCCCAGTGCGATGACGACAAAGCCCACGAGCGCCATTAAAATCGAGGTATGGACGGCGCGTTTGACCATGTTCTGATCGTTGCGGCCGATAGCGTTGGCGATGACCACGTTGGAGCCAAGCGATATGCCAATAAACAGGTTGAGCATAAGGCTGGTAAGCGGAACATTGGAGCCGACCGCCGCCATGGCGAGGGTTCCCTGGTCGCCCGAGAAGTTACCGATGATGACCGTGGCGATGAGGTTCGACAGCTGCTCCAAGATGCTCGTGGCGGCCACGGGGAAGGCGAACAGGGGAATATTGCGCCACAGCGAGCCGGTGGTCATGTCAATGTGCTTAGATGCGGTATCAGCCATATGCTCTCAATCTCTAATATGCTCTTTCGTGCCTATTTGCGCAGACGATGATACTCCTAATCGACTAGTCATTGGGGACGTTCTAAAACGATTAGTCATTCAAGAACGTCCCCAATGACTAGGTGGGGAAGGCGTGCGACAATGGTGGGCGTTGTGTTGTTCGCGCTAAGGAGTTGCCATGTTGTTGTGTCCTGTTTGCCATGAGCCGTTGGTGGACAATGAGCGCGGTGCTGCATGCGCGGGCGGACACCGGTTTGACCGTGCTCGCGAGGGCTATCTATATCTACTACGTTCGTCCAAGAGCGGCGACTCCATGGGTGATCCCAAGTCGCAGGCGCGCAGCCGTCGCGACTTTCTGAACCGCGGTTACTATGCGCCGCTGCGCGATGCGATGGTCGAGTTGGTGCGCAAGCAGGTGTCTGGGCGTGCCACGTCTACGGATGGTCCCATGACGCTGCTCGATATTTGCTGCGGCGAGGGTTACTACACCAGCGCCATGGGCGCGGTGCCGGGCGTGGATGCTTACGGCTTTGACCTGGGCAAAGAGATGGTGCGCCTGGCCGCCAAGCGCGGCGATGCGACCTATTTTGTGGCCAATATGAAGGACATTCCCGTGGCCGATGGCACCTTCGATATGGTGACCGAGCTCTTTGCTCCCTTTAACGAGCGCGAGTTTGTCCGCGTGCTGGCGCCCGAGGGCTCTCTTTACACCGTGGTGCCGGGCGCCCGTCATCTCTTTGGTCTCAAGGAGGTACTCTACGACACGCCGTACCTTAACGATGAGAAGCTGCCGAAGACCACCGAGCTCGAGTTAGTCGGAACGCAGCGGGTATCTGCGAATATTACGCTTCAGACGCAGACCGACATTGAGGCGGTGTTCCAGATGACGCCGTACTACTACCGCACGCGCCCTGCCGACAAAGAGCGACTGGCAAACCTCGATACCCTTCAGACCGACATCGACTTCATCATCGCCGAGTACCGTCACGGCTAACAACCTGCCAAAAAAGGACAGGTTCATTTTGGTAGGTTTTATCTGGGAAAACGCAAAGGGCCGACCGCGTTAATGCGCGATCGGCCCTTTTTAGTTGCTTGGCTGCAGATGTTATGAGAAGCGGGCGCTTACAGGCGGTCCTTGTTCTCGGCCTTAACGGCGTGTGCCTGCTGAACAAAGAACAGGTCGTAGACCGCGATGACAAAGGCGATGATATTGACGGAGCTGCCGCCGAGTGCGGGAAGCGTGAGCGCGGCTTGGAGGAGCGTGGCTGCCGCGGCAACGATACCGAGCTTAAATGCGCCGTCTACCTGCGAAGGCTTGTTGGCGCCCTTGATACCGGCGACGCCTGCGGCAAGGTCGACGAGGCCCTTAACAATCACCACAACAGCGGCGAGCGTGGCGTTCGATCCGTAAGCGGATCCAAAATTGCCGGTAACAATGCCGGCAATTCCGATGACGAGGCTGGCGATGCCCAGAACAAAATAAATCAGGGCAAGGATTTTGAGTGTCTTGCGAGCAGTGCTCATAGCTGGTCCTTTCGATGCGGGCGCGGAGAATCTGTCGCGCCCAGGTTACGGCACATATCGTGAAGCACATTGTAGTTCAACGGGACGATGCATGCGTTTGAAAGCGTCTCTTGCCTGTACGGTCCAACCTTTCAAAAAGGAAAGCTGGACGTAAGCCAAATCGATGGCAGCTCATGTGCGGCGCTGCGATGATGAGGCCGTAACAAGGAGCTGGTCTCAAGGAGGAGTCATGATGTACGGAGCAGAGCAAGTACGAGAGCCGCGGTCGCTGGGAAGGCGCATGAGCGATTCTGTGATCGCTGCCGTGTGCACGGGGTTGATGGCGGTGCTTTGCATTGGGATGCTGTGGGCCATGTCGCATGTGGGACAATAGCGGACGGTTGGGTGCTGGCATAAACGGCGCCCCGCGTATTCGTTTGTTTATTAAGGAGTGTCCATGGGCGTCGTCGATCCCTTTTCTGTTGCTCGGGCCGCGGGGCTTGAGCTGACCGGGAAGCCCGAGGGCCTCACGCTCACCGATGGCACGATGGAGCTGCGTGCCGATTTTACCCGCATGCTTCCACGGCTCAAGCGGGGCCGTCTGCAGCAAGAGCTGTTGGTAAAGGCTGCGCGCACAAAGGGCATCGAGCGCCCATGGGCGATTGATGCCACGGCAGGCTTTGGCGAGGATTCGCTGCTGCTGGCGGCCGCGGGCTTTACCGTCGATCTGTACGAGCAGGATTGCGTGATCGCGGCGCTGCTCCAGGATGCCCTGGATCGCGCGGCAGATGATCCGGCACTTGCGACAGCCGTGACGCGCATGCGCTTACATGCGGGCGAGGACAGTATTGCCGGCCTTTGTCATGCAGCTGAGCTGATCGGGCAGGGCGAACTCACCGCTCCCGACGTGGTGTATCTGGACCCCATGTTTCCCGAACGCACCAAGAGCGCGGCGGTCAAAAAGAAGTTCCAGCTCCTACATCATCTGGAACAGCCATGCGCCGATGAGGAGACGCTGGTCGAAGCTGCGCTTGCGGTGCATCCGCGCAAGGTCGTTATCAAGCGGCCGGTGAAGGGGCCGCTGCTTGCCGGCGTTAAGCCGAGCTATCAACTTGCGGGCAAGGCCGTTCGATACGATGTTTTGGTGCCGCCGCGCCCGTAGCTTGCGTGCGATGGCTGGCGCTCCGTCAGTGCCGTGCCGATGCGGGGCCTATTTCCAAGGGTGCGACGTCAGGTGCCAGCCGCCGCAGTATTCGCATTTGTAGCAGGCTAAGCCGTGCCGCCCGCGGTTTTCGCAGTCGGCCATAACGGCCTCGGCCTCGGCGCGCGTGTCGTAACGGTTTTTGCGTTCGCACGACTTGTAGCGCCAGGCTTCATTGCGCTCGGCGTTCAGGGCGTCGCGGCGCTCGTCTTCGCGCGCAAACAGGTCGCCCATATCGCCGCCGGTGGCAGAGCCCAAAAACTCGCTTTTGGCCTTTGACCAGGCGGCTCGCTTTTTGCTTCCCATCTGCTTCGCGCCCCTCTTCAAACGCTGGTATCATTGCTCAATCAAAGTGATACCAATAAACGTGAGGCCGCCGCGTGATGATCAGAAAAACCCTCGATACCGACATTCCCGCTGTCATGGCTATCTACGACGCTGCCCGCGCCTTTATGCGCGCGCATGGCAACGCCACGCAATGGCCCGAGGGCACGCCTTCTGCCGAGCAACTGGCTGCCGATATCGCCGCCGGTGGCAGCTATGTGTGCGAAGTCGACGGTCGCGTGGTAGCGACGTTTGCCTTTTTACCGGGCCCGGACGAGTGCTATGACGTAATTGAGGACGGGCAATGGCGCAGTGACACTCCGTATGCTGTGCTGCACCGTGTGGCGTCCGACGGCACCGCGCACGGTATCGCGGCTGCGATGTTTGCCTTTGCCAAAGAGCGTGCCTATCACCTGCGTATCGACACGCATCAGGACAACCTGCCCATGCAGGGTGCCATCATAAAGGCCGGCTTTGAGCGCGCTGGTATCGTCTATGTGTCCGACGGCACGGCGCGTGTCGCGTTCGATTGGCTGCGCGAGGCGTAAAAGCTGGGCCTTACGGCAACAATTCACTCGAACGACAAATGGCCCAAACGGGGGCAAATTTAGTTGATTGCGGCGCCTGGGGTGCTTGCCGTGTGGTTGATAATGCTGCGCCTACGCGACTATTCCTTGGGCAGCTCGCTTCCACAATGACAGCACTTGGTCGCGCCCTCGTGCACCTCTTCCAGGCAATAGGGGCAGACGGGCGCCGGCACGGCTTCCTCAGCGGTGGTGCCGGCCAGCTTATCGCCAATCTCCTGCGCCTTGTTAAACGCCTTGACGATGGCAAAGACGATGGCAGCGACAATTAAAAAGTTGATGCACGCGCCAATGAACGCTCCAAAGTCGATATTGGTTCCCGGCACCACCAGCTCCGAGATCTCGGTGGCGCTGCCGCCGGCAATCACGGAGATAAGCGGGTTGATGATGTTGTCGGTAAGCGAGGTCACGATGGCAGTGAATGCGCCGCCGATAATCACGCCGACGGCCATGTCTATCACGTTGCCGCGATTAATGAATTCCTTGAACTCGTTGAGCAATGCCTTCATGGTGGCTCCTCGCTGTTGTGAGACTCGCGTTGCTACCGTCCCAGATGACCCCGGGCAGACAAAAAGGGGAGGTGCCGGCTTTCGCAAGGCGCGAACCTACGAAAATCGCCGCGCGGCAACGCGGGGCGATGAGCTCGGTCGGGGGATAGGGCCCGCTTCGCCCGCCGGCCCGTAAATTGTATCATCCAGTGTGGAACGAGGGTGCCCGTTGCCGCGTGCGATGAGCTTGCAATAAGAGGAGAGCCATGTCGAAGCAAGCGGTCGTTGGAATCTTGGCGCATGTCGATGCCGGCAAGACCACGCTGGCCGAGGCCATGCTGTTTAACGCGGGCCGCATTCGCAAGCGCGGCCGCGTTGACGATGGCGACTCGCATCTGGATACGAACGAGATTGAGCGTGAGCGCGGCATTACGATCTTCTCGTCGCAGGCTGTGCTCGACCATGGTGGCACCCACGTTATGCTCGTGGACGCTCCCGGCCATGTCGATTTTTCTGCCGAGGCGGAGCGCACGCTGCGTGCCCTGGACTACGCGATTCTGGTGGTAGGCGCCAACGATGGCGTACAGGGGCACACCGAAACCCTGTGGCGCCTGCTTGCGCGCTATGACATCCCGACGTTCATCTTTATCAACAAGATCGATTTGGAGAATCCCGGCCGCGATGTTTTGCTGGCACAGCTTGGGCAGCGTCTTTCCGAGGGCTGCCTGGATGCCAACGAACTGCTGGCGGGCGGCACCGTTCAGGAGGATGCTGCTGCGTTAGACGAGGCGGCGCTCGAGGAGTTTCTTGAGGCGGGTGAGCTTTCCTCCGCGACGCTGTCGCGCATGGTTGCTGAGCGCAAGCTCTTTCCCTGCTTTGCCGGCTCGGCGCTCAAGGACCAAGGTGTGGACGAGCTGTTGGATGGTATATGCGCGCTGATGCGCGAACAGGCGTGGCTCCCGGAGTTTGCCGCCCGCGTCTATCGCGTCAGCCGCGGGGACCGCGGCGAGCGCTTGGCTTGGGTTAAAGTGACCGGCGGCACGCTGCATGCCAAGCAGGTGATTGGCGGACGTTCCGGTGCCGAGACATGGGAGCAGAAGGTCGATCAGGTACGCATCTATAACGGCGATAAGTATGAGCTTGCCCAAGAAGTTGCTGCTGGCGGTATTTGTGCCGTGACGGGTCTTGCGCACGTTCGCCCGGGGGACGCCCTGGGCGCGGAGCCCGCGGGCGATGCGCCCGTCATTGCGCCGGTCCTCACCTATACGGTACTGCCGGGCGAGCACGATGTCCATACGGTGTTCCAAGCGCTGACCGAGCTTGCCGATGAGGACCCCATGCTCGGCGTAAGCTGGAATACTCATCTGGAGCATATTCACCTGCAGCTGATGGGCGCCGTGCAACTCGAGGTCGTGCAGCGGGTGTTGGCCGATCGCTTTGGCCTTTCGGTTGGGTTTGTGTCTGGCGGCATTCTCTATAAGGAGACTATTTCGCAGCCGGTCGAGGGCGTGGGCCACTTTGAGCCACTGCGTCACTATGCTGAGGTGCATCTACGTCTGGAGCCGTTGCCGGCGGGCTCGGGCGTGCAGTTTGGTACCGTGGCCTCGACCGACGAGCTCGATCTTAACTGGCAGCGTTTGGCACTCACCAACGCCATGGAGCGCGATCACCTGGGCGTGCTGACCGGCTCGCCCATCACCGATGTGCGCATTACGCTCATGGGCGGCCGTGCGCATGCCAAACATACCGAGGGCGGCGATTTTCGCCAGGCCACGTACCGCGCGATTCGCCAGGGTTTGATGCAGGCGCGCGAGGCCGGCGCGGCGGTGCTGTTGGAGCCGTGGTATCGCTTTGAGCTCGAGGTGCCGGGGGAGTGCGTGGGTCGGGCGCTCTCGGATGCCACGCGCATGGGTGCCGAGTACGAGCCGCCGACGATGACGGGAGACCGGGCGAAGCTTGTGGGTCGCGTGCCGGCATCCGAGGTGCAGGATTACGCGCTGGAGGTGGCTGCCTACACGAGTGGTCGCGGACATCTGTACCTAGAGTTCGCCGGCTATTCGGCTTGCCATGATGCCGAGCGCGTAATCGAGACGGCCGCCTATGAGCCCGAGGCCGATCTGCCCAACACGCCCGACTCGGTCTTTTGCTCTCACGGCGCCGGTTACACGGTCAAATGGTACGACGTGCCCGCCGCGGCGC
>OLSE01000421.1_pt1 | contig 54421 bp, 54 predicted proteins | sample 1673191 | NCBI WGS metagenome assembly OLSE01 (sample SAMEA3136764, study PRJEB25190) | human gut metagenome | biome: human gut; feature: human-associated habitat; material: faeces | place: Austria | collected 2013
AGGGAATCTCCTTTATATATCAAAGAATATCCCTGAATCTGACGCTATTCATGTTGAATCATCAACTTTTTAGTTGAATTTAGCGTAATTTTTTGAATTGTTGTATCCTTATTCTGCATAAAGGCATCTCTATCTTCTGTATTCTCAACAACACTATTTGCCATGCAGAGTCTTACATCAAATTCATCACCTTGTACTTTTAGACCATAGCCAGGCCGACTGATCAGCTCTAAATTATATTGACTTAATATATTACGAACTTCCTTCAAACATTGAGAAAGACTGGACTGACTGATATAAAGACGATCGCACAAGGTTTCGATTTTTGTCCACTGTTTGGTTGATAAAAAATACTGAATCAAATATTGCACACGCTGATCATATGTAATGGGGATCCCATCCTTTTCCATATTCGCCAGACCATCATGATATTTTTTATAAGCAATCTGATCATCAATAATTAAACGATACCCTCGTTTTGGCTTTACTTCGATATGTGCACCATTTTTCTCCACTATGCCTTGTGCTTCTTTGATATCGTTTCGAATTGTTTTAGAACTGACACCCAGATTGGCGGCAATGATCTTTGCACTGATAAAATTTTCCGATAAATTACTTAAGATAAGCTTTAATCTCTCTTCTTTCATACCAAACCTACTCACATGATAACATACCATAAAGAAATTAGAACTCCATTGCGTAATTTTCCACAAAGAAAAAGAACAATTGTTTCCTATTAAGAGATCTTTTGTTCTTTTTTGGATATAAATATTGTAGGTTGTTTTAGTATTGTTGTCATTGAACGCAAAATTCAAAAAAACAAAACTATAATTGTGTATAGACTTTAATAACATATTTTACTTGTATGTATTAAGCCACGTGTTATAATAAGCATATAAAAGGACAGACCAACAAGAAGTCCTGGTTTTTGGTATTTCAATAAAGAAGCTAGCTAATTCGTCCAAGTCTCAGGTAGCTTTTTTATATGTCATTAACTTCGGTTGTTTTCAATCAGAAGTATCACGACTATATGAAGCATCATTAACATTAGATACAATGTTTCAAACTATGTCATGGCGATCATCTCATTTTAACCGCTAAAATCAGGCCATCTATGTTAACGAGGTTTAATGCTCCCCGGTTTAGCGACCAGGATTACCTGTGTTGATCTGTCTGGATTTATTTTAAATCTTTCCTTTATGCAAACCATGAATTTAAAATTCAACACTTAAAAAGTCTATTGTAGTTATGATCAATAGACTTTTACAATTTTATGACTGTGCTTCTTCAGAGATCTCTGCCGCTTTGATTTTCCATTCATTTTCATCCTGAACTAAATCAAAACGCATCTGGTATTTCTTTTGTTCTGCACCGGTAAACAAAGTTTCCATTCTATCAAATATATAGCCGCCGATATCCTGCATCATTGCCTCCATCATGGCATCTTCTCCTTGATCATTGTAAATCTGCATCAATCGATTCAAATTTTCATTGGCATAATTCTGCGTATAAGTTGTTAATTCACTCTCCATAGCCGTAAAATCAATATTTTCATAATCTTTTCCATCGATATCAACTAATACTGAAATCGTATCTTCTTCCATTTTTGTATCATTGATCTCGTAAGATGTAATCGCTGCTTTTACCGCATTTGTCGCAAAATCATTGGCTTCCTGGTCAAATGTATCACCCATATCCAAACTATCTAACAGACTTTCCATATACGAATCCATATTATCAATACCTAAAGGATCAATATAGGAATCTGTTGTGTATTCTTCCGCTCCATCTAAATTTCCATTTTGAATCGCATCCAAATACCCAGTGACAACATCGGTAGCTGCTTGTATCTGTGCTTCATTGTTATTTCCACAACCAGCTACGCCTATGGCAAATGCCATTGCCATAAACAAAGATACTAATTTTTTCATAATCTTTCTCCTTTATTTATCTCAATTATATCAAAATGTAACACATTTGTAAGCGTATTCAATGAATAAAATGTTCGGATTCTGTAAAATATACACTTGATTTATACACTACTCTTTAGAAACAAAAAAATAGGCTTGAAACCTCTTAATTCATAATTTCTGATTTTGTGATCAGCCATTCATCGTTCTGTTTTTCAACACGTAATCGTACCTTATACGTGATATCCGGTAAGTCTTCTTTGACATGTTTTTCCAATAATTCAAACAAAGGTTTACTCAGTTCATCTAAAATGACTTTATAAGCCTCCTGCTCGCCTTTTTCTTCATACAATGCCGTTAAACGATCTTGATTTTCTACAAGATAAGACTCCATATATGTATTCGCATCTTCATCTAAGTCCGCAGGATCAAAAGAAGCCAGATCTTTTCCTTCAAACTTGACCTGAACATCCACTACACCATCTTTTTGCCATTTGGCCTTTTCTATGTCATACGTATTCACGATTTGGTTCATCACTACATCCATAAATTGATGAAAACTTTTTTTAAATTCCTCACCCGTGTTCATAGAAGCGTTCATTCCTAACATCAAACCTGACAAAGCCGGTTCTATCTCTTCCAGTCGCAACGGATCCTTATAGTCTGATGAAACATAATCGGATGCTTTGTCAAATTGTGCAGATTTCAAATCTTCAAAATAATCGGCCACAACTTCCTTTGCTTCCTGCATCTGCACTTTTTCAGAGCTTCCACAGCCAAATAACAGAATACCAAAAGCACATACCAATACCGCAGATATTATTTTTTTGATCATAATATGTTTTTGATCGTATCCGATCTAAAAGATCGATACGTACCCTTTCTGACACCATTGTACTAAATGACTTATAAATAAATCAAGTCATGATATGAAAGGTTTATCGCTGCATAAATTTCATCAATTTTTGGATCTGCTTTTGTCCCTGTTGATATAAATCTTCCAGACAGTTTTCATCCATTGTCAGTGTTTTCATATTTCCAATCGTATCCGGCGCCAAAATACAAACCTTATTTTCTTTTTCCATCTCTTGTATGCGTTCCAAGCTCTCATTATAAACATAGGCTCTTTGGCTTAAACTGTTTCCGGAATTTCGATAAGTTTTCCTTAAAATCTTAGAGGTCAAATTATCTTTTTTCGGATTTCTTTTTTCTTCTTTTGGTCTTGTCAGGATCACAACAACTTTATCGCATCCTTTTTGTAAGGCTCTTTCAACAGGTATCGGATCGGATATTCCACCATCAAAGTATAAGGCGTCATAAATCGGATATGGCTGGCACACAATAGGCATGCAGCTGCTTGCCTTTAGGATGTCATACTGATCCAAAGGCATATCTTTTTTTGAAAAATAGACTGGTTTGCCTGTGCTGGCATCCGTACAAACGACTTCAAATTCAGTAGGATCCTTGGCAAATGTTTCATAATCCATTGGATCTTCACCATTACTATTAGCTAAAGTACCATAAATATAATCCAGATCTAAATAGTTTTTCTTATGAATCCAGTTGGACAAAGACATATATTCTTTGCGTTTGGCATACTGGGTATAAAAGCGCTTGTTTCTTCCTTTTTGACAGGACAAAAAACTGGCAAGATTGGCGCTGCCGGCCGATACACCGATCGCATAATCAAATTGAATTTGTTTTTCTAAGCAGGCATACAGTACACCGGTACCGAAAATATCGCGCATACCACCGCCTACATCAATAATTCCCCATTTCATATTTTCTATTATAAACAAAAAAGCAGATAGACACATTTATTTTTTTGTCTATCTGCATTCTTTTATTGAATTGTATCTAAAATATCTTTCATTTTCTTGGCCAATCCCTTGATTTTATCAAGAGATAAAGAACATACCGCAACGCGAATTCCTTTGTTGACCTTTACCGTATAGATATGATTTTTCATCAAAGCTTCATGATAGGCATCTCTTGTCGTATTGTCCATTGAAAGTGTCACAAAGAAACCTTCTTTATATGGATAATGTTTCAAGCCGACTTCATTGGCTTCTTTGACAAAAAGCTCACTGCGCTTTTTTAATAAGGCAACATACTGTAAACGCTCCTGGTCATATTCTTTTAAATGATGATCTATCACATCGACAAAGGCAGCCATAGCACCGTTGTTGATGTTTGACCATGTAGCTCTGGCATCTTTTTCAAAGACAATTTTTAATTCCTGTACGATATCTTCCGTTTGTGCCATAACGATGGCAGCACCACAGCGAAGACCGTAGCTTGTCATAGATTTGCTTAAACTAAAAGCTACGATCACTGCCATATTTTCAGAAATATCATCAAAGACAGAGAAATATTCTTTAGCCAATTTTTGTCCATAGGCAAAATCAATATACGCAATGTCATTCAACAAAACAACTTTATGCGTTTTAGAGCATTCATTCAAGAACGCAATCACATCTTTCCATTCCTGTGAAGATAGTGAATATCCGGTAGGATTATGGCATGGATCATTGATGACGATCACCAGCTTATCCTGTTCTTTCATAACTTGTTCACAAGTTTCTTTAAAGGAAGCCAGATTAAAGTGATCTTCTTCAAACAACGCATATGTTTTAACAGATAGGTTATTCATCTGTGCCATTAAGTTATAGCTTCCCCATGCGATTTCCGGCAGGATGACCGTTTGTCCGGCATCCAGACATTCCTGAATGGTCATTGCCACAGCTCCGGTACCACCCGGTGTCGCAATCACTTCATGATGTAAGTGACTATTTCCGTTTAACACCCACTTATAAACACGATCTTTAAAATCATCATTTCCGGTAAAGCTTGCCGCATACGCAGCCAATACTTTGTTGTCCAGACTTTTCAACGAAGAAAATACACTGTCTAAGGCAACCAGACTTCCTTGTTCGTTATACAAAGAACCAATTGTCGCATCCACAACATTTTCTTCTCCGATCTTTTCTTTATCTTCTTTTGCCTTTTTCACGATAGCGAATACAGTATCGACAATCGGTTGGCGATTTACATTTTCTTTGACAAAGCTCATCTTATTTCCCTCCTAACGCATAAGTTCCTAAAACCTTTAAACTCTCACAATTTTTTTCTATATCCTTTAAACATGCCTGGGCATTGTTTAAATCTCCATCCATCTCAATAAAGAAGAAATATTCAAATGGTTTTCCCTTGATCGGCCTCGATTGAATACTTTCCATATTGATGTGATAGCGGGCAATGATTTCAATGATCCTTGCTAAAGAACCACTCTGGTGTTTAACGCTTAAAATCACGCTAAAACGATCACCCTTGTTCCTAGGCTCTAAACCAATGACCAGAAAACGAGTTGTGTTTTCGGTATGTGCCTCAATTTGTGAAGCCAGTACCTTTAAGCCGTACAACTGTGCATTTTCTTTGGCGCCGATAGCGGCTTTGGTCTTATCCTGTTCACTGGCAACGTATTGGGCAGCCATGGCTGTGTTGGGATAACTGACTGTCTGCACACCTAATTCCTTTAAGAAATCCTTGGCTTGCCATAATGCCTGATCTTTGGAATACACCCATTCGATATCTTTTAATGTCGCATCCATTGTTCCTAAAAGACATTGTTCTACCTTTAGATCATAGATTCCCTGAATATAGACCGAATACTCCAATAAAGCATCTAACACTTCTCCTACCGAGCCGGAATTCGTATTCTCAAAAGGAATGACACCATACTGCGCCTTCTTTTCCACAACACTTTTAAAGACTTCATCAAAGTTTTTAAGATTCAGCTTCCGATTTTCCGGATATAATCGCTGTGCCATGATTTGAGAAAAAGCTCCCTGTACACCGGCATAGGCAACGATATCTTCACTTAAAAGTGTTTTTTGATAATCTTTTGAATTCTCCATCACATGATGTAGAAAATCTTTATAAAAGAGCTTGTAATCCGGATTTTGAATATGCTCCAGATTTCTTTCTATGACTTCCTGTTCTCTGGATGCATCGAAGACCGGAAGTCCATTTTCTTTTTTATAGGCCAGCACTTCCTGAACCGCATTCATACGCTTTTCATACAAGGCTGCCATTTCGTGATCGATCTGATTGATCGTTTTTCTTGCGTTTTCTAACTTATTCATAGTGATATTTTAGCACAAAACCATTCAATTGACTTATTTGGTTTCAATCGATTGAATCAGATTGACATCTTCCTGCGGACTGTATGTGATCGTTACGACATCCTGTGCCTTTAAAAAGGCGGCTACATCCTCATTTTGATCCGTGATCGTAAACTTATAACGATTGTGTTCGGTATCTGTCAGAAAACACTTTGTCGTATCTTCAATGGCTAAGATCTGTACGCTTTCGATCGTGATCTCTTTGGTTTCCAGTCCATCCTTATCCATTGTTTGTGTCCCTTCCAGGGCCAAAAATTTCTTTTTCAGATTCTCAAATCCCTCATCGGATGCGATCGTTGCGACTTTTTGATAATCGCTGGCATCTACCATCGCATACATTTTGATCAGGCCACTGTCATCCTTTAAAGCCATCATATAGACCGGTGAACCATTGACATTGACCAAAAGCGGGAAGGTAGATGTATAGCCATAGTTTTTCACTTCGCCTTCTGCCGAGGCCATGGCACTGGTTTCATTGGCACCCGGTGATGAGATCTTCATGGCTTGATGCGTTCTTAAATTGACTAACACAAAGCCTAGATTACTGGAATCTTTATTAGCCGATGTGATACCGGAATAGATATAAATGTCCCCATCCTGTGCCAGATAGTTATAGCCTTCACTGGTATAAGTGACATTTTTTTGACCGATAACAGAGTTAATAAAGCCATCTTGCAGGGAGCCATTTTGATTCACCTGTTCTGTGACCAAGCTTTCCGGGTAAATGCGATCGACCCAGGTTGGCGCATCGAGCACATCATCGTATTTTGTCGATTCTCCTGTGATCGGATCAAATAAAACAACACCGGAAACCGTTTTTCTAGTTTCAAAAGCGGCATAATCATATGTTGTGCAAATATACCATGGATGCCCTTCTTCATCGATTTCAAAAGAGGGCTCTCCAAAAATCGTAGTTGGATACTGCATTTGCAGCTTACGATATAGATCATGATTAAAATAACCGGAAGGAACATACTTCATTCCATCCAATCCCAAATCTTCCAGTTTCACCAGCTCAGCTTCTCCGGTAACAGAATTGACCAGAATATAGGCAGGAATACCTTCCTCTTGATTGCCCAGATACTTAAAGAAACCGGCATATTCAAGCGGTGTCACGCGATAGACGCTGTCTTTATAAGAAATCTGTGTGTATTCTTCACTGACTTCAAACTGAGAAACAAGCTCCGGCATCTCGCCCATTACACGGTCGCCTAAAACGATCGTTGAATCGCGATCGATGATTGGTGTCTTAGTAAAATCCACTTCTTTTACTTTATCAAAATCAACATTTTCAATCTGAATACGATCGGCAAAATAAGAAGCCATAAATACCGGATTGCATACGGCTAAAGAGCCAAGCACCCAAATAACAGATAGTCCTAAAATGATCTTTAAAGCCGTCATTTTAAAAGACGATTTCCCATACGAAATCGATGATTTCTGAAAGAACAAGGATACAATGCCAACCAATACGATGATATAGATCACATAGGCAAAGCCAGTAACCATCTTATAGCTAATGACCGGATGGAACACATAATAACCGATAGCTCCGGCAATAAGCCATAAAATCAATAAAATGATCTTTTGTTTTGTGGATAAATCCTTAGTGAAGGAAGGCCCTTCGTATTTCCAGTTAAAACTGGTCTTAAAATGTTTATTCTTCATAACAATCTCCCTAAATCATATATATTGGATCGCATCTTTTTTCTTCTTTTATCGATAGCGTAACAGATCTTCACGAATCTGTCGTACTTGAATGATCGCGTTTTCTACTTGCGCTTTCGCATCTTGAATCTTACTTTGTACCAGCCAATCCGCGATAAGTCCATCAAAGAAATAGTCGGCAAAGGTCAAAAAATCTCCAATCTCCAAACTTAAATGAAGACGTTGATCGACATCCGCCAATTCTTTACGAAAACTCTGCAGTGCTCTTTTGGCCCTTTCCATTTCATAACGGGCATCGTCCATTTTCGAATGTTTAAAAAAGGTCGTTAACGCACCTCCGCCAAGCATATCAAACAAGCCCCAGTTTTTGGCACTTTGAAGATAGGCATCGGCTTGGCTTAAACATGCCAAAGCATGATTGGCCGCCTGAATCGCTTCTTGTATTTCCTTATTGAATTGATCTTCCATATTCATCACCTATATAACATTCTATCAAAAAGAATTCAAATCACACAACCTTATAAAAAAGCCTTACCGCATAGGGTAAGGACAATATAAAACTATTGAATAGGCCAGCTGGCATCTCCGGTCAAGGTTTCATCGCCTCTTCGTCCGGATACATAAGCAATCGTTCCGGCCACTCCGATCATTCCGGCATTATCTGTACAACAATACATCGGTGGCACGGTAAAGGTAATATTTGGATATTCCGTTTTTAATTCTTCGATCTTTTCACGAAGTCTGGAATTGGCACTGACACCACCACCTACGACAAAGTGATGAATTTCGGGATGATCATCCAAAGCCGCATGAATTCTGGAAAAGATTTCATCCAACGCGCACTCCTGAAAAGAACAAGCTAGATCGTTCAAATCATAAGTCTTTCCCTGTCTTTCCATACGTTTGGTAAACTGAAGAACACTGCTCTTTAAACCGGAAAAGCTGAAGTCGTAACGCCCCTGTGTTTTCGGTTTTGCCAATTCATAAACCGGTTTTCCTTCTTTGGCCATTTTATCGATCTTCGGTCCGCCTGGATACCCTAAGCCTAACACTCTGGCGACTTTATCATACGCTTCTCCAATCGCATCATCCTGTGTTTCGCCTAAAATCTCAAAGCTGGTTTCATCTTTCATATAGACCAGTTCGGTATTACCTCCGGATACAACAAGGGCCAATAAAGGATATTTCATATCGACCACCAGCTCATTGGCGTAAATATGGGCTGCCAGATGATGCACCGGTATCAGTGGCTTGTGATAGGCGAAAGCCAACGTCTTGGCCGCCTGCACACCGACATGCAGACAACCGATCAAACCCGGTCCCTTTGTCACCGCAACCGCATCCACATCCTCCATCGTACATCCGGCTTCCTTTAAAGCGGCTTCAATACAATAGGAAATATTTTCAATATGGATACGACTGGCAACTTCTGGAACGACGCCGCCAAATTCTTTATGTACATCGATCTGACTGGCAACGATCGATGAAAGTACTTCTTTTTTATCTTTGACAAGGGCAACTGCCGTTTCATCACAGCTGCTCTCAATTCCTAAAACGATCATAGAAACTCCTCTCTATAAGGCCATAGACATCACTACGGCATTTTCTCCATCCGGATAATAATTCTTCGATACATTGACAGGAATCAAACCCAGCTTTTCATACAATTTTAAAGCCGCCTGGTTAGATTCTCGCACTTCTAATGAAAGAAACTCGCTTTGTGCTTCTCTTGCCTGCTTACATAAAGCATCCATAAGATATGTCCCATAACCTTTCTTTCGACAGGCAGAATCAATACCGATACGAGCCAGCTGAGCAATCTCAAATGTGATCCATAAAAAGGCATAACCGACGATGTGATCATCTTCTTTTAAAAGATAACCGGTACTAAATGGATTTTCCTGAAGCTCATACAAGCACTGTTCTTTATTCCAAGGTTGTTTAAAACATTGTTTTTCCAGTTCAACAACGATATCTAAGTCTGATTCCTTCATTTCTGTTACATTCATACTTTGTAGGAATCACTTTCTTTTAAATAGTCCGGAACCAGGGCGTGAATGTTTTCTACTTTTTCATAGTAGGGTTCCAGTTCGATGAAATTCTTTAAGAAATCCACTTTCTGTACATCCTGTCCCATCAAATCCGCATCGCCCAATACGATTCCCGGATTTGTTTCGATAAATTCTTTGACTTCATCCAGTGTCAGGATCTGTGTATTTCCCTGAATTTGTCCATCTTCCAAATGTGCCACATAGGCTCTTTGACTGCGGGCATCCAAAATCACATTGGCCTGTTTTTCGATACCGGCATACAACTGCATCGTTGAGATCGTATATAATTCTTTGTGCATCTGTGAACACAGCACTTTGGCAATGGTCATCGCAATACGAATACCGGTATAAGAACCCGGTCCTTTTGTGATGATGACACGATCAATATCTTTATAGTCTAAATTTGTTTTCTTTAAAAGTCGATTCAGTTCCACAAAAATCGTTTCACTTTGTTTCTTAAAGGCTTCTAAGCTAATACCGGCCAACAGCTCTTGATCTTTATAAAGTCCTAAAACCAACTGCTTATACGCACTGTCCATACATAAACTAATCATGATATCCCTCCAGGATCGATTTGGAAACATCTCCCTTGGCTTCCATAGTGATCACTCTGTTTTCATCGATTCCTTCTTCAAAAGAAAGCGAAAGTCTGTCTTCCGGCAACTGGTCTTGAATAAACTGTGACCACTCGACGACGGTAATTCCTTCATCAAAACAATCTTCAAAGCCAAGATCCTGACTGGCTCCTTCCAGACGATAGGCATCAATATGATGTAAAGGCTGCTCATTGCCCTGTGTATAAGACTTTAAGATTGTAAACGTAGGGGAATTGATTGTACTTGTCACCCCTAATGCTTTTCCAAAAGCCTTGGTCCAGGTGGTTTTACCGGCTCCCAGATCACCATCCAGCGTGATCACCACATGTTTATTCTGACACAGCCTGGCGATTGCTTGCGCCAAAGCTTGTGTTTCTTCTATCGAATGAATTTCTATTCTCATTTTTTTGTTCCTTCCTGTTGTCTTATCTTATGATAATTGGCTTTAATGGCCTTGATTTGAGCCAATCGTTTCTGCACTTTGACCTCGGAGCCCTGATTACTGGGATGATAGTATTCCTTACCGATCAAGATATCCGGAAGACAGGTCATATCTGTCATATGAAACGCATAATCATGACTGTATTCATACCCATCACTATAGCCCAGATCTTTCATGAGTCGAGTTGGCGCATTGCGAATGTGCAAAGGAACCGGCTGATCTAAGGTCTTGATCGCATCCACTTTAACGGTGTTGTAGGCTACCTCCAAAGCATTGGACTTCGGTGCTAAAGCTAAATACACGACCGCATGCGCTAAATGCACATTGCATTCCGGCATTCCCAAAAAATGTGCCGCATGATACGCCGCTACAGTAATCTCCAAAGCTCTGGAATCGGCCATACCGATATCTTCACTGGCCATACGCACCAGACGCCTTGCGACATAAAGCGGATCTTCCCCGGCTTCCAACATACGCGCCAGCCAGTACAAAGCCGCATCCACATCGCTGTTGCGTACACTTTTATGAAGAGCGGAGATCACATTATAATGCTCTTCCCCATGTTTATCATATAATAATGTTTTTCTTTGCAGGCACTGTTGAAGAATTTCCTTCGACACATGGATGCCCTCAATATCGCTGGGTGAATTATTCACGACCATTTCCAGCGTATTTAAACAAATTCTGGCATCTCCTCCGGCAAAGGAAGCAATCGCATCAACTGCCTCATCATCGATCTCGATATCTAAATTTGCCAACCCTTTCGGGGAAGTTAAGGCACGATGAATCAGATCGATCAGATCTTCCTTTTCTAAAGAATTCAACACAAAGACCTTACACCTTGACAATAAGGCGCTGTTGACCTCAAAGCTTGGATTTTCCGTGGTTGCTCCAATCAGGATAATACTGCCTTTTTCCACATACGGTAAAAACGCATCCTGTTGTGCCTTGTTGAAGCGATGAATTTCATCTACGAACAAAATCGTATTCTGGCCTAAATTCTTCCGTAAATCAGCCTGCTTCATCACTTCTTTGATTTCTTTGATTCCGGATGTGACCGCACTGAAATCGACAAAATAACTCTTCGTCTGGTGAGCGATGATCCTGGCCAGTGTTGTCTTTCCTACACCGGGCGGTCCCCAAAAGATCATAGAAGTCACTTTGTCATTTTCGATCATTCTCCATAATAGATTTCCTTTGGCAACCAGTTGTTTTTGTCCTACATATTCCTCTAAAGATTCCGGACGCATTCGATCGGCCAAAGGACGGATATCTTCTGCCTGTAATAAACCTTCTTGTTCCATAGTGTTTTTATTATAGCACAATCAAATTCGAGTGCTTCAAAAAGCACTTCGTTATCAAAGAATTCCTTTCCATAAAAAAAGATCTACCCTTTCTTTCATCATTTATCAGAAAAGATAGATCCTATATTGATCCTTTATCCCACGATAGCTTGTAGATCATCCTGCACCGTAGTAATTGGTGCAATATGATAGTTTTCTACCAGATAGTTTAATACATTTGGTGATACAAAGGCCGGTAAGGTTGGTCCCAGCTTGATATTTTCGATGCCCAGATAAAGAAGAGTCAACAATACGCAAACTGCTTTTTGTTCATACCACGATAAGATAATGGAAAGTGGCAATTCATTAACACTGCAGTTAAAGGCTTTGGCCAAAGCCAGGGCCACTTGTACGGCGCTGTAGGAATCATTACATTGTCCCATATCCATCAATCTTGGCAATCCGGCAACGGTTCCTAAGTCTAAATCGTTAAAACGATATTTACCGCAAGCCAATGTAAGGATCACACTGTCTTTAGGTGCCTGTTCTACGATCTGTGTATAGTAATTTCTTCCCGGTTTTGCACCATCACAACCACCAACTAAGAAGAAACGAGAAATTTTTCCTTCTTTAACCGCCTGTACAACTTGATCGGCCACACCTAATACCGTTCCATGGCCAAATCCTGTGGTGACTGTCGTACCGCCATTGATACCGGTAAATTGTGTATCTTTTTCATAACCGCCTAATTCCAAAGCTTTTTCGATCACTGGTGTAAAGTCTTTATCTTCTCCAATATGCACTAATTCCGGGAATGAAACAAGCTCTGTGGTAAAAATACGGTCTTTATAGTTGGCACGTGGCGGCATCAGACAGTTTGTGGTGAACAATACCGGTGCCGGAATGTCCATAAATTCTTTCTGTTGATTCTGCCAGGCAGTCCCGAAATTTCCTTTTAAATGCGGATATTTCTTTAATTCAGGATAACCATGCGCCGGAAGCATTTCGCCATGCGTATAAATATTGATCCCTTTATCTTTTGTCTGTTCCAAAAGTTGTTTTAAATCATATAGATCGTGTCCGGATACTACGATAAACGGTCCTTTTTCAACCATCAATGGTACTACGGTCGGCTCCGGTGTTCCGTAGGTTTCGGTATTGGCCTGATCCAACAAAGCCATGCACGTATAGTTGTGTTCGCCTACTTTCATCACATATGGCAATAAGGATTCCATACTGTTATTTTCTTTGATGGCGCGAAGGCCTTCAATAAAATACATATCCACACTGGAATCGGTATACCCTAGCACACGGGCATGATAGGCATAGGCTGCCATGCCTCGAAGTCCAAATAAGATCAACGATTTTAAAGAACGAACATCTTCATTATCATTCCAGATTTGATTCATATCATAATCCACAGGAACCTCTGATAAAGTTGCCTGTTCCTGGGCGTGCACCTGATCGATCAAAGCCTGCACTGTCTCTTCATTAAAGTTGACATTGGTGACAGTTGTGAATAAACAATCGACAAACAATTTTCTAACCGTATCTTCTACATTCTCTTTGCCTTTTAGGGCATCGGCAAAACTGATCAGGGCTCCAGTCAGTTGATCTTGCAGACGGGCAACGGCTGCGGGTTTTCCGCAAACACCGGCTTGTGCCATACAACCGGTACATCCGGCTGTCTGTTCACATTGAAAACAAAACATTTGATTTTCCATTTTTATTCCTCTTTTCTAAAATACAACCACTAACAACATCTTGAAGTTCTCTTTGGCAAGCACCGCATGAGGATGACAAGCCGGCATGACGATGGATTCGCCTTCCTTCAATTCATAGTCTTTTCCATCGATTGTGATAAGACCGACACCATCTAAACCGGTCACAAACGCATCGCCCTTCGATTCATGAGTACTGATCTCTTCTCCTTTAGAAAAAGAAAACAGTGTGATACTTATCGCATCATTCTGCACCAATGTTTTCGAAATAATTTGGCCTTGTTGGTAGGCTAATTCTTCTTTCAAACGAAGCACCTGTGATTTTTCAATATTCTTTAAAAGACTTTCCATAGGCATCCTCCTTGTCTTACTGAAAACAGAGTACTACAATAAAACAAAATAATATGTTGTTTTAACAACAAAAAGGATGATTTTTATGAATACAGCTTTCTTATCCAAAACGCTATTATTTCAAGGAATCCGGGAGCATGAGATCGAAGCCATGTTGAGATGTTTAGGGGCCCATGAAAAAGAATATAAAAAGGGACAAACCATCTATCAGGCCGGACAAACAGTTAAAGATTTAGGACTGGTTTTAAGCGGTGGTGTCAATATTGTTGTCTATGATTACTGGGGCAACAGTACAATCTTTAGTCATATGGCACCCGGTCAAATCTTTGCGGAAACCTATAGTGCCATGGGTCAGGAAGAATTATTAGTTAATGTCATAGCTGATCAAGACAGTCATATCTTATTTGTCGATACATACAAACTTATGACGACTTGTCAACATGCCTGTCCTTACCATCAGCAGGCTATCCACAATTTGATTCGCATCTCTGCGCAAAAGAATTTGAATTTATCCAAACGAATGTTGCATACAGCGCCCAAATCGATTCGTGGAAGACTGGTATCTTATTTATCTGAACAAGCTCTGCAGCATGGAACCAATCGATTTTATATTCCTTTTTCCCGCCAGCAGTTAGCTGACTATCTGGGTGTGGATCGCAGCGCTTTATCCAATGAACTCTCCAAGATGCAAAAAGACGGACTGCTTCAATATCATAAAAATGAATTTATCTTAACTTCCTGGGATGAAAAAAATCTGGCATGACACCAGATTTTTCTTTTACTTCGTCTGTTTTAAAAAATGTTCTTTGGCAAAATCCATTTCCTGTACAAATTCTCCGGTTCCAACATAGTCTCCGTTCGCATCACGAATGGCCATATATCGTACCAGTACCGTTTTGCCCATCTTTTCCATCCATACATCGACCGAATCTTTTCTTCCATTTCTGAAATCATCGATGATCTTACGAACCATCGGTTCGATTTTAGGCGGGTGGCAAGAAAAAACTTCTCGATCGATTGCCATATTCGGTCGTTTAAACAATTTATAACCTTCATTAAAATACCGATTGATATTTTGTTCATCGACAAAGGAAATTTCCATAGGGATCGTATTCAATAACGCTTGCAGTTGTTTTGGATTCATATGCCCACTCGGTAAGATGATTTCCTGATCCTGTAACTTCATTTCCCCCTGTTTTGTTCGAGCTTCTTCCCAAACCGGGATGGTATCCATAAGACATGGTTCATAGCCTAATGAATCTTTATAAATCTGCTCCCATTCATCTTTTGTGAAGTTTTCGGCACATAAAGGAAATAAAATATTGTTTTCTTTATAGATCATCTCCTGCGCTCTTTGAATGGTGTTTAGATACGTTTCTTTCCAATCCGCATCCATCGTTGGATTTTTAGCTAAACGGCGAAGCTGATCACGAATTTCATCATCCACACCCCACATGACATCTGATGGACCTGATATACCATAACGCACCTTTAATAATGGATATAAAAGATCTCCCTTTTTCGCATAGTGAATGGAGATATCTCGAAGCTGGTTCAACAACTCCAAGGTTTCTTTGGCATTTTCTATCTGTTCCTGTGCCTTTTCTAAAAGCTTGTCAATATAGACATTTTCTAAGGCAAACGTAGAGAGAGGATGACCGGGAATGGCAATCAGTGCATCCGCCTTTTGGTGATGTAGCGAATCCTCTACCGCTTGTTCGGCCTGATCGATTTTTTCCTGTCTTGTTGCTCCGTGAAACAGAGCGGAATGTACATCACAAAGCTGCTGCACTTCCCAGTAAGGCACACCGGACATGATCATTTCCTGCTCGGCCTGCATGATTTCAGAAGCATCTACTTCTTTAAAGTTGTGCACAAAGTCAGCACGTACACTTTCTAAGTCTTCTCCTTCATTCAATCGTTGGATATAACTTTTTAATAAAGCCTGACGATCCACATAACCTTCTACTTCAAAACCGGCTTTCTGTAAAGCTTCGACAATCAACTTTAAATCAATCCCTTTGATTTTGGCGCCATTTAAAAGTGTCATGACACGTCCTGCCGTCTGCATGGCAGTTGGTTTAGTAATCTCGGTAAATCCCAGTCGAAATAAAATATCCTTTACTTCCGGATATTGCGTACAGATTTCAAATACACTTTTCTGTAAATCAATTTTCTTGTCCATAAATATTCTCCTTGTATTCTTATTCATATTATAGGAGAACTAGAATATAAATCACGTTGTTTGAACAACAAAAAGATTAGTTTTCTCTAACAGTTGATCTAAAACATCTCTTTGGTCAATAATTTTCCATTTTTCATCAAAATATTGCCTTGTGCAATTACTGTATCTAAGTTTAAATCTTTATCCCACAACAGAAGATCGGCATCACCGCCCTTTTGAATCACGCCTTTTTTTGGATAAAGCTCTAATGCTTTGGCAACATTACGACATCCTAACGCCAAGGCATCCTCCATGGACCAGTTTTTCTGTTTAACCAGATAGACGATCTGTTTATATATCGTATCGACATACGATACGCCGATTTGTAAAAGATTTCCCCGGGCATCATATTTTGACCAGCTGCCCTGGCCATCAGAACTCAAAGTCACCTGATCCATACAGACACCTTCTTCCTTGATTTTCATCAATACCTGATATACACCTTCTGTAGAATCGCAAGTGATATCGATCGTTCCCCCTCTTTTCGCAAAACCGATGGCTTGTTGTAGTAAGGCGAGATTACGATTGACATGCGTCGGTTGAAATGTTTTGATAGGAATATCCGTTTGATCCAGAATATCCATTACCATTTGTAAGCCTTGTTTCTCATCGCCTAAATGCAGTGTCAAAATTCCGGCTTTTTTTGACAACATGCCCGCCACGCGAACATCACTTGCCAGATGCATCAATTCTTCTGATGTAACATGACTGGATCGATGATCGGATAAGGCCAGTTTGCAGCCGATGATTTCTTCAACAAATACAATATCTTTTTGAACCGAATCTGTAATCGTAATGCTGGGATATCCGTAAGCACCTGTCATACAATAGACAGATATCCCCTGATCCTTTAAGCCCTTTGCCTTGGCAACTAGATTCTCGACACTTCGTGTGATCCCATCGGTTCCTAAAAGGCCAACGACTGTCGTTAATCCACCGTGAATCAAACAGGATGCCGTCACTGCCGGTGCCTGTGTACAAAAGCCACCTTCACCACCGCCTCCGGTGATATGTACATGACGATCGATCAGTCCGGGCGTTAGTATTTTACCGGTCGCATCGATACAATCTATACCATCTATGATCGGTAGAGTCTTACTTACCACTTCAATTTTTCCACCGGCGATCCATACATCCTGAATGCCTTTATCTTGTGGTGCATATACATGTGCATTTTTAATTTGTAACATACGAACATCCTTTCATAAAAAAGACACAGATCTAGCGACCTGCATCGATGATCCATGGCTTTGTTTTTAAAAGCTCCTGTGGAAATGTCTTAAAATCTTTTAGTTTCCATGTCCAGTTATGATCACTGACCGTTCCCGGAAGGTTGATTCTGGCTTCTTCTTTATAGCCGCAAATATCCCAAATCGGTAAGATCGCAAGATCTGCTTTTGTATCCAGCGCATAATGACAAACAATATCATAAAACGCCCGTTCCGTATAGCCTCTTTTCTTAAAGAAGCGGCGTAAACTGATGCGGCGATTCGAATCATATTTTCCATATTCTTCCATGATCGTTCCATTATCATGCGTTCCAGTATAAACGACCTTATGCTTTGGCAATGGTTTTCTTAATAGCTTGGATTCCATTTTAAACAACAAAACTTCCATACCCGGAATATGATTAGCTTCAGCCAGTTCGGTCACTTCTTTTCGAATAATGCCCAGATCCTCGGCAATCAATTCTACATTTGGACATGCCTTTTTGATCGCATCCAAAAGCTTTTGGGCCGGCCCCAGCACCCATTCTCCTTCAATCGCCGTCGGACAGGAAGCCGGGATCTTCCAATATGTATCAAAAGCACGGAAATGATCGATTCGTACTTTATCAAAGTATCGAGCAGTCCATCGAACTCTGTCACACCAGAATTTAAAGCCATCTTTTTCCTGTGCCTCAAAATCATAGATTGGCATACCCCATCGTTGCCCTGTCTCGCTGAAATAATCCGGTGGACAACCTGCCACAAATTCCGGCTTGCCATCTTCATCCAACAAAAAATACTCCTTATTGCCCCATACATCGGCACTGTCATAATCGACATAAAAAGGAATATCTCCCATGATCTCTAATCCTTTTTGATGGGCATAGTCAACAACTTCCTGAAATTGTTTATAAAAGACAAACTGTAAAAAGCGATAATAGTCCATTTGATCTTGATAATCTTCCAGATCAATATCATGTTCCTCTAAGAAATTGCGGTATTCTTCATCCCATTCATTCCAGGAAGCTCCCTCATGAAGTTCATGAAATAATTGGTAAGTTACCCAGTCATCCAGCCAAAAGGCTTCTTTTAAGAACAAATCATATTCACTTTGAAACAAATCTATATTTTTCTTAAAGGCTTTGTAGGCACGTTCAAAATATTTTTCTTTAAATTCTTTTACTTGTGGATAATCCACAAAATTTTTAAACTTATTACAATTGATCACTGAGCTTTGGGTCAAAAGTCCCCACTCACTCAAACGGTCAATGTTGATATAGATAGGATCGCCGGCAAAACTGGAAAGTGTCTGATATGGTGAATGCGTAAATCCCGTCACCTGTAACGGCAACATCTGCCATATCTTATATCCAGCTTCCACGATACAATCGATCATTTTTAATGTCTTTGCCCCAAAGTCTCCAATGCCCTGATTTCCCGGCACAGAAAACAACGGACATAGAAGGCCTGCCTTTCTGTCCATATTTTGTAACCTCTTTCAATACGTCAATTCTAACACATTATAAGCCATTTTGGGGTAAGAAAAACAGGTTTTTTTTAACTTTGTACAGCTATGTATATTTACATAATATAAATATAGTTCATTTATTTACATATTTGTAAATTTATAAATATTGTGAGTCAAAAAATGACAAAAAGTGAGCTTGTACTTACCTGTTCTTATATGTATGCACTAGATAAAACTCATGATTTCTGATAAAGAATCGATGGTGTAATCCGCTTTTGAGACATCAAATTTTAATACTGGATCTTTTAATGCGATAACACATAATCCCGCTCGTTTGGCGGCTAATATTCCATAGGTTGAATCTTCTATGACCAAAAGATCTTGTTTGGAAATACCCATTTGACGTACAGTAAATTCATAAATCTCCGGGTTTGGTTTGGATTGTTTAAACTCTTTACCGCTGACTACGATTTCAAAAAATGAATCGATCTGACACGTCTTCAAAACTTCTTCAATACGTTTTCTGGATGATGAGCTTGCCAATGCCAGTTTTATTTGTTTTTGTTGTAAATAGTTTAGAACATCCAGCGCTTCTTTACGAAAGATCTTTTTAAAATCCACCATATTTTCATCAAAGTAACGATTTAATCTTTTTCGTGTTATTTCCTTGGGGATCTGTAACATTTCATATAAATAATCATCAGTCAGTGTTCCGGAAGCACCCGCCAGACATCGTAGTTCTTCTAATTCATATACTTTTCCTTGTTCCTTTAAAAAACCTTGAAAAAGCTTTAAATATTCTTTTTCGCTGTCAATTAAAACACCGTCCATATCAAATATTATTCCTTTTATCTTGTTCATCTTTTCCTCGTTTCTTTAAAATGAGTCGCCTTTTGGGCGACTCATTCATTGATTTAGTCATTAAAATCTTAATAATTATACTTCCACATGTATTTACGTTTACTAAGTGGATGATTTCTCATATCAGCTAATAGCTTATTAAAGACAGATAACATGGCGGTATGGAAATCATAATCAAAGTAACCGCTCACTTCATTCAATTCGTTCAATCCATATTTTTCTGGGTCAATAACCGTTAAATGATGATTATATTGTGATAAGAATTGAATAGCTCTTTCATCTAATGCTTTTGTCTTTCCGGATGATTTTAACAATAAGAATGCGGTATCCGGATCAGTAATTTCAAATGGTCCATGGAAGAATTCTCCGGAATGGATCACAGCCGCATTGATCCACTGCATTTCCATAAAGATACAGATCGTCTGTTGTTGAGCAGCTGACCAGGCGGTTCCGCTGCCTAGTGTGTAAATCACATTATCATCTTTATAGTTGATGGAGAATTGGATGGCTTCCGGAATGATGTCTTTTTGCGCTTTGGGAATGATGTCATTCATTTTAGCCATAGCTTGTACCATAGCTTCGTATTTGTCATTCTTTTCCAATTTGTATAAAAGTTCATAGGCAATCTTCATGATATATGCCGATTTACCAACTTCAAAAGGAACACCTTCTCCATCTTCAAATACAATTGTGTAATCGGAAACAGTGGAAATACCATTGACACCTTCTTCGTGTGTCAAGCCAACAACCGTGGCCCCTAATTTCTTGGCTACTCTTCCTGCTTCTACCGTTTCCTTTGTGTTTCCACCTCTGGATGCGATAACAACAATAGAGTTTTCCGTGACACAGGCCGGTGTATCATGTACAAATTCATTGGATGAAACGAAGCTTGTCGTTAAATGTTTGGCCTCTCTTTGCAGATAATAGTTTGCCGCATAATAACAAGCCAGCGAACCTCCTACACCTGTAAAACTAATGTTTTTGATCTCCTTTTTTTCTGTGATTTCTTCAACCATCTTTTTAATGTCGAACATTTTTATCCCTCCTTATGTTCTTTTCTATGATTTACTTAATGACTTAAGTGAAATCCTTATGCTACAGCTAAAATTCCAAAATAATTCAAAGCGATTCCTGCGATAAAACAAATCAGCACGATCCAAATCGGGTGAATTCCTTTTTTGACGATCTTGTACATTAAAAATGTTAGAGCTAATGGAATCATTTTAGGCAAAATTCCATCTAATAGATTTTGTACAACTAATGTATCTCCATACTGTAAAGGTGTTGTGATATTGACTAAAGATGCCGTCATTCCTCCGATTACCATTAAACCAGCCACGGAGCAACCATACATCACCTTGTCAAACAAATTACTTTTGGCGATTTGTTGAATAAATTCTTTACCTTTTGTATAACCCAGCTTGGCTCCATACCAAGTAATCGGGAAACTAGTTGCGATAGAAATCAACATGGCGATGATTGGTCCTAAAATAGATCCCTGCTGTGCTAAAGAAATACCGATACTCATGGCAATGATTCGAATCGTTCCTTGAAACAAGGAATCTCCAATACCGGATAGAGGTCCCATGAGTGCTGTTTTGATCGATGTGATCATCTTTGGATCAAATGTATCTGGATTTTCCGCATATTCTTCTTCCATAGCACCGGCTAACCCTAATACAAAAGCGCCTAACTGTGGTGTAATGTTGAAGAATTCCAATGAAGCGTTATAACGCTCTTTCTTCTTTTCGATTTCTTCTTTGTCTGGATACAATCGATCCAAGGTCTTATGCATACCCCACATAAATGCTGTATTCATTTGACGTTCATAATTCCATAAAGCCTGCATACACCATCCGCCCCAGAAATACTCACTCACTTTTTTATTTAACGGATAGTTTCTTTGTGCTTCTAATCCTTTTTTTGACATAATTCTTGCCTCCTTACACGTTAATCATCCAGTTCATCGACCGGTGCTCCAGCCAATGAAGTCAACGGAGAATCCCCATACTTTAATGAATACAAAAGTACGGCTACTAAAATAGAGATAATGGAAATGGCAGTCAGACTTAATCCAGAGTAAGCTGCAATAGCGAATCCGATGAAATAGTAAATAACATTTTTACGATTCACCATAACAGAAAGCAACATGGCAAAACCAAAGAAGGCAACAATGTTGGCACCTAATGAAATACCCTTTAATACGAAATCAGGTAATATCGCAAGAATGGAATTAATCAGTCCTTCTCCAAAATACACGGCCACAAATACCGGAATAAAAGCACAGACAAAGTACAATAGGGGTCCCCAGAAAATATGAACCTGACATGCCTTTTTAAATTCCCCTTTTTCTACATAGTTATCACACATATGTGTCATACTAATTCGTAGAATGCTTGCTAAATTTTCGATCAAGATGATCAATAATGTCATTGGAGTCGCAATCGTCAACGCATTTTCTACATTGGTTCCTGTCATGATAACAAGAGCACACGCTGCAATCGATCCCATGTTCATATCAAAGCCGGAAGCACCTACAGACATAAAGCCAAGACTGATCATTTCCATATAGGCACCTACGGATAATCCGGTTTTCAAATCACCTAAAAATAAACCAACCAATGTACAAGTAATAAGCGGTCTTTCAAAATTCAAACGACCTAACATTCTGGTGTCTAACTTGGCGAATACGGCAATCAGACCCACTATTATAGATTGAAATAACATGATAGTCTCCTTATAAAATTAACTTTTCTTTCTTTGTCGATGGCAGCTGCTGCATGATGATCTGTGTACCACATTCCATTATTCTTTTCGCATAAGCAATTTCCTGATCATCTAAATAAACAACTTCACTAAACTGTTTCGATCCTTCTTTTTTGGAAATGCCTCCAAAATTGATTTCTTTTACTTTCGGATAGCCTTCAATAAATCTTGCGGCATCTTTGACACAGCCAAATACAATAAAGATCTCATCATTTAAAGCTTCTACTTTCGGCATTTTTTCCAATGCTTTTTCTACCGAAAAAATATTGAGCTTACATGCCGCTGGCTTTGACATGTTCAGTGCCATTTTCTGGAACTCATCATTAGCCGCGGCATCATCAATTACAATGATTCGTGTAGCCGCCAAAAAATGAGTCCAGGTAAAGGCAACCTGCCCATGTACCAACCGATGATCGACCCTTACAGCTTTGATCATAGCTCTCTCCTCCTTTCCTCTATACATCCTCTAAGTTTGTCCATTCCTGAACCATTGGATTGATGTATTTCACACCAAACACATCCTCCTTCACCTTTGTTTCCAAAGTGTTGTCCTGGAATGAATCCAAACTAAGAATCAGATCAATCAAGAATGGCAGATTTACATTGGATACTAAATAAAATGGATATTTTCCTAAAAACTTAATAAATCCATTATTAACGCTCCCACCTACCATATCCGTACAGACGATCAATTCTTCTTTATCAAAGTCCTGTGCCTTCATGATGGTTTCAATCGAATGCTCTAAATTAAAATCGGCATCTAAATATCCGCATAAAGTCTCAATATTATCGACTTTTCCTATAATAATGTTTAAGGAACTCAACATCCCTTTTGCGAGACTTCCATGTGATGCAATCAGAATCTTTTTATTTTTTTTCATTGGTCTGTATCTCTTTCTTCCGTTCTCCATAAACCATAAAATCGGCTAAATACGCAATCTCACTCACAGGCAGTTGTACATTATATCGTTTTAAGATATCTCTAAATGATTCGTTGACGCATTTGATAAATGATTTGTTGTTTTTCTCAAATAAATCTAAATTGTCATACTGTTCAATTTGTGTTTTTGTCACCAATCTTTCCATTAAGCAACATACGTGGATATAAATTCCGGTCAAGGATCGTCCATTAAATTGATATCCTAATAAGTCCTGCAGTCGATCGATCGCACTTGTTACATCGTCCAGCAAGATTTTCGGGTTTAATATCGTTAGATGACCTACCACATTTTGTAAAGTAAAAGACTTTCGAATATTATTTAAAAACGTATCGATTTGATCCGGATCCATATAGTCCTTAAGAATCTGCGTAATAATTTGTGTATTGCTGCCCGATATAATTCCTTCCAGGGAGATAAATACTTCTTCATTCACATGCGGATTCGCGGTTCCGGTAATAAACAAAATATTTTTATTATTGAAAACTTCATGATTCTTACCTTGTGCTATCATTTCTCCAAAATCACATACTTCCAAATTCAAAGCCAGAGTAGTCGGCAAGCTGTTTTCAAAAAAATCTCTCATTCTTTGTGCCATATGTAAGCCACTTTCACTGACAAAGAGAATGGTATCTTTTCGTTGTTTCTTGAAAGCCGTGAACTTTGCCTGCGATGAAGCACTGGCTTTCTCCAGAATTTTCTCTATGTTTTCTTCCTGCAGGATCAGTGAACCTACATTTAGAGCTAATGCAGTGGACACATTATTGATAACACCGATATTACACTGTAAAGAGGATGCAACATCTTTGCCTAAGATTTCTAAAGATCCCATATCCACCATAACGATGACATCCATTCCTTTATTCATCCTTCCCAAATGGCGAATCAATTCTTCTCGAATTTCTTCCTGGGTGACATCCAATGGCATATCTAAGGCATCAAATACATAGCTTTGTAACATCGTATTGGTCGCATCAGCAATTGAAGTGGCTGTTGAATAGCCATGACATAGGATAATCCCTAACACTTTCCGCTTTGGAAGCTCCGCATTGTAATAATTGATGTAAATCACCATATAGATCCAGAGGAATGTAGAAACCTTTCTTTCCAAGTTGGTCTGCAACAGGTGTCTGATTTCATCCACGGTCATGGCTGCATACGTAACTTCATCTTGTAACAGGGCATAAATCGCATCCATCGTTTTCTGGTTTTTCTCATTCCATTTTTCTACCGATGAAGCATACAACTCTTCTAAATATAAGATGCGTGAAATCACCGTACTGAAGTTTCCCGGCAAATTCACATATCGATGTCTGGATAAAAGCTCTAAAAGATTCGATACCAAAACTTCAATGTTTTTAACTTCACTCCCTAAAATTTTTTGTTTATACGATAGATGATCATTTAATAAATCAATGTTTTTCTTGGCATTTTCCATGACTTTTTCAATGTCATCCTTAGTATCGAAAACATGTATAATTTGATCAAAATAGTTCAAAATGTATTCAATTTTACTATTTCTATGATAGGTATCTAAATTCAAATAACCGCCATTTTCCTGTGCGGTGACCGGTAATGTTTTTAACAGTTCTTCCGGTAGATCCACGATTTGAATCTGTAATTGTTCCTTGTTTCCTCGCTTGATTGCACTGGCAAACATGATCTTGATATAAGACTGCAGAGTTCTGGCATTTTGTTTGTATTCTCCATTGATCAAAGCTCTTAATGCCATAACAGAAAGACTTACTTTGCCATCAATTTTTTGTGCTTCGCTTTGAATAAATCGCATCACCAGCTCTTCTTTTTCTTCCACGCTCTTTTCCTGAAAAGATGAGCAATATAGAGATAAAACGATATATTTCATCAAAGACTCGCTCATCCAGGATGTCATTTCTTTTTCCGCCAGTAAAATAATGCGTAGGATGCGATTTCGTAAACGAACTTGTTGATAATCACGCATTTCTTTTAAAAGACTACCAATATATTCTTGTAATGATTCACTTAGATACTGTGCATGTCTAAACACTAAGATCATCTCTTCTGCCTGATCGAGCCTATATTCTTTTTGCAGTGTTTGTTTTAATTCACACTGTATTTCATCACTATTGGTGTCCGATACTTCAAATCGCATCACTTTCGCATGTGAAGATACCTTTCCTTTTTGAATCGCATTTTTGATGATCGTATCAGTTAGAAGACTTTTCCCCGTTCCCCTCTGTCCATACAACAAAATGGGAAGTCCGCATGGCGGATATTCAAAGGCTTCGCTAAAGCGCTTTATCGTTTTTGCCAAAGATAGATCATATCCAACAATGTTCTCAAAGCCTTTGCTTTGTTGATAATGGTCTTTGACAAACTGCTTTACTTCTTCTAAATCGTAAAAATCTTCTTCCTGAAATTTGCTTGTATATTTTTCTTCCATCTTTTTACGATGAAAGAAATAAACAGGTCGCGAACTGACTTTGATAACCTTTCCTTCCTTAGCCAATTCATTAAGATATTTGCTGGCAAGGCTGCGACTTACATGAAGCTGGGCACTAATGGCAGCTGCTGTAAACGGTTGATTATTGCTAAAATCTTGTGTAGCTGTTATCGAATACAGATAGTCATCGATCAAGTCTTTTGTGCTCCGATTCATGTGCCCTCCTTTTCAGCTTTCTGCTTACGACTATAGTGTATGCAAAAGTACGAGTTCATATTTACAGTGTAAAAAGTTTCAACAATACAAACGCTTAATTCTTTATGATTCCAACTTTTTAAACAAATTTCTTATTTTTTAAACACTTTGTGTTCAATTGTTAGCTCTTCTACAAATTATTGTCTCTTCTTCAACTGACTAAATTTGTCTTCCAAAGACCTTTTCGATACCGCATCATTCCAAATAAAATGCGCAATACATACTCTGTTTGACATAATAGAAATACAAGAACGATGCTTTGAACATGAAATACCAAGATACTGCCAAAAGCGATAGAAAGTCCCACCATATACATCAAACCACTATCCAGAAACATCAAGGCTTTGGTATCTCCTCCGGTACGCAACGTACCAAAAATGATTACGATAAAAAAACGCATGCCTATTCGTAAGGCAAAAATACGGACGATCCATATCGCATTATTCAGCACAGATGTGCTCTGCACTTCAAACAAAGAAACAAGGAAAGGTGAAAAACATGTAATCAAGATCACAGCGCCCAAACAAAGTCCAATCGCCATAGAAATCAAATACATGCTTTGTTGCCCGGCTTCTTTTAGTTTTCCCTGTCCTAAAGAAATCCCAATAATGGAAGATATAGAGTCAGAGAAACCATTCGCCACCGCAAAAAACAAGTCTCCGATCTTCGCGCCGATATAGTAGGCGTTCATCGCCTCTATACCTAAAAAACCAAAAGCTTTGACAAACAATGTATTGCCAAATCCAAATAAAATCTCATTCAACAATAAAGGTCGGATTCTAGGTAAGATCCTTCGAATAAACGATAGATCATAAGAAAACATTTCTCGGATTTTTCCCACAAACGGTTGTTTGGTCTTATATGCCAAAATAATATTGACCGCCAATGCAATACTGTGCGCTATACAAGAGGCCAAAGGTGCTCCGATGATCCCCAGTTTAGGAAAACCAGCATAGCCAAAAATCAAAAGAACATTCCAAAGCATTTTCATTAAAAAAGTAATCATTCCGATCACAAAAGGATAAAAAGGCTTCCCCAAGTTCCGATAGATCACAGAAAAAGAGAGTTGAAAACTCATCAAAATATAAGCATACTTCGCAATTCGCAAATATTGGCATCCATTCCATATCACCTCATCATTTTGTATATAGAAGTGTAAAATGGAGGCAGAAAATAAAGTAATGATGCCGTACGTCAATATCCCTACAAAAGCGGCACAGCTTATACTTAAACCAAAACAACGTTTTAAATTTTTATAATCGCCGGCACCAAAAAACTGAATAGCATAAATACCGGTCCCTGCCGCACAGGCCCAAACTACATTTAAGGCAATCACCTCAATTTGCGTGGCTGTTCCAACAGCACTCACTTGATGAATCCAGGAAATCATCAAAGTATCCAAAGCCCCCATAGAGATTGCCAGCAGATTGGTTATTCCTAATGGGATTGCCAAAGAGAAGGCATATTTATAAAAAGAAACAGGGCCAATAAACCGACTCAATTTGAAAGATGTTGTTCGCATAAGACACCTCGCTTTCAACGCGATTATATAGAGAGTTTCCCTTGGAAAAATGCAGTGTCTATGTCCTGAACACTCATCTTCAGGTTTGCACAGTAAACATGGATTTTACCTTCTTTTTAAGACGCAAAAGAACACTAAAATTTGAGTCATACCTATTGTAGAAAGACCTGACAAATTTGTCATTGAATGCAAAATCCAATAGAAAGCCCGGAGGATAGTAAATCTATACGAAAAAAGTTGAATATAGGATCGGATATGTCTTAATTCCAACAAAAAAAACAGGTCATTCTATCACAGAATCACCTGTTAATTTTTTATATGTGATATTGTTTAAATCATAAACTTAAATAAACGAACTTTACATTCAATTTGATTCTCAAGAATCATGAAAAAACATAAAAAAGAATCTTGCTCGAATAAATCAAGAAGATTCTCTTTATCATTTCTACTCTACTAATACAGGTGTATATCCTGCATCTTCAACCGCTTTTTTCAGAATATCCTCTTTTACATCGGTTTCCATTTCGATCCTAGCCGATCCACTCTCCAAATCTACATCCGCTTTTGTAACACCAGCTATATCCTCCAAAGCTTTTTTTACATGAGCTACACAATGTTGGCACATCATTCCTTCAATTTTCATTGTTTTTGTCATTTTTTCTTCCTCTACTTTCTTTTCTTGTTGTTTTGTTTCTTGAATTTCCATTACAATTTCTGGTTTAAACCAACGTAAACGTAAGGCATTGGTACATACACAAACAGAGCTGAGCGACATGGCCGCACTTCCGATCATCGGCGATAAAAGCCATCCAAAGAACGGATAGAAAATACCGGCAGCTAATGGGATTCCTAACGCATTATAGAAAAATGCCCAGAACAGATTCATGTGAATATTTCGAATCGTTTTTCTGCTTAAATCGATAGCTGTATTGACATCCAGTAAAGAGCTTTTCATCAATACGACATCAGCACTATCAATCGCAATATCCGTACCATTACCGATCGCAATACCGATATCTGCCCGCATCAATGCCGGTGCATCGTTAATACCATCACCAACCATGATGACCTTGCGCCCCTGGCTTTGTAAGGTGCGAATGACATTTTCCTTATCGGTTGGCAATACATCACTAATCACTTCATCCACCAACAGCTCTTTGGCAATTGTCCGGGCTGTTTTATGATTATCACCCGTCAACATCACCACATGCATTCCTTTTTCTTTGAATGCTTGAATGGCGGCCTTACTTGTTTCCTTAATCGTATCGGCTACATTGATCCAACCAATCACCTTTTGCTCCTGTACAAAGATCAATGGTGTCCAGCCCTTACCGGCGGCTTCTTCAATCGCATGTACGATTTCATCTGTAAACACAACACCTTGTTCCTTACAGAATTTATAGTTGCCGGCCAATAGATGTTTTTCCTGTACTACACCTTTGATTCCTTTGCCACTGATCGATTCAAACTGATCAACCGGCAGTAAATCAACTTTATTTTCCTGGGCATAGTCGACTACAGCTTTGGCCAAAGGATGTCCGCTGCCTACTTCCAAACTGGCTGCTAAAGCTAGAAACTGCCTTTGATCCAAATCGGTCACGACTTCTTGCACACTAGGCTTTCCGCTGGTAATCGTCCCGGTCTTATCTAATACGATCGTATCCATATAAGCCATATTTTCCAAAGCCGCTGCATTTTTGATCAAAATACCATACTCTGCCGCTTTCCCGGTCGATACCATAATGGCAACCGGTGTTGCCAAACCCAGAGCACATGGACAACTGATTACTAGAACGGCTACCGCATTAGATAAGGCAAACTCAAAAGTTTGGCCCGCAATAATCCATACGATTCCTGTGACGATCGCAATACCAATCACGATGGGAACAAAGATACCACTAACTTTATCCGCCACACGAGCAATCGGTGCTTTGGAATTTCCGGCTTCATCCACCAGCTTAATGATTTGTGCCAATGTCGTATCTTGTCCGACCTTAGTTGCTTCAAAGATAAAAGAACCATTCTGATTCAAAGTGGCTGATATAACTGTATCTCCAACTTCTTTATCCACCGGTACACTTTCTCCGGTGATAGCACTTTGATCCAAGACTCCATTACCGGAAAGAATCGTACCATCTGCCGGAACTCGATCTCCCGGACGAATGACAACATGATCATGTGGCATCAGTTCACTGGCTAAGATCATCTTTTCTTTGCCATCACGAATCACACATGCATTTTTTGGACTCAGATCCATCAACTTATCCAACGCATCGCCCGTTTTTCGCTTTGATCGAGATTCCAAATATTTTCCTACACTTACTAACGTAACGATCATGGCAGCCGACTCAAAGTACAACGCATGCATGGAGTGATGTACCATCATCATATCACTATGTCCAAATCCATAAGCCATACGATATAAAGCGTATAATCCATACACAAAGCTGGCCCCGGAACCAATGGCGACCAAGCTGTCCATATTCGGTGCCTTATGAAACAAAGACTTAAAACCATGAATGAAGAAATGTCTTTGAATGCATAAGATCAACATAGAAATTAACACCTGACTCAAGCCGGAGATCATCGCATTTTCTTCACCGGCCAAAATAGGCAGTCCCAACATTGGTCCCATCGCAATCAACATCAAGGGGATCAATAAAAGAATTGAAACCAAAAGTCGATGAAACGAAGCATCTTGTTCTTTTTTCGCATCTGCTCTTTTTTGATCCCATTCTTCCTGAAATGAAGCATCTTCTTTCTTTGTTCCTTTTTCTCTTGCCACATATCCGGCATGCTCTACCGCATCACAAATCGATGCCGCGCTGGTCTTGGCTTCATCATATTCCACTCGCATCGAATTTGATAATAAAGAAACATCTACTTTTTCTACACCATCCAGCCTGGAAACGGCCCTTGTGACATTAGCCTGGCAAGCTGAACATGTCATTCCTGTTACATCAAACTGTTTTTTCATCGACATCCCTCTATTGCAATTTTTTAACTAACATCATGACTTCTTCCATGACCTCCGGATCTTCCTCCTGTACTTTTTCTCGCACACAAGTTTCCAGATGATCATGAAGGATCAAATAGCCTAAAGACTGTAAGGCACTCTCCAATGCCGAAACCTGAATCAAAATATCTCCACAGTAGCGTCCTTCATCTAACATTTTTTCAATACCTGTCAGTTGCCCCATCATACGATGCAGACGATTTTTTAACATTTTTACTTCCGCCTGCGGACGCGGTGTATGTTTTTTATGTTCTGTATTTTCTGTCATATTCATCACCTTTCGTTAGGATTATATACCTGCATAGGGTATATATCAAGCGATATGATGCGCTATAATAACAATACAGGGAGGTACGATCATGAATCCTAAACAACTGTCTTTTCAAAATACGGCCCAAACCATTATCAAAAATCTAAATAAGCGTAATATGCAGGGCTACTATTGCGCCACAAAAGAAGAAACTTTACAAAAGGCATTACAACTGATGCCGGCTAAAAGTTCTATTGGCTGGGGTGGCTCCATGACTTTGGATGAAATCGGACTTTTGGATGCGATCAAACAAGGCGATTATAACGCTATCGATCGAACACAGGGCGATCCAAAAGAACAGGCTTCTAAGATATTTCTTGCTGATTACTTTTTAATGAGCACCAATGCGATTACTTTAGGTGGAGAATTGATCAATATCGATGGTCGGGCAAACCGTATTTGTTATCTATGTTATGGACCGGAGCATGTATTGATCATTGCCGGTATGAATAAGGTAGTACCAGATATTGAAAGTGGCATCAAGCGTGTTCGGAATATGGCAACACCGCCAAATACCACAAGACTTCATAAAGATACACCTTGTGCCAAAGTTGGTCGATGCATGGATTGCCTGGCTCCTGACTGCATCTGTAATCAAGTTTTGGTGACCAGAAGAAGCGGACAGGCTGATAGAATTTCTGTAATTCTTGTAGGCGAAGAACTGGGATATTGATTCCATCAAAGAAGCTATAACAATTAATTGGTTTCCAGTGTTATAGCTTCTTTCATTTTTTTGTACTTAATATTCATAAACTCTTTATAGGATCAAATTAGACTAACTTAAAATAACTATAGTACATTATTCTTATATTCATCCATCATTATGGCTGCCATAATCGTTTCTATTCATTAGTATTATGCCAAGAAAAAAAGATCCATAAAAATAAAGAAAAGTTGTTTATTTAACGTTCGAAAGAATACTTTTCTTCATCTATAAGAACTGCACAAAAAAAGTCATCATATCGCTGATGACTTCTTATCAATGCTACCTAGAAAAATATCTCACAATCCGATTCCACTTTTTTACAGTTCTTTAAAACCTGCTCCATTACGCTGGAAACATCTGCATTTTCTTCAAATTCTACCTTCATTTTTAATGTCATGAAGTTCACAACCGCATCCTTAACACCTTCTGTTTTCTTGGCTACATCTTCCATCTTATTGGCGCAATTAGCACAATCTACATCAATCTTATACGTCTTTTTCATAAAAATCTCCTTTAGTTTATTAATTGAGCAATTATTTAATTGATAACTATAATTTACCTTATTTAGAAAATTATGCAAGTAAAAACTCATCTTTTTTGAAACATCTGCACTAAGTGTGGGTAGAAATCATCTAAGCTCATAAGATAGTTTGATTTCATAGTATAACCGGGAACATACGATCATGATCATATCGATAAGATTCTGTATATTCCTGAATCCATATGACTTTCGTATCAACACTTTGATCTTGTTATTGATGGATTCTATACGCGCATTCGATAATCCATGTCTTACGGTCGCAATGATCGCGTCCTTATGTCGCCGTATCTTTTTGCTTAATTCTACAAATGGTTTCAGCTTGCTTCGACATGCCCATGACAACCAGGCTTTTAATTCTTTCTCTATTGTATCCTTCCTGCACTGAAACACTTTTCTTAGTCCTTCTTTTAACTGATATCCTCGAAACATCTTCGGATATAGTTCTTTGATCTCATCTAAACAGGATTGTTGATGCTCTGTTAGATTCTCAGGATTCTTGCCAAGTGCATATTTATAGCTCTTCCCATATTTTGTTGTTGCCTTGGCTTCTTCTCCTTTTTTAGGACGTCCTCTTCCTCTTTTTGGTTGCCCTCTCTTTTTCTGCTTAGCTTCACGCCATACTTCTTTTCGCCGTTCATCCATGCATTCGATTGCCCATTGAACTACATGAAATCCATCAATACATCTTTCACAGTTTGGAAGCCATTCTTCAATACAGCTTTGGATCCATCGGGCTCCATCAGCGGATGTCAGTTCAATAGATTCTCTTTGTTCCTGTGTCAAAAGGGCAAAGAAAGAACTTAACACTTCTTTCCCCGTGCCTTTGCCTACCCAGATCACTTGATTCGTATCATGATCTACGACAACCGTAATATATTTGTGGCCTTTGCGATAACTCGTTTCATCAATACCAATTCGTCTCAAGTTTTTGAATCGTATGGAACTGTCTGGTTCAAGACGATCCTTTGTACGTGAAAGAATCATACCTACAGTACGCCAATTGATACGCATCAGTTTCGATACTTCTGTACGATTGAGATGCAAAGCCAGATAAGCGACCTGCTGTTCAGATTCCCTGGTAAAACCGGAATGATGGTGAGCCCATGGAACCTGTTCGGTATGGATTCCATGGACAGGGCTTCACATGGGAAAGAATATATACTCTACAGGCTCCAAAATCAAAAGCTCTTCAAGACCTGTATTCAGTAGTAGAATCATATCCGTTGCACTTTCTGCCACAGACTGGACAACGGGATCTTTGTCCTTTTGTGATTTCAACACGAATATATAGAGAAGATGAAACATGATCAAATTCTGCATTAATTATCTTGATACAATTGACATTGAGAATGGATTTTAGTAATTTTTTAAGTGCCATATGGTATTCCTTTCTTGGTTTGGTCGCTTAAGAAAAATATCACATGGTTTTCTTATATTCAAATATTCTTATTTTATACGATGAATAAAAGCGATATTCATTCTTTTGATAAAGATCTACCCACATTTAGTACAGAAGAGCCAAAAAGAATAGATTTTACTTGATTCTTTATTAGAATGATGTATAGTATAAGTGTCAATTGAATAATTGTTCAATTATTGTATTGATTGGAGGTTTCCTTATGAATAAGAAACAGAAAAAGATGTTGGTTCGTATTCTATTAGCAGCTGCTTTTATGATCGGATTACATTTTATAGAAATAGAAGGATGGTATCGTTTTATCGCCTACATGATTCCTTATCTGATCGTTGGTTATGATATTTTGATTAAGGCCGGAAAAGGAATTTTAAACCATCAGGTTTTTGATGAATGCTTCTTGATGGCTGTCGCGACTTTGGGAGCCATAGCGCTTGCCATTTATGATAACGGGGATTATACCGAAGCGATTGCGGTTATGTTGTTTTATCAGATCGGTGAATTGTTCCAAAGTTATGCGGTTGGTAAAAGTCGCAGAAACATCAGTGATTTAATGGATATTCGTCCGGATTATGCCAATATAGAAAATAACGGGACATTGGAAAAGGTGGATCCGGATGAGGTAGAAATCGGCAGCGTGATCGTTGTACAGCCGGGAGAAAAAGTTCCGATCGATGGCATTGTCCTAGAAGGAAACTCCAGCTTAAATACCAGTGCTTTAACAGGGGAAAGTCTGCCTCGCGATATCAAAGCCGGAGATGCGATCATTAGTGGATGTATCAACATGAGTGGTGTTCTAAAAATTAAGACGACAAAAGAATTTGATGAATCCACAGCTTCCAAGATTTTGGACCTTGTTGAAAATGCCAGTTCCAGAAAGTCTAGATCGGAAGCATTTATTTCCCGTTTTGCCCGTATTTATACACCAGCCGTTTGTTACAGCGCTTTAGCTTTGGCTATATTACCACCCATCGTTCGTATGTTTGGCATGAATTTAGATCCAGAATGGCATGTATGGATGTATCGTGCATTGACCTTTCTTGTAATCAGCTGTCCATGTGCCCTTGTCATCAGCATTCCTTTAAGTTTCTTTGCCGGTATCGGTGGTGCCAGTAAAGCCGGTGTTTTGGTAAAAGGCTCCAATTATTTAGAAACATTATCAAAAACTAAAATCGTTGTCTTTGACAAGACCGGTACATTAACACAGGGCGTTTTTGAAGTCAGCGGTATTCATCATAATCAAATTGAAAATGATAAGCTGATTGAGATTGCAGCTTTGGCAGAGAGTGCCTCTTCGCATCCTATCAGTAAAAGCCTACAGCGCGCCTATCACCATGAAATTGACCGCTCCCGCGTAAAAGACATTCGGGAAATCAGCGGTCATGGCATTGTTGCCAAGGTTGACGGGCAGGATGTTTTGATCGGCAATACAAGACTTATGGAAAAATACCACATTCCTTATAAAGAATGTCATCATACCGGAACGATCCTTCATATGGCCATCAACGGTCAATACGCAGGACACATTGTCATTTCTGATATGTTAAAACCAACTTCTTTAAAGGCAATGCAGGCTTTAAAAAGCTGTGGAATCGAAAAGTTAGTCATGTTGACCGGCGATATTAAAAAAGTGGCCGATTCAATTGGTCAAAAATTAGGATTAGATGCCGTTTACAGTAACCTTTTACCAGGTGATAAAGTAGAAAAAGTAGAAGAGCTTTTATTGTCCAAACCAGAGCATGCAAAACTGGCCTTTGTCGGGGATGGCATTAATGATGCTCCCGTTCTATCAAGAGCCGATATTGGAATTGCCATGGGGGCCATGGGAAGTGATGCGGCCATCGAAGCAGCGGATATCGTCTTAATGGATGATGATCCTATGCAGATTCCAAAGGCTATCAAAATATCAAAAAAATGTCTTTGCATCGTTTATGAAAACATTGTATTTGCCATCGGTGTAAAACTAATCTGCTTACTATTAGGGGCGTTAGGTTTAACGAATATGTGGATCGCAATCTTTGCCGATGTCGGTGTTATGGTTATTGCCGTATTAAACGCAATACGAGCTTTATTCGTCAATAAGCTGTAACTACATAGGATAAAGAACAGGTAATCTTGTGTGATATGTGCCTGTTCTTTTTTACATCTTTTCCAAACAAATTACTGCTAATTTTTCACAAGAAAGTTCATCACTAATTTGACCATAGTTTCCTTTTCTTCCGGCCTTGATTCGGCAATCATTAAGGTTATCGCTACAAGATCACTATCCGATATGATTTGTTTTGCCATCAATGATCAGATGATGATTTTTATTTAAGAACTCTAAGAAAATCGTCGCACCTATACGTTTGCAGCCATCCGCAAAAGGATGATCTTTGATAAGGAAGTATAAGAGATTAGACGCCTTTTCTTCAACACTTGGATATAACTCTTGCCCAAATATACTTTGATAGACAGCAGCCAAGATACCGTTGAGCTTCCCTTTTTCTTTTTCCACACCAAACACATCTGATTCAAATTTCATCTTATCAATAAGTTCTCGGCATTCTTCATAAGTTAAACGATAAATGAAATCGGTTCCTTCCGGTTTTGATAGGGATCCATGATCATAATCATCCAGTAAGGATAAAGCATTTTGATACGCTTCTATTACATCCAACAGTTCTTTTTCATCAAGTTCGTATGCCGTAGCTAACATTCTCGATTGAATTTCTATAGTTTTATTTAAAACTTTTAAGCGTTTTTTATTAACGGCATAACCTTTGAGCATATAATCCTTTAAAATGGATGTTGCCCATTTTCTAAAGGCAATACCTCTTTGCGATTTAACCGATAACCAACCGATATAATCACATCCAGATTATAGTACATAGGCGGACGAGATGCCTTATTCAGACTTCTGTCGAAAATTTCGACAGAAGTCTCTTTATTTAGCTCTCCTTCTTTAAAAATATTACTAATATGGTAAGCAATAGAAAATCTGGCAGTATCAAACAATGTTGACATTTGAGCTTGTGTAAGCCATACCGTATCTTTTTCAGGCGTTACATTAACCTCTAATTCCAATTCACCATTTTTAAAAACCACATTTTTTTGATGCTCTTTATGCCTCAAGATTTAAAATCTATCTTTTATACCCAATGTGTATATTTTGCACATTACTTTCCATAATTGGTGTTCATAGAGCAGACCAAGAATTTGTCCATAAACAAAACCTTACCACTCTATGATCTAATGGAAATTCCCCCTCAGAGTATTAAAGATATTTAAAGACTATACTTCTTATCTAGAAATATTTCCATAAACTCTTTATATGTATTTACTTTCGATAGCTTTTTAGCTTTTTGATAATCACTGAGTAAATCTGTAAGCCGCGCAAAAAAGTCTTCAAAATTTTTATTGTTTTTTCTTGCTAAACTTGCTAAAAAGATGACCTTTACTTTTTGTGAATCCCATTCAATACTTTTACGTAAAATACATACCGCAACCTTATTTGCTATGCCTTCTCTTTTGATAGGATGAGGAATTGCAAATAAATTTCCATAGGCTGTGGGTGCCACCTTTTCTCTTTCTAAGATAAGATTTTCATAGTCTTCTTGAACATAACATTTATGCTTTAACTTTTCACATAGAAAATGGATGACATCCTCTTCGCATGCAAAATTTTTTCCAGCAAAAAACAAATCTTCCTCAAATAATATTGAGCAATCTTCTTTATTGAGGACATTCAAAAGCGAATATATATTTTCAATATCTTCATTATCTAAAAAATTTTGAACTGTGTATACCGGAATACCATCTATATGAACTTCATCATAAAACGATAAAAGAAGATCTGGTTTTAGTTGGTACACACTGTTTATTTCTTGCATAGAAATAATCTGTATCACATTTATTTTATACTCATGAATGAATTGGATTCGATGCGAAAAATATTGAAATCCCGATTCTCCAAGCGGAGATAAAATAACCACCTTTTTACTATTTTTCTTCTTAATCCTCTCTAAGGACCCCATTAGATGTAAAGTGAGATAACTTATTTCATCTTCATATAAATGTATGGAAAAGTATTCCTGTATCTGATCGGCCATATATACACTAATATCAAATAATATAGGGAACTGTATTTTTATTTGTTCTTTCATTGGATTATTTAGATACGCATGATGCCGTACCCTATTAATAAGACCTACTAAATGTACTAATAGTTTTTCTTTTAACTCCATATCTTCAAGAAAATCAATTCCATAAGCATCTTTTATATCATGTAAGGTTCTGTTCACCAATGTTTCCAATTCGCTTATTTGATCCGAATTTTCTAACAGAACCTTGCCCGCAAACAGATTTGCTAAATATCCTACTTCGTTTTTATTAAAACTCCATGAACATTTTTCTGATAGCAGGTTTAAGTATTCTTCCGCAAGTCCCACATAGTATGTATTTTCAACCGTTTCTATATCTCCAATACTATTTCCTTGTATAGTTCTCTCGATCATAAGTGCCACATGAATCGTAAAGGAAATCAATTCTATATCTCGTATATTGATTTTATGTTTTTCCAAGAAGACCATAGATATCTCCCGAATACTTGATAAATCTACTGACGAAAACATACTTTGATAGTCCATCCTGTAGATTGAATGGTCATTATATTCATGCATCAAAAAATAAAACAGTAGTCTTCTCTTTTCATCTTCATCACACTCTATAAATAAAGTATTGTTCTTTCTTCGGATTCTTGACTTAAAACTGGCATTTTGAAGTTTTTGATTAATACTTCGTATCATTAATGTCAAAGACGAATCACTCATAAATAATCTATCAGCAAATTCGTAAATATCCATATGGTTTGTTGACAATATTTGTTTTAAAACATTGAACTCTGTATATTCCTTTGGACCAAACGCATCACTTTGACCAATAATCTGTAATAAAGACTCTAAATCGTCCGAATAGACCCCTTTTGTCCTAGACTGAATAACTAACCCTGGGAATAATTCATTAATTCCATGAATATCATTACGTATCGTTCTATCTGACACATGAAGATAATTACTCAACATTTCAGTCGTGACGTACTCTTTATCTAGAAGTTTTTTCAATATTTTTAATTGTCTTTGACTACATACTTTCATATTCCGATACTCTGCTTTCTATATGTAAAAAAATGTATACGAACTCATCTGAAATATGATTTCGTATACTCGTTTCTTCTATTCTATATCCTCAGCATGTTCTTCAAGTTGCTTTTCTTGGATCTTCAAAAAAGGATAATAAATGACCATATCTAATAATATCAGACCAACAATTAATAATAAAGCTTTAATATCCATAGTTGATAAAAAAGCACCGAAAACAGAAGGCATATTCCAAGACAACATGGCAAAGGATTTTCCTATGATACCTATGCTTGTCAAGATATATGCGATTAAACAATTTACTGTAGAAGTTAGAATGAATGGAATAAAGAATATTGGATTGAGCATTAACGGAACTCCAAAAATGATTGGTTCTGAAATATTGAAGAATGCCGGTATAATTCCTACTCTTCCAACCGTCTTTAATTGTTTAGATTTTGATCTACACAACAATATAGCCAGTGATAATACAGATCCACATCCGCCAATGACTACAAAATATGCCCAGAAAGGAGTTGTAAAAACTCTTGGCATAGTATGGCCTGCTAGTTTTGCTGCTGCATTGACAGACAATCCACTTTCTCGAATTGGTGCCAAAATACCAGAAAAAGCAGCATCATGTACACCAAAGAACCAAAACAACTGTACAAATGCAGTCATTAACACAACAAATACTAAGCTATCTGCCGCATCAAATGCTGGAGCCATATGCGTATAGATAAAACCAGGTAAAGTTGTTTCCATAGAATAGAATATGATAAATAGAATCGAGTCCATCAAAATTATCACTATTCCCGGACACAATGATGCAAAAGTTTCAGAAAGTGATGCCGGCACTGAGTCCGGTAATTTGATTCGGCCAAAATTCTTTTCTCTCATTTTTCTATAAAATTCTACAGTCAAAATAGAGATTAGAATAGCTGGTAAAATTCCTTTACCATCCAAATAAGAGACCTCCACCGATTTACCATCAAAACCTAATGTAATAGGCGCTACACAAGTTAGAAAAAATCCTGTTACAGATAGTAGTATAGGTAATAACGTGTCTAACTTATATGACTTTGATAGAAAACTGGTCAGCGCAATAGTAACATAAAGAGACATAGCTCCCATGGTCATGGTATTAATCCAGGATAAAATCATTGAATAATTATTCGCAAAACCCGCCCATGCCAATAAAAGACCATTTGTTGTATTTTCTGTAACCGGAGCTGCTGAAATAACTGATACAATACCTCCTGCCAACGTAATAGGCATAATACAGATAAAAGCATCTCGAATGGCTTTTAGATGTCTTTGTGTTGAAAACTTTGTAGCCAATGGCATTAATTTTTGTTCTAGAAATGCTGTAAACTTCTCCATTTTATTACCTCTATATATATCTCTTCCTTAAATCTTCATAAATAGCTTTTCCGTTCATTACACCATAATACTGCGGTGCGATAACATCTACAGGAATTTGAACAGAATTCTCGATTTGTTTTTTTAAATGACGAATCTGTGGACCGATTAATAACAATTCGTATCCTTCCTCCATATGATCTAGATACTCAGCTTCTCCATAGGCTTGACAAACGATCTCCCCGTGGCTTGCTTCCTCAATTCTTTTCGCAAGAATCCCAGTAGACATTCCTGCATTACAAACTAACATGACCTTCATAAATTCCACTCCTTTCTCTCAATTGAGTTCCCGTTATCTGCAATAATTTTTTTATACCAATAATAACTTTTCTTAGGAATCCTTTTTAAAGCATCATCAAAATTGATCCCTACTAATCCATATCTTTTTTCTACGCCATTTTTCCATGAATACAAATCAAAAGAACTCCATGCGTAATATCCACGTACATCAACCCCTTTATCTACTGCATTCATAATTGAGTTAATGTGATCATTCATAAAGGAGATTCTATAATCATCCTCTAACATTTCATCTGTAATCTTTTCTCTTACGCCGATTCCATTCTCTGTTATATATATCGGAAGATGGTATCTTTTATAAACTTCTAGTAGACCTTTCTCTAGGCCTTGCGGATAAATTTCTGTATCCCATTCTGTGTAAATCGCATCTGGATTGTCCATAATTTGTTCAAACCATCCTTTAATGATAACTTTACTTTTTCCTTTATTGGACTTTCCTGTGTTATTCACCACTAACACAGTATCCCCCTGCGTATAGGGCTTTACCAGCACTCTAGAGTAATAATTAAGTCCCAAAAATTGCACTGTATTGTTTTTAATAGTTTCTAGCTGCTCATCTTTTATAAAAGATAAGTCATAGTTCTGTGAAAGTACACAAAGAAGATCGAAAGGTATTTTGCCTTTGGCAGCTGTATCTAGAATCCAGTTGTTTGCGTAATTATCCGCAAATCGCATAGCAATCTTTGTTTGAAAAGAGTTGTCTATCCCATCAACGGGTCCAAAGCTATGAACAATACCAATCTGACCAGTATATTTTCCTTCTTTGAAAACCTTAACACCTAAAGAACTTGCATACATGACATGGTATGCTGCACATATCATTTCTTGTGTATTTTGGTGCCCTGGAGGATAGTTTCCAATTAGATAGCCACTTGTTGTAAACCATTTTGGCTCGTTAAAAGTAACCCAATAATTGACAAGATCCCCAAATGCATCAAAACATACTTTGGCATAGTGTGCAAATGCATGACAAACTTCTTCATTTAGCCACCCACCTGTACATTCCCAATATTGGGGTAGATCCCAATGGTATAATGTAACAAAAGGCTCTATATGATACTCCTTACAGGTTTGTAAAACCTCTCTATAAAACTGAATTCCTTTCTGGTTGATATCCCCTTCTTTATTTTTAATTATTCTTGGCCACGATAAAGACAGTCGATATGAATTTTGTCCTCCCTCAGACATCATTCGAATATCCTCTTTATAGTGATGATAATGATCACTGGCAATATCCCCATTCTCTAAGTGATGCTTATGAAGATAATCATCCCACATACTTGGTGCCTTACCATCAACATTCCATGCTCCTTCACATTGATATGATGCGGTGGCGCTGCCCCATAAAAAGTCTGTTCTCAGTCCCATCAGTACTCCTTTCTATGCCCTAGTATTTCATAAATATCAAAGAGCTCTACAGCAAAGTTTAATGCTAAATCCGAAGAAGACACATGATCTTCTGCATGAATTAACAACAGATTTATTTCATTACAGCTTTTCGATGAAAGATCTCTTAATAACTCGGCGTGTTTACGTTTAGATATCAGAATTTCGTCCTGAGCTTTCTGTATACTCTGTTTAGCCTGTTCAAAATTCTTTTGTTTAAGTAATTCTACACCTTCGCTCGCATATCCTCTTGCATTTCCGCTATGAAGGATCATTTCCATACAACTTGATTCTAAATCCATGATATACTCCTTCCTTACTATCTATTGTAGAAGCAACTATAGTAAGCATAAAATCTATTTTTTCCGCTAGTTACGGAAATAATGATCCCCCCGGCCGGGTTTTTATATGCGGGCATAGCCCTGCTTTCAGAGCTGCGCTTTACAGCGCTGCGTGGTCTGCGACTTGCATTATTTCTGTTTCCCCGTAAACGGATCCTCAAACTCAAATGCCAGTTGCTCGGCTATTTTATCCTCTTTCAGCTGATTCCTTATATATTCTTCTATCTTTTTTATGTTTTTCCCGACCGTATCCGCATAATAGCCTCAACACCAGAATTGGCGATTTCGATATTTAAACCGGGCACTCGCCCACTTTTCATAGATCATCTGACTACTCTTCCCTTTCAAATATCCCATAAATCCCGATACACTCAACTTTGGTGGTATTTCCAAAAGAATGTGTACATGATCTATACATACTTCGGCTTCGAGAATATTAACTCCTTTCCACTCACATAACTGTCTTAATATTTGACCGATTTCGAGCCTCCTTGCATCATAAAACGCTTTTCTCCTGTACTTCGGTGCAAATACCACATGATACTTACAATTCCATTTCGTATGTGATAAACTGTGTAAGTCATCAGTATACTGTGACATAAAAGACCTCCTTACATCTTTCGTTGTAGTTTTCGGACCACATACGAATTTGTAAGGAGGCTCTTTTTCTTTATTTTTTCATTAAAGTTTAGAATAATCCTTAGACTATTCAGAAACTCACTAACCAATAAAAAGGCCACACATTTTGTGACCTCTCGACAAAAACATTATTCCACCATTCTCTTGATCATTCCATCTGCCATGATTTGAAGAATAATACAACAAGAAGTAGCACCTGCATCAAGGTGTCCCTTACTTCTTTCTCCAAGTCTGGAGGCTCTTCCTAATTTAGCAACCATATCTCTTGTACTTTCTTTTCCCTGTTCAGCTCCTATTTTTAAAGCTTCCAGACATTCTTTAAAGCCTTTACCAGCTTCCTGGGCTTCTTTGAATGATTCATAGGCAGGAACAATGGTATCCACCAAAGTTTTATCTCCGGGTTTTGCACCAGCCAGATTCATTAATCCTTCTTCTGCATTTTTTAAAGCTTCTTCAAAAAGCTTGGCATCTATCTTTTCCTCTGTTTTCAATGTTCGACTTAATTTTGAAAAGAATGTCCCATAAATAGGCCCCATGCTGCCTCCGATGTCCATCACCAATGTCTTTCCTAACTTTTTCAAAGCCTCCGAAAAACTATCATCTTCTTTGATTCTTACATCAGCCATTAAAAAGCCCTTATTCATGTTGACTCCATGATCACCGTCTCCGGTCTCACCATCAATTTCGCTTAAATATACCGAGTTGTTGTGAATGGCCTGTATAATTTCTTTTACAATACAAGCATTATCTTCATTTAATACATATTCCATTCTACTTTCCTCCCAATTGAGTCAGCCCCATGGTTTCTACTTCCATATCCATGCATTCTTTCAATTCCTCATCGACTTTCATCAACGTCAATGTGATTCCATTCATTTCCAAAGATGTGAAATAATTTCCCACATAGGATTTATAGATCTTAAGACCTCTTTGTTTCAACAGTTTCTCTACCTCATTAAAATAGATATATTGTTCCATAACCGGTGTAGCTCCTAACCCTGAAACCAACACCACAACTTCATCACCTTCCTGATATGGAATATCATCACATACTAGAGGCACCATTTCAGCAACCATTCCCTTTGCATCCGATAGTGGTTCAACTTTGATTCCCGGCTCTCCATGATGTCCGATTCCAAACTCCATCGTTCCTTCTTTAATTTCAAAATTCGGTTTTCCATTTGCAGGAATTGTACAAGGGGAAAGTCCAACTCCAACACTTCTAGTATTATCAATGGCTTTTTGAGAAGCTTTGATGACTTCTTCTAAAGTTGCACCCTGCGCTGCTTTAGCGCCACCGACTTTCCACATCAAGATTTCTCCGGCAACTCCTCTCCGTTTTTGAATATCCTTCTTAGAAGCACTGGCTACATCATCATTAGCCACTACAGTCTTAACCTCAATATCGTCATCTTCGGCCAGTTCCTTAGCCATTTTGACATTCATGTTATCGCCGGCATAATTTCCATAAAGTACGGCTACACCCATACCTTGATCCACTTCTTTGATACAGTCATAAAAGCTCTTTGCTGTTGGACTGGAAAAGATTTCACCGACTGCGACGGCATCCACCATATTCTTTCCACAATATCCAATAAACGCTGGTTTATGTCCGCTTCCACCCCCAGTTACAATTCCAACTTTTTTCTTATCTTTGACAAAATTTGATACAATAACTCTTGGATTTTCTTTAGACACATGAACCAAATTTTTATGACATTTTAAAAACCCCTCCAGCATATCTTCCACAACCAGATTAGGATCATTGATTATTCTTTGCATAGTTCATTCTCTCTTTCATCGTGTTAAAATAAGATTGGATTTAAAAGGATCCATTCATGAAGCGCTTTCGACTTTGGACGGTGATTGCGCTTTTTTTATAAATATATCTTATATATTTCCATAGTTCCAAATACACAATCATCATACATAAACACCTTTCCATTAAATATTTTCGGTCATACATAATTGAAATTTTAATGATGATAGCGTTTTTCAATTTGCATGATTCTATTGATTTTTGGAGTACTTGGACCATCTTTAAATTCAATCTCCAGCCATCTATCCAATAGTAATTCAGCAGATTGAGGTGCAATAATTCGCGCTCCCATACATAACACCTGGCAATCATTACTTTTGATCATTCTTTCCAATGAAAACATGTCATGAGCTACCGCTGCGCGAATACCCGGAATTTTGTTAGCAGTAATCGCCATGCCGATTCCTGTACCACAACATAGGATCCCTCTTTTACACGTACCTGCTGTAATTTCTTTGCACAATCTTTCGGCAGTATCTGCATATAAAGAAGGTTCTTCATTATATACCCCAACATCTTTAACTTCATAGCCCTTATTTTCTAAATATTGTTTGATTGTCTCTTTAAACTTATAAGCAGCTTCATCACATCCAATAACAATTTTCATTTTTCCTCCTGTTTAAAAATTTTAAGAGAAAGGAACCTTACCTTTCTCTTAAAAAACTATAGTTTTGTAATCGCAAATACAACTTTGCAAGGTTCACTTTCAAAATTTACAAGTTGATATCTTGTACCAGCCGGCAAGAAGAATGTTTCTTCTTTTTCCAGTACAAAGCTTTCTTCTAAATCTGTTAAATTAACCGTAACTGGACCGTCAATACAGAACAACGCAGCATCCCCTTCATGAGAATCAGGTTCTGAGCATCTAGGGCCATATCCACCCGCAGGTAAAATAAATTCACCAAAGTGCCCATAATCATTACTCGTTATAAAACGCATTAGCATTGGGTGTTTTGTTCCATGAATATTATTTAACTTTTCAAAGTCCCGAACTCCATAAACGGCACCTGTTTCTCTAGCTTCCTTGGCATCAACAGGCCAATGCCCAATATCATCGGTACATCCTTGTCTGGAAATATCTTTGATTTTTCCTCTCATATTTGGCAACTTGTCATTGTTTGGACCTTTATAAAACTTAGTTTCCTCATCAGAAGGTATAACTGCCGGTGGAATTTCTTCGCTCCATGCCTTAGGTGTAATAAAATATAAAATTCTAGTCTTTTTATCTGAAAAATTATGACAGCAATGCCATGCACCTTCTGGCATAAACAAACCTTCTCCTCTTTCCAAATAAGCAAATTGTCCATTTCCACTTCTTTGAACAACAGGACCATCAAGAATATAATATGATTCATCTCCAGGATGAATATCTAGTGGAGCAAATACACCTCCGGGACCTAATTCATATATACCCAACATAAATGTATCTGTAGATATTAATGTAAAAGTATTATCTGATGTAGTTGCATCATTAGGTGGATAAAGAGCAGTAGAATACTCCCATTTATGAATCAATATAGGTTTTTTATCTTCCGGTGCAAACGGAAATTTTTCTAAAATATCAACTAATTTTGCCATAACGAATCTCCTTTCAACTAATCTTCAATACTTTGATCAACTGGCTTTTTTAATAGCAACAAAACACCTGCTGTAACTAAGCCGCCTATTAACAAGGCCACTAAGAACAAAATAATATTGTTTAATGCAAAGATAACAAATAACCCGCCATGAGGCGCCTGCATAGTTAATCCAAACATATAAGATAAAGCACATCCAACAGCTGAACCAGCCATTAAAGAAGGAATTACCTGTAAAGGATTAGCAGCAGCGAATGGAATAGCAAATTCAGTAATCATCGCTAAAGCACCTGCAATTAAACCCGGTACTGCCGCTCTATCAGCGTCATTAAATTTGTTTTTTGATACAAGAATAGCAATTGCCAATCCTAAAGGTGGAGTCATAGATCCGATAAAGTTAGCAGCCATAGGCATAAAATTTCCTGTATCCATCGCCGCTAAAGCAAATGCATATGCGACTTTATTACAAGGACCTCCCATATCGAAAGCTAACATACAACCTTGAACAATTCCTAAAATAAGCATATTTCCTGTTCCCATATTATTTAAGAAATCAGTCAATGCTCCTGTTAAAGCTGCAATAGGCCATCCTATTACGTAATACATTAATAGACCGATAATTCCTACACCCAAAACAGGGATAATTAAAGTCGGCAATAGTGAGCGAAGAGAAGCAGGGACCGGAATTTTCTTCAAAAGATTAGTCAAGTATCCTGCAATAATACCTGCTAACAATCCTCCAAGAAAACCAGAAGCTTGACCTAGGCCCCATGGGTCCGTTGCCATCCATGCGCCGACCATTCCTACTGCAATTCCTGGCTTATCAGCAATAGAGTAAGCAACAAACGCTCCAAGAATAGGTACCATTAATCCAAAAGCAGCTTTCCCTAACCAAAAAATTGTTGAAGCAAAATTTCCGCCTTGCGCTACATCGTTTGGAATATTATAACCACCAATCAAAAATCCAATTGCAATCAAGATACCTCCAGAAATTACGAATGGAAGCATGTATGATACACCAGTTAAAAGGGATTCTTTAATCTCCTGTAAAGTATTTTTCATATATTATCTCCTAAACTCTATTCTCCAAAAATAATCTTTGGATTTTTTATTACTTCATGTGGCGTAACTTTTATGATTTTATCTTTATATGTATTAAATCTTTCTGCTTTAGTAATACCCACATCATTAGCAAAAACAATCAAATCTGCAGATTCGATATCTGACTCTTTTAATTTATTTTCAATTCCTAATGCACCTTGTGTTTCCACTTTGCACAAATATCCTCTTCTTTTACATTCTTTTTTTATAGCTTCAGCAGCCATATAAGTATGTGCTATACCCGTTGCACAAGAGGTAATGGCAATTACTTTCATACTTATTGTCCTTTCTTTCAATCATTTATTATAGTTTTCGATATTTTCTATTAAGTTATCGTAATCAGTACACTTGCTAAGAATTTGAAGAAAATCATCATGAACCAATAAACCTGCAAGATTAGCCAGCACACGCATATATTCTTCGCCTGATTGCGAACCTGGTATAGCTAACATAAAAATATATTTTACTTCTCCAGACTCTCCATGAGATTCATAAACAAACGGCTCTTTACAACGGCAAAATCCGATTCCAGACTTTAGTACTTCATCACACTTTCCATGTGGCATCCCAATCATATTTCCCATATAAGTTGACCCGATAGATTCTCTATATTCAAGTGCATTTATATAAGACTGTTTATTTGAAATAATTCCCGCCTCCAAAAACTTATCAGCCATCATCTCAAACATTTCTTCTTTACTATGAAACGGTTCATGGTCAAGAACGACTGCATTTTTAACAAGTGTTTGTGAAAGACATAATTTATTCATGATAACTACTTCCCATTTTTAAATACAGTTAACACCTCTCTTGCATATCGTCTCATGAACTCATACGCATCTTCTTGAACTTCATGCCAAAATGCATTTCCATTCTTCTTCTCCAATTCTTCATACACATGCTTGCTGCAAGCTTTGGCCATATAAGAATAGTAATTAATTTTAGAGCATCCGGCACTGATTGCAGCTTGAACCTGGTCAGCATCTACACCACTTCCACCATGCATAACAACTCTGGTCTCTTTTGGCATAGCTTTGCGAATTGCTTTCACTCTTTCTATATCAAGAATTGGTGGCTCTGCATAAATTCCATGTGCTGTTCCAAAGCATACCGCCAAGGCGTCTACACCTGTATTTCTTGCAAACTCAGCAGCTTGTTCAGGATCGGTAAAAGTCTTTTTGATCGTTTCATGCGTCCATCCAGTTGTAACTCCACCATGAGAGTCTTCTTCCGTAGATGTCATAATACCCAATTCCGCTTCTACAGTAATATCCAAGTCATGCGCAATTTTAGTAAACTCTTTTAACTTAGCCATATTTTCTTCAAAAGGTAAAGCACTAAGGTCATACATAATTGATGTGAAACCACAACGAATAGCCCTCATGACAAAGTTATAATCACTTCCATGATCCAAATGAACACATACTGGCACTTTTGCTTTTTTAGCATATTCAACCATTTTCGGACCAATCTCTTCAATTGGAATCAATGAATCATGAACCTGCGCATGATCAATAATAATTGGGACATTTAAATCTTCAGCTGCGCCAATAACTGCTCTAAGAGTTTCGACATTCGGCGTATTAATACAACCTATTGCATATCCTCCTTTTTCAGCATCTTCTAATATTTTTTTCATATTTACTAACATTTTTCTTATCCTCCCTTAAATTGAACTAGCAATTTCTTTTAAATTTTTTAAGCCTTCTATGGCTAAAGCTTCTCCAGTCGGAGCAAAGCTTCTCCATATTGCGCAATTGGAATTCAGTTCTTTAAAACTTGGATCAAAGCTTTCGATGGTACAAGGACCTTCATACCCTACTTCCTTTAATGCATTAAACAATTCAGGAAAAGGTACTAATCCAGTACCGGGAATGCCTCTATCATTTTCGTTAACATGCACATATCCCAGATATTTCTTTCCACAGGTTTTGACAGCGCCTGAGAAACTTTTTTCTTCTCGAATCATATGAAAACAATCTAAATGTACTTTTATGTTTGATGTTCCTACATCTTTACAATATTGAACCGCGTCTTCAGCAATATTTAAAAAATGCGTTTCAAATCGATTTACACATTCCACACAAATGTTTAAATCCGGATATACTTGAAGTGCATATTCACAAATTTCTTTCATTGCATTAACTGAGTTGCTCCATTCCTCATTTGTTCTTGGTTTTCCGGATAAGCATCCCCATCCGGCATAATTGACTCCTCCAAGAATTTTACTTCCTAATTTTTTATTAATATCTACTAGTAACTTCATGGATCTAACGCCATTTTCCCGAATACGAGCATCTTCTGAAAGAAGATTTCTTTGATCATCTAAAGTTGTGGTAGTGACAGGGATTAAACTTGTTTTTTTCAATTCTTCAATTACTTTTTCGGTTGGGAATGTTTCTGGATGAGCAATGGCAAAGTCTATTACTTTAAATCCTAATTCTTCTGCTTTTTTTATTACCCAGAGATCCTTCTCTAAAAAGTTTTCTGTCCAAATAAAGCTGTCTACTCCAAATGTTATGTCCATCTTATACCTCCAATCTCTTTTAAAAGCGCTTTTATTTACATCTTCATTTTAAAAAACAATATGTAATTCAGCCATAGCTCATAAATCCCGATTTTGCACGAGTTCTCATACAAAAAAAAGATATGGCCAATTCACCATATCTCTTAGGATAATCAAAGTTAACCGGGGGCTAGTTAACTGGGGTCCTTAATTGGGGCCTTTAACCGGGGTCTGTGATTTATCCAAAGTTAGTTGGGGAACTTAACCGGGGCTATTTTACCCACAATAAAAGGAATCATTTTATGAGTTTTTTCTCATTTCATGATTCCTTTTTTTCTTCTATTCTGTTCTATGTCCAGACTTTGTTAAACAGAAAGAAGGTTTTTAATGAATATTCATACTATAGTTCAGCTTCTGGATATCGCTGATCCTGATTCATCCATCACCGATATCCGCATTGAAGGTCACACTAAATTTATTACCGTCTCTAAAAATATTCCCCGGGATTTGTTTTGTCCTCTCTGTGGTTCCAGACTCCATTCAAAAGGCCGGTTCAGACGCCACCCCAATGACCAGATCCTTCAGGATGGATATCTTATCGATCTGACCGTGATCGGCAGACGCTGGAAATGCTCCAATCCGGATTGTTCCTATACCTGTACAGATCAGTTTGATTTCCTGGAAAAAAGAAAACGAACCTCCAGGATCATTCCTCTGCAGATCATCATGGCGTTCAAGGACATCCACTTGTCCTGTGCCCAGATTGCCCGGAGGTTCCATGTTTCGGATACATACGCCCATCAGCTGTTTCTGCGTTATGTTGATCTTCCCCGAAAAAGACTGACAAAATACATCTGTATCGATGAGGTCTTTCTGAATCTCTCTCCTTCCTGTAAATATGCACTGGTCATCATGGATTTCCTCACCGGAGATATCCTTGATATTGTGGAAAGCCGGAGAAAAAACTATACAGAATCTTATTTCCTGGCCATTCCCAAATCAGAAAGAGACCGGGTGGAGTTTCTCTGCTGCGATATGTATGATCCCTATATCAATTATACAGCCAAATACTTTATCCATGCCAGAGCCGTCACCGATTCCTTTCATGTCCTTCAGTGGCTGCTTCGCCTGATCCGGAATTATATCAATTCTGTTAAAAGAAAATATCAAATGCGGGACCGTCAGCGCCTGACAGAAAAGAATGAGAGTACAAATCAGGATCAAAAGTCAGTGAAAGATTCGAAAGAAGTTTATATACTGAAAAACGCCGGCTGGGTACTTCTATTGAATCCAAGTAAATGGACATATCACGAGCCATCCTATAATCACAGGCTCCAGAGAAACATGGACACCTACAATTGGGAAACAGAATTTCTGGCTCTGGATGATGATTTTAAAACGATAAGGGATCTGAAGGATCTGTATGAAGAGTTTAATGAAAATTTTATCAACGATCTGGAGGGAGCCTCTAAAAGACTGGATGAGCTGATCAGGATCTATCACGATTGCGATATTTCCCTGTTTCATAACTTTTCCTCTCTGTTGAAACGGTATCATGATTCGATCGTTGCCTCATTCACATACATACCGGATGATAAAATGACAGATACCGCTTTAAGAAGACTTTCCAACGGCCCTCTCGAATCATTTAATAATATTCCCTCATCCCTGCGCTCACAGTCACATGGGATCCATAATTTTCGATATACCCGAAACAGGATCCTCTGGTCAATGTGGGAGGATGCCCCTATAAAAGGGATACCCTATACAGCGGATCAGATCCGTACACCGGGCAGGAAAAGGGGAAGTTATACAAAAAAGGAAAAGGAGAATCGATAAAATGAATCTGAGAAAAGAGATCCATAGATGGAACCGGTGGTTCAGAGCCCGTAAAGACGTTTATATTCTGGACGCCGAATTTAAAATGTACAGAGCCTTTAAAAAAGGAAACTCCGTCTATCTTCGATGTATCGATCTGGAAGCATTTCCGGATCTGGATGAATTCACGACGAAACAGTTGATCGAGAACGGATTTATCCTGATTGCTCCTGAAGATTTCTAATACTTTTTATTTCAAATTTATCATCAATGTCTGGGCATTAAAAAAACCTCTGGATTCTATTTCTTCCAGAGGTTTCACTATTCTTAGACCCCGGTTAAGTTCCCCAACTAACTTTGGATAAATCACAGACCCCGGTTAAAGACCCCAGTTAAGGACCCCAACAAGTTTGGTAATACCCCGTTAAAGTTTGGAGAGCCATCTCTTACTCTGCATTTTTGATGTACTCCAATAATTCTGCCGATGTTGTAGAATTTTTAATATTGATTAAATTCCCATCTTCACTGACCAATCTGTAAAAGTTTTGGAACAAAGTCATCACTTCTTTACGATTATCAAGATTGATAGCAAATATAAAAATTAAATCCACTTTATCTTTTTCATTCCATTCAAGCGGATTTTTCAATTTTATGATGGCAACACCACTTTTCAAAACACCTTTCTTAAATCCATGTGGCATTGCAATTCCTTTACCAATGGTAGTCGGCACAATATTTTCACGTTCAATTAAGACATTATAAAAATCTTTAGTAACATAATTAAATTTTTCTAAAAGTGCACAACCAGCTTTAATTGCATCTTCTTTTTTCTTAAATATGTGATTAACAAGAATGAGATTCTCGTCAAAAAGCGACTGCTTATATATCGTCATTCTATATCTGTTTTGTATTTTTTCATTTACTGCTCTTTGTATTCTATCTAAATCTACTTGATCTACTCTTCTGGAAATTTTTATTGGCGTTTGATTGTCCATTAGAACAGTGGTTAAAACTAAATCATAATCTTTAAAAGATTCAACATTATAATCTTCAAATTCCATAATTTTTATGATAGAGATATTATGCACATTTCGTTCAATTTTATTCTTTAAATATACAGATATATTTTTATCAAATGAAGTGATAAACAATGTTTTGACCAGTTCTTTCTTCTCAATTTTTGCATTATCAATCAACATTGCTATATATGCTACATCTGTATCTTTTACAGTAAAATGAAAACTGTCTTCCATAAGTCTCATGTTCGCTAATACAACACCATATATACTCGATAAATTTGTTTTAATATCATTGATCAGATATTTATTAGGAACTGGCTGATAACTCTCGCGAATTTGTTTCTTAATGAATAAATTGGCAATATTTGTAATCATATCATCTGTCAAAGACATTTCAATTTGCGCAACATTTTGTATGTTTTTTAATAATGTAACTGCTAAACCAATATAATATTCTTCTTCATAAACTCCACGGCTCGCCCTATCATAACAGCCGTATAAGGTAAATTGTATGGCAAGACAATGAATTTCCATAGTTAAAAATTTATCTGTAATAGGAAACAAAGTATATATTAAATCTTTTGCAACTGAATATTCTACATAACTACTTTTATACTTACTAAGTATATTTTTTTTGACAATAATGTTTCCTTCGTTCACTCTTCGCTTTAAAATTGCTAAATATTCGATTAATTGAATAAACGATGCATCTGCAAAATGTGTGTTTAGTCTTTCTTCTGCTTTCTTTAATAAATTTTGTAAATTATACAAATTTGAATCTGAATAAAATTTACTAAAATAATTAAAAAAAGTTTTGGATATGCGTAAATCAAAATTGTCAGGTCTATCTATATCAATACTTGTAAATTCCATTAATTGCTTATTGCTATCCATAATAGCTTCGCGAATGTCAAACTCATCGCCTTCTACTGTTAAGCCAAAATTTCGCACTCGCATTAATTTAATGTTATAAAAGTCTAACCACTTTTCAATAGATTCTAAATCATATAGTATCGTATTTCTACTTACACCTAGATCATCAGCGAAAATTTGGATTGTGTAATTGGACTTTTTCATAAAAAGAATGTTCAAAATATAATTTTGCCTATATACGTAAGAATCGGATTGATTAATTAATTTAAACACTTCATCTTGTAGTATTTCTATATCGGATGAACTACTCTCAAGAATAAAGCCCTTACCCGGAACTGATAATAATTTGCCACCGACTTTTGAAAGAATCATTTTTGCCTCTGCTATATTATGTTTTACTGAGCTTTCAGATACATTTATATTGGCAGCTATTTGTTTGGCTGTTTTAAATTCATTTTGTGATAACACATATCGTATTATTTTTTCAGTTACATATTCCATATTATGAAACTCCATTTTAATTTATCATTTTCGCAAATATTAGCTATTAACAGCGCAATCTGGCTCAATTTAGATTCTATTTAATTAAGAGATAAAGTCAAGTGTCCATGATAATCACCTAATTCAAAAGGGACCCCTTAGGGTC
>OLSE01000423.1_pt1 | contig 54301 bp, 46 predicted proteins | sample 1673191 | NCBI WGS metagenome assembly OLSE01 (sample SAMEA3136764, study PRJEB25190) | human gut metagenome | biome: human gut; feature: human-associated habitat; material: faeces | place: Austria | collected 2013
AGGCATCCTATGCAGCAGACAAGACCGACGAGTTCGTTCTGCCCTGCGTCACCTGTGAGGGTGGCCGCGTGCAGGATGGCGACACTGTGATTTTCATGAACTTCCGTCCCGATCGTGCCCGCCAGATGACCCGCATCTTCTGCGACGATGCGTTCACCGGCTTTGAGCGCCGCGGCGGCCGCAAGCAGGTGAACTATGTCTGCATGGCCGAATACGATGCCACCATGCCCAACTGCGAGGTCGCCTATCCGCCTGTGGAGCTGAAGAACGTTCTGGGCCAGTACCTGTCCGAGAATGGCAAGACTCAGCTGCGCATTGCCGAGACCGAGAAGTACGCTCATGTTACCTTCTTCTTCAACGGCGGCGTGGAGGCTCCCTACGAGGGCGAGGACCGCTGCGTGATCCCCAGCCCGAAGGTTGCCACCTATGACCTGAAGCCCGAGATGAGCGCCCCCGAGGTTGCTGCCGAGTGCGTCAAGCGCATCGAGAGCGGCAAGTACGATGTGGTGATCCTGAACTTCGCAAACTGCGATATGGTCGGCCACACTGGCGTGTTCGATGCTGCGGTCAAGGCCGTTGAGGCTGTGGATACCGCTGTGGATCAGGTGGTGTCCGCTGTGCTGAAGGCCGGCGGTTGCGCCTTCATCACCGCCGACCACGGCAACGCCGAGAAGATGATGAACCCGGACGGCACCCCCTTCACCGCACACACCACCAACGTGGTGCCCTTTGTGGCTGTTGGCTGCGGCGATGTGAAGCTGCGCGAGGGCGGCTGCCTGGCAGATATCGCTCCCACCATGCTGCCGTATATCGGTCTGCCCGTGCCTGCTGAAATGACCGGCAAGAGCATCATTGTGGAGTAATTGACCGTTAAAATGGCCGACGCGTTCGCTTTGGCTATGAATAGCGGAATTGTTATTCTTATATTTACAGCTCTGGAAAATCTGCGGATTTTCCAGAGCTGTTTTTTCACGCGAAAAGCCGATAAGATAAATTGCGTTTTTGGGCTTCGACCCCATTCTAAATCAAAAACTTTTCTTTTTTCCCCATCCGTGCTACAATAAAAATGAATTTTTGATTGTAGGAGAAGCGGATGGAAACAACGCATAAACAAATCGTTCTGGGCATCCTTGCCCATGTGGACTCCGGCAAGACCACCCTTTCGGAAGCCATGCTCTACCGCTCCGGCGCGATCCGCAAGCTGGGCCGTGTGGATCACAAGGATGCCTTTCTGGATACCGACACGCTTGAAAAAGCGCGCGGCATCACCATCTTTTCCAAGCAGGCCCTGTTGACGGCGGGCAATACGGATATCACATTGCTGGACACCCCCGGACATGTGGATTTTTCCACCGAGACAGAGCGCACCCTACAGGTGCTGGACTATGCTGTGCTGGTGGTAAGCGGCACCGACGGCGTGCAGAGCCACACCGAGACGCTCTGGCGGCTGCTGCGGCGCTACCATGTGCCCACCTTTGTGTTCGTGAACAAGATGGACCTGCCCGGCAAGAGCAGGGAAGAGCTGCTCGCCCAGCTGAACCACCGTCTGGGCGAGGGCTTTGTGGCCTTTGATGTGCCGCAGGCCGACCGGGACGAAGCACTGGCCCTGTGTGACGAAAACCTGATGGATCGGATGCTGGATGCCGGGCAGTTGACCGATGCGGACATCATCCCGGCCGTTGCACGCCGGCATGTGTTCCCGTGCTGGTTCGGTTCGGCGCTGCGGCGTACCGAAAACGATGCACTGGAAAGCGTGGATGCTCTGCTGGACGGGATTGACCGCTATACCCGTCCGGCTCCCGCGCTGGATGCCTTTGGTGCCAAGGTGTTTAAGGTGTCGCAGGATGAGCAGGGCACGCGCCTGACATGGCTGCGCGTGACTGGCGGCGAACTGAAGGTAAAGGCCCAGCTCTCCGGCGAAGCAGATGGTGAGCCGTGGGAGGAAAAGGCAAACCAGCTGCGGCTGTACTCCGGCGTAAAGTATACGCTGGCGGAAGCCATCGGCCCGGGGCAGGTGTGCGCCGTCACCGGCCTGACCAAGGCGCGCCCGGGCGAGGGCCTTGGCGCGGAACGCGACAGCGATGTGCCGGTTCTGGAACCGGTGCTAAGCTATCAGGTGCTGCTGCCGGAGGGGGCTGATGTGCACGCGGCACTGGGCAAGCTGCACCGGCTGGAAGAAGAGGAGCCGCAGCTCCATGTGGTATGGAACGAGACTTTGGGCGAGATCCATGTGCAGCTCATGGGTGAGGTGCAGCTGGAAGTGCTGCGCAGTTTGCTGGCAGAGCGCTTTGGCCTGAACGTGGAGTTCGGCCCCGGCGGCATTCTGTACAAGGAGACCATCACGGAGCCTATGGAGGGCGTGGGCCACTACGAGCCGCTGCGCCATTATGCAGAGGTGCATGTCAAGCTGGAGCCTCTGCCCCGCGGCAGCGGGATGCAGTTTGCCGCCGACTGCCGGGAAGAAGTGCTGGACAAGAACTGGCAGCGCCTTGTGCTGACCCATCTGGAAGAAAAGCAGCACCTTGGCGTGCTGACCGGTGCGCCGCTGACGGACGTGAAGATCACCCTCATTGCGGGCCGCGCCCATCTTAAACACACGGAGGGCGGAGATTTCCGGCAGGCCACCTATCGCGCGGTGCGGCAGGGCCTGATGCTGGCCAAAAGCCAGCTGCTGGAGCCATGGTATGCCTTTCGGCTGGAAGTGCCGGTGGAGAACCTTGGCCGTGCCATGACCGATATCCAGCGCATGGAGGGCAGCTTTGACCCGCCAGAGAGCGGGGAAGAGGCTGCTGTGCTCACCGGTTTTGCACCGGTGGCCACCATGCGTAGCTACCCCATGGAGGTGGTGGGCTATACCCGGGGCCGGGGACACCTGACCCTGACGCTGGACGGCTACCGGCCCTGCCACAATGCGGCGGAGATCATTGAAGCTGTGGGCTACGAGCCGGAGCACGACCTTGACAACCCGGCAGATTCGGTGTTCTGTGCCCATGGCGCGGGCTTTGTGGTGCCTTGGGATCAGGTGCGCAGCCACATGCATGTGGACAGCGGCTGGGGAAAAAGCAAAAGCCCGGAGCAGGAGACGCAGGCCGTGCCCCAGCGCCGGGCAGCGGCTTACCGCGCAACACTGGAAGAGGATGCCGAGCTGCTCAAAATCTTCGAGCGCACCTATGGCCCCATCAAACGGGACCCGCTGGCGGCATTCCGCCCGGTGCAAAAGCGGGAACGCCCGGATTTTGATGCCCAGCAGTGGGAAATCCTGCCCGAATATCTGCTGGTGGACGGCTACAATATTATCTTTGCGTGGGATGAGCTGAACGCCCTTGCAAAGGACAGTCTGGAAGCGGCCCGCCACAAGCTGATGGATATTCTGTGCAACTATCAGGGCTACCAGAAGTGCAATCTTATTCTTGTATTCGATGCCTATCGTGTGCCGGGCAGCCCCGGCAGCATTGAGCAGTACCATAACATCCATGTGGTCTACACCAAGGAAGCCGAAACCGCCGATATGTTCATCGAGCACGTTACTCATGAGATCGGCAAGGGGCGGCGGGTGCGTGTGGCTACTTCCGACGGCATGGAGCAGATCATCATTCTGGGCCACGGCGCGCTGCGTGTCTCCGCCCGCATGTTCCATGAGGAAGTGCAGAATGTGGAAAAGCAGATCCGCAAACTGGTGCAGGGGGAAGCATAAAATGTCAACCGAGATCACATCCGAATTTGTCTGGCACAACATCCCGCCGCGCCCGCGCGACAGCCACAAGGGCAGCTTTGGCACCGTATTGGCTGTGGCAGGCAGCGCATATTACCGAGGTGCGGCCCTGCTGGCTGCCGAGGGTGCGCTGCGCACCGGTGCGGGCATTGTAATGCTGGCCAGCGTGGAGCCGGTATTGGCAGCTGCGGTGGCCCGCCTGCCGGAATGCTGCCTGTGTCCCTGCGTGGCGGGGGCCGAAGGCGGCATCTCACCGGAGAGCATTCCACAGCTCCAGCGCCAGAAGGCGACGGTGCTGCTGCTGGGCCCGGGCCTTGGCGGTACAGCCCAGAGCACAGGCCGCGCGGCCGAAACACGCACGCTGGTGCAGAAGCTGCTGCCCGGCTTTGCAGGCAGCGCGGTGCTGGATGCGGACGGCCTGAACGCCGCCGCGCAGCTGCTGGCCGAGGGCAAAACGCTGCCACACCCGGCGGGAGAGCTGATCGTGACCCCGCACCCCGGCGAGATGGCCCGGCTCACCGGGCTTTCGGCGGCGCAGATCAATGCGGACCGTGAAAATACTGCCTGCCAGTATGCAGAAAAATGGAACGCTGTGGTGGTACTCAAGGGCTGCCGTACCGTGGTGGCTGCACCAGATGGCCGTGTGTGCACAAATCCTACCGGAAACCCCGGCCTTGCCCGGGGCGGCAGCGGAGATGTACTGGCCGGTATGACGGCGGCCCTGCTGGCCTGCGGCCTGCCTGCATACGAAGCTGCAGCCTGCGCGGTGTATCTGCACGGTGCCGCTGCCGACCGTGCCGCTGCTGCGCTTGGCGAGTACGGAATGCTGCCGCATGATATCCTGTCCCAGCTGGGCCGGATATTTGCGGAAAACCACAGATAAAAAGAAAAGGGGTGTCTCTCTGTCTGCCGAAGAGACACCCCTTTTAACATTGCATCACATCGCCAGCACTTCGGCCCACTTTTCCTCGGCTACCGGGATGCCAAGCTCCATGTTCTCCTTGCGGCTGCGATGCTCGCCCATGCCGGGGCAGCGCACCTCACGGCCCGGCTCTGCAGGCTCACTGGATGCCACATCGGCGGCAATGCGCAATCGGCATCAGGGCAGTGCAGGGCGGTGAAAGGAGTACACGAGCACACACCGACAGCTATGTGAAAAAACAAATGAATGTGCGAACTTCATAATTTTTTAAGATTTATTTTGTGAAAAAGTCATATTGAAAAACGAAAAGATGATTGATATACTAATACCACAATATCCAGTTGGACATGTTACTGGTAATGCAGGCAGGATCTGATGGAATGACGAATACCTTTTCTTTTGGGTGAATTGTAGCCAGATACTATGATTCCGGGAGAAATTGTACACGGGGTCATTCTGTTGGGTCTTTTTTCTTTTGTCCGCTTCGGCCGGGCGGCAGGGAAATGCCACCACACACAAGATAAAGGAGAACAAAATGAAGAACTACAAGCAGACTGCCTCCGACGTGCTGCGTCTGGTTGGCGGCGAGAAGAACGTTGTGCAGGTCGAGCACTGCTCCACCCGCCTGCGCTTCACTCTGGCAGACGCCTCCAAGGTGGATGCTGCAGCCCTGAAAAAGACTGCCGGTGTTATGGGCGTTATTTCCAGCGGCCCGCAGTGTCAGGTGGTCATCGGCAACGATGTCATCGAAGTGTACGATGAGCTGCTCAAGCTGGGCACCTTCAATGCAGGTCAGGCTGCAGCTCCCGCTGCCCCCAAGGGCAAAAAAGAGATCGGCGGCATTATTCTGGACTACATGGTCGGCATCTTCCAGCCGCTGGTCCCCGCCATTGCAGGTGCAGGCGTTCTGAAGGCTCTGATGGTGCTGCTGAGCACTCTGGGCCTGATGAGCAGCGGAGATATCGCCTATAAGGTGTTCGTCGGCGTGGCAGATGCAGCTCTGTACTACCTGCCCGTCATGGTCGCCTTCACCACTGCAACCAAGTTCAACTGCAACAAGCTGGTGTCGGTGGCTCTGGCTGCTGCCATGATCCACCCCAGCGTTTCCGCTCTGCTGGCTACCGAGGGCGGTGCTTACTTCCTCGGCATCAAGCTGCAGAACATCGCTTATGGCGGACAGGTATTCCCGGCTATCCTGACCGTCATTTTCATGTCCTTTATTGAAAAGTGGGCCAACAAGTGGTGCCCCAAGGCCATCCGCGTGTTCTTTGTGCCCATGCTGTGCTTCGGCATCGGCTTCCCTGTGGCACTGGTCGTCCTCGGACCTCTGGGCTACAACATCGGTGCTCTGCTGACCACCGTGATCCTTGCTCTGTACAACACGCTGGGCTGGCTGGCCGTTGCTCTGCTGGCTGCCGTGCTGCCCTTCATGATCTCCATGGGCATGCATAAGGCTCTGGTCCCCTACGCAGTTGCTTCTATTTCTGACCCCGGCTTTGAAATGCTGTACATGCCTGCTTCTCTGGCACACAACATCTCTGAGGGCGGTGCCTGCTTGGGCGTTGCACTGAAGACCAAGGACGAGAACCTGCGCGCTACCGCAATTTCCGCTGGCATCTCCGGCCTGTTCGGCATCACCGAGCCTGCTCTGTACGGTGTTACCCTGCAGCACAAGAAGGTCATGATGTCCGTTGTGGCCTCCAGCTTCATCGGCGGTCTGTTCGTTGGCTTGATGAAGGTCAAGGCATTCGTTGCCATGGGCCCCGGTCTGGCTGGCATGGCCATGTTCGTTGACCCGGATAACGGCAAGAACATCCTGTGGGCTGCAGTTGGTCTGGTGATCTCTGTTGTGGCCTCCTTCGCACTGTCCTTCTTCCTGTATAAGGACGAGACCCCCGCAGAGGATGAGACCGCTGCACCCGCTCCCGAGACTGCTGCAGACGCAGCAGCTGCGGATTCCACCATCAGCAGCCCCCTGCAGGGCAAGGCCATTGCTCTGGAAGAGGTCAAGGATGAAGTTTTCTCCCAGAAGATCCTGGGCGACGGCATTGCCGTGGTGCCCGAGAAGGGTGAGCTGTACGCTCCCGCTGACGGCGTGATCGAGTCCGTGTTCGGCACCAAGCACGCCATCTCCATGAAGACCAATGCCGGTGCTGAACTGCTCATGCACATCGGCATGGACACCGTCAAGCGCGACGGCAAGGGCTTTGACCCGCAGGTCAAGGACGGCGAGACTGTCAAGAAGGGCCAGCTGCTGATGAAGTTTGACCTTGACGGAATCAAAGCAGACGGTTATGATGTAACTACCCCCATCGTCGTGACCAACGCCGATGAGTTCACCATCAAGACTGTGGCCGAGGGCGCTGTGGTGCCCGGTGCCGCACTGCTGAAACTGGAGGCAAATAAATGAGTTTCCCCAAAGGCTTTTTCTGGGGCGGCGCTGTTGCCGCGAACCAGGTAGAGGGCGCATGGAACGTGGATGGCAAGGGCCCCAGCGTGGCGGACGTTGCCACCTATAAGCCCAATACGGACGTGAAGGATTACAAGTCCCATGTTGCCATGGACGACGCACACATTGCTGCTGCCATGGCCGACCCGGATGATACCTATTATCCCAAGCGCCGTGGCATCGACTTCTACCATCATTACAAAGAAGACCTGAAGCTGTTTGCCGAGATGGGCTTTACCATGCTGCGCGTTTCCATTGCATGGACTCGCATCTTCCCCACCGGCGAGGAAGCAGAGCCGAACGAAAAGGGCCTGCAGTTCTACAGCGACCTGTTCGCTGAGATGCACAAGAACGGCATCGAGCCGCTGGTCACGCTGAGCCACTACGAAATGCCGCTGGCACTGGCCACCAAGTACAATGGCTGGGTGGATCGCCGCGTGATCGACTGCTTTGCAAAGTTCTGCCATGCGTGCTTTGAGCGCTACAAGGATCAGGTCAAGTACTGGCTCACCTTCAACGAGGTGGACAGCGTGATCCGTCACCCCTTCACCACCGCCGGCATCATCCCCAGCCGCGTGCCCGAGGATAAGATGCTGGAGACCTGCTATCAGGCCCTGCACCACCAGCTGGTGGCCAGCGCTATGGTAGTAAAGGACTGCCACGAGATCATCCCCGGCAGCAAGGTGGGCTGCATGCTGACCAAGCTCACCACCTATGCCCGCACCTGCGCACCCGATGATGAGCTGGCTACTCAGGCAAAGAATCTGGAAAACCTGTTCTACGCCGATGTGCATGTCTGGGGCGAGTACCCCCGCCTGATCCTCAAGATGTTCGAGCGCAAGGGCATCCATGTGGAAATGCTGCCCGAGGATGCCGCCACCCTGAAGGCAGGCTGTGTGGACTTTGTTTCCTGCAGCTACTATATGACCATGACCGAGTCTGTGGACCCGAACGCAGAGCGTACCCCCGGCAACACCGTGCTGGGTGTCAAGAACCCGTATCTGCCCTCCACCGACTGGGGCTGGCAGATCGACCCCAAGGGCCTGCGCTATAGCTTGATCGAGCTGTACGACCGTTACCGCAAGCCGCTGATGGTGGTGGAGAACGGCATGGGTGCCAAGGATGTGGTGGAGGCCGACGGCTCCATCCACGACCCCTACCGTGTAGAGTACTTCCGCCAGCACATCAGCGAAATGGGCAAGGCCATCGATGAGGGTGTTGAGATGTGGGGCTACACCACATGGGCACCCATCGACCTGATCTCTGCATCCACCAACCAGATGTCCAAACGCTATGGCTTTATCTATGTGGATCAGGATGATCTGGGCAACGGTACTCTGGCCCGCAGCCGTAAGGACAGCTTCTACTGGTACAAGAAGGTCATTGCTTCCAACGGCGAAGATCTGGACTAAGCGGCAGTCTTAAGGGTTCAACGGAAGGAGGAGGGACCGATGCACATTCAGAAGGTGCTGAACAGCAGCGTTGTGCTGGTGCAGGATGACAGCGGCGAGGAATCCATCCTGCTGGGCAAGGGCATCGGCTATGGCCGCAAGGCGGGCGAGCCCATTGAACGGCAGCCCTCAGACCGCGTGTTCCTTCCATTGTCCAACCCGGACGCACAGCCTATGCTGGAGCTGTTTTCCAGCATTCCGGCATCCTATCTGGAACTGACGCAGGACATTGTGGACGACGCAGAGCAGTCGCTGGGAGTCAAGCTTTCGGCGCACATCTATCTGCTGCTGACCGACCACCTGCATTTTGCAGTGGAGCGCCAGCAAAAGGGTCTTGTGGTGACCAACCGCATCTTCTGGGAAATCAAGCATTTTTATCCCAAGGAGTACGCGGTGGGCCAGCGCGGCCTGCAGAAGGTAAAGGCAAAGCTTGGCATCGAGCTGCCGGACGAAGAGGCAGGCAACATCGCCTTCCATATCGTCAACGCCCGGCAGGACCCGCAGGCCGGCTACGATGCCATGCGGGCAGCGCAGCTGATCGGTGAGCTGTCCAACATTGTCACCTACAGTATGCACTGCCCGGTGAGCACCGAGAGCATCCACTATGCGCGGTTCGTGAGCCACCTGCAGTATTTTGCCGAGCGGTTCTTCTCCGGCAAGCTGATGGACAGCGAAGACGACTTTTTGTTCCAGCAGATGCAGCAGAATTATCCGGCAGCGGTGACCTGCGCGGAAAAAATACGCACCTTTGTGCTGCGCAAGTACGGCGTGTTTTTGCCCAACGAGGAAACCGCCTATCTGGCGCTGCATGTGGCGCGGCTGACGAGCGGCAAATAAAATCAGAAAAAGGGGAGAGCTGCCTTGCGGAAGGCGGCTCTCCCTTTGGGTTTTGAAAAAGGGAAGGGGAAAGGAAAAAACAATGGAGATAAGTCTGTTATTGATGCAGCAGATCGCACAGCTGTTCCTCATTCTGATCATGGGCTATGCTGTGGTCAAGGTAGGGCTGCTGAAGGCCAGCGACAGCCGGGTGCTCTCGGTGGTCATGGTGTATCTGGTCACGCCCTGCGTGATCATCAACGCATTCCAGATCGACGATACGCCGGAGATCCGCAAGGGCCTTTTGTACTCCATGGCGATTGCTGCGGCTATCCATGTAGTGCTGCTGGTGCTCAGCGCCCTGTTGAGCCGCCCGCTCAAGCTGGATGCCGTGGAACAGGTGAATGTGATCTACAGCAACGCCGCTGCACTGGTGATCCCGTTGGTCAAGGCTCTGATGGGCGATGCGTATGTCATTTACTCCTGCGCATTCATCATTGTGCAGCTGGTGCTGCTGTGGACCCACGCCAGTTCCCTTTTGCAGGGCAGCAGTGCGCTGGACTGGAAAAAGGTGCTCACCAATATCAACATGATCGCCATTGCAGCCGGTGCACTGCTGTACTGGTTCCGTGTGGTGCTGCCTGCACCGCTGCAGAATACCATGAGCACAGTGGGCAACATGATGGGACCGATGGGCATGCTGCTGGCCGGTATGGCCATTGCAGAAAAGCCGCTGTGGGAGGTGTTCTGCACCCGCCGCAACTATCTGCCCACAGTGCTGCGTCTGGTGGTATGCCCGCTGGTGGTTCTGGTGCTGCTGTGGGTCTGCCATGCATCCAGCTGGGTGGCCGACGGCAAGAACATCCTGATGACGGTCTACCTTGCCGCCATCACCCCTGCCTGTGCTACTGTTACCTCCATGGCTCAGCTCTATGACCGCGATGCGGCGCATTCCAGCGCGCTGTATGTGCTGACCACTCTGCTTTCCATTGTGTCTATGCCGGTAATGATCGGCCTGTTCGATCTGCTGCTGTGATGAGCTGCGCTTATTCCCTCTGCCAAAATACAATAGAAAGGAACCAACCTCAATGAATCAACCCAGAGACAAGGGCCTGAACGGCAACGAAAAGATCGAGCAGGCGGTAGCCGCCCTGCAGCAGGAGCCCACACAGGAACAGCTGGCCCACACCCTTACCGTGATCCGGCGGCGCATAAAGGAGCATGGCCAGCTTGTCGTGGCGGTGGAGCCCAATTTGGGCAGTGAACAGATGCAGCTGCGGGCCATCCGGACGGCCGACGGCGCAAGCTGGTGGTATGCATTCACCAGCTTTGACGAGGAAATGAAGGGGGCCGAGCCGGTGCAGTCCACCTTTCTTGTGGATATGGAAAAGCTGTTTGATGCAGCGCTTGCCGTGCCGGAGATCAGCGGCATCATCCTGAACCCGTGGAACCGCACCATCCAGCTGGATAAGACCCTCATCCGCATTATCAAGGGTGCATGAGTGCGCACCGCAAACCTGCGATACATGGAGGAAACAAAAATGTTCAGACCCATGAGAAGAGCCAGCCGCGCCATCCCGGAAGAAGCTGCAAAGCACCTGCTGCAGCAGTCCCGGCGGGGCGTGCTGGCAGTGAACGGCGACAACGGCTATCCCTTTGCGATCCCGGTAAATTATTACTACGATCAGGAGCACGACAAAATCTACTTCCACGGTGCAAAGTCCGGCCAGAAGGTGGACGCGCTGAAACAGAATGATAAGGTATGCTTTACCGTTTACGGCAACGAACACTTTGAGCCGGGCGACTGGGCACCTTATGTGCAGAGCACCGTGGTGTTTGGCCGCTGCCATCTGATCGACGATGCCGCTGCTACCGAGGCCCGCGTGCGGGAGCTTGGCATGAAGTATTACCCCGGCAAGGAAGAGGTGGAAAAGGAAATTGCGCTGGACATCAAGGCTGTGCAGCTTTACGAGATCACCATTGAACACCTCACCGGCAAACAGATCCAGGAAAAGTAAAAATAAAACAGGGGACTGTTGCAAAATAAAAATGCGATAGCAACTTGCACAAAGAAATAGCACAAAATCAAAAACCCGGAGCCTTTTTTAAGCCGTTTTGGCTGTGAAAAGGTTCCGGGTTTTGTGCATTGGTTTTTCAGAAAGCTATTTTGCAACAGTCCCGTATGGATCAGTTTGCAGGGAAAGGCCCGGCGGTTATCTGTGTTCCGGGCGCGTGGGGGCCGCCTTGGTCAGCATCTGCTGGAACTTGCGGGCTGCCGTGTTCAGCGGGCGGTGATGGTCGTACACAAGGCAGATGGAGCGCTGAGGGATGATCTCCTGCAGATGCAGCTGCACGATCTCACCGCGGGCCAGTGCATCCTGTGCCATGGACTGGGGCAGGAACGCAATGCCCAGCTCACTTTTGACAAGGGTCAGCATCTGGTCGGTGGTGGCAGCCTCGGTATCCGGCTTCAGCACCGCACCGTGATCCAGAAAGAACTGCCGGTAAAAGGCGCGGGTCATGCTTTCGTCACTCAGGGAGATCAGCGGATAATTGTTCAACTCCTTCAGCGAAAGGTTCTGGCTGGCAAGGGCAGTAAAGGTCCTGCCGCCCACAAGCACCTCATAAAAGGGCTTCAGTTCCACCATTTTCAGGCCGCTTTCCACCTCGGCAGGGGTGGTGATGACGGCAAAATCCACCTCACCGTTTTTCACGGCCTGCAAAGCCTGCGGCGTGGAGTGGTTGGAGATGCGCAGGCGGATGCCGGGATAGTCCGTGTGGAAGGCGCGCAGCTTTTCTGCAAGGTAGATGTTCAGCGCAGTTTCAGTAGCGCTGATGCTGATCGCACCGTGTTCCAGCGTGGCGCTGGCGCTCAGCTCTTCTTCTGCATCCTGGATCTGCACCGCCGCAGATGCAATGCGGGAGTAAAGCAGTTCACCCTCCGGGGTAAGGGTGACGCCGCGGTTGGAGCGGATGAACAGCACGCAATTCAGCTGGCTTTCCAGCCGGTTCATCGAGTGGGTAATGTTGGGCTGGTTGTTGCCCAGCACCCGCGCGGCTTTGGTGAAATTCTGATATTTCGCGACATAATAAAAGATTTTGTAATATTCCCAGTCCACATACATAGCGGCGTGCCCTCTTTCATGTCAATTTTGTATCGTGACCATGTGCAGGATACTTTTTACACATTCTCTGCTTGCTAGTATAATAACACCGCAATCAAAAATTGCAAGAGGGAATTCAAAAGTATAAAGTGGTTTGAACGGAGGCGGTTCTTATGTCTGAGATCAAAAAGGTCGTGCTGGCCTATTCCGGCGGTCTGGATACTTCCATTATCATCCCATGGCTGAAAGAGCATTACAACAACTGCGAGGTCATTGCAGTGTGCGGCAATGTGGGCCAGAAGGGAGAGCTGGAAGGTCTGGAAGAGCGCGCCAAGGCAAGCGGTGCTTCCAAGCTGTACGTAGAAGATCTGACCGATGAATTTGTGGAGGATTACGTCATCCCCACCATGCAGGCCGGGGCCGATTACGAGGGCTATCTGCTGGGCACCAGCTTTGCACGACCCATTCTGGCAAAGCGTGTGGTGGAGATCGCCCGTGCCGAGGGTGCAGATGCCGTGTGCCACGGCAGCACTGGCAAGGGCAACGATCAGGTGCGCTTTGAACTGGCCATCATGCACTTTGCACCGGACCTGAAGATCATCACTCCGTGGCGTGAGTGGGATATCCAGAGCCGTGACGAAGAGATCGACTATGCCGAGGCACATCACATCCCGCTGAAGATCAACCGCGAGACCAACTACTCCAAGGATAAGAACCTGTGGCACCTGAGCCATGAGGGCCTTGACCTTGAGGACCCGGGCAACGAGCCGCAGTACGATAAGCCGGGCTTTTTGGAGCTGGGTGTCAGCCCCAAGACCGCACCGGACAAGTCCGAGTTCGTGGAGCTGGCATTTGAAAAGGGCGTGCCGGTGAGCCTGAACGGCGAAAAGATGAAGCCCGCCGTCCTCATTGCCAAGCTGAATGAGATCGGCGGCCGCAATGGCATCGGCCTGTACGATGTGGTGGAGAACCGTCTGGTGGGCATGAAGAGCCGCGGTGTGTACGAGACGCCCGGCGGTACCATCCTCTATAAGGCTCATGAGGTGCTGGAAACTCTGACGCTGGATAAGCTCACTGCCCACAAAAAGCGCGAGCTGGCCATCACATTTGGTGAGCTGGTCTATGACGGCCAGTGGTTCAGCCCCCTGCGCAAAGCTCTGAGCGCCTTCGTCACCTCCACGCAGGAAAACGTTACCGGTAAGGTGCGTCTGGAGTTGTACAAGGGTAACATGATCAATGCCGGTGTTTGGTCTCCGTATTCCCTCTACCGTGAGGACATTGCAACTTTTGCTGCCGGCGGCGACTACAAGCAGAGTGATGCTACCGGTTTTATCAGCATCTATGGTCTGCCCACCAAGGTACAGGCTATTGTAAATAACGAAAAAGAAGGTAAATAAGAAGTTATGCTTACCGCAGTTACTGGTATCAATTGGGGCGATGAGGGCAAGGGCCGCGTCATCGATCTGTTAGCCGAACATGCCGATGTTGTTGCCCGCTATCAGGGCGGCAACAATGCCGGCCACACCGTTGTAACGGAGCAGGGCAAGTTCATCCTGAACCTGCTGCCCTCCGGCATCCTGCACCCGGACGTTGTCTGTGTACTGGGTGCGGGCATGGTGATCGACCTCGACCATCTGGCCGGAGAAATGGATGCCATTGAGGAGCGCGGCGTAAAGGTAGGCTCAGAAAACCTGAAACTTTCCGATAAGGCCACCATCTCCATGCCGTGGCACAAGGTGCAGGACGGCTTGGAAGAGGACCGCCTTGCCCAGAAGGGTGCGGCCTTTGGTTCTACCCGCCGCGGCATTGCCTACGCCTACAGCGACAAATACCGCAAAAAGACCCTGCGTCTGGGCGATCTGCTGCATCTGGACGAAAAGCGCGTGCAGGACCGCCTGCACATGATCCTAGAATCCAAGAATCTGGAGCTGGGTGGCTGCTATCATCAGGAACCCATGAGCTACGATGCTCTGCTGGAATGGTGCCGGATGCAGGCCGGACAGTTTGCACCGTATATCTGTGATGTGGGTGCATTTTTGAAGCAGGCTCACGACAGCGGCAAGCGCATCGTGCTGGAAGCCCAGCTGGGTGCCATGCGCGATATCGATTATGGTATCTTCCCGTTCACTTCCAGCTCCAACACGCTGGCAGCCTATGCGCCGCTGGGCGCAGGCATTCCGAACTGCCGTCTTGACCATGTGGTGGGCGTGCTGAAAGCCTACTCCACCTGCGTGGGTGCAGGCCCCTTTGCCGCCGAGAACGCCATGAGCGAGGACTGGAATGAACAGCTGCGCAAGGCAGGCGGCGAGTATGGTGCGGCCACCGGCCGTCCGCGCCGTGTCGGCCCCTTCGACTGTGTGGCCAGCCGCTACGGCCTCACCTGTCAGGGCGCAGACAAGATCGCCCTGACGAAGCTGGATGTGCTCAGCAGCATGAAAGAGATCCCGGTGATCACCGGTTACACATTGGATGGCGTGCAAGTCCCCAGCTTCGACCCGCTGTCCGACCTTGACCGTGTAGAGCCTGTGGTCACTATGCTGCCAGGCTGGAACAAGGATATCTCCGGCTGCAAGAGCTGGGATGAGCTGCCCAAAGAGGCCAAGGCTTACGTGGAATTTCTGGAAAAGCAGCTGGGCCATGAGATCCAGTTCGTCTCTACCGGAGCCGAGCGCGAGAAGTTCGTGCTGAAAGGAGAATGGCTGTGAGACACTTTATTGAGCCCAACAGCTTTTCTCTGGAAGAGCAGCTGGCCCTTCTGGATCTTGCCGACCGGATGGAGGCCGACCCGGCACCCTATGCCCACCTGTGCGATGGGCGCATTCTGGCAACGCTGTTCTACGAGCCTTCCACCCGCACCCGTCTTTCGTTTGAATCGGCCATGCTGCGGCTGGGCGGCAAGACACTGGGCTTTGCAGGGGCACAGCTTTCTTCCGCCAGCAAGGGCGAGACGGTGGAGGACACCGCCCGCGTGGTGAGCAACTACGCCGATGTGATCGCCATGCGCCACCCCAAAGAGGGCGCACCGCTGCGGGCATCCCTTTCTGCACGTGTGCCGGTGATCAATGCAGGCGACGGTGGGCACGCGCATCCCAGCCAGACCATGATCGACCTCATGACGATCCGCCAGCGCAAGGGGCGGCTGGATCATTTGACTATCGGCTTCTGCGGCGACCTCAAGTTTGGCCGCACGGTCCACTCCCTGACCGCTGCGCTGAGCCAGTTTGAGGGCAACCGGTTCGTGTTCATCTCGCCGGAAGATCTGCGCCTGCCGCAGTATGTGAAGAATGAATCGCTGGAGCCGACCCATCAGATCTATAAGGAAACGGCTGACCTTGAAGCCGAGCTGCCGCATCTGGATGTGCTGTACATGACTCGTATCCAGCAGGAGCGCTTTTTCAACGAGGAAGAATACCTGCGCTTGAAAGGCTGCTACCAGCTGGACGAAGCGCTGCTGCAGAAGGCACCGCAGGATATGCCGGTGCTGCATCCGCTGCCCCGCATCGACGAGATCAAAAAGGATGTGGATGACGACCCGCGTGCCGCCTACTTTGATCAAGTGCACAATGGCGTGTATATCCGCATGGCCATCATTCTGGCATTGCTTGATATCCCTGATCCAGTTACCGGCAAAAAGGTGCTGGAAGCATGATATAAACCTCTTCCCCGAATCCTAAAAAGAAAGCCGGGCAGACCGCAGTCTGCCCGGCTTTCTGATATTACTTTAATCCACCACCGGAATGTTCAGCCCGAATTCCAGCGGGCGGAAGCGGGGGCAGACGTTCTCGGTGATGCAGATGACCGATGCGGCCAGTCGGCTGCCGATCTCGCAGGACTCGGCCAGCGTTTTGCCGTAGGTCAGGCCGATGGTGGTGCCGGCAAAGAAGGCATCGCCTGCGCCGGTGGTGTCGATCACATCCACCTTCTTGGCAGGCACCACGCCGCACTCGCCGTTGGCGCGGGCATATACGGCACCCTGACCGCCCATGGTGATCACCATACTGGGAATGTTGGCGCTGTGCACATTGGCGGCCAGAACCCTGCACATCTCGTCCGGGGCCAGATGGCCGTAATCATCGGAGAACAGCAGCCCGGCTTCCTGTTGGTTGCACACAAAGCAATCGATCTGCTGCAGGAAATCCCGGCGCTCCATGGCAATACTCATGTTGGAAATGGCCGCAAAAACCTTTTTGTTGTACTTTTTGGCGTAGTGCAGCACCTGTTTTACAGTATCTTTTTCCAGATCCAGCTCCAGCGCAATGGCATCGCAGTCGGCAAAGATCTCGTCGCCCTTTTCCTTTAAAAGGCCGGTGAGGGGAGTGGTGTCCGGCCGCTTGGAAATGGCTGCATGCACATCGCCGTCGTTGTCAAAGATGGCCAGCCAGGTGCCCATGCCGTCCGGCACGCGCTGGATGTACTTGGTGTTCACCTTGTGGTTCTCCAGCTTGTTGATCACATCCTGTCCCATGCCGGTGTCGTCCACCAGACTGACAAAGGTAGGGCGCAGCTCTACATTGGCGATATCCTCCACCACGTTGCGGCTCACTCCGCCGTGTACCTGCTCAATGCGGCCGGCATTGCGCCCGCCCGGAATATAGGCGGAAAGGGGATAGCCTTTGATATCCACAAAAACAGCACCGAGCACAACGATTCCCATAGCAAAAAACCTTTCTGAACAAGAAATATTTACGTCTATTATACCGTATTCTGACACAATGCGCCATCCCTTTTGCGCAAAAACTCCGCAAAGGTCAGGCAAGGGCTGTCTGCGCTGTGCGCACCAGATATTCCATGGCCTGCATCGGGTACTGTCCGGCAGCAGTCTCACCGGTCAGCATCACGCTGGCCGCGCCGTCCAGCACGGCGTTGTAAATGTCACTCACCTCGGCACGGGTGGGCACCGCGCGGGTGCACATGCTGTCCAGCATCTGGGTCACTACCATAAAGGGCACGCCTGCAGCCCGGCAGGCGGCGGAAAGCTGCTTCTGGCAGCGGGGCAGCTCCCACAGCGGCATGGCATTGCCAAGGTCTCCGCGGGCAATCACCACCTCATCCACAAGGTGGATGAATTCCGGCAGGGCACGCACACCGGTCATGTTTTCAATTTTGGCAAAGATACGGATATCCGCAGCCCCGGCTTCTTCCAGCGCATGGCGCAGGGCCAGAATATCTGCTTTGCCGCGCACAAAAGGCAGCATCACACCGGTAACACCGCACTGCTTTGCAATTTTCAGGTTCTGCAGGTCTTCCTCCGTCAGGGTAGGCGAGGGCACCGCAAGGCCCGGTGCAGCAATGCTTTTGCGGCTCTGCAGGGTGCCGCCGCGCACCACGGTGCACACAAGGGCTTCCGGCAATGCCTGTGTGACCTGCACCAGAAGCTTGCCGTCGTCCAGCAGAAGCTGCTGTCCGGGCGCAGCCGCCTGTATCAGAGCTGCCGGGCAAGGTACGCCGTCTGCGCCAAGGCGTACAGAGCTGCCCTCAACCAGAGCAACAGGCTCTGCCAGCGTGCCGATGCGCAGTTCCGGCCCCTGCAGGTCGATCAGCAGCTGACGGATGCCGGCTGCGCGGATCATGGCCAGCCAGTCGGTGTGCGCCGCCAGCGGCCCGTGGGAAAGATTCATGCGGATGCCGGTCATGCCGGCTTCCACCATGTGCTGCAAGATCGCCGGCTGTGCGCAGGCCGGGCCGATGGTACCATAAAAATCCAAGGTTCATTCCCTCGATTCATTTTTTATTTCTAATGTATATTGTAACATGAACTGTCCGGGTTGAAAAGAGCCGGACGCGGGCAGAATAAGGGGATTGAAAAAATGCGGTAGCAGCCTGCGCAGGGAAATTGCGAAAAATCAAAGACCCGGAACCTTTTTAGAACCGTTTGGCCCTGAAAAAGTTCCGGGTATCGTACAGTATTTTTTGGATGCTTTTTATCGGCAAAGGCCGAGACGCTTTTTGAAGCCCTCCCACAGGCGCACCACCCGCTCACGCGGCAGGAAATACCCGCAAGGACGGCGATTGCTGGGTGCACTGTGTGGCGCGGGTACCGGTACACCTGCCCGAATAACAAAAGAGGCTGCTGCACATCGTTTTAGCCGAAAGTGCAGCAGCCTCTTTTTGTTGTGGGCAATCAGCCCTCCGATGCAAAAAATTCTTTGGTCAGCCTGACCACCGTGCCGGAAAGCAGCAGCAGCGCGAGCAGGTTCGGAATGCTCATCAGGCCGTTGAAGGTATCGGCAATGCTCCACAGCAGGCCCAGATCCATCGTTGCGCCCAGAATGGACACAATGGAGTAGACCAGAAAGAAGGGCTTTGCCACCTTATCGCTGCGGCACAGGAACACCAGGAACCGGGAACCATACAGGCCCCAGCCGATGATGGTGGAAAAAGCAAAGCAGCACAGGGCCACGGCGGTAAAGATGGAAGCCCAGCCGCCGTAGGTGGTGGTAAAGCCGCTGATGGTCAGCTCTGCACCGGCGGCGGTGCCGTAGTTCACGGTGGTGCCGCTGCACAGAATGACCATGGCAGTCAGGGTGCAGATGACGATGGTATCGGCAAACACTTCAAAGATGCCGAACATGCCCTGCTTGACCGGCTTTTTGGTGTCGGCGCAGGCGTGGGCAATGGAACCGGTGCCAAGGCCGGCCTCGTTGGAGAAAATGCCGCGGGACACACCCTTCTGCATACTGACGAACAGGCTGCCGATGGTGCCGCCGGTGAACGCTGCCGGGTTGAACGCACCCGCAATGATGGACTCGAACACATAGGGCAGGCGCTCAAAGTTCAGCACCATAACGCCCACGGACAGCACGATGTAGAACAGAGCCATAAAGGGCACCAGCTTTTCGCTCACGCTGCCAATGCGCTTGATGCCGCCCAGCAGCACCATGGCCACCAGCATGGCCACTGCGATGCCAACCACGAGGTTCAGGGTAGAAAGCGCACCGCCGCCCACCACGCCGTACTCCAGCAGAGCGGTATCGATAGCGGCAACGATAGTATTTACCTGTGTGGCATTGCCGGTGCCAAACACGGTCAGCACGCCAAACAGGGAATACAGCACAGCAAGAAACTGCCAATGCTTGCTCAGGCCGTTTTTAATGTAGTACATGGGGCCGCCTACCCATTCGCCCGCCTCGCTGCGCTCACGGTAGTGCACCGCCAGCGTGACCTCGGCAAACTTGGTGCACATGCCAAGCAGGGCAGAACACCACATCCAGAACACGGCACCCGGTCCGCCGATGGCGATCGCGCCTGCCACACCGGCAATGTTGCCGGTGCCCACGGTGCCGGCCAGCGCGGTGCACACTGCCTGAAAGGGAGTCATGGCGCCATCGGAAGCGTCTTTTTTGCGGAACATGCGTCCAATGGTGATCTTGATGGCGTAGGGAAATTTGCGGATCTGCAAAAAGCCCGTGCGAACGCTCAGGAGCAGGCCTACGCCGATGATGCACACCATGGCGGGCACGCCCCAGATGAATTGGTTGACCGCCTGATTGACGGCCGTGATCGTCTCGATCATATTTTTCCCACATCCTCTGTTAAATTGCGCTTTTCCAGCCGAAATGCCGGAAAACAAACACCTTATTTTACCGCAGTTTTTGCGTACTGTCAAATAAAATGCACAAAAAAGAGGGAGGATTTTTGGCAAACTCTCCCTCAACTGCTTGAAACTATTTTATTTTACTTGTCCTTCGCCGTCCAGCGCTTTCAAGAAGGCTCAGCACTTTCCAACTGCCTTGCGGTACACCGGGTAAGCCACGATGGCGGACAGCACTTCGGTGATCCAGAATGCATGCCACACGCCGTTGGCACCAAGGAAATGGCACAGCACAGCGGCCAGCGGCATGATGAATACGATGTAGCGGCACAGCGAGATGACCAGCGATTCTGCGCCCTTGCCAAGGCCTTCCAGTGCACCGGAAGAGGTGGTGGATACGGCAGAAACCACAAAGCCCAGACAGATGATGCGCAGGGCAGTCTGGCCGATGGCGATGGTTTCGGGGTTGGAGGTGAACAGCTGCATCAGCGGGCGGGAAGCGAACAGGCAGATGACCGTGCCCGCAGCCATGATGGCAGCACTCATGATGAGGGTGAGTTCGTAGAGCTTTTTCACGCGGGCGTGCTGTTTGGCACCGTAATTGTAGCCAATGAGCGGGCGCATACCCTGCACGATGCCGTTGGCGGGCAGATACAGGAACGTCTGCAGCTTGTAGTAAATGCCCAGCACCACCACGTAGCTCTGGGAAAAGCCCGCCAGCAGGCCGTTCAGGAAGGTAACCAGCAGAGAGGGCAGGGCCAGATTGAGGATGGCCGGCACGCCGATGGCATACAGTTTGCCGTCCAGTGCAGCATCCGGGCGCAGGCAGCTGCGGCGCAGTCGGATAGGCAGCTCAGTACGGACGTAAACGAAAAGGTAAACGCACAGGCTCAGCAGCTGGCCGATGCCGGTGGCAAGGGCCGCACCCGCAATGCCCATGGCAGGCACCGGGCCAAGGCCGAAGATCAGGATGGGGTCCAGAAGGATATTGCACACACAGCCAAAGATCAGCGCCGCCATAGTCACCTTCATGCGGCCCACGGCCTGAAACATCTTTTCAAAGGCCAGTGCCGCCATGTTGATGGTGGCAAACAGGAATACGATGGTGGAGTAGGTGATGCCGGATGCGATCAGGCCTGCGTCGCTGGTGAACCGGCGCAAAAAGCCCGGCATGATGACAATGCTGACAATGGTGATGAGAATGCCGTGCATCAGGCTCAGCGCCATACCGTGGGTGGCGGCAGTCTCGGCCTTTTTGTGGTCGCCCGCGCCAAGGTACAGTGCGATCATGGCATTGATGCCGATACCGAAGCCGATGGCGATGGCGTTGGCAAAATTCTGGATCGGGAACACCAGCGACAACGCAGTCATGGCGTCTTCGCTGATGCGGGCCACAAACAGGCTGTCTACAATGTTGTACAGACTGTTCACCAGCATGGAAATAACATTGGGCAGCGCCATGGATACCAACAGCGGCAGCACCGGTTTTTCTTTCATAAAGGTCTCGTTCATAGTGTTTGCATTGCTCCTGTAGAGAAAAGAAATGAATTACTGCAGCCGCGGAATCGTCAGGGCGAGACTGCTCGAAGATAAAAGCAGACGCAAAAAAGCCACACAATGGCTTTTTTGAAGTCATTGTGTGGCGAAAAGTAGCATACTGCTGTAAAAATCCACACGAATTTTATTAACTGTAGGATAACACGGCTTCCGGCAGATGTCAAGAGGTCAAATGGATAAAGTATGACTTTTATAGACTTGACCATTTTTCACCGGGAGGCTAAAATAAAAATAGATACTTTATAAAATAAGGAGAATCCTGCCATGAAATGGATGATCGCATCCGACCTGCACGGGTCGGCGTTTTATTGCAAAAAAATGATCAAAGCGTTTGAGCGGGAGAGAGCAGACCGGCTGCTTTTGCTGGGGGATCTTTTGTATCACGGCCCCCGCAACGACCTGCCGGAGGGCTATGCCCCGAAGGAGGTCATCCCGCTCCTGAACGGGCTGAAGCCGGCGCTTTTGTGCGTGCGGGGCAACTGTGACGCTGAGGTGGATCAGATGGTGCTGGATTTTCCCATTCTGGCCGACTATGCGGTGCTGCCGGTGGGCAGGCGGCTCGTTTACGCTACCCACGGTCATGTGCACAACCTGAAAAACCTGCCGCCGCTGGCTCCGGGGGATGTCCTGCTGCATGGCCACACCCACATTCCGGCGTGGACAGAGTTCGGCGAAGGCAATCTCTACCTGAACCCCGGTTCTGTGAGCATCCCGAAGGAGGGGAGTGCACATAGCTATATGACACTGGAAGGGGAGACTTTCCTTTGGAAAACGCTGGAAGGCGAAGTGTACCGGGAGCTGGAGCTGTGATGGGGGCAATGGAGCTGGAAGAGAAAACGGTTCAGATCCGGGATGATTTCGACCCGGACAAAATTCTGGAAAGCGGCCAGTGCTTTCGCCCTCGGAAGCAGGCGGAGGGTTGGTATCGGTTTGTTTCCGGGAGACAGCTGCTTTACCTCAGACCACTGCGCAGCGGAACCTACACGGTGCGGTGTGAGCCGAGCGCATGGGAAACCTTCTGGCACGGTTACTTCGACCTTGGCCGCAGCTATGCCGCCCTGCGCGGAAAGCTGGACAGCCAGGACGACTTTCTGCAGCGTGCCATGGAATATGGCCGGGGCATCCGGGTGCTGCGTCAGGATGAGTGGGAGATGCTGGTCAGCTTCATCATCTCGCAGCGAAAGAGCATCCCGGCCATCCGCAGGGCGGTAGAGCTGCTTTCGGAGCGGTTTGGCGAGCGGCTGGGCAGCGATAGCGAAGGGCCGGTGTATGCGTTCCCGACAGCAGAAGCGCTCTGCTGTGCCGGGGAGCAGGCGCTGCAGGAGTGCGGTCTTGGCTACCGCACCCGCTACGTGCTGCATGCGGCGCAGCAGGCGGCAGAGGGTACACTGGACCTGAAGAAGCTGGCTTCCCTGCCCGATGAAGCACTTTTTGCCCGTTTGATGGAACTGGACGGTGTGGGCAAAAAGGTGGCAAACTGCGTGTGTCTGTTCGGCTATGGCCGTGTGGGCCGTGTGCCGGTGGATGTCTGGATCGAACGGCTCATCCGGGACGAGTTTGCCGGGCAGGACCCGTTCCCGCAGTTCGGGCTGGAAGCAGGCATCGTGCAGCAGTACCTGTTCTTTTATAAAAGAAGCGTAGGATAAGAACCGCGGAGCCGCAGGCAGGAGCGTAGGATCATCCGCTAAGCAAAAAAGGCAACGGCCTCCTCTGTTTGAGGAAAACCGCTGCCTTTTTATCATTTTACCGCCTGCTTTAACCGTTCCAGATCTTCTGCATCCGGGTGAGAAAGGGCGTTGTCAAAATTCTCGATCAGCGCATCCAGATTGGGCAGATGGATCGGCTGCTTTTTCATGCCCTCATACCGCTGGCGTACCGAAAGCGGCATCTTGCCCTGACACATATAACGGCCGAAGACCGTGTTGCTTCTGTCCAGCGAACGCTCCACCCTTTTCAGGATCTTGTTGAAATACTCCTCACTGCCGCCAAAGCCGGCGGTGCCAAAAAGGAAGATACTTTTGCCGTGCAGCTGCTTCAAAAAGTCCAAAGTGCTTTCGTCGGCGTTTCCCTTGTCTGTCCAGAAGCCCACATAGAGGTCGTCCGCTTCCATGGCAGCAGGGTCCGGGGTGCCAAAATAGCAGCAGTTTTCCTGTGGCAGACAGGCGTGCAGCGTGTCTGCCAATAATTTTGTGTTGCCTGTTTTACTGCTGAATACGATCGCGTAGCTCATAGTTTCTCCTTTGGTCGGTAATAACAAAAAACACCACACGTTTCCGTGCGGTGCTTTTCCTTCTGGTGGAGAATACCGGGATCGAACCGGTGACCTCTTGCATGCCATGCAAGCGCTCTCCCAGCTGAGCTAATCCCCCAGATGTTTGTGCCGTGCCTGACGACAGGAGTAATTATACCAGCGCTTTGCCGGATTGTCAACAGCTTTTTTGGGATTTTCTGCAAAAAAATTCCCGCCGGGGAAATGCCCTTCCCGGCGGGAAAAATGACTGCGAAAAAACTTACGCTCTTGCGTTCTGCGGGTCGAAGATCTGCGGCGCGACACGGATCAGGATCACCACAAGGACCGTGGTCAGAATGGCTTCGGGCAGCATGTAGGTGGCGTTGTACACGGCACTGTACAGCCAGCACAGACCGTCCACGCTCATGTTGGAGATGCCGGGAAAGCCGATCTCGGTCATCCAGCTGAAAGCGTAGTCGTAGTCCTTCCAGACGATGTAACCGGACAGAAAGCTGCACAAAAAGCGCAGCAGGCACACCACAAAGGCGCTGACACCGACACCCACGGTGCGGCTGCGGAAAGGCTTTGCGATCAGGCAGGCAAAGCCTAGCACCGTGAAGGCCAGAAGGTAGTCCAGCAGCACGCAGCCCACCTGTGCCGTGAGGGTCTGGCAGTATGCCAGATTGCCAAGGCCCTGCACAAGCTGGATCAGGCTGTTGACGAAAGCGGTCATGATGCCCCACTTTGCGCCGTGGCGGTAGCTCATTACCAGAATGGGCACCATGCTGAACAGGGTGATGGAACCGCCGTGGGGCATGAGCGGGATCTGGATCATGCTCAAAACGGTGGACAGGGCGATCATCAGCGCACCCTCCACCAGAATGCGGGTTTTGGAATAGGTTTTGGTCATAGGGATTCCTCTTCTCAGAACGATAGTACACAAAAACAAAATGCGCCCGCTTTCCAGCAGGCGCACGGGGTTTGTGAAAGAACGGACAGTTCTGCAAACTCCCACGCCGGCATTGTCCGGTCAGGTAAAAGGGTACTCCGCAAAACGCGGATCTCAGCCTTTCGGCACCCCTGTTTTTATGTCCATGCAAAAGTATAGCGCGTCCGGCGCAAAAGTCAAGCCCCGGCGGAACATATCTGCCCCGGCCTGTGCATAGGCTGTACCATAAGTTCACAATGGGAGGAGTCTGGATATGAAGGGAGACCCCGAACAGAGGGCGGTACAGCTGGGCGAATATATCGCGGCCAACCGGGCCACAGTGCGTGCGGCGGCAGCGGTGTTCGGGTGCAGCAAGTCCACCGTGCACAAGGATGTTGCGGTGCGGCTGCGGACGCTGCAGCCGGAGCTGTTCCGGCAGGTGCGGGCGGTTCTGGCCTGCAATAAGGCAGAGCGGCATCTGCGCGGCGGTGCGGCCACCCGGCGCAAATACAGCCGCAGATAAAAGACGGCACACTTCCGAACAAAACGGAAGCTGTGCCGTCTTTTTTAGGTTCAGTCCCGGGTGCGGAACTGGCTCAGTGCGCCTTTTTCCAACCGGCTGACCTGTGCCTGACTGATGCCGATCTCCCGCGCCACCTCCATCTGGGTCTTGCCCTGCAGGTAGCGCAGCTCCATGATCCGCTTTTCCCGCGGGGTCAGCCCGGCCACGGTCTGCCGGAACTGCAGCCCGCTGATCCAGCTGTCCTCGCCGTCCGGGTCCCGCACCTGATCGATCACATACATCGCATCGCCGCCATCGGTGTACACCGGCTCTTCCAGACTGATCGGCTCCACCACCGATTCCAGCGCGGCGGTCACTTCGCGCCGGGCAAGGCCCGCCGCCTGCGCGATCTCGTCCATGGTCGGCTCGCGGCCAAGCTGCTTTTCCAGCGCTTCGCGGCTCTGCATGGCCCGGTAGGCGGTATCCCGCAGGCTGCGGCTCACCCGCAGGGCGTTGTTGTCCCGCAGAAAGCGCCGGATCTCGCCAATGATCATGGGCACGCCGTAGGTGGAAAAGCGCACCGGCTGGGCGGGGTCAAAATGATCGATGGCCTTGATCAGCCCGATGCACCCCACCTGAAACAGGTCGTCCAGATTTTCGCCGCGCTGGGCGAACCGCTGCACCACGCTGAGCACCAGCCGCAGGTTGCCTTCCACCATTTGTTCCCGGGCTGCTGCATCACCGGCGTGGGCGCGGGCCAGCAGTTCCCGCTTTTCGGCTTCGGTCAGCACAGGCAGCTTTGCAGTGTTCATGCCGCACAGCTCCACTTTGTTGTACATCCAAACGCCCCCGGTCTGTTTTGATCTTCACCGGGAGTATGGGATGAGCAGCGGCATTGTATGCGTGGAAAAAACTGTGCGCTTTCCCGTTTGGCAGGAAAGCGCGGCAAAATATTGTTTTTCGTGCAGATTTATGATATGCTGTATTTGCGGCGGCAACGCCGCCATCAGGCGCTGTGCCCACAAACGCAGGCGGCTAGTCCTTACCGGTACTTGGGTGCCGGCTAAAGACGATTTTTTCTTGAAGATCTCGTTCTCCCCGGATGCCCAAGGGCGGAAAGGGGGGATGCACCATGACGTTTGAACAGGTCGTGCTTCTGCTCACGCTTCTCGGCGGAGCAATCTACGTTACGTTTGAAATTACATGGACTGTTTCTCACAGTGATGACAAAAAGAAAAAATGACCGCCTCAAGTCCCAATCCGAGCGGTCATCTTTTCTTGACTAATCCGGTAAGGAACTAGCCGTTTGCAGGGCCAGCGCCTTTTGTAGCTTTATTATACGCGAATCAGCGCGGATTGTCAAGCCCAGCGGGCGGCAGTCCGCTTTTTTTCACCTCACTCGTTTTCCAATTGTACTTTTAAGGTATGGATGATTCGTTTTTCCAGCCGGGAAATGTAGCTTTGGCTGATGCCCAGTGCGTCGGCGGCCTCCTTCTGGGTGCGCTCAATGCCGTCCGCCAGACCAAAGCGCAGCTCCATGATCTGCCGTTCCCGCGGGGACAGGCTGTCCACGGCCCGGCGAAGCACAGCGCGCTCCGCATCCTGCTCCAGCCGCTGGCTGATCTGGTTCTCATCACTGCCCAGAATATCAGAAAGCAGCAGCTCGTTGCCGTCGCCATCCACGTTCAGCGGTTCGTCGATGCTGGCTTCCTGACGGCGGTTGGAGCTTTTGCGTAAGTACATCAGAATTTCATTGCCGATGCAGCGGCTGGCGTAGGTGGCCAGCTTGATGCTGCGCTCTGGCGTGAAGGTGTTCACCGCCTTGATCAGCCCGATGGTGCCAATGCTGATCATGTCCTCGGCAGGCACACCGCTGCTTTCGTACTTTTTGGCAAGGTACACCACCAGCCGCAGGTTGTGGGTGATCAGGTCGTCCCGGGCAGCGGCATCGCCTGCAGCCATACGGGAGAGCAGGACTTTTTCCTGTTCCGGGGTCAGGGGCGGGGGCAGGCTGGGCGCGCCCGCCAGAAAATGTGCGCCGCCGCAATAGCCCAGCCGTGCAAGGAGCCAACGCCAGAACCGGTGCAGAACATGAAACATGAATACCCCTCCTGTACATCTATAGATATCGATCGCATCAAACGCTTCTCAGCGGATGCCCAGCTGTACGGCCAGTTCGCTGCCCAGCAGAGCTGTCCATGGCTGCTGCGTTTCCGGGCGGCAGAATGCGGCCAGAATGCCCGCTGCACTGCCTTTGCTGGTGCGCAGGGCCTTGGCCGGAACGGCAGGCAGCACACAGTGCCCGGCAATGGTGGTGCAGGGCACCAGCCGCACCCGCAGCTCCGGCGGCGGTGCCGTGCCACAGGCAAAATAACGGTCCAGGAATGTGCGCAGCTCCTGCGGCAGGGCGCTGCGCACGGCAGGATAATAGACCAGAACCACTGCCTGCCCGGTCAGCGGGTCCTGCACTGAGAAGCCAGTGTCGCAGAAAGCCTGTACGGAGAGGACTGCACCTTCCAGCTCCAGCACAGCGGCAATGCAGCGGGTGCCTGCACGGCCAAAGCAGAACAGTACGCCGCGCAGCACGGCAAGCACTGCACCGCAGCACAGCAGCAGCCGGCCCGGAGACAGCGGCAGATAGACGCAGAGATTTGCGCTTTGCACTCCGGGCAGCAGCACGGCTCCGCACAGCAGCAGGTTCAGCAGCAGATACCACACACACAGCTGCACAAAATTGCGCAGGCCCGGCACACCGTAAGCCGCAGCTACAGCGGCACAGCAGGTGAACACCTTATAAAGGAAAGCTGCAGGCCCGGGCAGCTCCGGCAGCAGAATGCCCAGCGAAGCTGCTGCCGCTGCCGCACTGCCCGCCATCAGCCGCAGGCCGCTGCACTGCCGCGCGCACAAAAGCCCTGCGCCCAAAAGCAGCGCTGCTGCGGCCAGAAAGTTCGTCAGCAGCAGTTCGTCCAGATAGATCACGGTTTTCATACACGATCCCTTTCAAATTCCAGTATCTTCCAATTCCGCAAAAAAACATGTCACTGTGTGCAAAAAAGCGGCTTCTGTAAGAATTTTGAGACCGGATTTTCACAGTCTATCACATTTTTCACATTTTTTTCAAGAAAGTACTTGAACATTTCTGGAAAGTGTGGTATATTATTGCCATCCTAGTAAGGGACGTAAGCCAAACAAATGGCTTGCAAATATCTTTCTAAATTTGAAGGGAGAAATTCATTATGATGATGCCTGCAAACTTCTCTGCTGTTGCAGAAAACGAGATGACCTACGTTGTTGGTGGTAGCCTGGTTGATGTCCTGGCTCCTGCTATGAAGACTGAGAACTGGCAGAACGTTTCCGCTAACGTGATCAAGATCGTTGGCAACTCTTTCCTGGATGCGTACACCAGCTCCATTCTGGGCCAGCTGTTCGATGGCAACTACGTTCCCGGCGATGTGATCGGCTTCTCTGTTAAGAATCTGGATAAGGCTTACAACAAGGGCTACAACACCTTCGGCGGCAACTGGGGCTTTGCTGTTGGCGCTCTGAATGCTGGCATGCAGATCCTGGGCGGCCTGTCCGCTATCTACACCCTGGGCAGCGGCTCCATCGGTCTGGAAACTAAGAAAGGCACTCTGCCCACTCTCTAATAACTAATCTTTCCTGAATAGGATAGATAGTTTGATTTGACATAGCGTTTGTTGTGTCAGGTAAAAGAGCTAGAGAGGCCCCGCACAAGACAAGCAATTGTTTTGTGCGGGGTTTTTGTTTGCATAAAAAACTTAGCAGGCTGTGGGAAAACGGCGCAGGGATGGAGCAGGATAGGACGATCTCAAAAAAATCTCCATTGGCAGACAAACTGCTGCAGAATTTTTCAAAAAACAGTTGACAACTCCCGGATGTGCTGATATAATAAATCACGTCGTCAGGCACGGCACGAACATCTGGGGGATTAGCTCAGCTGGGAGAGCGCTTGCATGGCATGCAAGAGGTCACCGGTTCGATCCCGGTATTCTCCACCAGATCAGAAAGGCATCACACATTGTGTGGTGCCTTTTTTGTTGTTGCCAAACGAGTGAGGGCTTAGCTCACCCAGGGGAGCGCCGTGCATGGACTGCAAGAGGGTCACCGTGATCAGAATCGGCCCGGTAATCTCCACCAGAAGGAAAAAGCACTACACAGAAACGTGTGGTGCTTTTTTGTTGTTGCCAAACGAGTGAGGGCTTAGCTCACCCAGGGGAGCGCCGTGCATGGACTGCAAGAGGGTCACCGTGATCAGAATCGGCCCGGTAATCTCCACCCAAAAAGCACTGTACTTCGTAGGAAGTATGGTGCTTTTCTTTTTATACAGACGCAGAAAAAGGCGGGAGCTTCCCACAAAAGGGAAAGCCACCGCCTTTGTTGATCATCGGATGAGCCAGCCGTAATCCTGTCTGCAATCTACCACATGATCTGCATAAACCGTATGATCTACGATCTGGAAGATAAGCATATAGCGTTTTTCAAACAAGATAAATCGGTAAGCATTTTTAGGAATGTATTCGCCTTTGAGCCATGGGCAGCGCTGCGGCATCTGCTCCAGAGATTTTGCAGCCTTTTCAAATTCCACTGTAAGCCGCTCTGCTGCTGCAGGGTTGACCTGTGCCAGAAATGCGGCGTGGGACACCAGCATTTGAGCAGCTCGTGCTGACACGATCACGCGGTATTTATTTTGCTGCTCCATGTCCGGCGGCCTCCTTGATCGCACTGCGCATCATGGAAGTGACCTCGTCAATCGAATAGCCCTCGCTTCCACGCATCCGGTCCTCTTCCACGGAAAGCAGCTCTTCGCGGAGCTTCAGCATTTTTTCACGGCGGTTGTAGGTTTCGATGTCCATGACGACCAAGTCACCCTCGCCGTTTTTGGTGAGAAAAATCGGCTCAGCGGTTTCTCTGCACAGATCGGCGATCTCGTTGTAGTTCTGACGAATCGCTGCAGATGGACGGATATTCATAAAAGCACCTCCTGCTCCTGAACGATCTATAATAGTAAAATTCTAATTATATTATATCCATATTGTGCAACGAAGTCAATGCGAACAGCTGTCACTTCGTTCTCCGGTTCGATCCCGGTATTCTCCACCAGATCAGAATGGCATCACACATTGCGTGGTGCCTTTTTTGTTTTGCATTGCAGCAGGAAAACACACAAAAATTTCTGCCCACTGCCGCAACCTGCGCGAAACGGGCTGTTTTGTGCGCGAATGGCAGACCACGGAAGGCGGAACTTGTGCTATAATATAAAAAACAGGGAAGCAGAAGGAACAGGGGGTGCAGCTATGAACCTGCGGACGGCGATCGTGGAAGACAGCAAGCCGGATGCCGAACGGTTGAAACAGCCGCTGAAAAAGGCATTTGAAAATGAGAACATATCCTGCAGCTGTTTTGCCAGCGGAGATGAATTTTTGCGGGCCGGCGGGCGCGAAGGGTATCAGGTGGTGTTTCTGGACATCTGCATGGAGGGCACCAATGGCATTGAGACGGCGCAGCGGCTGCGTGCGGCCGACCCGGACCTGCTGATCGTGTTTGTGACATCCTCGCCGGAGTACGTGTGGGATGCCTTTCCGGTACATCCATTCGATTATCTGCTCAAGCCTTATAAGGAAGAAAAGTTTGAGCAGCTGGCAGGGGAGCTGCGGCGGGTGCTGTGCCGCCAGCAGCCGGAGCTGGAGGTGCGCATTGCCCGGCAGATCGTGCGGCTGCCGCTGACCAAGATCTACTATGCTACGGCACAGAACCATTATGTGCGTGTGGTCACGGATGACGGCGAGTGCCGGGCCACGGCAAATTTTGCACAGGTGCAGGAACAGCTTCAGACCCAGCCGGAATTTCTGGTGTGCAACCGCGGCGTGATCATCAACATGTCCAAGGTGCTGCGGTTTGAGGGCGACTGCATTGAAATGCTGGATGGGACCCATCTGCCGGTGCGGCAGAAGGACAAAAACAGCCTGCTTGCCCAATTTACGCAGTACCAGTTCCGTGGTATGCAGCGGGAATTCTGACCCGGAAAGGAGAGCGCTTGTGAATTTTGCATTGTTTGGACGTTTTTTTCTGGAATTTGCAATGATGTATCCGGCAGAATACCTCTGCCTTGCCTCGCTGCAGGAGCACTTGCGTGCACCGCGTAAAACCTATGCCATCGGTGCGTCGGCGATCACACTGATGGCTCTGGCTGGCGCAGCGGTGTGCTGCATGCTGGACATGGAAACGAACTTCCTGCTCATCCCGCTGCTCATCATCAGCTTCTGGCTGCTGCGCTGGCGCACCGACCGGGAAGTATCGATCAGCCAGACCATGTTTCTGTGCTCCGTGTCGGCAGTGATGATGTCTGTGTGCACCCTGCTTGCCATTGTGCTGAACGCGGAAGCTGAGCTGGACAATGCACAGCCGGTGTTTCTGCCCAGCACCTCGGTCATCTGCCTGACCCTCTCGGTGATACTCAGCGCCATCTTCCGTTTTACGGCAGTGCGCTGGAGCCGGTGGTTGCTGCAGGAGTACCATGGCGAAGCCTTCTGGGAGTCGGCATGGCCGCTGCCGGCACTGTACGCGGCGTTTCTGGTGTTCTGTATGCCGAAGGAGATCGGCGTCATCCTGATGAACCGCATCCGCATCATCGCGGTGCTGGCAGTGAGCATCTCGCTGCTGGGCATCTTTCTGCTGCTGTACGAGATGTACCGCGTGGCAAAGGAGTATGCCCGCAGCTCCCAGCTGGACCGCGAAAACCAGTTGCTGGCCGTGGAGTCCCGCCGCTATATGGAGCTGCGCAGCTATCTGGAACAGACCCGCCACCTGCGGCACGATTTCCGCCAGCACCTGCATGTAATCTCTGGCCTGACCGAGGCCGGGCGGCTGGATGAACTGAAAAGCTACCTGAGCCAGTACGAGAGCGAACTCAGCGATGCCAGACCCACCCTGTGCGTCAACGCTGCGGTGGATGCGCTTGCCGGCCACTACGACTACGAGGCCCGGAAACAGGGCATCCAGATCGAATGGAAGCTGGAACTGCCCAAGCTCCTGCCCCTGCCGGAGGCCGACCTGTGCACCATTCTTGGCAACCTGCTGGAAAATGCGCTCCATGCCAGCCAGAAGCTGCCGCCGGAAGAACGGCAGATCAAGGTGCTGGCCCGGATGCTCAGCCCGGCCATGATGGGCCTGATGGTGGAGAACCGCTATGACGGCGTGCTGAAAAAGCAGGGCGGCGTTCTGCACTCCACCAAGCATGACGGACAGGGCATCGGCCTTGTTTCCGTCGAAACTGCCGTGCACAGGTATCACGGCAATCTGACGGTGGAAACGGGCGGCAACGTTTTCCGGGCCAATGTGCTGCTGAACCTGTAAAATATTCCTGCCCCAAGGCACCGGCTTTTTTGCACAAGCCGGTGCCTTTTGGCTGCACTTTTCCCGGGAGATCATGATACTTATTTATAAAAGAAAAGGCAGGAGGGGAGCATATGGCAGCAGAAAGTAAAACCGGCTGTTTCTTAAACTTTCCTAAAAAATCTTTATCCGGCCCGGCCCTCCCCCCGACGGGAGGGCTTTTTGCTGTCCGCACGACGCATACGGTCAAGTTGAAAAATGAATAAAATTTACACATAGAATGATATGATTTTAGGCTGAATGAGCAAAGAATCGAAAGAAGTCCCATAATCATATTGACATAATGGGTAATAGGGTGTAAACTACGTGCATCGGGTCGAGCAAATCCGAAAATTGAGATCATTCAGGGAGGAAACGGCTATGATGTGTTGTTGCGCAATGTGTTGTTGTACCGCAAACGCTTCCCGGACCGGCCGCCCTGCAGTATGGTATGCCGCGTGAGCATATCTGCATATTCTGTGTGGGAACACGCAGAAGGATCTGTCGCTGACCGCCTGGGAGCTTACTTGAAGAGGGAGCTTCCGGGCGTTTTGTTTTGACCCGCAAATCAGGATACAAGGGAGGAATCCGGCAATGGACTGGAATGCGATCCAGCAATATTTGCCGCTCTACCAGAAGGCCGCTGTACTTACCGTGCGGCTGGGCGTTGCAGGCATCATTTTTGCCATCATCATTGGCCTTGCCTGCGCAGTGATCCAGTATGACAAGGTGCCCGTTCTGCGGCAGATCGTGGGTGTTTACATCCAGCTGTCCCGCAACACACCGCTGCTGGTGCAGCTGTTCTTCATTTATTATGGCCTGCCCAAGGTGGGCATCCGCACCAATGCCGAGATCTGCGGCATTGCCGGTCTGGCGTTTCTGGGCGGCAGCTACATGGCCGAAGCGTTCCGCAGCGGTCTGGAAGCCATTGAGCCCATCCAGACCGAGAGTGCCTACAGCCTTGGCATGAACCGCTGGCAGACCATGCGCTACATCATTCTGCCGCAGGCCATGTCCACCAGTATGCCGGCTTTCATGGCAAATGTGATCTTCCTGCTCAAGGAGACCAGCATGTTCAGCGCCATCAGCCTGATGGACCTGATGTTCACGGCAAAGGACCTGATCGGCATGTACTCCAAAACCATCGAATGTCTGTTTCTGCTGGTGGTGTTCTACCTTATCATTCTGCTGCCGGTGTCCATTGTGGGCAGCCTGATCGAAAGGAGGCTGCGCTATGCTGGATTTGGGTCTTGATGTCCTGTTCAAGGGCAAAAACATGGCCCGCCTGCTGGGCGGCCTTGGCGTTGCACTCAAAATCAGTGCCGTCTCGGTGATCATCAGCCTGCCGCTGGGCATCCTGCTGGGCGTGCTCATGACCTCCCGCAACCCCGTTATCAAGGCGATCCTGCGGCTGTATCTGGAATTTATCCGTATCATGCCGCAGATGGTGCTGCTGTTCCTCGTTTACTTCGGCACCACCCGTGCCTTTGGGTGGAACCTTTCCGGCGAGACGGCATCCATCATCGTGTTTGTGCTGTGGGGCACCGCAGAAATGAGCGACCTTGTGCGCGGTGCGCTGATCGCCATTCCGAAGCACCAGTATGAGAGCGCCGAGGCCCTTGGCATGAGCCGTGCGCAGACCTACTGGTACATCATCATTCCGCAGACGGTGCGCCGCCTGATCCCGCTGTCCATCAACCTGATTACCCGCATGATCAAGACCACCAGCCTTGTACTGATGATCGGTGTGGTGGAAGTAATCAAGGTAGCACAGCAGATCATCGAGGCCAACCGCACCGCCAGCCCCAACGCAGCGTTTGGCATTTATCTCACGGTTTTCGTGTTATATTTCTTCGTATGCTGGCCCATCAGTCTGCTGGCATCCTATCTCGAAAAGAAATGGAAGTGACCGTACATGGCAGAACCTATTTTGACTGTTGAACATCTGATCAAGGCCTATGGCGAGACCCCCGTGCTGGATGATATCAGCTTTGCTGTCAAGCCCGGCGAGGTCATCGTGGTGGTCGGCCCTTCGGGCTGCGGCAAAAGCACCCTGCTGCGCTGTCTGAATGGTCTGGAGCCCACCCAGAGCGGCCGGGTGCGGCTGGGCAATGAGACCGTTGCCTACGGCGGTAAAAATCTGACTCAGCTGCGCCAGCGCATCGGCATGGTGTTCCAGAGCTACGAGCTGTTCCCGCACATGACGGTGTTGGACAATGTGCTTCTGGCACCCACCAAGGTGCAGAAGCGCCCCAAAGCGGAAGTGCAGCAGGAGGCCGAAGCTCTGCTGGACCGTGTGGGCCTGCTTGCCAAGAAAAACAGCTACCCGCGTGAGCTTTCCGGCGGCCAGAAGCAGCGCGTTGCCATCGTGCGCGCACTGTGTATGCACCCGGAGATCCTTCTGTTTGACGAAGTGACCGCTGCCCTTGATCCGGAAATGGTGCGCGAGGTGCTGGACGTTATGCTGGACCTTGCCAAGCAGGGCAAGACCATGATCATCGTCACCCACGAAATGCAGTTTGCCCGCGCCATTGCCAACCGTGTCATCTTTCTGGATGGCGGCAAGATCGTGGAAGAAGCTGCACCGGCCGAGTTCTTTGACCGGCCCAAGACCGAGCGCGCGAAACGCTTCCTGCGCACCTTCACGTTTGATGCTGTGAAATGAGTCACAGATCAAGATAAAGGCTGCGGGTGTTCCGCAGCCAAATGGGAAAGATTTTGTAAAGGAGTAATCATTATGAAACAGTCTAAGATCTCTCGTCGTTCCTTCCTGCTGGGTCTGGGTGCAGTTTCCGCTGCCGCTGTTCTGACCGCATGCGGCGGCTCTTCTTCTGCTTCTACTGCAACTGCAGCATCCGGCAGCAGCGTGGTCTACCGCACTCTGGATCAGATCAAGGAGTCCGGCACCATCAACATCGGCGTGTTCTCCGATAAGAACCCGTTCGGCTATGTGGACGAGAACGGCGAATATCAGGGCTATGATGTCTACTTTGCACGCCGTCTGGGCGAGGATCTGGGCGTAGAGATTAACTTCGTTTCCACCGAGGCTGCCAACCGCATCGAGTACCTGCAGACCGGAAAGGCGGATGTGATCCTGGCAAACTTCACCGTGACCCCGGAGCGCGCAGAGGAAGTGGACTTTGCTCTGCCTTATATGAACGTGGCTCTGGGTGTCATTTCTCCGGACAGCAACGTTATCACCACTCTGGACAACTGGAACGCTGACGACCAGATGATCGTCATTTCCGGCACCACCGCCGAGACCTACCTGACCAAGGAGTACCCCGACATTCCGCTGCAGAAGTACGATTCCTATGCAACGGCCAAGAATGCACTGGAGAACGGCAACGGCGTGGCATGGGCCAACGATAACACCGAGGTCATTGCATTTGCAAAGCAGAACCCCGGCTACACGGTCGGCATTCCCTCTCTGGGCAGTCAGGACACCATTGCTCCCGCTGTGAGCCAGGGCAACACCACTGTTCTGGATTGGCTGAACGAGGAGATCAAGGCTCTGGGCGAGGAGAACTTCTTCCACAAGGACTATGAGGAGACTCTGGTGGATACCTACGGCCTTGACTATGAGGATGAGCTGGTCGTTGAGGGCGGCGTGACCGGCGGCGCAGATGCCGCATCCAGCGAAGATGCTTCTTCGGAAGCCGCATCTTCTGAGGCTGCTGCTTCCGAAGTGGCTTCCAGCGCAGCCGCACAGTAAATAAAAACACCGAGCGGGCAGGAGAGGGCTGAACCTTTCCTGCCCGTTTTTGCATTGCACCATCTGCCGGATCGTGCTATACTGGAACAAAACAACTCCTGTCCGAAAAAAACCGAAAAGAGAGGATGTTCCCAATGAAACGTGCCTATACGAACGGGATCCTGCTGGATGGCACCGAGCAGATGCAGCCGGAAGCGCACAAGATCCTGCTGACCGAGGATGATAAGATCATTGCCATTGTCGATGAGGGCGTGGATCTGGACGGTTATGAGGTGATCAATCTGCACGGAGGCTATCTGTGCCCGGGCCTGATCAACCTGCATGTGCATCTGGCAGGCAACGGCAAGCCCAGCGCAAAGCCGCGGGATAATGCTGCGCTGGTGCGCAAAATTCTGAGCAATGGCCTGACCCGTGCGGTGGCCTACAGGCTGGTATGCAGCTACGCGAAGCTGGAATTGCTGGGTGGCGTGACTACCATCCGCACCGTGGGCGGCATTGCAGATTTTGACACCCGCTGCCGGGACGATGCCGCTGCAGGCAGACTGCTGGCACCGCGCATCCTTGCTGCCAACGAAGGCATTTCGGTGCCCGGGGGACACATGGCGGGCTCGGTGGCAGTTGCGGCCCATAACAATGCCGAAGCACTTGCTCAGCTCAAAAAGGCCAGCGGACAGAAGGTGGATCTTGTCAAGCTGATGATCACCGGCGGCGTGCTGGATGCCACCGAAAAGGGAACCCCCGGCGAGCTGAAGATGAAGCCGGAAATGGTCAAAGCCGTCTGCGACGAGGCCCACAAGCTGGGCTATACTGTGGCGGCACACACCGAGTCGCCAGAGGGCGTAAAGGTGGCGCTGGAAAACGGTGTGGATTCCATTGAGCACGGCGCAAAGATGGATGATGAGACCATCCGGCTTTACAAGGAGCGGGGAGCCTTTGTGTGCACCACCATCTCCCCGGCGCTGCCCTACGCACTGTTTGATACGGCGGTTTCCGGCGCTTCGGAAAAGGACCAGTATAACGGCAAGATCGTGTTTGACGGCGTGGTGGAAAGCGCAAAGACCGCACTTGCCAACGGCATCCCGGTGGCCTTGGGCAACGATGTAGGCTGCCCGTACATCACCCAGTACGATTTCTGGCGGGAGCTGTGCTACTTCCACAAATACTGCGGTGTAAGCAACCAGTTCGCCCTGCACACGGCCACCCTGCACAATGCTCAGCTGGCCGGAGTAGGAGACGTGACCGGTTCCATTGAGCCGGGCAAGAGCGCAGACTTTATTGTGACGAAGCACAACCCGCTGGAAGACCTGCGTGCGCTGCAGCATCTGGAACTGGTGGTCTGCCGCGGCCATGTGATCAAAAAGCCGAACCCCAAGCGGAACAAAACGGTGGATGCCCTGCTGGACCCGTACCTCGAATAATACTGAAAAAGCAAGGAGAGACGATCGGTCTTTCCTTGCTTTTTCGTTCACATGCCTGCCATCACGGCCATGATGCTTTGCCAGCTCTTGTTGCGGGCAGCGGGCACAGTGGTGCGGCGGCGTGCGGGTGCAGAGCCGGAAGAGACCGTATTCATGGCGGTCATCGGCACCGACGGATGGAAGAACACGGCTGTATCACCGGCCAGCCACTGGGCGGCAAGGCGGGCTGCCTGCGGGTCGGCCTGCAGGGTGCGGCGCTCGGCACCGGCCAGATGATCCGCCAGCCAGTAGAGGATGGCACCCAGCGGCAGGCTGGGCAGAACATCCTGACTCCAGTAGGTCCAGCGGGCACCGGCCTCTACAAAACTCTCCACGGTAATAACGGCACCGGTGCGGGCGTTCTGCGGGATGCTGCCCTGATAATTGATACCGGCGCACTGGCGAAGCTCAGCAGTGATGCGCTGGGTGCGGGCCATATCCAGCCTGTCCTCACGGCAGTAGGCGCGGAAATCGGTCTCGTCGATCAGGCCGTCGGCGCTGGAAGGGAAGCGGCCCACCAGCTGGCCATCGGCGTTGTGGCACAGCTGCCAGCCCTTGCGGAACAGCTGGAAGTTCAGGCAGCGGCGACCCATGGTGGAGTAGCACAGAATGGAGGTGCTCTCACCGGGCAGTTGCTTCAGCTCCAGGCAGGCATCGTTGCCGCAGGTGTCCTGCAGCTTTACCGTTAAAAGCAGCTGCGCACCGGGGTGCTGAGCTGACATAGCGTTGTGCATGGCATCAAAATAACGGTTGGCATCCATGATCGGTTCCCTCCTGAAACTATAACACAGCAGTTCGTTGTATAACGGATGGGCACTGCGCCAAACGACCCGGTGCACAGCAGGCAGCTTACGCAGGAATGTTTTATTGACTGAACATAGTATAGCATACTTCACAACAAAAAACAACTATAAGTTTGCAGAAAAACAAAATATTTCCGCGCATCCTGCAACAGTGACCCGAAACATGGTTGTTGCAAGAGTGAATCAGTTGTGTTCTGTATCAAAAACAGCCCACAGACGGCAAGGCCAAAGCCTCCCATCTGTGGGCTGTTCTGGTAAAATATGGTTCAATCGCCCAGTTCACGGATCTCGTTCTGGATCAGCCGCCCGGCCGCGCGGGCCAGTTGGTCCATGCCGCGGATACGGGCCATGTTTTTGCCGTAGATCTGTGCAGCGGCACCGGCAGAGCTGTCCTCACCCATGAACACAGCCGACACCCGGATGCCCATGCGCTGCAGCGCACGCACCTGCGCGGCAGTGTCAGCCACACCGGCAGCGTCCTCGTAACCGCAGCCCAGCGGGTTTTCTGCACTGGGCGGGATGCGGCGGCTGTCGTTGGGCGAAGCGTCCGTCAGCACGATGAGCAGATGCCGCGGCGCAGGACCGGGCGCATACTGCAAAAGGTCGCCTGCGGCCCGCAGGGCAAGGCCGTCACGGTTCCAGCCGGAAGCAAAATATCGGTTGATGTTTTGCAGGTTTTTGTCTGCAAAGCCTTTGAGCACACGCAGTACGGTGTAGCCCCGCAGGCTGCTGAAGCTGGACACCCGCACCGGGATACCGCAGGCCGCAAGGCTCTGGGCCAAAATGGATCCTTGAGCCGCGATCACTTCCTGACAGTGCAGGCGGGAAGCGGATGCGTCCAATAAAAGGTCTACCGTAAAAGAGGGCTGGTTCTCTTCCTCGGCACACAAAAACACCCGGTCATCGTTCAAAAGTGGTGCGCGCCAGATGCGCCCAGCGTTCAGGTTGCCACTGCGGGCAACACGGGCGTTGGGCTGCTGGTGCACAAGGATGCAGTTGCGGATCTGCTCGGTGAGCCGCAGCACCACACTGCGGTGCAGTTCCCGATTTTTGGCGTAATAAGCGCGGTTGCGGTCGGCCTGAAGTTCGGCCTGCTCAGCCAGATGTTTTGCCTCCGGGGTGGGGACCTGCTCCGGGCTTGGCACACCGGCGCTGAACCACAAATGGCATCCCAGGTGGTCGCCCACGCAAAGCTCCTGCTCAGCCTTGCGCAGCCGTTCCGGTGGGTAGAGAGAGCGGCCGAAGCAGCTTTCGATGTAGGCTCTGTCCTGCGCGGCATTCTGCTTCAGGGTGATGTGGGCCCTGCGCTTGTCCACCGCCAGCCCGCCGCCCACAGCATCCACGGAGTTTGAGTGTTCCACGGTCACGCGGTCCGTTTTGATCATCTGGGTGGGCATGGCTTTGGTGGCAAGCTTTGCCAGCAGGCCGTCCAGATGCAGATGCAAAGCTGCTCTCTGGTGCACAGTGCCGTCGAACAGGTTGAATTTTGCGTAGATCGATAAAATTTCGGCTTTCAGCTGTTCCGGCTCCGGCACATGCTCCGGGGCCAGCGCGGCGGCAAGGCCGGACTCGTAAGGGGTCATCACCGGGTCGGTGCGGCCCAGCACACGCCGCCAGCGTGCGGCCTGCATGGTGTAGACCAGCTGATTTTTTGCCATCCACTCCTGACGGGAGAGCTTGTATTGAATCGCAAAAAAGTAATCTGCATGGGCATGGCGCAGCGCTTCCAGAACCGGGCGGCGGGGCAGCTCCAGCCGATAGGCTGCATTTTCCAGATACAGCCATGTCATGTCGTCCAGCATGGTCTGCCGCAGATCACCGTCCCATGCATCAAAGATGCTGCGAATCAGCGCGTCACCGTAATATTTATGGATGAGGCCCACGACCGTGTTCATGTAAAAATCGGTGGTGCCGTCGGTATAGCGGGCCAGAAACAGCGGCTCAAAGCCATAGGCTCCTGCAGCAGCCCAGACCTGATTGGCCGCACGCCGCTCCTGCGCGGTGTAACTCTGGGCGTCCATCAGCCAAAGAGCTTGGCGGCATCCAGCTTGGCCGGAATGCGCGCCGCGATCACATCACGGATCAGGCCCTGCTCATAGGAGTCAAAGGCTTTGTTGGTGATGCCCATATCCAGTGCCGCGCCTGCCGGGATGCCGCGCCGGATCAGCCGCAGGGAATCCAGCATACCGCGCAGATCCAGCGCCTTGGTGGAAATTTCCGCACTGTCGCACTTTTTCTGCAGGTCAAGGAACAGCAGTGCAAACTGGCGCACATACTTGGAAGCAAGATCGGGGAACTGCGTCCGCAGCAGCTTTTCCAGATCGTCCTGCGTAATGGTGGGCATCTGGATGACCACGAAACGGGAGGTGAGGGCCTCGTTCAGCTCACGGGTGCCGGCATAACCGTAGTTCATGGTGGCAATAAAGCGGGTCTCCTCCGCCAGCGGGATGCGGTCGTAGCCGGGTACATCGATGGCGCGGCGGAAGTCCAGCACCGCGTGCAGCACGGCCAGCGCTTCGTTTTTGGCCATGTTGATCTCATCCAGCACACCAAAGCCGCCGCACTGGGCGCAGCGGTATACCGGGCCGGGCCGGAACACCACCTGACCGTCCGCAAAAGTGTCCATGCCGATGAGGGATGCTGCGTCCATGTTCACATGGAAGGAGATGTCCCATGCGGGACGGCCAAAGGCGGCGGCAAGGTTCTCGGCCAGCACGTTTTTGCCGGTGGCTTTTCCGCCTGCCAGCAGCAGGTTTTCGCCGCAGAGCAGCGCCGCCAGCGCCTGCTCCCACACCTGTTTGCCATAGTAGGTAAAGGCAGGGGAAGGGATGCGCGGGCGCAGTGCGTCCGGCAGGGCATGGGCAGTGCGGTACTGTTGGACTGCTTCCAGCAGAGCGGGGTCTACCCCTTCCTGCTGCAGAGTTTCAAGGAGATCAGACATTTGTACAAACACCTCGATTTTGCCGGTTGTCTGGCACAAACCGGCTGTTCAGCTTTATCATAGCACAATCGTGGGGATTTGTGTAGGGGGCACGTGGCGAAAAAATAGCAAAGAGAGGCGGCCCCAAACAGGGACCGCCTCTCTTCATGAAGAAAGAAGAAATGGAAAAACGCTTAAGTTGTGCCGGAAAACCGCGCTGGATCAGGCGTTATCCAGACCCGCCATCTGCTTGACGGCCTTCATGGCGAAGGTCAGGGTGCGGCCCATGGCCACACCAGCCATCAGGCAGGGGTAGTTGTTGGCAAAGAAGCTGCCGGACATATCACCGGTGATATACAGGCCCTCCATGGGCTGGTTGTTGTTGTCCAGCGCCTGACCCTTTTCGTTGATGGCAATGCCCTGCTCGGTGGTCAGCAGAGAGGCACCCAGCCAGCAGCCATAGAAGGGCGCGGTGCGGATGGCACTCAGGCGGTAAGCGGGCTTGCCGAAATCCTCATCGTTCTGCTTGTCGTACAGCTCATTGTAGCGCTCCACGGTAGCAAGGAAGGTGTCCTTGGCAGCACCAGTAAAGCCCATCTTGTCGGCCAGCTCGTCCAGCGTATCGCACTTGAACAATGCACCGGCCTCAATAGCCTCGTCCATCTTACCCTGAATGTACTTCTCGCCGCCGTTGCGGGTCTGGGCAGAGCAGCCGATGGTGTGGAAACGCTTTGCGTCCTCCAGAATGTTGGCATCGCAGATCTGTGCGTAGACGCGGCCCGGCTGGTGGGCGGCAGCGTAGACGATATCGTTGTAGGGGCAGCTCTCGTTGGCAAAGCGCTCGCCGTTGCGGTTCACCTTCAGGAAGGGCTGGGTACCGGGGTTGTACTGGCGGATCTTGCCGGGGAAGGCCTTGCCGCCAAAGGCAGTGTCGCTGTCCACATAGCCGCCATCCACGCCGGGGGCAACAACGCCGCGGTCAAACAGCATGGGAGCGGCTTCCTTGTCCAGATTGGCACCGGCCCACACAGCAGCGCGGATGCCGTAGCCCTTGTCGGCGGGGGAGTAGGAGCAGGCGGTGGTCACGCTGGTGCCAAGCGGGTCCAGCTGCTCCATCATGTAGGGGTTGCCGGGGAAACCGCCGCAGGCCAGCAGCACGCCCTTGTTGGCGTTGTAGCGGATAAAGTGGTCATCCTCGGTGCTCTGGGCGATGATGCCGGTAATGCGGCCCTCGCTGTTCTTTTCCAGCTTGGCCAGACTGGTCTTGAAGTCCACATCGTAGCCCAGCTCCTGAATGTACTGCAGCAGCAGCTCATTACGGGGCAGGCCGGATGCGCTCTCGCTGGCCATGTAGTTGTGCTCCTGCACAGGGTAGAGGTAGTCGGTGTTGTGCTCGGCATTCTCTGCAGGCCATGCAGCCTCGCTGCCGGAGGTGAAATCGCATACCCAGCCGTACTTATCTTCCAGAATGCTGCGCATGAAGTCGTGCATGGCGGCAGACTCGTTGATCCAGGTCTTGACAACGCGCTGATCGCACTTGCCGGAGGCGTAGCGGGAGATCTCGCTCAGCAGCTTTGCCTTATCGGTGGCGGGTTCGCCAGCCTCCTTAGCGGCAGCAGAATCAACAGCGCCGTACCAGTGACGGGTGTCCTGCACGTTGGCGTTCTGCTCGATAACACGGAAGTTCAGGCCGTTGGCAGCAGCATAGGCGGCAGCGAACATACCGCCGTTGCCTGCACCCACAATGAGAATGTCGGTGTCCACGGTCTCAGTGATGGCAGTCTCGTCGATATCAGGCTCTTTGCCCAGCCAGTCGTTTGCGTCGCCTGTGGGCAGCTGCACGCTGGACACCACGGCCTCACCCTTTGCCTGTGCGTAGCAGCTCTTGGCAGCCTTCATCACGGCATCGGAGGTGATGGTAGAGCCGGAAACGCCGTCGATCTCGGTAGAACCGGCAGCCAGCAGCTGCTCACGCAGCTCATCGGCAGCGGCAGCGCCGAAAGAAGCGGTCTCGCCGGAGGTGTCCACTACCACGTCGGTGACAGCGCTGTCGGAGAAGGTCATGGTGACCTTGACGGTGGAGGAGATGCCCTCGGCAGTGCCCTCGTAGGTGCCGGGAATGTACTGACCGGCGGCACCGGAGGCAGTGGAGCTGGAGGCAGAATTGCAGGCAGCCAGTGCGCCGGCAGTGACACCGCTCATGGCGGCGGCAGCGGCGATCTTCAGAAAGCCCTTGCGGGAAATCTTGTTCATAGGTACGCTCTCTTTCTCTTTTCTCTTCTTATCGTGCAGCAGGGTAAAAACCACTTTGCTGAATCTTTAACAATTGTAGCGTAGAGTGACGCACTTTACAATTCAATTATGTTATATTATAATTTATGAAATCCTAATGTAAGAAAGCGAGGATGCGCAGATGAACCAGAGTGCACTGGAAGGATTTGTGAAGATCGTAGAGATGGACAGTTTTTCGGCAGCAGCAGAGGCACTGTATCTTTCGCAGTCGGCGCTTTCGCAGCAGATCCGCACGCTGGAAGGGCAACTGCAGTTTGAACTGTTCCAGCATGTACCGCGCCGGGTGATCCTGACCCCGGCAGGCCGGGACTTTTACCCCAAGGCAAAGCAGTTGACGGCCTTATATCAGGAGGCAGTGCGCCATGCCCGTGCGGTACAGCAGCAGGAAAATCCGCCGGAACGGCATCTGGTCATTGCATGGAGCCATGAGGCGATGCGGATGTTCGGGTACGACCTGTTTTCTCTGACGAACGAGCTGTGTCTGCAATACACGTCTATTATGATGCAGTGCGCCAGTCGCAGCGAGGTCTGGCGCAGTCTGAAAAAAGGGGACGCGGACCTTTCTTTCCAGTTGGAAAGTGCGGAATTTTACGCGCAGGGGTTCACTTTCATCCCGCTGCTTTATGTGCCGGAGCTGTGCATTCCCATCCACCCGCCCGCCGATATGCCGGTGGGCAGGCTGAGTCTGGAGCAGGCGCTGCAATACCGCTGGCTGCCCGTCAAAGAGATGTACCAGACCGTCTACGAGACCAGCCTGCTGCAGGAGGGGCTGGAGCGCGGAGTGAATTTTACGCCGGTGGGCGGCATCCGCAGCGCATCCTATGGGGATCCTGCGCTCAAGATGGTCCCGGCGGTCTATTACCGCAGGCCGGACCTCAGTTTTGTGCGGGTACTGGACTGGGGCAGGGGACACCGGTTCGGCGTCGTGCTGGGACAAAAGCGCGAGGACCCGTGGGTGATGGCCTATGTCCGCGCGGTGCAGCAGCTGCTGCCGTCCCTCTCGGAAAAGCTGTTCGGCCTGAAGCTGGAACCGGTGGAGGAATAAAGAAAAAAGAAAACCCTCTCAGGCGCATTCGCGCCAGCTCTCCCGAAGGGAGAGCTCTATTGCAGCTGACCGGTAACTGCTGAAAAGCTCCCCCTCTCGGGGGAGCTGGCATCGCGTAGCGATGACTGGGAGGGTAAACAAATAGCACCTGCTGCCTTCGGAAAGGAAGGCAGCAGGTGCTATTTTTGTGCTTATACTGCGATGACGGGCAGCTTACTCCACCACGTCCTCGAACTGGCTGTTGTACAGGTCGGCGTAGAAGCCGCCTGCTTCGATCAGCTGGTCGTGGGTGCCCTGCTCCACAATGTCGCCATCTCGCATCACAAGGATGAGGTCGGCGTCCCGGATGGTGGAAAGACGGTGTGCGATCACAAAGCTGGTGCGGCCCTCCATCAGGCGGTCCATGGCGGTTTGGATGCGCTGCTCGGTACGGGTATCCACGCTGCTGGTGGCCTCGTCCAAAATCAGGATGCGGTTATCTGCCAGAATGGTGCGGGCGATGGTGAGCAGCTGCTTCTGGCCCTGACTCACGTTGGAAGCGTCCTCGTTCAGCTCCATCTGGTAGCCGCCGGGCAGGGTGCGGATGAAGTGGTCGGCGTTGGCAGCCTTGGCGGCGGCGATCACTTCTTCGTCGGTAGCATCCAGACGGCCATAGCGGATGTTCTCCATGATGGTGCCCTTGAACAGCCATGTGTCCTGCAGCACCATGCCGAAGCCCTCGCGCAGAGCGCTGCGGTCAAAGTCACGCACATCGTGGCCATTCAGGGTGATGGAACCGGAATCCACATCATAGAAGCGCATGAGCAGCTTGACCATGGTAGTTTTGCCCGCGCCGGTAGGGCCGACGATAGCCACCTTCTGGCCGGGCTTGACCTCACAGCTGAAATCGCGGATGACGGTCTTGTCCGGGGTGTAGCCGAAGCGGACATGGCTGAATGTCACCTGACCGTTGATGCAGCCGGGGTCGGCCCGGCGGGCCGGGTCTGCCTGCTGATCCTCTTCCGGCTCGTTCAGAAACTCGAACACCCGCTCAGCGGCAGCGGCCATGCTCTGCAGCATGTTGGACACCTGAGAAAGCTGCTGGATGGGCTGGGTGAAGTTCTTGACGTACTGGATGAAGGCCTGAATGTCACCGATGGTAATGGTGCCGTTTGCCGCAAAAATGCTGCCCACGATGGCCACTGCCACGTAGCCCAGATTGCCCACAAAGTTCATAATGGGCATCATCAGGCCGGAGAGAAACTGGCTCTTCCATGCGGATTCGTACAGCTTATCGTTGGCGGCGTTGAAGTCGTTCAGCACCACGGCCTCACGGTTGAAGGCTTTGACCACGTTGTGGCCGGAGTAGACTTCTTCCACCTGACCGTTCACAACGCCCAGAATGGCCTGCTGTGCCTTGAAGTATTTTTGGCTGAACCGAACTACGATGAGCACCAGCACCAGCGAGACGGGCAGGATCAGCAGGGCGATCAGGGTCATCTTCGGGCTGATGGACAGCATCATGACCAGCACGCCGATCATGGTGGTCACACTGGTGATGAGCTGGGTGATGCTCTGGTTCAGGCTCTGGCCCAGCGTGTCCACATCGTTGGTGATGCGGGACAGCACCTCGCCCACGGTGCGCTTTTCAAAGTAGGCAAGGGGCAGGCGGTTGATCTTTTCGCTGATCTGCTTGCGGAAGTCGTAGCAGACTTTCTGGGAAAGGCCGGTCATGAGCCAGCCCTGAATAAAGCTGAAGGCGCTGCTCAGCAGGTACATGCCCAGCAAAAACAGCAGGATGCGGCCGATATACACAAAGTCGATGCTGCCGGTGCCGCGCAGCTTGGCGATCCAGCCGGTGGCAAGAGCCGTGGTGGCCTTTGCCAGCACCTTAGGGCCTGCAATATTGAAGATGGTAGAAAGAATGGCAAATACAATGGCGGTAACGAGCGAAAGGCGGTAGCGGCCAAGGTTGCGCACAAGCTGCAGCAGGGTGCCCTTGAAGTCCTTGGCGCGTTCGGTCGTCATGCGTCCGGGTCTTGGCATATCACTCACCCTCCTTTTCGGTATTCAGAGATTTGAGGTCCAGCTCCTTCTGGCTCAGCTGGCTGCGGGCGATCTCCTGATACTCCGGGCAGGAAGCCATCAGCTGGGCATGGGTGCCCTTGCCCACCAGACGGCCTTCGTCCAGCACCAGGATCTGGTTTGCGTGCAGCACAGTGGAGATGCGCTGTGCCACAATGATAACGGTAGCGTTATCGGTCTGGGCTTTCAGTGCACGGCGCAGGGCAACATCGGTCTTAAAGTCGAGGGCAGAAAAGCTGTCGTCGAACAGATAAATTTTGGGGTCCTTGGCAATGGCGCGTGCAATGGAAAGGCGCTGCTTCTGGCCGCCGGACACATTGGAGCCGCCCTGTGCAATGGGGCTTTGGTAGCCCTCGGGCTTTGCGTCGATGAACTCGGTGGCCTGCGCAATGGCAGCAGCCTTTTTTACATCGGCATCGGTGATGTGCTCCCCGCCGAACTTCAGGTTCGAGTCGATGGTGCCGCTGAACAGCACGCCCTTCTGGGGCACATAGCCCAGCAGGTCGTGCAGCTGTGCCTGCGGCATATTGCGCACATCGATGCCGTCCACGGTCACGCTGCCGCCGGTGACATCATAAAAGCGGGGGATGAGGTTGAGCAGGGTGGATTTGCCGCAGCCGGTAGAGCCGATGATGGCGGTGGTTTCGCCGGGCTTTGCGGTAAAGCTGATGTGCTCCAGCGCATCGCTGTCCGCACCCGGGAAGCGGAAGCTCACATCGTGGAACTCTACCTCACCCTGCCAGTTTTCGTGCTCCTGCGCGGGCTTTGCAACAGCTTCGTCCGGGTCGTTGATGGTGGCTTTGGTGCGGATCACCTCGTCGATGCGCTCCGCAGCCACACCGGCGCGGGGCAGCATGACGGCCACCATGGCCAGCATCAGGAAGGACATGACGATCTGCATGGTGTAGGTGATGAATGCGATCATCTCGCCCACCTGCATGGTGCCGTTGTCCATGGCCTTGCCGCCGAACCAGACGATCAGCAGGCTGGTGCCGTTCATGATGAGGGTCATAAAGGGCATCATGGCAACCATGGCATGGTTGGTGAACAGCTGGGTGCTCATCAGGTCTTTGTTGGCCTTGTCGAAGCGCTCCTCCTCAAACTTTTCACGGCTGAAGGCACGCACCGGCATGATGCCGGTCAGAATCTCGCGGCTGACGAGGTTCAACCGGTCCACCAGCTTCTGCATGATCTTGAACTTGGGCATGGCCACACTCATCAGGAAGAGGATGAGCAGCAGCAGAACGGCCACATCCAGCACGATGATCCAGGAAAGGCCGGTGCTGCTGTTCAGCACATGCAGCACGCCGCCAATGCCCAGAATGGGCGCATAGGCCACCATGCGCAGCAGCATGACGCAGACGAACTGCACCTGCTGGATGTCGTTGGTGGTGCGGGTGATGAGAGATGCGGTGGAAAAATTCTCGATCTCTGCATTGGAGAACCCGATGACGCTGGCAAAGGTCTCCCGGCGCAGGTCGCGGCCAATGGCGGCGGACACACGAGAGGCGAGGAAGCCCACCGCAATGGACACAGCCACCATCAGCAAAGTCAGGCCCAGCATCTGGCCGCCTACGCGGTAAAGGTAGCGCATCTGCACATCGTGGGCAATGCCCTGTGCCTCGTATTCCAGCTGCACCAGCAGCATGGACTGGCTTTTGAGGTTCTCCATCAGGGTATCATCCAGACTGGCAAAAGCACCGGCCAGCTGCTGCTGGACAGCTTCGCGGGTGAAGCCGGGCATCTGGCTCATAGCGGCAAACTGGGTGCATACGGTGTCCAGATCTTTGGCAGTGGGGGTGACGGTCTCGCTATCCGTGGTGGTGCTCTCAGAGGATGCCGCCTGCATGTCAGCAAGGCCGGTCATGCCTATGGTGTCCTGCCCGGCGGGGGCGTTCGCTGCCTGCGCGGCGGCCATATACAGCACGATGTCCGGCGTGGTGACGGCATCCTCCAGCGCGGTGCGCTCGTCATCGGTCAGGTCGGTGCGCAGCTTCAGCACGCCGTCGTCCTGAAGATAATACCCGTAGGCGTTCTGGAGCGCATCGGCGTCCTCTTCGCTCATCAAAAGCGTGAGGGCATCCAGCGTGCTCTGGCGTATCGTTTCCGGCAGGGGGCTTTCAATGCCGCCCTGCTGGATGCCGGTGTCCACGATCCTGCTGGTGTAGTCCGGCAGCGAAAGATCGCAGTACGCCTGCACGAACAGCAGCGCGAACACCACAAGACAGACGGCCCAGTGCCGGGCCAGCTGCTTGAAAATTTTCGTCATAGTTCGGTTCTCCCTTCGTTGTTTTTTGCTTCACGGGAAGCGTTTTCCGCAAGGATGGCGTCCATCAGTGCGCCGCGCAAAGTATTCATCTGCTGCACCTGCTCCGGTGTCAGCCGGGCCATCACACAGGCAAAATAATCGCTGAGGGCATCCTCACACCGGGCACAGGCGGCATAGCCCTCCGGCGTGATGCGCACCAGCGTTTTGCGCCGGTCAGCCGGGTCCGCTTCGCGCAGAACAAGGCCGGCCTGTTCCAGCTGGCGCAGGCTGCGGCTGATGGCCGGCAGCGGCTGGTGTGCCTCCCGGGCAAAATCGGAAACATACACCGCTCCGTTCTGCCCGCGGGTACTGATCGTGTGAGCCAGACCCTCCAGCATGGGAAAGTGGCACTTGGGACAGCCCCGCAGAGCCGCCTTCATGCCGGCCCGGGATGCCTTGCTCAGCCGTCCGAAAAAATGGCACAGGCCGTGAAAGCTCGCGGCGGCTTCGGTCTCGTTCAACATTTTATCCCTCCTCATTGCAAAATGCTTAACAGCTGTTAACTATTAACGCCTGACAATAATATTCCTCCCGCACCCAGAATGCAAGGGCAGTTTAGGATAATTTTAAAAAAGTTCACAAAAAGGGGAGGGCGGCAGAAAGCCTGAACCGCCCGGCAGCTGCATAAATAGAATAAGAAATGTTTCTGCGGGAGGGGCGGCGGCAGTGGAACAGAACCTGACAAGAATTTTTACACTTTTTGGCGGCTTGGCACTGTTTTTATACGGCATGGATGCGCTCAGCCACAGTCTGGAAACAGCGGCAGGCAGCCGCCTGAAAAGCCTGCTGGCCGCTGTGACCGGCAGCCCGGTGCGGGGCGTGCTGGCGGGGGCTGCGGTCACGGCGGTGCTGCAAAGCAGTTCGGCAGTCACGGTGATGGTGCTGGGCTTTGTAAGTGCGGGCCTGCTGACCCTGCGGCAGGCGGTCCCGGTGATCTTTGGCTGCAACATCGGAACCACCATTACCGCACAGCTGCTGGCCTTCCGGCTGGAAGATGTGCGCGGCCTTGTGCTGCTGGCCGGGCTGCTGCTCTGCTTTGCCTGTGCAGGGCAGAAGGCCCGGGCCATTGGCCGGGCGGTGTTCGCCTTTGGCCTGCTGTTCGAGGGCATTGCCGATATGGGCACTGCCATGGAACCGCTGGCGCAAAGCCCGGTGTTTGTGCACTGGCTGGGTCGGGTGCGGCAGCACCCATGGCTGGGGCTGCTGGCGGGGCTTGGCATGACCCTGACAGTGCAGAGCAGCTCGGCTACCATTGCCCTGCTGCAGAACTTTGCAGCCCGCCCCGGGCTGGACGGCAGCAGTCTGTTGGGTCTTGCGGGTGCGCTGCCGGTGCTGTTGGGCGATAACATCGGCACCACCATCACGGCAGTGCTGGCATCCTTGAGCGCAAGCCGGGACGCAAAGCGGGTGGCTGCGGCCCATGCAGTGTTCAATCTGACCGGCGCGGCGGTGTTCTGCGCCGGTCTGCCGTTGTATGTGCGGCTGACGGCTGCACTTTCGCCCAAAGGGCCGGAGCTTGCCGTGATCGCCCGGCAGATCGCGAATGCGCACACCTTGTTCAATGTGATGTGCACGCTGGTGTGGCTGCCGCTGACCCCGCTGATGGTACGGTTTGTGTGCCGCCTTGTGCCGGACCGGGCAGTGCGGTAAGTTTTTACTGGACAAACATACCAATTGCGCATATACTGAAAGGGATGAAACCTACCGCGGAACAAAAAGGAAACATTGCTATGCGACAGAAAATCGGAAGAGTGTGTATGGTGCTGGGCGCGCTGCTGATCCTTGCTGCAGCAGCCCTGCTGGCCTATAACAAGTGGGATGCATCCCGTGCAGACAAGGCCTCGCAGGAGGTGCTGGGCGAGCTGGAGCAGACCCTGAACGCTTCCATTGAGGAAAAGGCAAAATCGGATACCGTGGCGCTGCAGCCGGAGCTGGACCCCACGCAGGAAATGACCGTGACCGAACTGAACGGCTGGGATTACATCGGCTATCTGTCCATTCCATCCATCGGGCTGGAACTGCCGGTGATGAGCCAGTGGAGCTATGCGGGCCTGAAAATCGCACCGGGCCGTTACTCCGGTTCCACCTATGCAGATAACATGGTGGTCTGCGCCCACAACTATGCAAAGCATTTCAGCCCCATCAAGTGGCTGACCGAGGGCGCGCAGGTCTATTTTACGGATATGGACGGTATGCGCTGGACCTACGAGGTCTCCTATGTGGAAAACCTGCAGCCCACGCAAATTGAGGAAATGACCGAAAAGACGGAGGAGTCCGATGAATGGGATCTGACCCTCTTTACCTGTACCACCGGCGGCAGCGCCCGGTGCGCTGTGCGGTGCGTGCGGACGGGCTACCCGGCGCTCACAACGGAGACCGCAGAATAAGATGCAAAAAATCCCCTGTGCGTTGGCACAGGGGATTTTTCATATCCGGTATTCAGTGGGCGGTGCCCACCTTCACAGGGGATTACTTGCTCTGAATGTACTCGTCAATGGCCTTTGCAGCAGCCTTGCCTGCGCCCATGGCCTTGATGACGGTGGCTGCGCCGGTCACGGCATCGCCGCCGGCGTACACACCATCGCGGCTGGTCTTGCCGTCGTCGCCGTCGGTGACGATGCAGCCGTGCTTGTTGGTTTCCAGACCCGGGGTGGTGGAGCGGATCAGCGGGTTGGGGCTGGTGCCCAGACTCATAATGACCGTGTCCACATCCAGCTCGAACTCGCTGCCCTTCTTTTCGATGGGGCGGCGGCGGCCGGAAGCATCCGGCTCGCCCAGCTCCATCTCAATGCAGGTGATGGACTTGACAAAGCCCTCGTCGTTGGCGTGGATCTCCACAGGGTTGCACAGGGTCTTGAAGATGATGCCCTCTTCCTCGGCGTGCTCCACCTCTTCCTTACGGGCGGGCAGCTCAGCCATGCCGCGGCGGTAGACGATGTACACGGTCTCGGCACCCAGACGCAGGGCGCTGCGGGCAGCGTCCATAGCCACGTTGCCGCCGCCCACAACGGCGACCTTTTTGCCGGTGCGGATGGGGGTCTTGCTGGTGGGCAGATAAGCCTTCATCAGGTTGGAGCGGGTCAGGAACTCGTTGGCAGAGTAGACGCCCTTCAGGCTCTCGCCGGGGATGCCCATGAAGCGGGGCAGACCGGCACCGGAGCCTACGAACACGGCCTCGTAGCCGTACTCGTCCATCAGCTCGTCGATGGTGAGCACCTTGCCAATGACCATATTGCACTCAAAATCAACGCCCATCTTCTTCAGGCCGTCGATCTCCTGCTGCACGATGGCCTTGGGCAGACGGAACTCAGGGATGCCGTACATCAGCACACCGCCGGCCACATGCAGGGCCTCGTAAACGGTGACCTTGTAGCCAAGCTTTGCCAGATCGCCTGCGGCGGTCAGGCCGGCAGGGCCTGCGCCGATGATGGCCACCTTGTGGCCGTTCCATTCGGGCACGATGGGGGCGGTGTGCACATTCTCACGGTGCCAGTCGGCAACAAAGCGCTCCAGGCGGCCGATGCCCACCGGCTCATTCTTGATGCCGCGGGTGCACTTGCCCTCGCACTGGCTCTCCTGCGGGCATACACGGCCGCAGACAGCGGGCAGGGAAGAGGAACGGTTGATCACCTGATAAGCGGCTTCAAAGTCGCCCTCGGCCACATGGCCGATGAACTCGGGGATATCGATGCCCACAGGGCAGCCGGTCTGGCAGGGTTTGTTCTTGCAGTGCACGCAGCGCTTTGCTTCGTTCACGGCCATTTCTTCGGTGTAGCCCAGAGCAACTTCCTTAAAGTTCTTGTTGCGCACATTGGGGTCCTGCGTGGGCATGGGGCACTTCTTCGGGTCCATATTGAAAGCCATCTTATTTTACCTCCTGATTGAGCAGATTGCATGCCGCTTCACGGGCGTGTGCCTCAAACGGGCGGTACATGGTGCCGCGGGCCATTGCCTCATCAAAATCCACCAGATCGCCGTCAAAGTCGGGGCCGTCCACGCAGGCGAACTTGGTCTCGCCGCCAACGGTCAGGCGGCAGCCGCCGCACATGCCGGTGCCGTCGATCATGATGGGGTTCATGGAAACGATGCTCTTCAGGCCATGCTTCTGGCAGGTCTTGACCACGAACTTCATCATGATCAGCGGGCCAATGGTGATGACCAGATCGTACTGGTTGCCGGCGGCCACCAGCTCGTCCAGTGCAGCGGTAACAACACCCTTGGTGCCATAGCTGCCGTCGTCGGTCATAATGCGCAGCTCGTCGCTGCAGGCTTTGAACTCGTCCTCAAGGATCAGCAGGTCCTTATTGCGGAAGCCCACCACGCTGTGCACCACACAGCCCTGCTCGTGCAGTTCACGGGCAATGGGCAGAGCGATGGCGCAGCCTACGCCGCCGCCCACGACACATACCTTCTTCAGGCCTTCCACCTCGGTGGCGCGGCCCAGCGGGCCTACAAAGTCGTGGACACTCTGGCCCACCTGCAGGCTGTTCAGCTCCATCGTGGTACCGCCCACGATCTGAAAAATGATATCCACAGTGCCCTTTTCGCGGTCGTAACCGGCCACGGTCAGGGGGATGCGCTCGCTGTCCTCAAACGGGCGCACAATGATAAACTGGCCCGGCTTTGCCTTTTTGGCGATCAGCGGGGCTTCAATGACCATCTTCGTCACGGTGGGATTCAGCGCGACTTTTTCAGTGATCTTATACATTGTGTTTGCTCCTTTATGCTGGCTTTTCCTATTTCTGCGCACGAAAACGCGCCTGTATGCCCTCAGCGGCATAACAGACGCAGCTCTTACAGGCGACAAAATGACACTTTCCATTATAATAGTTTACAAAAGGGAAAGCAAATCAATTTTCTTCGTGTATGCCGTGGCAAACTTGAATGATGACACAGGTAAAGCCCGCAAAAGTGAAGTCTTTTGAATACAGACAGGCGGGTTTCCAACTTTTTTGCAGAAAATGCAAATTTGTGGTTGACAATTGCCGGGCGGTACGGTATAATAATCAGCGTCGCCGGTAAACAGTCCGGCACAAACACATGGAATGTGCGGCCGTAGCTCATCTGGTAGAGCGCCACCTTGCCAAGGTGGAGGTAGCGAGT